>FTJM01376237.1_pt1 | contig 39433 bp, 39 predicted proteins | sample 1658941 | NCBI WGS metagenome assembly FTJM01 (sample SAMEA3914876, study PRJEB12502) | metagenome | biome: forest; material: soil | place: USA | collected 2011-06-22 | depth 0.3 m
CCGCCAGCAGCAGCGCCACCAGCGGCGTTCCGACGAAATCCAGGGTGCGCTTGCCGACCCCGTTGCCGTGCTGGTCGACCACGTCCGCGATCGCCTTGCCGAGCATCAGCACCACCGGGGTCAGGACCGTCGCGAGGGTCACCGGGAAACTCGGCCGCCGCAGTACGGCTCGCCCGCCGGTGTCGGTGTCGGTGTCGGACTCATCGTCAGCGCCCGCCCCGTCCTGACCTGCCCCGGCCTGACCTGCCCCGGCCTGACCCGGAGCGAGGAACAGCTCCGGCACCGGCACGTCTACCCACCGGGCCGCGAGGGTGGAGTAGAGCGGGCCGCCGAGGATCACGCACGGGATGGCTACCAGCACGCCGAGGCCTAGGGTCAGCCCGAGGTCGGCGTGCAGCGCACCGACTGCGGCCAGCGGCCCGGGGTGCGGCGGGACGAATCCATGCATCGCGGACAGTCCGGCGAGCGCCGGGATCGCCACCCGCATCAGCGGCAGGCCGGATCGTCGGGCCACCAGCAAGATCACCGGCATCAGTAGCACCAGGCCGATCTCGAAGAACATCGGGAGCCCGATGATCATCCCGACCAGCGCCATCGCCCAGGGCAGCGTCCGCTCGCTCGACCTGCCGACGATGGTGTCGACCAGCTGATCAGCACCGCCGGAATCGGCGAGCAGCTTGCCGAAGATGGCGCCGAGCGCGATCAGGGTGCCCACGCTCGCCACCGTGCTGCCCACGCCGTTGCCGTAGCTGGTGATCGTCTTGTCCAGCCCGAGTCCCGCGATGGCACCGACCAGCACCGAGCCGATGGTCAGGCTGAGGAACGGGTTCAGCTTGATGAAGGTGATCAGCGCGATGATCACCGCGATGCCGAGCAGGGCTGCGGTGATCAGCCGGGTGTCGTGTCCACCTGACGTGCTGGCCGCGAGCAGCTGGGAATTCACTGGACCTCCTTGAGAAACCGCTCGACTATCTGCTCTTGGCCGAGGGTGAAGTCGACCGCGACCCCGAACTCGTCCAACCCCAGCGGCTCCAGGTCGGCGTACTGCGAATCCACCAGCGAGGCCGGCATGTAGTGGCCACTGCGATGACCGACCCGCTCGACCACCACCGCCGGTTCACCGACCAGGTGCAGGAAACACAGCCGGGGCGACTTGCTGCGCAACACGTCCCGGTAGCGGTGTTTGAGCGCCGAACAGGCCAGCACGCAGCCCTCCTCCTCGCCGGCGAGCCAGTCCGCAAGCCGCTGCAGCCACGGGGCCCGGTCGTCGTCAGTCAACGGATGCCCGGCGGCCATCTTCGCCTTGGCCTGTGCCGAGTGGAAATCGTCGGCGTCGGCGAATGGCACCCCGAGCTGGTGGGCCAGCACCAGGCCGACGGTGGTCTTGCCGCTGCCCGATACACCCATTACCGCGACGGTGGGGTGGATACCGATCTCCATGACCGAAATCTAGCCCTGCCGCTGGTCGAAACTTGGTACGGCCAGGACGGCCAGCGCGGCGGGGCGTTGCACCGCGCGCCGTTCCAGTGGGCTGGAGTACGCGACGCTGGTGGTGACGCTACCCAGGCCACCGATCCGTCCGGAGATCTCCTCCAGGTGCCGCATCGACGTGGCGATAACCTTGAGCACGAAGCAGTCCTCGCCGGTGACATGGTGGGCCTCGATGATCTCCGGGGTCTTGGCGATCAGGTCGCGCAGCGGCTGGTAGCGGCTGGTCGGGTAGCGCAACCGTAACTGGGCACGGATCTGGTAACCGAGTTTCTCGACGTCGACGACCGCGGTGTAGCCGGTGACCACGCCGGAGTCCTCCAGCCTGCGCAGCCGCTCGCCGGTGGCCGAGGCGGACAGGCTGATGGTCCGGGCAAGTTGGGTGATGCTGGCCCGGCCGTCGCGCTGCAGTTCGGCAAGCAGCGCCCAGTCCAGGTCGTCCAGTGAAATGCCTGTCATCGGCTCATTCTTCCGTCGTTCTTTCGGCCTGATGGCTCGATCTCCGTTGATCGGGCCTTCAAACCTCGCATCCTCCGTTCTACCGTTTTCTCATGACCAGCGCATTCGATTACTTCGCGGCAAAACTCTCCTTCGAGACCGACGTCTCCGACGTGGCGGCAGCCTTGGCCACCGGCGCGCCCGGATTCGTGCTGATCGACTCGCGTGGCGCCGGTGCCTGGCGGCAGGGCCGGATCCCGGGCGCGACGCACCTGCCGACCGCCGAACTGGCCGACCGACTGGACTCACTGAACCGGACGACGCCGGTGGTGACCTACTGCTGGGGGCCGGGCTGCAATGGCGCCACCCGATCGGCTTTAGCCTTTGCGCAGAACGGCTTCACGGTCCGGGAGATGATCGGCGGCTTCGAGTACTGGGTCCGGGAGGGCTTTGCGGTGCAGACCGACGAGGGCACCAGCCAGCCTGTTGCCGACCCGTTGACGGCCGTCTGCGGCTGCTAGCTCCGGCATTGCGCGGCCCGGCTGTTGCTGCCGGCCGCGGCAGTCGGGCCGCGCACTGCCAGGTTCAGCCGGTGGGCCAGTTGCGGCCGGCACCGGACGGTGGCTCGCCGATAAGCTCGGCCAGCCGGCGCAGCCGCTTGGCCGAGGTGACCCGCCAACCGGGGCCGCCCCGGGCCCCGACGTCGACTGCGGCAACACCCAGTTTGGCGAGCTGGCCACCAGCGGCCCGGTGTAGCGGGCCGTCCGAGTCGGCCATCGCGAGCAGGTAGCCGGCGTCCTCCGACCGGCCACCGGAGATCGCCCACAACCGCAGGCCGGACGCGCTGAGCGCCAGGTCCGGTGGCACCCGCAGCGACGCGCCTCGGGTCCAGCGGGCGGCGTGCGGGCTGAGCAGCTCGGTGATCTCGGTCCGGACCGCGATCAGGCCACCTGGCGCGGCCGCGGTGTCGGAGCCGAGCGCGCGAGCGAACAGCTCGTCCTGCAGCGCGGTGGCCCGCCACGGCTCGCCGACCAGCACTGAGAGCCTGGCCGCGCAATCCTTGTCGGTGCGTACCCAGTCACCGCCCGCGAGCAGCAAACCGTCCAGATCCTCGATGACGGGATCGGCGGCCTCGGCTCCGAACAGCGAAAATTGCACCCGCTGATTCTCCCGCACCCGCAGTGGATCTGGCCGCAGGCCGGCGGCGCCGGCCCGCGGCGGCAAATGCCGGGTGCCCCCGGTCGCCGTGGGCGATCGGGGGCACCTGGGTGCTTCGTCGTGCGAATCCGGCTCGGGCTAGCCGACCGCGGCCGGGTGCTGCGCGGTTTCCGGATCGTCGTTGAGCGAGGATGCCCGCCGCTTGGCAATGACGATCGCTGCGATGATGATGGCGACCGCGACCAGCGAGATGATGATGCGTACCGCCGCATTGGCATCGGCACCGATGGACAGCTGAACGACGGCCGGCGCGATCAGCACCGATACCAGGTTCATCACCTTGATCAGCGGGTTGATGGCCGGACCGGCGGTGTCCTTGAACGGGTCACCGACCGTGTCGCCGATGACCGTGGCCGCGTGCGCGTCCGAGCCCTTGCCGCCGTGGATGCCGTCCTCGACGAGCTTCTTCGCGTTGTCCCAGGCGCCACCGGAGTTGGCCAGGAATACCGCCATCAGGGTCCCGGTCGCGATCGCGCCACCCAGGTAACCGGCCAGCGGGCCGAGGCCCAGACCGAAGCCGACCGCGATCGGCGCCAGCACCGCCAGCAGGCCTGGCGTGACCAGCTCCCGCAGCGAATCCCGGGTGCAGATGTCGACCACCCGGCCGTACTCCGGGCGCTCGGTGCCGTCCATGATGCCGGGGTGGTTGCGGAACTGCGCGCGCACCTCGTACACCACCGCGCCGGCTGCCCGGGAGACCGCGTTGACGGCCAGGCCGGAGAACATGAATACCACGGCCGCGCCGAGGATCACGCCGACCAGGGTGTTCGGGCTGACGATGGTGTTCACGAAGTTGGTGTTCGAGGAGATGTCGCCACCGGCCTTGACCACCGCCTGCCGGATGGCGTCCTGGTACGAACCGAACAGGGCCGTGGCGGCGAGCACCGCGGTCGCGATCGCGATGCCCTTGGTGATTGCCTTGGTGGTGTTGCCGACCGCGTCCAGCTCGGTGAGGATCTGGGCGCCCGCCGGGCTGACGTCGCCAGACATCTCGGCGATGCCCTGGGCGTTGTCCGAGACCGGCCCGAAGGTGTCCATCGCGACGATCACGCCGACCGTGGTCAGCAGACCGCAACCGGCCAGCGCGACCGCGAACAGCCCGACTGACACCGACGCGCCACCGAGCAGGAACGCGCCGAAGACCGCCGAAGCGATCACGATCGCGGTATAGACAGCTGACTCGAAACCGACCGAGATACCGGCCAGGATGACCGTTGCGGCACCGGTGAGCGAGGATTTGCCGACATCCTGCACAGCTTTGCCTTCGGTGCCGGTGTAGACGCCGGTGAGCCAGAGAATGACGGCCGCCAGCACGATGCCGATGATGACCGCGACAATCGCGATCAGCGCGGGGTTGCCGTTGTGGTTGGCGATATTGGCGCCATCGACGTCAACGCCGATCCCCTTGAGCTTGGAGAACTTGCTGGGCAGGTAGCTAAAGGCTGCGATCGCGCAGAGCACCACCGAGATACCGGCAGAGATGTAGAAACTGCGGTTGATGGTGGTCAGGCCGCCCTCGTTGGGACGCGAGCGGGTGATGAAGACCCCGATGATCGCGGTCAGCACGCCGATGGCGGGCACGATCAGCGGGAACAGCAGGCCCTTGGTTCCGAAAGCCACCGAGCCAAGGATGAGCGATGCCACCAGGGTGACTGCGTAGGACTCGAACAGGTCCGCCGCCATCCCGGCGCAGTCACCGACGTTGTCACCGACATTGTCGGCGATGGTCGCGGCATTGCGCGGGTCGTCCTCGGGAATGCCGGCCTCGACCTTGCCGACCAGGTCGGCGCCGACGTCAGCGGCCTTGGTGAAGATGCCGCCGCCGACACGCATGAACATGGCCAGCGTGGCCGCTCCGAAGCCGAAGCCTTCGAGCACCTTCGGGGCGCCGTTGGTGTAGCCCAGCACGACCACCGAGGCGCCGAGCAGGCCCAGTCCGACGGTCGCCATACCGACCGCGCCACCGGTCCGGAAGGCGATCCGGGTGGCCCGCTCGCGTCCCTCGTTGTTGGCAGCCGCCGCCACCCGCAGGTTCGCGCGGGTCGCCAGCCACATCCCGAAGTAGCCGATGGCCGCGGAGAAGCCGGCTCCGACCAGGAAGAAGACTGACCTGCCGATGCGCTGGCCGGCGTCGTCGGCCGGCAGCGCGAACAGCAGCAGGAAGACCAGCACCACGACGACCGACAGCGTCCGGAATTGACGCTTGAGGTAGGCCTGCGCGCCCTCCTGGACGGCCTCGGCGATCTCGATCATCTTGGGGGTGCCCTGGTCAGCGGAGAGGACCTCGCGGAACAGGACGAACGAAAAGGCTAGCGCGATGAGGGCCACCAGGCCGATCACCACGACCAGCCCCTTGTCGCCCGAGGAGAACGCCGACGATGCGACGACCTCCCGCGCCTGGGCGGCTAGCGCCGGATGGGACAAAGCCATAACGCAGTACTCCTTCAGCCATCGGGGTGCTGTTGACAGATCGCGCCGACAGCGCAGGCGCACCACATCGCCTGTTGCGAACAACAGGGCGTGCGCGGCAGGTCGCTGTCGTAGCGGCTGCGGCGCAGTCTAGGGGAAGGACGGCCAATATGTGCGTGGCCGGGGTCACTAACCAACAAAATAGATGATGGTATATACCCAATTGCGGGGTGGAAGTTTGTACTGTTCGGCGTTGGTCGAGCTAGCCAGCCTCGATCGCGAGCGCCAGACTGGGGTAGATCTGAAACACCTCGTGCAGGCCGGTGATCCGGAAGACCTTGAGCAGCCGTTCGGTCTTGCACACCAGCGGCAGGGACGCTCCCGCGGTATTGGCGTGGTTGCGTGCGGCCACCAACGCACCCAGACCGGTGGAATCGATGAAGGACAGCCAGCTGAGATCCACCACGACCGATTGGTTGCCGGCATCGAGCACGCTGATGAGCCGATCGCGAAGGTCCGGAGCCGAGTGCACATCGACCTCGCCACGTACCTCCAGCACGACGTGCTGATCGACGGCGTGCTCGGTCAGACTCAGATCCATGACGGCCCCTCTCAGCCTCAACCTTGACGGCGCGGCGCACGTGCCTCGCCGACACTCGGAGGCCCCGACCCTGACAGACACCTAACGCAAGACATCGTGCCACAGGTCCAGCTGCTGGTTCTCGCGTCATGTGAAAGAGCTTTGCACTCCAATTCACTTCTCTCGCTAATTGTGTTATGCGCTCTAAACACGCAATTAGGGTACCCAGCGGGTATCGCTATTCACCTGTCTGCCGCTGGCAATCTGCCGGCCTTGGCCCGAGCACGCAGCTGGTAGGACCCGAGCAGCGGCAACTGGGCCGGCCTGCTGAGCAGCACCGCGACGGTGCCGACACGGCCCGAGTCGTCAAGATCGGTGCTGCAGCCGGCCAGCTGGGCACCGTTCTCCTCCGCCACCCGAGCGGCGGCGGTGCACGGGTCCGCGCCGGATCGGCCGATGGCCGCCGCACCGGCCAGCGCGCTCAGGTCCGCCGCACGTTCGAGCCGATGCCGGGCAAGGACCGCCGACGCCCGCAGGACCGACGCCAGGGCGATTGCGATGATCAGCGCCGCGAGCCCGAGCAGCCAGATCGTCGCCGAACCACGGTCGGTGCCGTGCCGAGTCGCCGATGGCTGCCGGCCGACCGGCAGACGGCCGGGCAGCACCGTCATCGGCCAGTCACCGGTGGCCCGGCAGCCGACCAGCTGCTGGCTCGCCGGCTGCTGGCTCGCCGGCTGCTGGCTCGCCGGCTGCTGGCTCGCCGGCTGCTGGCTCGCCGGCTGCTGGCTCGGTTGCGACGGTGGCGGTCTCACTGATGGTGATCGGACCCAGCCAGCTCACCGGACGCAACTCCAGCCGCACCGTCACCACGGTGTCCGAGCCGGCAGCGGTGCTGGTGACCACCACTGGTCGACCGGCAGCCACAGCGGCGAGCCGACCGGCAGCTCCCGGATCGCCCCGGGCCGTCGCCCGAGCGGCCTCCCGGGCCGCGTCGGCGCACCGGACCCGAGCCTGCCCGACCCCGACGGCGGCGACTCCGACCAGCGCGAACAGCACCAGGATTGGCAGCACCAGTGCCGCCTCGGCCGTCACCATGCCGCGATCATCGGACGGGCCGGCCCGGCGCCAACCGCGCCTGCGACCGATCCAGTGCAATAGCCGCCTCACAATGAGACGTTCAGAGCCGAGGTGACAATGTGCGACAGCGCGTTGCGTACCGCGTCGCTCTGGACCACCCTGAAGAGGACGGACGCGAACGCAACCGCGGCCACGGTACCCACCGCGTACTCGGCGGTCGTCATGCCCGCGTCGCTCGCAGGATTGCAGAGCCTTTTGAGTCGTTGAACAATTCGTTTAGGAGTCATGCGTCCACCCAAGTCCGAACCCATCACGAGCGCAGCCGGCGGCCGGGATCTGTGGACAACACGCAAGCCTGTGGACAAAGCTTCCGCCCCGAAGCAGCCGGCTCCTTGCTGCCTACCCCACCGTGCTCATCCAAAGATTTCTAGCGGGACTGTGCTACTCCAGCCGATCGAACAGGCCCACATCGCCAACCTCGATCCGCAGGCACAACGGGCGTGACGGCGCCGCAACGAGGCCGGGGGACCTCGGGTGGGCGAAGTTCACTCACGCCTAGGCGGGCCGGCTTACTCACCGCCAGCAGTCGGGCGTTCGGATCGGACCATGCCACGAACGCGATCCGTACGCGCGGCCCCGACTCGTTCGCCGACTGGCTGGAACCGTGCAATGTTGCCAAGCCGTTCCCAGTCCGGGCCAAATCCGCCGTCTACGAGCGACGGCATTTCGGCAGAGGAAGCCGCCCACACCTCCCCACGATGAAAGCTCATAACTGGACCCCCCCCGGACGTCGGCTGTGCGATGTTTGCTATCGGCGCGTCGAGGGCTGGCGGCAGAAGGTTGCATTCGCGCTGTTTACCGCCCAGTGCTTGACGGGATCTCTGGGCTGCCCGATCATCAGGCTCGTGGCCCCGGCAGATGACCTTATCGCCGCGTTGGCGCTACAGGAGGAGGTCGTCGCCCGACTCGATCGAAGTGGTCTGCGAGCTGACTCCCCGTGCCCGGGCTGGACGGTCGGCGACGTGCTGAACCACTCGGTGGGGGTGACGCGGAAGCTGTCGGCGTTCGCCTCCGGCGCCACCGACGCACCACGCACGCCGTCCGGGGACCTCCTCGGCGACGACCCAGTCCTCGCACTTCTGACAGCAGCCAACGCCGCCCGGGACGCTTGGACCCGGGCCGACATGGCCCGACTCTGCCGACTTCCTTTCGCGACCCTGTCGGCAGAGGCCACCGCAGGTCTGAACCTCTACGACGTCCTCGCCCACACCTGGGACATCGCCACAGGAGCCGGGATCGCTCTGGCCTGCTCTGACGACCTGTGGATAGCCGCGCTCGGCGCCGCGCAGGTCGTCATAGGACCAAGCCGCGACCACGCCCACTACGGACCCGCCGTCGCCATCACCCCTGCGGCGACACCTAGGCAGCGCTTCCTGTCGTTCCTAGGCCGGTGCGAATAGCCGCGCGCCCCGCTACCTACACTCGCGCCGCAGAACAACACGCGGCATTCCGGTGAGGGATCCGCTACTGGGATGGGGACTGCGGTGGCGGCCAGGCGGTGAGTGGCTTGCCAATTTCCCATTCGTGGCCGAAGGGATCGACGACACGACCGACCCGCCAGCCAGGCTCGTCAGCGACCGGGGCTTCTGGCGGCGATCGTGCCGACCGCGTACTCAGCCGTCGTCATTCCCGCGTCTGCGGCGGCCCGAATTCCCTTTGCCCGTTGGGCGATTCGCTCGAAAAGGTTCATGCCGACCAGTCAAGCGCCCAGCCGCCGGTCGGTAAGCCACCCCGATCAATCTGTGGACGACGCAACGCCCTGTGGACAACCTGAACCTCGCCAGAATGCGGGCTTGAAACGTCGCGGATCCACCGCAATTCGCGACGATTCGAGCCGCACAAACGCGGACCTGGAGCGGGGCTTTCATCCTTTTGGAGTAGCGCTGCGGGGTTGCGAGACCGGATTTCGTCCTTGCGGTCGAGGTGGCGCGCACGCCTGCTTTCTAGCGTTGCGCGCATGGACGAAACGAGCTACCCGTGATCGAAGCGCGGGAATTGACCAAGGTCTACGGCGATACGACGGCGGTGGCCGGTGTGAGCTTCCAGATCAAGCCCGGCCACGTAACCGGATTTCTCGGCCCGAACGGCGCCGGGAAGTCCACCACGATGCGGATGATCCTCGGCCTGGACCTGCCCAGCTCGGGCTCGGTCACCGTCAACGGACGCGGCTATCAGCAGCACGTCTGGCCGCTGCACGAAGTGGGTTCGTTGCTCGACGCTCGAGCGGTCCATCCGGGCCGGTCGGCTCGCAACCATCTGCTCGCTATCGCCGTCGCGAACGGGATCGGCCGGGTCCGAGTGTCGCAGGTGCTGGAGCTGGTCGGACTGAGCTCGGTGGCAACCAAACGGGTAGGTGGCTTCTCCCTAGGCATGTCGCAACGGCTCGGCATCGCCGGTGCGCTGCTCGGCGATCCGGCAATCCTGCTGTTCGACGAGCCGGTCAACGGCCTCGACCCCGACGGCATCCTCTGGATCCGCACCCTGATGCGCTCGCTGGCAGCGGAGGGGCGCACGGTGCTGGTCTCCAGCCATCTGATGAGTGAGATGGCGCTGACCGCCGATCACCTGCTCGTCATCGGCAAGGGCCAGATCCTGGCCGACCTTCCGCTGGAAGAGCTGATCGCCCGCAACTCCGGGCACCGGATCGAGGTGCGTGCCGCGGACACCGTGCGGCTTACCGGACTGCTGCTGTCCACCGGCGCCGACGTCACCGTCAAGCCGGACGGCACTCTGGCGGTTGCCGGCATCAGCTCAGTCGAGATCGGCGAGCTCGCGGCCAGCGACGGCCTGGCGCTGCACCAGCTCACCGACATCCGCGCCTCGCTGGAGGAGGCCTATTTCAAGCTGACCGGTGACAGCGTGGTCTTTCGGACGCCGCAGCCAGAGCCAGTGCCGGCATGACCGCACTGGCTACCCGGCTGCGGGCCACCAGCAACAGCGAGTGGATCAAGCTGCGTTCGGTACGTTCGGTGCCGGCGGTGCTGGTGGCGATCGCGGCGGTCATGCTGCTCGGATCCTGGATCGCCAGCGCCGGCTACCGCGCGAACTGGCGGCAACTGTCGGCCGCCCAGCAAACCTCGTTCGATCCGACCTACACCAGCCTGCGGGGCATCGATCTCGCACAGCTGCTCGTCGGCGCGCTGGGCGTGCTGGTGGTGACCGGTGAATATGCGACCGGCCTGATCCGGATCACCTTCTCGGCGACTCCGCAGCGCGGCCAGGTTCTGGTGATCAAGGCGACGATCTTCGCGGCGCTGGTATGGGTGATCGTCACCGCGCTGTCCGTGCTGGCGTTCTTCCTCGGCCAGCGACTGCTTGGCAGCCCGGCTCCGCACGCTTCGATGACCGATCCCGGCGTGTTGCGGGCGGTGCTCGGCGGCGGTGTCTACCTGTTACTGGTCGCGCTGTTTGGACTGGCTCTAGGGACGGTGTTTCGCGCTACCGCAGCCGCGCTGTCCGCGCTGTTCGGGATTCTGCTGGTGCTGCCGCTGGTCGTGCGGCTGTTCACGAGCAACATCGCAGATCACATCGCGCCCTACCTGCCCTCCAATGCCGGAGGCCAGTTCTGGCAGGTGGTCAGGGCTGATCCGCAGGCGTTGGGTCCGTGGCAAGGCGTTGGCGTGTTCGCGCTATACGTGGTGGCCACCGGCGCCGCGGCGTTCGTACTGATCCGAAAGCGGGATGTCTGATGAGCACGGTCCTGCCTCCCACCCGCTATCGCCGAGCCACCGCCATCCTGGCCAGCGAATGGATCAAGCTGCGTTCGGTGCGTTCGCTACCGTCGGTGCTGCTGGCCGCGGCGCTGTTCTGCCTCACCCTGGCGGCGCTGGTTTGTTCGAACTACCAAGCCAGATGGTCTCATCTCAGCGCACAGCAACGCCTGGAGTTCAATCCGACCGACACCAGCCTCGGCAACCTGCAGCTCTCGGTACTCTTCTTCGGAGTGCTCGGCTGCCTGGTAGTCACCAGCGAGTACGGGCGAGGACTCATCCGGGTGACGCTGGCGGCCACACCACAGCGCGCGGTCGTGCTGGCTGCCAAGGCGACGCTGTTCGGTGTGCTGGGCTGGCTTGCCAACACCGCCATCTGCCTGCTGACCTTTCTCACCGGGCAGAGCCTGCTCACCCGCCCGGCACCGCACGCCTCACTCGGCGATCCTGGGGTACTGCAGGCGGTGCTGGGCGCCGGCACCTATCTGAGCCTGGTTGGGCTGTTCGGGCTGTTCCTTGGCGTCCTGTTGCGGAGCACCGCCGCCACCATCTCGGCGGTCACCGGGGTATTCCTGGTGCTGCCGGTTCTGGTGAATAGCCTGCCGAGGACGCCCACCTGGCAGCACACGGTTCCCTACCTTCCGGCTGATGCCGGCATCGGCATGTGGCACTCCAAGATCGAGTACTTGCTCACCAGCTGGCAGGGCACCGGGGTACTCACCCTGTACGTCACCGGCCTCGGGATCGCGGCATTCTTGCGGATCCGGTGGTGGGACGCCTGAGCAGACCGAGCAGGCTGAACCCGATGAGTACGTCCATGAACACCTCCGCAGCCGCCGAGTCGAGCGTCGCAGCGCCGGTGGGCCAGCCCACCAGCCGGACCGCTGCCTCCCGGCTGGTGCTCGCGGACCTGGCTATCGCGGCACTGGCGCTCTTCGCGGCGCACTCCGCCCCGCACCCGCTGGTGGCTGACTGGTTGCCACGCTGGATCGCCTGGCCAGGCGCGCTGTGGCTGGCCGGGGTGCTGCTGTTGCGCCGGCGCGCCCCGCTGCTCGTGGTGTGCCTGGTCGCACCGGTAGCCGCCGCCATGATGGCAATCGGACTGCCGATTGGCGGTAGCGGCTCCGCGCTGCTGGCGGCGGTGTACGCCGTCGGGGCCTACGCCGACGGTCATCGCGCCGCGGCCGGGGTGCTGGTGGCCGAGGTCGCGGCCGTCGCCGGGGTCGGTGCGACGCTGCTAGGTGACCTTCCCTGGGGGCCGACGCCGACCTGGTCGGCGGCGTGGCCGGTCTTTTTGCTCGCGGTCTTCGGCGTGGCAGCCGCGGGCGTGTCCGGTTACGCATTGCGCACCCGGCGCGCCTATGTCGGGGAGCTCAAGGAACGGGCTGCCCGGCTGGAACGCGAGCAGGGTCAGCTCGCCCGGCAGGCGGTCGACGCCGAGCGGCTACGCATCGCCCGCGAATTGCACGACATCATTGGCCACTCGATCAGCGTGATCACCATCCACTCCGAGGCGGCGGCCCGCTCGCTCGCGAGTAACCCGGCCGCGGTGCCAGGATTCCTGGCGACGATTACTGCCACCGGACGCGAGGCGTTGACCGAGATGCGCCACCTGCTCGCGGTGCTGCGCCCGGAAGAGGGCGGGACGGACGCGCTGCGGCCGCAGCCAGATCTCGGTGTTGTCCCGGAACTCACCGACCGGATCGCGGCAGCCGGGGTACCCGTCGAGGTGAGCGTGTCTGGAAGCCTCGACGAGCTGCCGGCCGGCGTCAGCCTGGCCGCCTTCCGGGTACTCCAGGAGGCCCTCACCAACGTGATCAAGCACGCCGGGCCGGATGCTCAGGCCCGGGTGACGATTAGCCGTGACCCGGGACTGCTGCGGCTCTCGGTCAGCGACAACGGCCGCGGTCCTAGCGGAGCCGCTACCGCCGGAGCACACGGCATGATCGGGATGCGGGAGCGAGTCTCGGTATATGCCGGCGATTTCCAGGCTGGCCCGGGAGTTCAGGGCGGCTTCCAGGTCAGCGCAACCTTCGAGCTGGACCCGGAGCAGGGATGACCATCCGGGTGCTGGTCGCCGACGACCAGACGCTGGTACGGCTCGGGCTGCGCGCCATCATCGACTCCGAACCAGGTCTCGAAGTGGTCGGCGAAGCAGCGGACGGGGTCGACGCGGTGGCCGCGGTACGTAGCCTCCGGCCGGACGTGGTGCTGATGGATATCCGGATGCCCCGCCTGGACGGCGTGGCAGCCACCCGGGCGCTGCTCGGCGGCGCCGGGCCGCCGGTGACCCGGGTGCTGATCCTGACTACCTTCAGCCTCGACGAGTACGTCGTGCAGGCGCTGCGCGCCGGTGCGTCCGGGTACCTGCTCAAGGATGCCGCGGCGCACCAGCTCATCGAGGCAATCCGGGTCATCGCGGCTGGCGAGGCGATACTCGCCCCGACGGTGACCAGGAACTTGCTGGAGCGCTTCGGCGCCGGCGACGCTCATTCGGACGGCAGCGCGCTGCGGGCGCTGCTGTCCGAGCGCGAGGTCGAGGTGTTGTTGCTGATGACCGCTGGTCAGTCCAACGCCGAAATCGCTGGGACGCTCAGCCTGGCCGAGACGACCGTGAAGACCCATGTCCGCAACATCCTCGGCAAGCTCGGCGTCCGGGACCGGCTGCAGGCCGTGATCGCCGCCTACGACGCCGGCCTGGCCCATCCGCGGCGCAGCCCGAGCTGAGCTAGGGGCTTTGCGCCCGGGGTCTCGGTGCCGAGCTAGCGGCTGATCCCGAGCACGCTCGCGGCGACGCCCAGCACCACCGGCAGCACCCCGATGCAGACGAACGCCGGCAAGAAGCAGCAACCCAGCGGTAGCAATGCCCAGATCCCGGTGCGTTCGGCGCGGGCTATCGCGTCGCTGTGCTGCTGCGCCCGGAGCTCGGTCGCCACCTCGGCCAGCCCGGCAGCGAGCCGGGCGCCGCTGCGAGCACACCGCTGCCCCGCCGCTGCGACCTGCGCCATGCCAGGCGTCCCGGCCAACACCGCCCAGGCCTGCGCTGGGTCTGTGCCCAATCGCAGCAACCGGCCAGCTAGCCGCAGCGGCTCGACCGCATCGCGCAGGTCGGCGCTCCCGCGCTGCTGGACCGCAGCCGAGACACTGGCGATCGCTAGCTCCGGTGGCGCTCCGGTGCCGAGCGTGCAAGCCAGCAGGTCCAGCACGAACGCCACAGCACGCGGGTCGAGCCTCGGCTCGGCGCCGGCGCGGGCGAGCCGCCGCACCAGCAGGCCGACGCCGGTCGCCGCAGGCAGCGCCAGCACCAACCCGAACCGGCCGCCTGAGCCGGCGAGGACAAGTGCCACCGACAAGCCGGCGACCAGCGGCAACGGTGGCCGTCCAACCCGACGTGTCCCGCCTGGGGTTAGCCGCCGGACCCGCTGGTGGCGCGCGCGGACCGGCCGTGATCGGCCGATCAGCGACAGGCCGGTGGCCAGCAAGAGCCAACCAGCTGGGTTCATCCGCTTGAGCGACCGGGCGAGCCGCGTACGGTGGTCATCCGATCGGCCGGGTCAGCCGTAGCGTCCACACCAGGCCGGCCAAGTCCAACAGCACCCCAGCGCTCAGCGCTGCCAGCCCGATCGGGGTGTGCAGCAACGTGCGACCGGGCTGCGCACCCATCGCGGTGCCCATAGCCAGACCGACGATGGGCAGCACCGACAGCAGCATCGCGGATGCTCGCGGTCCGGCCACCGCCGCCGCGACCGCTCGCCGGGTCGCCCGATCGGCGGCCAGATCGGCCCGGATTCCGGCGAGCAGTCCGGTGAACGAGGCCCCGGTCCGGTTCACCAGAGCGCAGGCCACCCCGAGCCTGGCGAGTGCCGGCTCGGCGGCGAGCGCGCGGTCCGGGGCGGCCCCGTAGCTCGCCAACGTGCCGGCCTCAGCCAACGCCGGCCCGAACCGGCCGCCGGCTGGGGCGCAAGCACTCAACGCGGCAGCCAGGGTGGCACCGGCTGCGTACTCGTCGGCCAGCGCACCGACCGCGATTGCCAGCGCACCGCGATCCCGGTCGGCGGCTCGCTCGCGACGCATTGGCCGCCGGCACCAGCTGAGCGTCCATCCGCCGGCTCCGGCAAGGCAGCCCGGAATCGGACCCAGCCAGCAGCCGGCGGCCAGGCCGGCCACCAGCGCGATCAATCCAGCCTGCGCCGGCCAGGACAAGCTGGGCAGCCAGCGGGCCCGGCCGGCAATTGGCCGCATCGATCGGGCACGACCCAGCCTGCTCGTCGCGAGCCAGGCCAGCCGGCGCCGAGCCGGATCGACTTTCGGCAGCAGGAACAACCCCAACGCAAGCAGCAGCGCGCTCATGGACGGTCAACGGCTTGCAGCAAGAACGGCAGCTCGGTTTCGGCGTCGGCCAATCGCGATCGCAACTCGGCCGCGGCCGGCCCCAGGCCGGCGGCTCGGGTCCACACAAGTTCCGGTCCGAGCCCGCTGCCCAGCCGCGGCCAGAGCCCGATCTGATCGACTCGGCGCACCCCGCCCCGATCGCGCCTGAGATGCACCAGCACATCGAGCGCGCTGGCAGCCTGGGCCGCGAGGGTGGCCGGGTCCATCCCGCCGAGCGCGGCCAGCGCCACCAGCCGCGCCGGCACGTCAGCCACCGAGTTCGCATGCACAGTCGCCGCGCCACCGGAGTGGCCGGTGTTCAGGGCGGCGAGCAGGTCGACTATCTCGGCCGCCCGGAACTCGCCGACCACCAGCCGGTCCGCGCGCATCCGCAGTGCCTGCCGGACCAGCTCTGCCAGCTGCACCGCACCGGCCCGCTCGACATTTGCCGACCGGGCCAGCAGCGCGACCACGTGCGGGTGGTCGATGCTGAGCTCGGCGGCATCCTCGATCGTGATGATCCGATCACCCGGATCGGCCGAACTGAGCAGCGCCGCAAGCAGCGAGGTCTTGCCGGTGCCGGTGCCACCACTGACCAGGATGCTTAGCCGAGCTGTGACTAGCGCGGTCAGCAGCTCGGCTAGGTCCGGACTCATCGCCTCCAGCATCACCAGCTCGGGCAGGCTCAGCCGGCGCCGGCCGAGCACCCGCAGTGAGATTGTCGGGTGCGCTACCAGTGGCGGCAGGATCGCGTGCAGCCGAGTGCCATCGGCAAGCATCGCATCCACGAACGGCGCTGCATCGTCCAGCCGGCGGCCGGCCTGCGCCGCGAGGCGAGCCGCAAGGCGGCGGACCGCGCCGTCGGACTCGAAGCTGACACCGGCCCGTTCCAGACCGCGGCCGCGATCGATCCACACCGAGTCAGCCGCGTTGACCAGCACATCGGTGACCGCGGGGTCGGCCAGCAGCGACTCGAGCGGCCCGGCGCCAGTTAGCTCCGCCCGCAGCTGGCCCGAGAGCTCCGACAGCGCCGCGGTATCCAACAACAGCGCCGACTCGGCGCCGGCGACAGCGGCCAGTTCGCTGTCGCCGGCGCTGTCAGGTCCGGTAGCCAGCCGCAGCCGTACCCGGTCCACCAGCTGGCCGTTCATGCCGCGGTCCCGGCCGGCGCGCTGGGCTCGGCACGCTGAGCCGCCGCCAGGTCCAGCACCGTTTCGGCCGCCCGCCGGGTCCGGCGACGGATTCGTTCCCATTGCAGCCCATCGGGGCGCAGGCAGGCCGGGTCGTACGGCACCTCGCCGACCACCGGTAAGCCGAGCAGTTCGGCGATCTGCCATGGCGGCAACGACCTCGACGAGCCGCGCACCACCACGCTGGTGCGCGCCGGTTCGCAGCCGGCGGCCAGGGTCGCGGTCGCGGTCACGGCCCTGACCTCGGCCGCGGTGACCAGCACGATCCGGTCACAGAGCTGCGCCGCGGCTAGCTGGCTCGGCTGCGAGCGAGGCAGGTCCAGTAGTACCGGCGACACCGAGGCCCCGGCCGCGGCGACCTGGTGCACTGCGTCCGGATCCGGCGGCGCCGCCGAGTCGGTGCTCAAGAACGACACCCCGTGCCAGCACGGCAGGCTTTCCCGCAACACCGCAGGGTCCAGCGAGCCGCCGCGCAGCCGGACCTGCGACCAGCGCGGACCGGTGAGCTGCTCACAGCCCAGTAGCACGTCGATGCCACCGCCCAGCGGATCGCAATCGAGCAGGAACGCATGCCCAGCCCTGCTGGCAGCGCAGCCGGCGAGGATCGCGGCGAACGTGCTCGCCCCGGCACCCCCGCATCCGGACAGCACCCCGATCACGGATTCAGCTCTCATGACACCAGGCTTGCCGGAATTCAGCCGGCAAAGCGGCCGGGCCGGCAATCTGTGGATAACTTGGCTGGCTGTGGACAGCGAGTTCACCGTCGAACTCGCCGCGCCCATCACCCAAGCTGACAGCGTGGCTGGCTATCCTCGCGGAGTGGCGAGCGCAGCGGCATTCTTCGATCTGGACAAGACGATTATCGCCAAATCGTCGACGCTCGCGTTCGGCAAGCCGTTCTATCAGGGCGGCCTGATCAACCGGCGTACGGTCCTGCGCAGCGCTTATGCCCAGTTCGTGTTCGCGCTCTCCGGCGCGGACGCCGACCAGATGGATCGGATGCGCGACTACCTGACCGCGATGTGCGCCGGCTGGGACGTCCAGCAGATCCGCGACATTGTCAACGAAACCCTGCACGAGATCATCGACCCGCTGGTGTACGACGAGGCAGTCGAGCTGATCGCGGAGCACAAGGCCGCCGGCCGGGATGTCGTCATCATCTCCAGTTCCGGCGACGAGGTGGTCCGCCCGATTGGCGAGATGGTCGGCGCTGACCACGTCATCGCCACCCGGATGGTGGTGCAGGACGGCCACTACACCGGCGAGATCGAGTTCTACGCCTACGGCCCGCACAAGGCCGACGGGTTGCGCGCGCTGGCCGCCGACCGCGGCTATGACCTGACCGAGAGCTACGCCTACTCCGATTCGAGTACCGACGTACCGATGCTCGCCGCGGTCGGCCACCCGTTCGCGGTCAACCCGGACCGGGCGCTACGCAGAGTAGCCATCGAGCGGGGCTGGCCGGTGCTGGCCTTCACCAACGCGGTGCCGCTGCGCGAGCGGTTGTCCGGCCTCAAACCGCCTCAGCCGGCGACCAGTGCCGCGGTGGCGGCCACCGTCGCCGGGCTGGCGGTGCTGGCCTGGTACAGCCACTCGCGCAGGTCCCATCGCACTGGATGAGTTCCAGACACAGTGCCGCTTGACCCTTGCCAGTTATGGGTATTCGGGGGTATCAATGGTGGTACGGAAGCTTCGATTGGCTTTGGCGGTCCGCCCCCACCAGTCCTGGAATCCGCCAGTGGGCAACCGGGCACCCACGCGGCGACATAGCCTCGCTGAAGGCTGTCGACGCGGACCGTAACCGGCCCGCGCCTGACCTTGTCAAGGTGCACGCTTGGTAACCCGTTTGACCGCAGAGGGCGCCGTATCCAGGTACGGCGCCCTCGCCCATGCCCGACCGCCGCCGCCCCAACGATGCCTGCCCCAACGATGCCTGCCCAAACGAAGCCTGCCCAGACGAAGCCTGCCCGGCGGATTCAGCCTCGCTGGATCGCCTCGCAGATGGCCAGCGATTCCCGGGCGCCGAGCTCGACAGCCAGAGCGCAATGCGCGATCCAACCGACAACCTGCTCCGCCGACCCAACCTGATAGCCCGCCAGCGCGCTGTCGAAGTCCGCACGGGCTTCCAGGTGCCCGACCTCGAAGGCAACCAGCGATTTCGGGTCCAGGCCACGCTCGATCAGGGTCAGCCGGGCAGCCGCCCGGGCCACCACGCCAGCCGCCGGCGCGAAGGCGTCCAGCGCCAGCAACTCACCCTGCACGATGGCTGCCACCACCAGCGCCGGAGCACGGGTCTGGGCGAGCACTTCGGCGAGGGTGTCCAGCCGGTGCGCGACCTCCCGGTCCGGGCGCGGCCGGCCGAGCTCAGCCGAGTCGGCCAGGTCCACCGCTGCCAGCGCGTGTAGCCGGGCCAGCACCTGCCGGTGCGCGCCCGACCAGTTGTCGGCCAAGCTGGCGAGTTCGGAGGACACCCGCAGCGCGCCCTGCACGATCGGATCAGTCGCCGCTCCCGAGCGCACCTCGGCCAGAGTCGCGGTCGAACCGGCCAGCACCGCCGAGGCCCAGGCGCCGCGCAGCAGCGATTCCGCCGAGACATCGGAGGACCGGCGGCGCAGTACCCGATTGCCGAGCAGGCCGTCCACCGCGCGCCGGCTGGTGTCTACCGCATCGGCGACGCCGGGCAGTGCGAGCAGGGGGTCCAGCGGGTCGCTATTCACCAGCCGACGGTAGCCAACAGCTGAACCGGGCAGCGCAGCCAGGCGCTAGCTTTGCGAGGTAGCCCTCGCTAGCGTCGCCGCGGCAGCCGGTCTGCTACCGCTGCCAAGTAACGACTCGCAGGTAACGCCGGGCGAGCAGCCTGAGCTGGCAAGCTGGCGCGAACTGAACAGGACCCACCGGGCGATCTTCTGCTGTCTGCGGCCTCGCACTAGCGTTTGACTGGCATCACCAGCGAAGTACGCCTCGAGCAACGAAGGAGCGAGATGACCGAGAGCACCGAAGGCCTGTCGAATCTGCTACAGGAGGACCGCCGGTTCTCGCCGTCAGCGGACTTCGCCGCCAGCGCAAACGTGCAGGCCGAGGCGTACCAGCGTTCGGCGGCCGACCGGCTCGGTTTCTGGGACGAGCAGGCCCGCCGGCTCGACTGGGACTCGGAATGGACCCAGACCCTGGATTGGGACGGTGCGCCGTTCGCGAAATGGTTCGTCGGCGGCACCCTGAACGCGTCGGTCAACTGCGTCGACCGGCACGTCGCGGCCGGCAACGGCGATCGGGTCGCCATCCATTTCGAGGGTGAGCCTGGCGACACCCGGACCGTCAGCTACGCCCAGCTCAAGGAGCTGGTGAGTCAGGCCGCGAATGCATTGACCGAACTCGGTGTCGGCAGCGGCGACCGGGTCGCCATCTACCTGCCGATGAGCATCGAGGCGGTCGTCTCGATGCTCGCCTGTGCCCGGCTCGGCGCGATCCACTCGGTCATCTTCGGTGGCTTCTCCGCCCAGGCGATCTATGACCGGGTGCTGGATGCCGACGCCAGCCTGGTGATCACCGCCGACGGCGGCTACCGACGGGGCAAGGTCTTCCCGCTCAAGCCAGTGGTGGACGAGGCGCTGGCGAAGGGCAAGACCAACGTCGCCAAGGTGCTGGTCGTCAAGCGCGGCGGCAACGACGTCGATTGGACCGAGGACCGCGATGTGTGGTGGGACGAGCTGGTCGGTTCCCAGTCGACCAGCCACCAGCCGCAGGCATTCGATTCCGAGCAGCCGCTGTTCATCCTCTACACGTCCGGCACCACCGGCAAGCCGAAAGGCATCCTGCACACCACTGGCGGCTACCTGACCCAGGCCGCCTACACCCACCATGCGGCCTTCGACCTCAAGCCCGAGACCGACGTCTACTGGTGCACCGCCGACATCGGCTGGGTGACCGGGCACTCCTACATCGTGTACGGGCCGCTGGCCAACGGCGCCACCCAGGTGATCTACGAGGGCACCCCGGACACCCCGCACCAGGGCCGGTTCTGGGAGATCGCCGAGAAGTACCAGGTCAGCCTGCTCTACACCGCCCCGACCACCATCCGGACCTTCATGAAATGGGGCGAGGACATCCCGGCCAAGTTCGACCTGTCCTCGCTGCGGGTGCTCGGTTCGGTCGGCGAACCGATCAACCCGGAGGCCTGGATGTGGTACCGGCGGGTCATCGGCGGCGACCGCTGCCCGGTCGTGGACACCTGGTGGCAGACCGAGACCGGCGCCATGATGATCAGCCCCCTGCCCGGCGTGACCGCCAGCAAGCCAGGTTCGGCGATGCGCGCGCTGCCGGGCATCGCGGTCGACGTCGTGGATGACGCGGGCACCCCGGTACCGGACGGTGCCGGCGGCCTGCTGGTGCTCACCGAACCCTGGCCGTCGATGTTGCGTGGTATCTGGGGCGATGAGGAGCGGTTCCGGGAAACCTACTGGTCCCGGTTCGCCGAGCAGGGCTACTACTTCGCCGGAGACGGGGCAAAGAAGGACAGCGACGGCGACCTGTGGCTGCTCGGCCGGGTCGATGACGTGATGAACGTCTCCGGCCACCGGATCTCCACCACCGAGGTCGAGTCGGCGCTGGTCTCCCACCCGGACGTCGCCGAAGCCGCGGTAGTCGGCGCCAACGACCCGACCACCGGCCAGGGCATCGTCGCGTTCGTGATCCTGCGCGGCTCCGCTGCCCCCAGCGACCAGGACGGCGGCGCCGCGACGATCACGGCGCTGCGCAACCACGTGGCCAAGGAGATCGGGGCGATCGCCAAGCCCCGTCAGATCATGATCGTCGCCGAACTGCCCAAGACCCGCTCCGGAAAGATCATGCGCCGGCTGCTGCGGGATGTCGCTGAGAACCGGGATATCGGCGACGTGACCACACTGGCGGACAGCACGGTGATGAACCTGATCAGCCAGGGAATGAGCAGTGCCAAGTCCGAGGACTGACCGGGGCGGTTACCGGTGGGCATCCGGCGACGACGGTCCGGGCTGGGATGCCGGGCGCACGGTGAGATCGGTGATGGTCGCGTCCGCGGGCAGCATCAGCATCGAGGCGATCACGGCTGCCACCGTCGACGGACGGAGGTAGCCGGCCTCGTCGTACCCGCCGGCCTCGGCCGCGCGGACCGAGCGCTGCATGTCGGTCGCCGTCCGGCCGGGGTACACCGTGCTGATCCGGACCGCGGGCTCCTCCTGCCGCAACGCCTCGACGTAGCCGCGCAGCGCGTACTTCGAGGTGCCGTAGGCCGACAGCGGTGACCTCGCGTTGAGCCCGGACCCGGAATTGACGAACACCACGGTGCCGGTGCCGGCACGCAGTGCCGGCAACCACAGCCGGGTAAGTTCCACGGCGGCCACCACGTTCACCGCGAACTGGTCGGTGAAGTCGGCCGGCGTCGCCTGGGCGAGCGGGCCCGGCCGGACGATCCCGGCACAATGCACCAGCCCGTCCAGCCGCTCCAGCGAGCCCAGCAGGGGCGCCAGTGCCGCGCCGAAATCGGCGGCCCGGCTCAGGTCGAGTTCGGCCAGGCCGGCCAGCGTCAGGTCGTTCACCGATCGAGCGGTGCGGGCCACCCCGTACACCTGATGGCCGTCGGCGCCCAAACGCTCCGCGACGGCCCGCCCGATGCCCCGGGATACCCCTGTGACCAGAAAGGTTGGCACAGCCGATCACCCTAGTTGGCACAGCCGATCACCCTAGCCAGTGCCCGATCGGCGATCTTGCACGATGCCCGTGGCTGCTATCAGCGCGTAAGGTTCCACCAGCGGCAGTCAACAACGACGCAGGCACGGATGGCTCACTGGAAAGGACTCAGCGACCGGTGACGGTGAACAACAGCTCGACTGAGCAGCCCTCGATCGGCTCCTTGGTAGCCGAGGCTTCACAGAACTTCAGCACGCTGCTGCATGGTGAGATCGAACTCGCCAAGTTGGAGGTCAAGTCCTCGTTCCGCAATGCTGGCGCCGGCGTGGTGATGTTCCTGGCCGCCGCGGTGCTGCTGGTGTTCTCGCTGACCTTCGGCCTGATCGCGCTGGCCGAAGGGCTGATCGCGCTGGATATCTGGCGGTGGGCGGCGTACCTGATCGTCTTCGGATTCCTGGTGCTGGTTGCCGGGTTGCTGATCTTTCTCGGCGTCCGCAAGGTGAAGCGGGTCAAGGCACCGCAGCAGACCATCGACACCACCAAGGCCACCGTGTCCGCGCTGCGCCAGGCGAGTTCGCACGGACCCAGCCACCGGGCCTGATCGCTGACGCCCAGGCCAGCTTTGAACAGCCCAGACGAATCCGTCGTCCTGATCGATGGGCCGTGGACTCACCGGACGATCCGCGCCAACGGCATCGCACTGCATGTGGTCGAGGCCGGTACCGGGCCGCTGGTGCTGCTCCTGCACGGCTTCCCGACGTTCTGGTGGACCTGGTCGCGCCAGCTCACCGACCTGGCCGATGCCGGTTACCGGGCGGTCGCGGTGGACCTTCGCGGCTACGGTGCCTCGGACAAGACCCCGCGCGGCTACGACGCGTCCACCCTGGCCGCCGACGTCGCGCAGCTGGTGACCGCGCTCGGCGAGGAGGACGCGGTGGTGGTCGGCAACGATATCGGTGGCCTGCTCGCCTGGACGGTGGCCGCTCAGCAACCACAGGTCGTCCGGCGGATCGCGGTGCTCGGCGCGGCCCACCCGTTGCGGCTGCGCCAGGCGGTGCTGACCGACCGCCGTGGCCAGCGGCATGCCTCGGGGTATGCCTTGCGAAAGTTCCAGATCCCGCGTTACGGCGAACGGCTGCTGACCCACAATCCGGATTACGTCCGGGAGCTGTTCGACACCTGGTCCGGACCACGCTGGCGTGGCACGCCTGGCTATGTCGCCGCGGTCGAGCGCTACGCCGAGGCGCTGCGGATCCATCCGGTGGCACACTGCTCGCTGGAATTCTTTCGGTGGGCGGTGCGGTCGCTACCGCGCCCGGACGGCCGGGCGTATGCCGAGTCGATGCGCACCCCGATCGACAAGCCGGTGCTGCAATTGCACGGCGACTTCGACGGTTGCGTGCTGCCCAGCACCGCCCAGGGATCGTCTCGCCACGTCAGCGCTGACTACGAGTGGCGATTGCTCACCGGAATCGGGCACTTCCCGCAGCAGGAGTCCCCAGAGCGGGTTTCAGCCGAGCTGATTCGGTGGGCCAAACTCGGCTGAGGTCCGCGTGAAATCGCATTGTGCGGCCCCAGTGGCGCCTCCGCCGGCCGAGAACCGCCCTTTCGGGCCGCACAATGCGTAGGGGCCGAAAGGGGTCAGTCGCAGCTGCTGGTGCTGACTGGTTTGGTGGCCGAACGTCCCTGCGCCGCGTCCGCCGCTGCCTCCTGGGCGGTCAGCACGAAGCCGGTGTCGGCCGAGTCCAGCGCCGAGGCGAACACGATGCCGAGCACCGAGCCCGCGGTGTCGACCAGTGGCCCACCGGAGTTGCCGGCCCGGACCACCGACCTGATGGTGTAGATGTCGCGGTCCACCGAGAGCTGGCCGTAAATGTCGCGACCGCTGATCTTTTCCCGATCCCGGATCCGGGCCGGCCGGACGTCGAACGGGCCATCCTGCGGGTAACCGAGCACGATCGCGTCCTGGCCGGATTTCGCGATCACCGGCGACAGCGGCAGCGGCTTCGCGGCCAGCCCCGGCACCCAGAGCACCGCGATATCGCGGCTGGGATCGAAGACCACCACGTGCGCGGTCAGCCAGCCGGTGGCGCTCTGCACCTGGACCTGGTCGGCGCCGGCGACCACGTGGGCATTGGTGAGCACCCGCTCAGGCGCATAGACGAAGCTGGAGCCCTCGATCCCGCGATCACAACTCGGCGCTACCGAGCGGACCTTCAACACCGACGGGCGAGCCGACGAGACGGCCGCCGAGTGCACCAGGGCGCTGTCGGCTTGCGGCACATCGACGATCCGGGTCGGCTGCAGCGCGCCGAACACCTGCGGGAAGCCGCTGCGGTCCACGAACAGCCGCAGCGAGCTGTAGAGCTCTCGGACGCTGTTGGGCAACACGTTGTCGACGCCCCGGATCACCACCGACCGACGAACCTGACCGGCCACCGTCGGATACGGCGCTACCGCCAGCGGCACCGCGATCATCCAGGAAACCAGCAGCACCGCCAGCACCGAGAACAGCGCGCCGACGACCTGATCCAGCTTGCGCGCTGGATGCCAGGTGACTCGGGAACGCAGCCGGCCACCGATCCACACCGCGACGAGCTGCCCGAGCAGCGCGAAGAACAGCACGCAGACAATGGCGACCGGAACCTGAGCGGCGCCGTTGGCGAGCATCCGGCCGAGCGGCTTGGCCAGCTGGGCACCGGTCGCGGCACCGCCGAAGAAGCCGGCAAACGACAACGCGCCGAGCACCGCCCCGTTGCGGAAGCCACCCATCGCGTACCCGATCGCGGCTAGCACCACCACGAGATCGAGCAGGTCGGGGTGCACCGCGGCGGGACCTAGTTGGGCAGCACGACGAGCGTGCCGGTCTGGCCCTGGGTGACATGAATCGTGCACACGAAGGTGTACTTGCCGGGACTCGGCGCGACGAACTGCACCGACTTGGTCTGCCCCGGGTTCACCAGCGGCACATTGTCGGCAGGGAAGCCGCTCAATGACCAGTCATGCGGCGCGCCGGTGCCGGTGTGCTTGAGGGTGATCTTCACCTTGCCGGGGTGCACGGTGATGGTGGACGGTTCGAACCGGTAGTTCTGATCCGTGGTGATCAAGATCTCTTGCACGCCATCGGTGGCCGTCGCGGTGCTGCTGCCGGTGTGCGGGTTGCGATTGATCGCCGATTGGCTCTGGCATCCCGCCACCAGCGAACCGGTCAGGACGAGCGCGCTGATTCCGGTCACGAGCCGGGTCCGTCGGGGGAATGCCACGACAGCGACCGTACCCGGCGTGGCTGGGCGACCTGCCGTGGTGGGCCGCGCGGTGGGCTGGGCCGGCACCGGCTCAGTCCGGGATCGGACGGATCAGTGCCCCATCCCACGGCCGCTCCCAGCCGGCCAACCGCAGCAGCCGGTCGATCAGGCCGGCGGTGAAACCCCAGACGAACAGGCCATCCACCTCGAAACCCGGTCCGATGAAGCCTGATGAATGCCGGACCGTGAACCGGTTCGCGGGGTCGGTCAGCGCCGCCACCGGCAGCCGCTGGACACCAGCCACCTCGGCGGTGTCCACCACCCCGACCGGGTGCGGCTCCCGCCAGTGGGCTAGTACCGGGCTGACCACGAAGCCGGACGGCGGCAGGAATACCGCCGGCAACTCGGCGAGCACGTCCACGCTCGCCCGCGCCAGGCCAACCTCCTCCTCGGCCTCGCGCAGTGCCGTATCGCTGGCCGATAGATCGCTCGGATCGGTGACACCGCCGGGAAACGCCACCTGACCGGCGTGGCTGCGCAGGGTGCTTGCCCGGCGCAACACCAGCAGGTCGGCGGCCCGCTCATCCGAGGGTGAGGCGAACAGCATCAGCACCGCCGAGTGTCGTCCGCTGCCGTCGGCTGGCGGAACGAACCGGGAAAGCTCGGTTGCCTGGACCGAACCTGCCGCCGCGGCCAGCGGTTTGAGCCAGTCCGGGGCCAGCTGGGCCTCCGGCGCGCGTTTGATAGTCACTCGGTTGGATGGCTCATCCGGTGAGCTCCGGGTTGGTCTGCGACGGGCTCTTGACCAGCTTGGCGGCAGCGATCGGGTTCATCTCGCCGATCCCGGCAGAGGGGCACAGCGACGCAATCGGGCAGACCCCGCAGGCCGGCCGGCGGGCATGGCACATCCGCCGGCCATGCCAGATCACCCGATGCGACAGGATCGTCCAGTCCTTGCGCGGGATCAGCGCGGCAACGTCCGTCTCGACCTTGACCGGATCGTCGTTGGTGGTCCACCGCCAGCGAGCGGACAGCCGCAGGAAGTGGGTGTCGATGGTCAACCCCGGTACGTCGAAAGCGTTGCCGAGCACCACATTCGCGGTCTTGCGCCCGAAGCCAGGCAGCGTCACCAGCTCCTTCAGGGTCGCCGGCACCTCACCGTCGAACCGCTCGACCAGCTGCTGGCCGAGCTTGATCAGGTTATTGGTCTTGGCCCGGAAGAACCCGGTCTGGTGAATCAGCTCCTCCAGCTCCTCGCGCACCGCACCGGCGTAGCCGGCCGCGTCCGGATACTTGGCGAACACCGCCGGGGTCACCTCGTTGACCTTCTTGTCGGTGCATTGGGCCGACAGGATCGTGGCCACCGACAGCTCCAACGGGCTGCTGAAGTCAAGTTCGCAGTGCGCGTGCGGGTAGAGCACCGCGAGTTCGCGGTTGATCCGGCGCGCTCGCCGGGTCAGGGCCAGCGGGGATTCCTGCCATTGCGGCACAACCTTGGTGTTCGTCACACGCGTCAGCTTATTAGGGCACAATGACAACACGATGATCGGATTTCTGGTACTGCTCTTTCCCGTCCTGCTGATGGCATTCATGCTCACCATGGAGCGCATCGAAGAGCCACTCACCAGGGTGGCTGACGAACGCGATGTTGCCGAGTTCCTCGATCACGCCAGTCCGGACGAGCTCGATACTTTTGTTCGAGAAGGTACCGATTCCGCACTGACCCGGTTCCGGGCACGGCTGCGCATCCTGCCCCGGGCCGGTCGCCGGAATCGGACCCGATAGCGCGCACGATTCGTCGCGAATGTTGTGGCAAACCACTGCCCAATCGCGGGTCGGGGGACGCGCGTGACTAAGACACCCCTAGAATCCGGCAAAGCGACGCGCGCAGATGCGCGACATAGAGAGGGAGCTGGCGTGGACGAGGTGCTCCGCAGAGCCGGACTGTTCCAGGGTGTCGATCCCGCGGACGTGGAAGCGCTGGGCAGCCAGTTCGAGATCTTCGACGCCCCGCGCGGGACGATCCTGTTCAACGAGGGCGAGCCTGGCGACAGTCTGTACATCGTTTTGTCGGGCAAGGTGAAGCTCGGACGCAAGTCCTCGGACGGTCGCGAGAACCTGGTGGCGGTGATGGGACCAGCCGATCAGTTCGGCGAGCTGTCCCTGTTCGACCCAGGTCCGCGTACCGCGACGGCGGTTGTGGTCACCGACGCCCGGGTCGCCCGGCTGCCCAAAGCCGCGTTGACCGACTGGATCACCGAGCGCCCGCAGATCGCTTTGCAGCTACTCCGGGTAGTGGCCCGCAGGCTGCGCCGGACCAACACCATGCTCGCTGACCTGATCTTCGTTGACGTGCCTGGTCGGGTGGCCAAGCAGCTACTCCAGCTGGCTCAGCGTTTCGGTTCGGTCGACGGCGGCCAGCTCCGGGTGACCCACGACCTGACCCAGGAAGAGCTGGCGCAGCTGGTCGGTGCCTCCCGGGAGACCGTCAACAAGGCGCTGGCCGACTTCGCTCAGCGCGGTTGGCTACGGCTGGAAGGCAAGAGCGTGGTCATCCTCGACCGCGAACGCCTCGCCCGCCGGGCCCGCTAGGCCTGCCAGTCCGGAACTGTCCTCATCAGCGGGAGTCATAGCGCTCACGGAAGAGGACAACTCAGGAACGCAGGTACGCCAGCTGGGCGAGTACCGAAAGCTTGGCGGCCGGCCACAATGCCCGGTCAACGTCGGCATACACCCGCTCGACGACGTCCTGGGCGGATGCGGTGGGCACGGTCGCCAGCACCGCCCGTACCTGATCCAGCCGCTGCTCACGATGGGCCAGGTAGCCGTTTGCGGCCGCGCCGGCGTCCGGCAATTCCGGCCCGTGGCCCGGCAGCACGGTCAACCCGGACAGATCCGCCAGCCGGCGCAGTGAGGCCAGGTAGTCGGCCAGTATCCCGTCCGGATGCGCAACCACGGTAGTGCCCCGGCCAAGGATGGTGTCGCCGGTCAGCACCGCCGCCCCGACTCCGGTGGCGGCTCCGGCCGGCACCACGAACGACAGCGAGTCCGAGGTGTGACCGGGCGTGGCCAGTACCTGTACCGACACCCCCGCTCCATCCAGCACCGCACCCTCGGCCAGACCCTCGCCGCCGTAGCGATGGGCCGGATCCAGCGCCAGCACCGGCGCCCCGGTCAGCTCGTGCAACCGCCGGGCACCGTCCGAATGATCCGGATGGCCGTGCGTGAGCAGGATCAGCACCACCGTGCCGGCCGCCTCGATGACCGCGGCCAGGTGCGCCTCGTCCAGCGGGCCAGGATCGATCACGATCGCCTGCCGCCGGGTGGGTTCGGAGCGCAGCAGCCAGGTATTGGTGCCTTCCAACGTCATCGGCGATGGATTCTCGGCCAGCACCACCCCAGCCAGCGGGGTGACCTGGCGCAACGACTCATAAAGCGGGGCGTCGGAGAGCCCGCTCACCGCGACGGCCGGCTCGCGTCGACGAATCCCGGCGGCACCGGCACCAGCTGCCCATCACCCAGATCGGCCACCCACGAATTGTCCGGTAGCTGGCGAAGCACCGGCGTGATTGGCCGGATGGCCCGTGCCCCAGCCGCCGCCAGCACGTCCGCCGCGGTGTCGAACCGGGCGATCTCCAGCAGGTTCACCAGGGTCGGCGGCAGCAATGGCCGGCTGCCCTGCTCGCACTCGGCCACCGCCTGGCCGACCGGGATCCAGTCGGCATGCGAGGCCTCGCCGGTCACCGCCGCCGCAAGTTGGCCAGTCGGCACCACCGCCACGAAGAAATAGGTGTCGTAGCGGCGCGATTCGTTCTCCGGGGTGATCCAGCGCGCCCAGGGATGGATCGCCTCCAGCGGCAGCTTGACGTCGGTCTCCTCGGCGATCTCGCGGACCGCGGCACGCAGCAGCACCGCGGCATGCTCGGCATCCAGCCCCAGCTGCCGAGCGACCGACGCCTCGGTGCCGGACCTGGCGCCGGCGGCATCCACCGGGTCCACGCCGCCACCCGGGAACACCGACATGCCGGCCGCGAAAGCCATCTGTGCCACCCGGCGCTGCAACCAGGTCTCCAGGCCAGCGGTGCCGTCGCGCAGCAGCAGCACGCTTGCCGCCTCGCGCGCTGGCGCCACGGGCATGCTCAGCCGACCTCGACGATCAGCTCGACCTCGACCGGCGAATCCAGCGGCAGCACCGCAACCCCGACCGCGGACCGGGCGTGCGCGCCCGCCTCGCCGAACACCTCGCCGAGCAGGTTCGACGCGCCGTTGATCACGCCAGGCTGGCCAGTGAACTCCGGCGTGGAGGCCACGAAACCGACCACCTTCACCACCCGCCGCACCGAATCGATGCCGACCAGCGCATGCACGGCGGCAAGTGCGTTAAGCGCGCAGGTGCGCGCATAGCCGGCGGCTTCCTCGGCGGTGACCTCGGCGCCGACCTTGCCAGTCGCCGCCAGCTTGCCGGCCACCATCGGTAGCTGGCCGGAGGTGTAAACGAACTGGCCGGTGCGCACTGCCGGGACGTAGCTGGCGACCGGCGGCACCACCTGCGGCAGCTCGATGCCGAGTTCGGCCAGCCGGTCCGAAACGGTTTGCATAGCTAAGCTCCGCTCTGCTGAGGTCAGTTGATCGCAACCTACCGGTTGGGGTTTGTACGCTGAGTGAGTGCCCACCTCACCGACGTTGCCCCGGCTGCACGTGGTGACCGGTAAGGGCGGCACCGGCAAGACCACGGTGGCCGGCGCGCTGGCGCTGGCGCTGGCCTCGCAATCGGCCAGGGTGCTGCTGATCGAGGTAGAGGGACGGCAGGGCCTGGCGCAGCTGTTCGATACACCTCCACTGCCCTATGCCGAGACCAGGCTGGCCGCCACCAGCGGCGGCGAGGTGATCGGGCTGGCTGTCGACGCCGAGGCGGCGATGCTGGAATACCTCGAGCTGTTCTACAACATCAAGCGTGGCGGTTCGGTGCTGCGCAAGATGGGTGCGATCGACTTCGTGACCACCATCGCGCCGGGGCTGCGTGACGTGCTGCTGACCGGCAAGGTGAAAGAGGCCGTGACTCGCGGCCGGGATCAGCAACGGCCGGTATTCGACGCCGTGGTGCTGGACGCGCCGCCAACCGGCCGGATCGTGCAGTTCCTGCAGGCCACCAACGAGGTCGCCGGGCTGACCAAGATCGGCCCCATCCACCGGCAGAGCACCGGAGTCATCGAGCTGCTGCACTCGGCCATGACCCAGGTACACATCGTGACGTTGTTGGAAGAGATGCCGGTGCAAGAGAGCCTGGATGCCGCGGCCGAACTGCGTTCGACGGGCTATCACGTCGGCCAGCTCATCGTGAACCGGGCCCGACCGGTGCTGGTGTCCGGCGGCCGTCCGAGCAAGAGCCTGCTGACCGAAGGGCTGGCCGCGGCCGGCCTGGATCCGACAATGGCTCCGGAGCTGATGGCCGAGGTTGCCGACTACGCGACCTGGCAGCAGATCCAGGCCCACGCGGGCGAGGAACTCGTCGAGATCGGCGCGCCGATCCGCCGGTTGCCGGAGTTGGCGCCACCGATGGATCTGGGCAACCTGTTCGAGCTGGCCGAGGCCCTGCAACTTGACGAGTGGACATCATGAGCCCACGCGCCAAGCCGCCCACCTTCGACGTCGACGCGCTGATCAAGGATCCCGACCTGAAGGTGATCGTGACCTGTGGCAGCGGCGGGGTCGGCAAGACCACCACCGCGGCGGCACTCGGCCTGCGGGCCGCCGAGCAGGGCCGGCGGGTGGTCGTGCTGACCATCGATCCGGCGCGCCGGCTGGCCCAGTCACTCGGCCTGAGCCAGCTCGACAACAGTCCTCGGGTGGTCGAGGGCATCGACGGCGACGGCGCGCTGCTGGCGATGATGCTGGATATGAAACGCACCTTCGACGAGGTGGTGCTGGCCAACACCACGGCCGAGAAGGCCGAGCAGATCTTTCTGAACCCGTTCTACCAGTCGCTGTCGGCATCGTTCGCCGGAACCCAGGAATACATGGCAATGGAGAAGCTGTCCCAACTTCGGGCGCAGCTGATCGAGCATGGCGAGTGGGATCTGATCGTGGTGGACACGCCGCCGTCGCGCTCCGCGCTGGACTTCCTGGACGCCCCGCAGCGGCTGGGCCGGTTCCTGGACGGCCGGATGATCCGCCTGCTCACCGCGCCGGCTCGAGCCGGCGGCAAGGCGTATCTGAAGGTGGTGACCGCCTCGTTCTCGATCTTCACCAAGGTGCTCAACAAGATCCTGGGCAACGACCTGCTGGCCAACGTGTCGGCCTTCGTGGCGTCCCTGGAGACGATGTTCGGCGGGTTCCGGGAACGGGCCGAGCAAACCTACGAGCTGCTCAAGGCGCCCGGCACCGCGTTCGTGGTGGTCGCCTCGCCCGAGCCTGATGCGCTGCGCGAGGCATCCTTCTTCGTCGAGCGGCTGCAACAGGAATCGATGCCGCTGGCCGGCGTGGTGCTCAACCGGATGCACCGCACCGCCACGCCGCTATCCGCGCAACGCGCGCTGGAGGCCGCCGAGCGGCTGGCCGAGTTGCCGGAGCAAAGCCCGGCCACCGAGTTGACCGCCGCGGCGCTGCTGGTGCATGTGGATCGGGCCGAGGCAGCCAGCCACGACCGTGCGATGGTGTCTCGATTCGCAGCCGCCCATCCAGACGTTGCCCAGCGCGAGGTGCTGGCGCTGCCCACCGACGTGCATGACCTGGCCGGCCTGCGGGCGGTCGGCCAAGCGCTGGCCACCGGCTGACTGCCGGGTCGACCGTTTTCGGTGCGGTCCGGCAGCTAGCGAACTGCGTGCAGCGGTTGCGCCAGCGCGCTGAGATTTTCCGCACGCTGGGCGGCGTGCAGGAAGTCGTGCCAGGAATGCACGTCGGGCCGGCGGCGCAGCAGCATCCGGCGCTCGCGTTCGGTCATCCCGCCCCATACCCCGAATTCGGCGCGGCTGTCCAGCGCATCGGCCAGGCATTCCACTCGAACCGGGCAACCCATGCAGATGGCCTTGGCCTTGTGCTGGGCCGCTCCGGCCACGAACAGGGTCTCGGGGTCGACGTCACGGCAGGCGCCGCGCGAGGGCCACTCTGGGTCCCCGCTGGTTCTCGACTTTTCCGGCATTCTGGTGGCAGTCATTGTTCCCCCGCAATCAAAAACTCACACGAACGCAATCTGATCTCTAGACCCGGACCGTAGGCGAGACTGACCCAATCTGCAATAGCTGGGTAGGACATCGAAGGTTTCACGACTTCTCAACCCCATACAGCGTGGAATGTCCCACGCCCCGGGGCACAGCGGTCAAGAGTCGGGGACCGCAGGCGGTCTCGCGTACTCTCTTCCTCTGTGGCACGTGCATCGGGTTGGTCCATCCTGTCGAAGCTGAGCCAGCTCGTCGGGCTCCTCGTGATAGTCGGCGTCCTCGCTGCCGGCTTCCTCATCCCCTATATCGGCGGGTTGGGTCTGGCAACTAAGGCCGGCGCGGACAAATTTCTCAACACCGAGTGCAACCTGACAGAAGAACCTGTCCAACAGAAGACCACTATGTACGCAAGCGATGCTAAAACCGTCATAGCAACGCTCTTCGACCAGAACCGCCAGGTCATCTCGTTGACGAAGGTGCCCAAGTCGGTCACGAACGCGCTGATCGCCACCGAGGACCGGCGCTTCTACCAGCACCATGGCGTGGACATGCGTGGCTTGATCCGTGGCGCGCTCAAGACCTCGAACGGTGACACCCAGGGCGCGTCCACGCTCACCGAGCAGTACGTCAAGCAGGTGCGCTACTACGAGGCCACCACCGACGCCGAGCGAGCCGCCGCGATCGACCAGAACATCGACCGCAAGATCCTGGACGCGCAGTGCGCGCTCAAGATCGAGCGGGATAACAGCAAGAATCAAATCCTGGAGAAGTACCTCAACATCGCGTTCTTCGGCGAGGGTGCCTACGGGATCGAGACGGCTGCGCAGACGTTCTTCGGGGTGGATGCCGCGAAGCTGACCGTCCCGCAGTCCGCCTTGCTGATCGGGCTGGTCAAGGCGCCGTCTGACTTCGACCCGTTCGAGCACCCGCAGCAGGCCCGGGCCCGCCGCGATCTGGTGATCGACAACATGGCCAACCAGCATTACCTGTCGGCTTCGGCAGCTGCCGCCGCCAAAGCCACGCCGGTTCGGCTCGCCCCGCACAGCGCGCCGCCGCGCGGTTGCGCGTTTGCCAATCCGGCGATCAAGAACGTCGGGTTCTTCTGCGATTACGCGCTGGACTGGCTGACCAAGACCGGCGAGCTGTCCGCCCAGCGGATCAACACCAGCGGCCTCAAGATCGTCACCTCACTCGACGCGGGCCTGCAGAACAGCGGCCAAAGCTCGCTCTGGACGGACAAAGGCACCGGTCAGACGTTGGACCCGAATAACCCCTACCTGCTTGCGATGCCCTCGGTGGACCCCCGCACCGGGAAGGTGACGTCGATGATCACCGACAAGCACTACGGCGTGAAGAAGGGCGATCCTTCCTATACCACTGTCCCAATTTTCACGAAGGCATTCGCCGGTTCCGGCTCAACCTACAAGTACTTCACCGCGCTCGCGGCGATGAAGGTTGGCGTTCCGGCCGACTACCAGCTCACCGCAGGAGATCCGTACCACACCAAGTTCTGCCCGCCCGGCACCGATCCCAAGCCGAGCGGCTACCGCAACGCCGGCAACTACCGGGCCACCTACCCGCTAAGCCAGGCGCTGCCACTGTCCTCCAACACTTACTTCATAGCGATGGAGGACCAGCTGTTCGGATGCGACCTCAGCCCGATCGTTGACACCGCCACCAGCCTGGGGATGAACTACCTCTCCGATCCCACCGTCACCGACGACGCGCAGGGCCGAACCATCGCTCAGGCGACGATCCAGGACCACTCGGCCACCTTCACCCTCGGACAACGCTCGACCTCAGTGCTGGAACTCACCGGGGCCTTCGGCGCGGTGGCCAACGACGGCGTGTTCTGCCCCCCCACTCCGGTCGTGTCGGTTACCGATAGCGCGGGCAAAGCGGTGCCATTCAAGCGGCCTGGCTGCAGCCGACAATTTGATTCCTATACCGCGCGGACGCTGGTCAACATCATGGTCAACGACACGAATCCAGGCGGCACCGGCGGCACCTCGACCGGATTCTTCGGCAATTGGTACGGCAGCGGTGGCAGCCCGGTCGCCGGAAAGACCGGCACCAATAACAGTTGCGTAAAGGATCCGACCGCCGGATGTGTCGACGATGGTAAGAACTCTGCGCTCTGGTTCGTCGGGATCACACCAAGCCTGGTTTCGGCGGCCGCGCTGGTGAATCCGGACAAGCCCACCCTGGCGATTGCAAACGTTCCCGGAGTGACGGCTAACAACGATGGCAGCGATACGTTCGGCGCCACCGCGTCCCGGTTCTGGCTGGAGGCCTTCGGCCCGTCGCTGCAGAACTTGCAGTGGCAGTGGCCAACCGTCGCTTCGACGCCCGGCAATCCGGTAGATGTGGTGACCGGCGAGGACCCCAACGAGGCCACCACGAAGCTGACCGCGGCTGGCTACAAGGTCAAGATCGTGACGACCTATACCTGCGGCAGCAGGGAGGCTCAGGGCAATGTGGCCTTCTACGGCCCGCACATCGCCGAGCCGGGCTCAACCATCACGCTCTGCCTGTCCAGCGGCGTTGCACCGACGCTGCAGACCACGCCGACCAAGAGCAAGACGCCCAGTTCAGCCACTCACCCCAGCAGCCCGGGGCGCCTGTCGCCGCCACCCCGATCCCGGCGCTAGCGATTGCGGTCGCGGCGGTACCTCGCGGTTCGGGAGCTCAGACGGTCCTGATAGCCCCACCGGTGAGCCAGTTCGACCAGTCCACGTTCCAGTCGCCATAGCCCTGCCCGAGTGACATAGTGGGACCGCTGGCGTTGGGGAAGGTCACCACGTCACCGATCCGCATCAGCCCGTACAGTCCTTTCGCCACGTCCGGGCTCAGGTTGGTACAGCCGTTGGACGTGCTGCGCACTCCGAGGTTGCCGATATTCCACGGCGCCGAGTGCAGGTATTCGCCGCCATAGGTCAGTCGCTGAGTCCACTGCACGTGCGGGTCGAAGTATCCGGGGCCCCGCATCGAGATGTCAGCGCCCTTCTCCATGATCACCTTGGTGCCACGTAGGGTCCGGGTATTCGACGCGCCCAGTGAGACCGGGTACACGCCGTACACCCTGCCGTCGACCCGCACCGTCATGTGCAGCGATGCCGCGTCCACCGTTGAGATCACCGCCGCGCCGGTCGAGACGCTCAGCGTCAGGCTGTCGTCGAACACCAGGCCCGGACCCGCGGACAGGCCCTTGACCGGCAGGTCCAGCCTGATGGTGGCGTGTGCCGGCCAGTAGTGCGCGGTCCGGAAATGCCCTTCGAGCTTCGAACCGGCATGTTGGGTCGGCTCGAAGTACCAGGCACCCACTACAGGCTGCCCGTTCACGGTGACCGTGGTGGCCTTGGCGAACGCGACTCCGCTGGTCGGGGCGACGTTGAACCAGGCCACCAGCGGCATCCCGATCCCGTAGGTAGCGCCATCGTTCTCCAGAAGCGACACATGCACCGGCCTGCCGGTGGCTGCTGGCGTCGGAGTTGGCGTCGGGGCCGGCGTTGTCGAACTGCTCGAGCTCACCGTCGAACTGGTGCTGGCCGAGCCTGATACGGATGTTGACGGCAGGCCGGATTGAGTACTGCCCGCTTGTGGCGCCTGGGTGCATGCGGTGGCGACGAGCAGCACGGGCAGGGCAAACAGGGCTATCCGTCGAAGCATCAGGCCACGGTACCTGACCGTTCTGTCAGAGCCCCCCGGCTGCATTGTGCGGCCCCAGTAGGCGCAATGTCGGCAATTTTGCGCCTGCTCGGGCCGCACAATGCGCCAGAGGGTCAGCTGGGGGTCAGCCGGTGAGCTGGCGGCGCACCTCGTCCGAGACCCGCTTTCCGTCGGCTCTGCCGGCGACCGCGGGCGTCACCAGCTTCATGACCTGGCCCATCTGGCGTTGCTCGCTCGCGCCACTGTCAGCGATCGCGGTCGCTACCAGTGCGGTCAGCTCGTCATCGGTGAGCTGGCTCGGCAGGTAGCGGGCCAGTACGGTTTCTTCGGCACGCTCGCGCTGCGCCTGAGCGTCCCGGCCTGCCCCGGCGAAGGCCTCGGCCGCCTCCCGGCGCTTCTTGGCCTCCCGGTTGACTACCCGTAACACCTCGTCATCGGAGAGCTCCCGGGCCACGTTGCCGGCCACCTCTTCGGTGGTGATCGCGGTCAGCAGCATCCGCAGGGTGGCCGTGCTCAGCTCGTCGCGGGCCTTCATCGAGGTGGTCAGATCAGCATGCAGGCGCGCCTTCAACTCGGTCATGGGCTCAGGTTAGTGGCCGTAGGCTAGCGGTTATGTCGGCACTACTGCGCAGCGTCGCAGCCACCGGGCTCGTGGGTGCGGCCGCACTCGGCTACGGCGGGCTGGTCGAACGCAACCTGTTCACGCTGCGCCGCTTCGCCGCTCCGGTGCTCGATCCCGGGACGCAGGCGCTGCGGTTGCTGCACATCTCCGACCTGCACCTGACCAGCGGCCAGCGTCGCAAGCAGGCCTGGATCTCGGACTTGGCGAGGCTGCGGCCGGACTATGTGATCAACACCGGTGACACCAGCTCGGACCCGGACGCGATCCCGGCGATTATGCGCACGCTCGGGCCGCTGTTCGACTTTCCGGGAGCGTTTGTGCCCGGCAACAACGACTACTACGTGCCGCAGTTGAAGAACCCGGCCCGCTATTTCATGCCGCCCAAGATGGGCGACCTGGCTGGCCGGCGCCGAATGCCGTGGGACGAACTCGCTGCGTCGATGGCTGGGCAGGGCTGGTTGGATCTCACGCACGTCCGCGCGTCCGTACAGATAGCTGGGGTCCCGGTAGCGCTGGCCGGCACCGACGATCCGCACCTACGACGGGCGCGGTACGCCAAGATCGCCGGGCCGGCCGACCCGGCGGCCGCGGCCCGGATCGGGGTGATCCACTCGCCGGAACCGGCGCTGCTGTCTTCCTTCGCCGGGGACGGCTACGACCTGGTGCTGGCCGGGCACACCCACGGTGGCCAGATCCGGGTGCCGTTCGGGCCGGCCATCGTGACCAACTGCGGTATCGACGTGCACCGCGCCCGCTGGCTGCACCGCTGGGATGACCGGATGTGGTTCAACGTCTGCGCGGGCCTCGGCACCAACCCGTTCATGCCGGTCCGGATCGGCTGCCGTCCGGAGGCGGTGCTGCTCACCCTGCTACCACGCGACGTCCGACTGGACTGAGCCTCGGCCTCGCCCGCCGCCGATACCCGGTCGGTCGCCCGCCGGGGTTCAGCTATGCTGATCTGCGTTGCAGCCGGGGTGTGGCGCAGCTTGGTAGCGCGCTTCGTTCGGGACGAAGAGGCCGCAGGTTCAAATCCTGTCACCCCGACACCGTTTACGGCCCTCCGGCTCCGCTCGCTCCGTAGAGTCCGGGCTGAGTGACAACGCACCCGGACGCCTTGCCGGAGGGGCGATACTACTTCGCTCTGGAACAGACTAATTGCGCAAGTCACTCGTCGTCGGTGCGGTAGCCGAGGTTCGGGGAGAGCCAGCGCTCGGCTTCCGCGACGCTCCAGCCTTTGCGCTTCGCATAGTCCTCGACCTGATCGCGACCGATCTGTCCAACGACGAAGTACTGCGACAGCGGGTGCGAGAAGTAGAGCCCGCTCACCGAGGCCCCTGGCCACATGGCCATGCTGTCGGTCAGCGCAATTCCAGTGCTGGCCTCCACGTCGAGCAGTTCCCAGATGGTCTGCTTCTCGGTGTGCTCCGGGCAGGCGGGGTAGCCCGGCGCTGGGCGGATACCGACGTACTGCTCCTTGATGAGGGACGCGTTGTCGAGCTGCTCGTCAGCCTGGTAGCCCCAGAGCTCTTTGCGCACACGCTCGTGGAGTCGCTCTGCGAAGGCCTCAGCGAGCCGGTCCGCGAGCGACTCGAGCAGGATCGCGCTGTAATCGTCAAGAGCCGCCTTGAACTCCTCCACCTTCGCTGAGCTGCCGAGCCCGGCTGTGACGGCAAAGGCACCGACGTAGTCGTGCAAACCGGTCTCCTTGGGCGCGACAAAGTCGGCGAGGGATCGGTGTGGGACGCCCTCGCGGTGCTCGGTCTGCTGCCGCACCTGGCGTAGCGTGTGCAGCACCTGCGCACGGTCCTGCGAGGTGTAGATCTCGATGTCGTCGTCGTTGACGGCGTTCGCCGGGAACAGCCCGATGACACCCGATGCCTTGAGCCACTTCTCCTCGATGATGCAGTCGAGCATCACCTGGCCATCCTCGTAAAGTCTGCGCGCGGCTTCGCCCGAGGCCGGGTTGTTGAGGATGTCGGGGAAGCGCCCTTTCATCTCCCACGCGTTGAAGAACGGCTGCCAGTCGATGTAGTCCCGCAGCTCCGCGATCGGGTAGTCGTCGAATACCTGCACCCCCGACACCTTCGGCAACGGCGGCGTGTACGACGCCCACTCGATCGGCGTCTTGTTTTCGCGGGCCCTCGCGATCGGGAGCATCACTTTGGCCTCGCTGCGGGCGGCATACCGCGCGCGCAGCGAGTCGTAGTCCTCCTGCAGGTCGGCGATCAGCGCGGGGCGCTGGTCCTGCGACAGCAGCGCGGCGACGACGGGCACGGAGCGGGACGCGTCCTTCACCCACACGACCGGACCGCTGTACTTCATGTCGAGCTTCACTGCCGTGTGTGCGCGCGAGGTGGTCGCGCCGCCGATGAGCAACGGGATCGTGAGTCCCTGGCGCTCCATCTCGGAGGCGAAGCTCACCATCTCGTCGAGCGAGGGCGTGATCAGGCCGGACAGGCCGATGATGTCGGCGTCGTGGGCCTTGGCCGCGTCCAAGATCTTCTGCGCGGGCACCATGACGCCGAGGTCGATGAC
>FTJM01003452.1_pt1 | contig 33992 bp, 37 predicted proteins | sample 1658941 | NCBI WGS metagenome assembly FTJM01 (sample SAMEA3914876, study PRJEB12502) | metagenome | biome: forest; material: soil | place: USA | collected 2011-06-22 | depth 0.3 m
CCGAGCCGCCGCCGGTTCCGCGACCGCCGGCCGTGGCGTCAGATCCTGAGTCAGCGGTGCCAGCTCGGCCAGCGTCCGGGCCTGGTAGACCGACCTGAGCCGATCCTCCATTTCGAGCAGCGACAACCGGCCGTCGGCGGTGGCGGTGTGCAGCAGCTGCGCGACCCGCTCCCGGTCGGCGTCCGATGCGCGCAGCGGGACCGGTTCGGCGCCACGCTCTTCGTCCACGTTGTCAGTATAAGAACCGGCCATACCCGCTCGGTGGCACCGGCAACGGTGGAACCGACTTACTGTGGATTCATGTTCATCAAGCTCGGCGTAGTACTGGTCCTGTTTGCCGTGGTCTGCTGGCTGTGGGTCATCTTCGACGCGATCACCGCCGACGCCAACCAGGTCCGACTGTTACCCAAATGGGTTTGGGTGCTGCTGACCGTGTTACCGATCGCCGGGACGCTCGCCTGGGTGCTGTTCGGCCGGCCCCGCGACCACCGGTCAGGTCCGTCCGGTCCCGGCGCGCTGCTGCTGCGCCGGCAGCCGACCCGCTCGGTCGGCCCGGACGACGATCCGGACTTCCTGCGGGGCCTTTAGAACCGCGGCTCTGAACTGCGGACCACCGACGCGCCGGTAGCTCGTCCCGCCAATGGCTAGTTCAGCCCGGCGTAGGAGTGCAAGCCCGAGATGACGATATTCACCACGAAGAAGTTGAAGGTCATCGCGCCGAAGCCGAGCAGGTTGATGTAGGCGGCCCGGCCACCCTTCCAACCCGCGGTGGCCCTGGCGTGCAGATACATCGCGTAGATCACCCAGGCGATGAATGCCCAGGTCTCCTTGGGATCCCAGCCCCAATACCGGCCCCAGGCCGCCTCGGCCCAGATCGCGCCGAAGATCACGCCGGCGGTGTAGATCGGGAACGCGAACGCGACCGTGCGGTAGGCCGCCTTGTCCAGCGAGGCGGCGGCCGGGAACCGAGAACCCCAGCTGGCGAACCGATGACTGCCGCCGGTGACCGAGATCTTCTCGTAACGGGCTCGCAACAGGTACATCCCGGTCAGCGCGGCCGAGGTCAGCAGGATCCCCTCGGCGGTGGCGATCGAGGAGACATGGATGGCTAGCCAGTACGACTGCAGCGCCGGCACCAGCTTCGAGGCCTTGGTATAGAGGGTGCCGGCCAGGAACATCAGCAGCACCACCGGCAGCATCACGAACATGCCCAGATAGCTCAGCTGGGGCATCTTGACCAGGGTGGCAAGCCACGCGATGGTGGCAACCAGACCCACCACCAGGGTGAACTCGTACATGTTGCCCCACGGCACCCGGTCCACCGCGATGCCGCGGATCGCGACCGAGGCCAGGTGGAACGCGGCCCCGAGCACGGTGAGCGCCACCGCGATGGTGCCCCAGCGCCGGCCCGAGTCGCCACCGCGCGGTTGCACCGTCCCGGCACCGTAGGAAGCCATCGAGGAGTCGGTCGGAGCTGGCCGATCAGCCAAGGACCCGCCGGCACCGGCCAGAGCCGGTTCCCGGATCACGGCGTCGCTGCTGGTCTTGGCGACCCGGCCGCTCCTGCCGAACGCGTACTCGCCGGTGTAGGCCACCACGGCCAGCATGTAGGTGCCGGTCGCCGCCGTCCACAGGGTTTCCGACAGCGACGCCAGGCTGCTGTTGATCGCCATGTCAGTCCTTTCCAGCACCGATCTTGTCGGCGGCCGGCCGCTCGGCTATCGCGCTACCGCGCGCAGTCTCACCAGCTGGTTCGGCGTCGAGGGCCACCCGCAGGTTCGACAGGATCGTCTCGAACTCCTGCGGGAAGTTTCCGGAGTCATTGCGCGCCAGGCCACCCACCGCGACCAGACTACGTAAGCCACCGGAGCCCGGGGTCACCCGCACCCACACCCGGCGGCGCCGGATCGCCAGCGAGCCGAGCAGCCCGAGCACCATCAGCACCGCCGCGATGAGCAGCAGGGTCTGCGTAGGGTCGTGCGAGACCTGCAGCGACGCCCACTGCCGGTAGCCGTCGAAGCGCACCGTGGTGCCATCCGGCAAGCTCATGCTCTGCCCGATGGTGAGGTTCTTCGCCGCCACCTTCTTGAGCCCGCCGTTTGCGATCTGGTCCTGGTTCAGGGCGTAAACCGACTGCGGCAGGCCGTCCGGGTTGAGCACGCCGGTGTAGGCGAGCACCGCGAGCACCGGGTCGTGCACCGACGGTGCGATCGAGGTGACCACCCCACCGCTGATCTGCGGCGTCGGCGCGAAGATCGCCGACAGCCCGATGTCGTTGCCGGTGCCACGGCCGGCGAACGAGAACGCCCCCTCGCTGGTGAGGAACGCGTCCTCGGTCAGGAAGGCCTCGGTGTCGGTGATCGGCGCCCGGCCGGGACGGGTGATGGTCACCGTCGGCGAGAAGCCGTGATTGATCAGGTATACCCGGTCACCGGCCAGCCGCAGCGGGTGGTTGACGGTGATCACGTCATGCTTGGCCGGGCCGTTCAGCCCCTCGGAGTAGTTGACGTCGGCCTTGAACTGCTCCGGCGAGCCGTCGGCCCGGTAGCTGGCGCTGAACGAGTTCAGCTTGTCAACGCAGAAGTTCGCCAGCTTGCCGGTGCTCACCCAGCGACCGGCATGAAAGGCGTCGTAGGAGATCGGCCGGTTGCAGAAGCCAGTCCCTTCGGTGCTCACGATCGAGCCCTGGTAGCTCAGCAACTTGCCGCCGGCGATCAGTACCAGCGCGACCAGCAGGCTGATGTGGAATACCAGGTTGCCGGCCTCGCGGCTGTAGCCCTTCTCCGCCGATACTGCGACCGCGCCGGAGTCCTCGGTGCGGGTGACGGTCCGCCAGCGCGGCCGGAGCGTCTTGACCGTCCGGGCAGCGGCCTCGGCCGAGCCGAGCGGGCTGCTGAGCTTGCCATTCTCGGCCAGCCTGCCGAGGTTTCGCGGTGCCTTGATCGGTTTGGCGCGCAAGGCCCTGGCATAGACGGTGATCCGCGGGATCAGGCAACCGATCAGCGAGACGAACAGCAGCAGGTAGACCGCGGAGAACCAGATCGAGCCGAACACGTCGAACGCGCCGATCCGATCGAGGAACCGGCCCCAGCTGCCATGGCTGGCCAGATATTGCTGGACCTTGGTGGGGTTGAGCGGCCGCTGCGGCAGCAACGATCCGGGCACTGACGCCAGCGCCAGCAGGAACAGCAGCACCAGCGCGGTGCGCATCGAGATCAGCCGGCGCCAGAGCTGGCGGACGGTTCGGACCAGCGCGTCCATCTACAACCCCGACCCGACACCGGTATTGGCGAACCTCAGCCGCAGCAGGTTCATCCAGTGGTCCCAGACCCCGCTGAGCAGCAGGATGCCCATCACGATCAGCACCGCGCCGCCGAGCTGGCTGATCAGCCGGGCGTGCCGGCGCAGCACCGCCAGCGCGCCGCTCACCCAACCGAGCCCCATCGCGACCAGCAGGAACGGCACGCCCAGGCCCAGGCAGTAGCAGAGCGACAGCAGCGCACCCCGACCGGCGGTGCCCTGGGTGGCGGCCAGCCCGTACACCGCTCCGAACGTTGGGGTCAGGCAAGGCGTCCAGGCCAGGCCGAAGGTCAGCCCGAGCAGCGGGGCACCGAGCAGGCCGGCCTTGGGCAGCCGGTGCACCTTCAGCTCGCGTTGCAGGAACGAGAACCGGCCCATGAACACCAGGCCCATGCCGATGGTGCCCAGGCCGAACACCTGCTCGAGGCCGACGTGATGTTCGGCGATCGACGAGCCGAGAGTGCCGAACAACGCGCCGGTTGCCACGAACACCGCGGTGAACCCGAGCACGAACAGCAGCGCGCCGCCGACCATCCGGCGTTGCTTGCCGGCAGTGCTGCCGGCCCCGTCCGCACCGGCCAGGCCGGCCACGTAGGACAGGTAGCCGGGGACGAGCGGCAACACGCACGGCGACAGGAAGCCGATCACCCCGACCAGCAGCGCCACTCCGGCGGCCGGAACCAGCGCGCCGTCGGTCACGGTGTTGGAGAATCCACTGGCCACCACGGCATAGTGTGCTGATTCGGCTGCGATCAACTCAGGCCTCTTTGGCCAACTGATCGAGCGCGTCGGTCAGGTCCTTGGGTAGCGTCGCGCCGACATACACCGCGGCCACCCGGCCCTGCTTGTCGATGACGACGGTGTCCGGCAGCCCGCTGATCGGGACGTTGCCGAGCTGCAGCGCGGTCTTGGCCGGCTCGTCGAAGACCACCGGGAAGCTGACCTGCTTGTTCTCCAGCCAGGCCTGGGAGGCGCTCTTGGACGGGTCCTTGACGTCGAGGCCGATGAAGCTCACGCCAGCCGACTTGCGGGCCCGGTAAACGGAGTCGAACTGCGGGGTCTCGCTCTGGCACGGCGGGCACCAGGACGCGAAGTAGTTGAGCACCACGACCTTGCCCTTGTCCTGAGCCAGCGCGTAGCTGCCGCCGGAGATCAGTTCGCCCGAGACGGCGCCGGCGTCCTTGCGCTTGTCGGGCGCGATCAGGGTGCCCTTGGTGTTGGCTTGCGAGTACCGGAACCCGTCGCTGGCCGACTGGTCCACCGCGTCCTTGCCGCCGGTGCAGGCGGTCAGTGCGGTCACCGCGAGTACCAGCATGGCAAGTGGAATCCGGTGCCGGGCCGCGAGCGGAGCTCGATGCCGGATCGCGGGAGCTAGGGCGCGCACGCTACCAGTGTGAGGCGTGCCGTGCGGCACAACTAATCCTCCCCCAGATTCTGAGCACCGGCTGTGTTCCCGGTGAAGGCCGACCAGGTCGCTGCTCGGCTCAAGCGCCAGGTGGTTGCCGGCTCATCAGGTTCGAGCTGCTCCCAGCCGGCTCGGCGTAGTCGACCCGGGCCAGCTCGTCACCTTCGAACGTGAGCGAGGTGAGCGAGGCCAGCGAGCATTGCCGGCGCCGCGGGTCGTGCCACAGCCGCTTTCCCTCCACGTAGCGGCGAAGGCAGACGATCGGCAGCTGGTGGGACACGCAGACCGCCTCGTGCCCGCGCGCCCGGTCCCGGACGCTGAGCGCGACCGCGTACATCCGCTGCGCGACCTGCAGGTAGGGCTCGCCCCAGGACGGTCGCAACGGGTTGCGGAAGTACCACCAGCTCGCCGGGTGCTTGAGCACCCCGCCGGAGCCGACGACCCGCTTTCCCTCGAAGGCATTGCCGGCCTCGATCAGCCGATCGTCGGTGGCGATCTCGAGTCCGAACAGCGAAGCCAGCGGGCCAGCTGTTTGCTGCGCACGCTGCAACGGCGACGCCACCAGGTAGCTGACATCGCGGCCCTTGAGATAGTTGGCGGCCTGTTCGGCCATCTCGGCGCCCGCCAGCGAGAGCCGGAAGCCGGGCAGCCTGCCGTACAGGACCTTGTCCGGGTTGAACACCTCACCGTGCCGCAGGAAATGCACGGTGGTCCGCTCCCGGTCGGCGGCGGCAGGCTCGCCCGCGCCGCTCATCGCTGGGTGGCGGCCGCGGCGGCCAGTGCCGCGGCCGGCAGCGCGTCGGCGATCCTGGCCAGCGCGGTGTCGTCGTGCGCGGCGGTCACGAACCAGGCCTCGAACGCGCTCGGCGGCAGGTACACGCCGGCAGCGAGCATGGCATGGAAGAACGGGCCGTACCGGAACGTCTCGGCCGCTTGCGCCTGCACGAAGTTGGTCACCGGTTGGTCGGTGAAGAAGATCGAGAACAGGTTTCCGGCAAACTGCAGCTGGTGGGCAACTCCCTGCGCGGACAGCGCTTCCGAGGCGAGCCGGCCGATCGCCCAGGCGTTGGCGTCCAGGCTCGCGTAGACCGCTGCGTCGGCATGGCGCAGCGTCGCCAGCCCGGCCGCTACCGCGACCGGATTGCCGGATAGCGTGCCCGCCTGGTAGACCGGGCCGGCCGGTGCCAGGAACGACATGATCTCGGCCCGACCACCGAAGGCGGCGGCCGGCAAGCCACCGGACATCACCTTGCCGAACGTGAACAGGTCCGCCTCGACCGGATCGAGCCCGTACCAACCGGAGCGGCTGACCCGGAAGCCGGTCATCACCTCGTCCATGATCAGCAAGGCTCCGTACCGGCTGGTGATCTCGCGCAGCGCCGCGTTGAAGCCGGGCTGCGGGGCAATCACACCCATGTTGCCGCAGGCCGCCTCGGTGATCAGGCAGGCGATATCACTGGCACCGTCGGCCTGGTCGGCCTGGTCGGCCGCGAAGGCCGCCTCCACCGCGGCAATATCGTTGTAGGGCAGCACGATGGTCTCGGCAGTAGTGGCTCCAGTAACCCCCGGCGTGTCCGGCAGGCCAAGCGTGACGACGCCAGAACCGGCGCTGGCGAGCAGCGCGTCCACGTGGCCGTGATAGCAACCGGCGAACTTGACGACCTTGCGCCGGCCGGTCGCGCCCCGGGCCAGCCGGATCGCCGACATGGTGGCTTCGGTGCCCGAATTGACCAGCCTGACCTCCTGCACCGCGGCGACCCGAGCGATCAGTTCCTCGGCCAGTTCGATCTCGCCGATGGTCGGCGTGCCGAAGGACAACCCGCGGGCGGCGGCCTGCTGGACCGCCTCGACGATCGCCGGATGCGCGTGGCCGAGGATCATCGGACCCCAGGACGCCACCAGGTCGACGTAGTTGTTGCCATCGGCGTCGGTCAGGTACGGACCGCTGCCGCTGACCATGAACCGTGGGGTGCCACCGACCGCCCGAAATGCCCGCACCGGCGAGTTGACTCCCCCTGGAATCACCCGCTGCGCACGTTCGAACAGTTCCGCCGAGATGGATGCATCAGTCACCCGTCCAGTGTCTCAGCCTGGCCGAAACGTCTGATCATCACGATCCGCCGGCCCATCGCGTCCAGCCCGGATCGGACCTCGGACGCCCGTAGCTCCCGCAGCTCCGGGGTGAGATCGGCCAGTTCGGTAAAGCCCAATCCCCGGTAGAAAGGCGCGTTCCAGGGCACCTCGGCGAAGGTCGTCAAGGTGATCAGTTGATGGCCCTGGTTAGCTGCCCAGCTGCAGCCGGCTTCGACCAGGGCGCCACCGATCCCGCGGCGCATGAACTTCGGCCGGACGGACAGGCCCTCCAAGTGCGGGTGGCCGTCGACCAGCTCCAACCGCAGGTAGCCGATCGCCGGCCGGCCGGCGACCAGCAGCAGGCTTGCGCCGGCAAGCTCGGCCGTGGTCGCCGGTCCCGGGGTTTGGCCGTAGCCGGCTACTACGAACAGCTTGTCCGCCGCCACCTCCACCTCGATCAACGCGGCGAAGTCCGCCGGCTCGGCCCGCCTGATTGGGTATGCCGGCTGCCCGGTGCTGGCTGGCTCGGCTTGGGCTGATGGCTCGGCTTGGGCTGATGGCTCGGCTTGGGCTGATGGCTCGGCTTGGGCTGATGGCTCGGCCGGAGTCGTCGCGAGCTGCCTGGAGGCGTACACCGGTAGCGCGCTGATCCCGCCGACCAGGACAAGCGCGGCGAGCCAAGCCACCGAATGCACCAGGCCGCCGCCAAGCAGCAGATCCACGATCCAGCCGAATACCACGAAGCCACTCAGCAGCAGCGGTATCCGGAAGCTGGTCGGGCTAGCTGCCATCAGTCACCGAAGCAGGTTCGCAGCCTCGTGCGCCCAGTACGTCAGGATGATGGAGGCGCCTGCCCGCCGGACCGAATTCAGGGTCTCCACGATGGCGCGTTCCCGGTCGATCCAGCCCCGCTCGGCCGCGGCTTCGACCATCGAGTACTCACCCGACACCTGGTACGCGGCAACCGGTACCGGGCAGGCCGCGGCGACCGCGCTCAGGATGTCGAGGTAGGGCAGCGCCGGCTTGACCATGATCAGGTCAGCGCCCTCGGCCACATCCAGCGCGACCTCGGACAGCGCCTCCCGGACGCCGCGGGCCGGATCCTGCTGGTAGGTCAGCCGGTCGCCGGTCAGCGACGAATCCACCGCTTCCCGGAACGGCCCGTAGAACGCCGAGGCGTACTTCGGTGCGTAGCCGAGCACCCCGACGTCCGAGCGGTTGACCTCGTCCAGCGCCTTGCGGACGACACCCACCTGGCCGTCCATCATGCCGCTGGTGCCAAGCAGGTCGGCGCCGGCTTCGGCTTGCGCTCGAGCCATCGAGGCATAGCGTTGCAAGGTGGCGTCGTTGTCTACCGAGCCGTCCACCGCCAGCACTCCGCAGTGTCCGTGGTCGGTGAACTCATCCAGGCAGAGATCTCCCATCAGCACCGTGGCGTCACCGAGTTCGAACTTCAGCCGCGCCAAGCCGGCATTGAGCACGCCGTGCGGTTCGTCGGCACCCGAGCCGGTGGCATCCTTGAATTCCGGCACGCCGAACAGCATCAGGCCGCCGACACCCGCCTCGACTGCGCTGATCGCGGCCTTTGCCAGCGAATCCATCGAATGCTGCACGACACCCGGCATTGAATTGATTGGCCGCGGCTCGCTAATACCCTCGGCTACGAACATCGGTAGTACCAGATCTTGCGGGCGGACGCCGATTTCGCTCGACAGCCGGCGCAGGGCAGCTGTCCGACGCAGCCGGCGGGGGCGCGCGGTTGGGAAAGCAGGTATTGCGGGCAGGCTCACCACTCGAACGGTACCCGGCCGCTGCGACGGCCCGCTTTCGCCGCATTCCGCGGCCCCGGGTGATATCGCGGGCCCCGGCCCCGGGGCCCGATATATCGGACCCGGATATGTATGCCTCGGATATGCCGGCCTCGGATATGTATGCCTCAGCGCGAGCCATAACCCCCGCTCAGACCCCCACATCCCACGGCCACCCAACCCAGCCCCCTGATCTCGCACGCCCCGCGATGCTCGATGGCCCCGGGCCCAGGCCCCGACCCGGACCCGGATATGTATGCCTCAGCGCGAGCCATAACCCCCGCTCAGACCCCCACATCGCACGGCCGCCCAACCCAGGCCCCTGATCTCGCACGCCCCGCGATGCTCGATGGCCCCGGGCCCAGGCCCCGACCCGGACCCGGATATGTATGCCTCAGCGCGAGCCATAACCCCCGCTCAGACCCCCACATCGCACGGCCGCCCAACCCAGGCCCCTGATCTCGCACGCCCCGCGATGCTCGATGCCGATGCTCGATGCCCGTGATCCTCGCGCACCGAAAGTTATCCACAATAGAGGTTTGCTTAGCGCGAGTTTCGGGCATGATGTTTGCTATGCAGAGACGGGTGGGGTTGGCGGCTTTTGCGGTGCTAGCCATCGCAGCGGTCAGCACGGCCTGCACCGGGAGCAGCGCGGCCCCGAATCTGTCCACCGCAACGCTGCCAACATCGGCCCCAGGGACCAGCCACCAATCGCAGCCCCCGACGCCCACACCGACCCTGACCTATCCCGCGGACGTGCCGCTGACCGGTCACAACGTCCGCCCCGGCGAGAAACCGCCGGTTTACCCGGAGGCCGCGAACACCAAGACCCAGGAAGGGGCGAACGCCTTCGCCGAGTTCTTCATGAAGACCCTGGATTGGGCCTACGCCACCACGAACCCCTCCTACATGAAGCACTACTACGCCGCCAGCTGCGGACTGTGTGCCGGTATCGCGACCGGCATCGCAAAAACCGCCGCACAGAAACACTGGTACATGGGCGGTCGCCTGACAGTGCGCTCGGTCAAAGCGGCACCGATCGCCGAGGTTACGGCGGAGTCGGATTTCTGTACATCTGTCACTCTCGACATCCCTGCGACGACCGTCGTCGACGGGACCGGCAAGATCATCACAGGCCAGGGCGCATTGACAAATCAGACCTTCAAACTTTGTGACTACCTGCAGTCGGGTTCATGGCGAAGCACCTATCTGATCGGCACCTCATGAAGCCGGCCTTCGGCCCGTTCTTCGCCTCGATCGCGGCCCTAATTCTTCTCGGAAGCGGATTTTTGAGTCCTAGTGCAGCCCTGGCTGAGAGCCCCTCATGTGGCTCTCAAGGCGGCACGACGCTGACGGGTCAACTTGGGCAGGGGTCAGTTGGGGTTTCTGGTTCTTGCTCTGTGGTCACCACCGACATCTCCGGCGACAACGGCGCCCCGGTACTAGTCGTCGATTGCGGCTATGCGACCGCCACCGACGACCACACGTTCTGGAACAAGGAATGTGGCCCGACCGGCTTCCCGTGCCCGCCGGTTCCCGGCGTCGCCCAGCCGCACGAGTTCATGACCATGTTCGCGCTGACCCAACCGCCGGTCCCGATCGCCGAATGGTGTGCCGGCGCCACCGCCCCGATGCCGTCGGCGGCTGCACTGCGTGACCAGGTCATCCGGCTGCTGCAACCGCCACCCATCGGTGTCTCACCCAGCACCGGCACCGGCCTGGTCAACCTCAAGACGCTGTTCTGGATAACGACACCAGCCCAGCTCGACCTCGGCGTGGCCAAGCTGGTCGGCTTCCCGGTCCAGCTGCGAGTGAACTACCGCTACACCGACTTCGACTTCGGCGACCACACCGGCGCCACCCTTACCCCGACCCCGGGCACACCCTATGACCCCAGCCATGACTGCGGTCGGTGCGAGGCCGCGTTCGGTCACAGCTACCTCAGCCCGGGACCGATCACGGTCACCGCACACGTCTACTGGAAGGCCCAATTCCGGGTTCCGGGCCATCCCTGGACCACCATCGACGGTGACGTCACCGCCAGCCGAGCATCCAGCACCACTCTCACCATCAACCAGGCGCACAGCACCCTGGTCAGCCCCCGCTAACGAGAATGGAGTGTTGTCCACCAGCACTGTGGTGGACAACACTCCATTTCGTGAAGTGGAACTAGCTACCGGACGCTGCGAGCCCGGGCACCTGATCGCGCCCGCCGGGGCGGCGTGGTCGCGGCCTTCTCGCGCTCTTCCTCGGCCCGCTTGACCGCGAACTCGGCAAGCGCGTCGATCAGCGCCGCAACGTTGGCGGTCTCCGGCTGCACGTCGACCCGCAGCCCGAACTCGCGCGCGGTGGCCGCGGTCTGCGGGCCGATGCAGGCCACTACCGTCCGGTTGTGCGGCTTGCCGGCGATGCCGACCAGGTTGCGCACGGTCGAGGACGAGGTGAAGCACACCGCCTGGAAACCACCGGACTTGATCGCGTCCCGGATCTCGGCGGCCGGCGGAGCGGCCCGCACGGTGCGGTACGCGGTGACGTCGTCGATCTCCCAGCCGCGCTCGCGCAATCCCTCGGCCAGCGTCTCGGTGGCAATGTCTGCCCGGGGCAGCAGGATCCGGTCGATCGGGTCGAGCACGTCGTCATACGGCGGGAAGTCGACCAGCAGTCCCTCGGAGGACTGCTCACCCGACGGCAGCAACTCCGGCCGGATCCCGAACGCGCGCACCGCATCGGCGGTCTGCTCGCCCACGCAGGCGATCTTGACGCCGGCGAACGCGCGGGCGTCCAGGCCGAACTCCTCGAACTTCTCGCGCACCGCCTTGACCGCGTTCGTCGAGGTGAACACGATCCACTCGTAGCGACCGGTCACCAATCCCTTGATCGCCCGCTCCATCTGGGTGGGCGTCCGCGGCGGCTCGACGGCGATGGTCGGCACCTCGATCGGCACCGCTCCGTAGTCGCGCAGCCGCTCGCTCATCGCGCCGGCCTGCTCCTTGGTGCGCGGCACCAGGATCCGCCAGCCGAACAGCGCCCGGGACTCCCACCAGGCCAGCTTGTCGTGCGCCGCCGCGGCCTTGCCGATGCTCACCACTACCGGGCCGTACATGCCGGCCGCGGCCAGGTCGGCCTCACCGAGGGTGCCGTTCACGGTGACCTGAGCGGTGGTCGTGCCGGCGCAGGTCACCGTCACCGCGCTGTCCGGCTTGAGCCCGGATGCCACCAGCTGCTCGGCGACGGCGGCGATCTCGTTCGCATCCAGCGTCAGCACCAGGGTGCCGGGCGAGGCGGCCAGCGCCTCGAAGTCGTTGGTGCCCTGTCGCAGGTCGGCCTCGGTGTGCACCGCGCCGACCGAGATGCCGGCATAGGTCGCGGTCGCGGCCGCCTCGGACAGCCCCGGGATCACCTCGTACGGGATCACCGTCTTGGCGATCGTGACGGCTTCGCGGCTTATCACCTCGGACCCGAACGGGTCGCCGGACACCACTCGGGCCACGATCGAGCCGGCCCGGGCCTCAGCCAGCACGGCCTTGACGGCATCTGCCGGGGCCGGGTCGACTATCCGGATCTCGCCGCCGATCAAGGCCTGGACGGCCTCGGTCACCGAGGCGTCGACGAACGCCACCTCGGCCGCCGCCAGCACCTCGGTGGCACGGACGGTCAGCAAACCAGCGTCGCCGGTCCCGGTGCCCACGAAGGACACCCGGCCACCGGACTTGCGCGCTCGGGTCATTTCGAGCTCCCCATCATCATGTTCGCGCCGAGCTCGATCAGTTCGGCAGCGAGACGCTGCCCAACCTGCTCGGCAGTGGTAAGTGGTCCGGTGGCCGACAGCCGGACGGCGTCGCTGCCGTCGATTGCCGTCACCGATCCGCGGAGGAATACTTCTAGCAAGCCGTCGTCACCTTCGGTCACTTCGGCCAGAGCCCCAACCGGGGCCGTACAGCCCGCCTCGAGGGCGGCAAGCAGCGACCGTTCGGCGGCAACGGCCGCCCTGGTCGGGTAATCATCCAGCGACGCCAGCAGCGTCCGGGCATCGTCATCGGACTCCCGGCATTCGATCGCCAACGCACCCTGGGCGGGCGCTGGCAACACCTGGATCGGGTCGAGCAGCTCGCTCACCTGCGCCAACCGGCCGAGCCGGTCCAGGCCGGCGACCGCCAGCACCACGGCATCCAGCTGGCCCGGGCCGGTGCCGACCTGAGCCAGCCGGCTGTCGACGTTGCCGCGAATTGGGACGATCTCCAGCCCGAGGTCCAGCGCCCGAAGCTGGGCGGCGCGTCGCGGAGAGCCGGTGCCAACCCGGGCGCCGCGCGGCAGCTCGAGCAGCGTCATCGCATCCCGGGCACACAAGCCGTCGCGGGCATCGGCACGCGGCGGCACAGCAGCCAGCACGATCCCGGCCAGCGGCGCGGTTGGCAGGTCCTTGAACGAGTGCACCGCAACGTCGATGTCACCGGCCAGCAGCGCATCGCGCAGCGCCGAGACGAACACCCCAGTGCCACCGATCTGCTCCAGCGGTGCCGGGGACCGATCGCCGACGGTGGAAACCGGCACCGTCTGGACGGACACCTCAGGGTTGAGCTTGCTGAATGCGTCGATGACCAGCTGGGTCTGAGTCCGGGCAAGCAGGCTGGCCCGGGTGCCAACCCGGAGGGTGCGGGTGATCATCACGGTTGGATCACCCCATCCGGACTCAATGCGGCATCAGCCCGGCTGATCGCAGTGACCGAGCCGGGACGAGCCGGGTCCAGGTCGAACAGCTCGCGCAGCGCGGCGGCGTAGGAGTTGCCCTCGGGGGTAGCGGCCAGCTCCTTGACCCGGACGGTCGGCGCGTGCAGCACCTTGTCCACCGCCCGGCGCACCGCACTTTCCAGCTCGGTGCGGATCGCCGGATCCAGGCCAGGCAGTTTGCTGTCCAGCCGGAGCAGTTCCGAATCCACCACCTGCGCGGCCCGGGCTCGCAGCGCGGTCACCGTCGGCGCCACCGCGAGTGCCTGCTGATGGGTGAGGTACCCGCTCAGCTCGGCCGCCACGATGGTGGCGGCGGCCTCGATCTCGGCGTCGCTGACCATCGCTCCGGAATTGCGCAGCACCTCGAGGTCGACGTAATGCACGTCGGTCATCAGCGAGACCGCCGGGTCGACGTCGCGGGGCAGTGCCAGGTCGAGCACCACCAGCGGCCGGCCGGCGCGCGCCCGGACGTCCGGGCCCTCGACCACCAGGCCGGTGGCACCGGTCGAGGAGATCAGCACGTCGGCGTCCGCGATCTCGCCGGCCAGCTGATCCAGCTGAGCTGCCCGGCCACCCAGAATGCCGGCAAGCCGTTGGGCCCGGCCGAAGCTGCGATTGAGCACCACCGCATCGATGTCACCGCCACTGGCCAGCCGCTGCAGGGTGGCACCGGCCAGCGCACCCATCGAGCCCGCGCCAACGATCACGAACCGCTTGCCGACCAGTTCGGCGTCGCTGCCGAAGATCTCGGCGGCCTGCCGCAGCGCGACCGACACCACCGACGCGCCGGCCCGATCGATGCCGGTCTCGGCGTGCACCCGCTTGCCGACCCGCAGCGCGGTCTGGCTGGCCTCGTGCAACACCGTGCCGACAGTGGCCGCCTCGGTGCCCTGGGCATAGGCGCCGCGAAGCTGGCCGAGGATCTGGGATTCACCGACCACCATCGAGTCGAGCCCGGCCGAGACTCGCAGCAGGTGTTCGGCGGCGGCCTCGTCGAAGTGGACGTAGAGGTGGTCGCCGAGTTCGGTGACCCCCATCCCGGCGGTCCTGGCGAGCACCGTGGAGATATCCACCACCGCCGGGTGGAACCGGGCAACGTCGGCGTACACCTCGATCCGGTTGCAGGTCGACAGCAGCATGATCTCGGAGATTGATTCGCTGCGGTGCAGTTCCTCCAGCAGCTTGGCCTGGTCGTCGGTGGGCACGCTGACCCGCTCCAGCACCGGCACCGGCGCGGAGTGGTGGGACAGGCCGACCACGAGCAGGGTCATTTGCCCACCGCCAGCTCGTCCGCTCGGCCGGACTTGCGATTGTCGTGGAAAGACAGGATCTGCAGTTCGGCGGCCAGGTCGACCTTGCGGACGTCCACGTGCCCCGGCACGCTCAGCACGGTCGGTGCGAAGTTGAGGATCGAGGTCACGCCCGCGACAACCAGCCGATCGCAGACATCCTGGGCGGCAGCGGCCGGCACCGCGACGACCGCGATCACGATATTCGCCTCGGTCACTACCCGATTCAGGTCGGCGATGTGCTGCACGGTCAGCTCGGCCAGCCGGCTACCGACGATGGTCGGGTCGGCGTCGACGATCGCGGCGATCCGAAAGCCCCGGGAGGCGAAGCCGGCATAGCCGACCAGGGCCCGGCCGAGGTGGCCCAGCCCGATCAGGGCAACCGCGCGGTCCTCGTGCAGGCCCAGTGTCTTGTTGATGTGTTCGGTGAGCAACGCCACGTCATAACCGACCCCGCGCACGCCGTACGAGCCGAGGTAGGACAGGTCCTTGCGCAGCTTCGCGGAGTTGACTCCGGCGGCGGCGGCCAGCGAATCGGAGGAGACAGTTGCCGTGCCGCTATCGCGCATTCCGACCAGCGCCCGCAGGTAGATAGCCAGCCGGGCCACGGTGGCTTCGGGGATCGACCGCCGATCGGCAGCAGCCGTCGCCCGCTGGTCAGCATCCGCGCCGACCGCGTTCAGCCCGTCACGCTGCGCGATCATGAGCTCCTCGAAACGGGACGCCAGGCGCGAAGGTGCTGGCCCCTCGCGTGGACACCCGACCAGTGTGGTAATGGGGTGGACAGCAATCGAACCTACGCCCTTGTGAAGGCATTCACAAAATCGATATCAGGTGTGGTATGGCAGCCGGTACGGGCCCTCCGAGACCTAATTCACAGCCATTCCATCGGCCGGTCAGCGGGCCAGCGCGACCCGGAACCGGTCCTCTTCCAACCGCCAGTAGCCGTGCTCGGCACCGTCGATCAGGAACACCGGAACCCGGTCGGAATACTCGTTGGCCCTAGCCCGGTCGGCGTCGACATCGAGCACCTCCAACGCGAAGCCGAGCTCGTCGGACAGCGCCGCGAGGCGTGCCTCGGCGTCCTCGCACAGGTGACAACCAGTTCGGGTGACCAGGGTGACGCGATGCTCGACGGGACTCACGGGCCGGAGGCCTCTGGGTGCTCGACGGCGCGCTCGTCGGCGCCAGCTTTCAGACGCCACTTCTGTACCTTGCCGGTCGCGGTGTGCGGCAGCTCGGCGACCTCGATGACTCGCTGCGGCAGCTTGAACCGCGCCAGCGACCGGCTGGCCTGCGAGAGCAGCGCGTCGGGATCGAGCACCGCGGCTGGCTCGGCAACCACATAGGCGAGAATCACGTCGCTGCCGTGCTCGCCGGGCGTCCCGACAACCGCGACCTCGCGCACCCCGTCGAGCTTGCCGAACACCGCCTCGACCTCAGCCGGGTAGACGTTGAAGCCGTTGACCAACACCAGATCGGCCCGCCGGCCGACCAGGTAGTAGTCGCCGTCGTCGTCGGCCACCGCGAGATCGCCGGTGCCGAACCAGCCCTGCTCGTCCGGCCCGCCGGCGCCATCTGGCCAGTACCCAGTGAACAGATTCGCGCCACGCACCTCGAGCTGCCCGAGATCACCGGCCTCGACCTGCTCGCCGTCGCCGTCCAGCAGCCGGACCTGCACCCCCGGCAACGGGCGGCCTATCGAGCCAGGTTTCGGTTCGGCCCACCCGGTCTCGGTCGCCACCAGGTTCACCGTCACCACCGGGGCGGCCTCGGTCAGCCCATAGCCCTCGAACAGCCGCACGCCAAGCTCGGCGTAGCCGGTGACCAGCTCGGCCGGCAGTGGCGCGGAGCCGGAAAGCGCGAACCGGACGGCGCGGAATGCCTCTGCGACGCCGGGCTGCTCGGCCCAGCGAGCGAACTCCAGCGGCGCACCGACCACTACGGTGACCCCTTCGTCCCGGATGGTCGCCAGCGTCTCAGCGGCGTCGAACCTGCTGGTGAGCACCACCGTGGCACCGAAGTACAGCGCCATCCCGAGGCCGGCGTTGAGTCCGAAGATGTGGAACAGCGGCAGCGGCAGGAAGATCCGGTCGGCGGCGCTCACCGGTGGTGACAGCTGCGCGAGCTGTTCGAGATTGCTGAGCAGCGCCCGCACCGGCAGCATCGCGCCCTTCGGGCGGCCAGAGGTGCCGGACGTGTAGAGCAGCACGGCGAGCCGGTCAGCTGTCTCAGCTTGCAGCTCGGCAACCGGCGCGGGTTCAGCGTCGCCGGCTTCACCGTCATCGGCTTCACCGTCATCGGCGATGAGCTGGTCGACCGTCTGCAGCTCGTCGCTGCCGGACCTGGCCGCGAGCACTACCCGCTCCAGCGCCGGGTGTCGCTCGCACAGGTCGGCCGCGGCCTCGATCACCGCGACCGAGTCGGCCACCAGCAGCCTGGCCCCGGAGTCGCTGAGAATGTATTCCAGTTCGGGCAGCGGGTAGGCCGGATTGATCGGCACTACGACCAGCCCGGCCTGCAGCGCGGCCAGGTATACCGCGACGAACCGGGCCGAGCTGGGTGCTTGGATCGCAATCCTGTCGCCGGGCAGCATCCCGCTGCCACCCAGCGCGGCTGCCAGCCGGGCTACCGTCCGGTGTAGCTGGGCCCAGGTCCAGCGGGTATCGGCATCGACGACAGCCAGCGCATCCGGCCGGTGCGCGGCGGCGCGCTCGACCAGCACGTCGAAGGACGCGGCGGGCTCACGGGCGGCCATCGAGACCTCCAACCGGATCGATCCGGACAAGTGCCCGGCGTAGAAACGCGATGCTACCGAGCCAGCGCTACCGAGCCACTGCTACCAAGCCAGCGTTACCAAGCCTGCCAACTATCAGGAACCCGGCGCTACCGCACGCAATGTCAGCAGCTGCTCGTGAGTAACTGACCCGGCGGGTACCGTCGAACGAACGGGGACCGTCTCAGCATGCAGCGCCAGACCCGAACGATCCTGCCGAAATGGAGTAGTCCTGACGAAATGAGCGTTTGCGGCATCCCCGCCGAACACCCATTCACACCCAGCCAGGGTATTCAGCGTCTCAGCTGGCTGGTATCTGGTGCTGCCGGTGAAGCGGGTGCGCTCTGGACCAACTCCACGACCTCGGCGAGGAAGATCCCGATCGGCGCCTCGAATCCGGCGTCGGGCAGCCACCGGCGGCCAGTGCCCACCGAGTCCAACGAGGCGACGTCTGGAAAGTTACCCAGTCCCGGTGACGGGGAACCGATGGCCGATGACCACGCGGAGATGTGGGCGCTGGTTCAAGCCGCTCAGGCAGGCGACGGCGAGGCGTTCGGCAAGCTGTACGACCGGTACGTGACCGCCGTCTTCCGGTTCATCTACTACCGAGTCAACGATCGGGCGCTGGCCGAGGATTTCACCTCGGAGACGTTCCTGCGGGCGCTGCGGCGGATCTCGAGCATCAACTACCAGGGGCGCGACATCGGCGCCTGGTTCATGACGATCGCCCGCAACATAGTGTTCGACCACACGAAATCGGCCCGGTTCCGGTTCGAGATCAGCACCGCTGAGACCTATGAACCGGCCGAGTCGGCCGAGAGCCCGGAGCTCACGGTGCTCAACCACCTGACCAACACCCGGCTGCTGCAGGCGGTCAACGAGTTGGGTGAGGAACAGCGGGAATGCGTGGTGCTGCGCTTTCTCACTGGCCTGTCGGTCTCCGAGACCGCCTGCGTCATGGGCAAGAACGATGGGGCGATCAAGGCTCTACAACACCGCGCGGTGAAACGGCTCGCCGGAATCCTCGGAAATGAGCTGCGATGAGCCGGAAAGCTACCGGCCAGTATCGAGTAACCGTGACGGAGCAGCACTCGTTTAACCCGGGGAGATTCGCCGAGACCCCGTCCGCAGGGCACTCGATCGCCGCGGACGACCAGGCCGAGGGAGGCTCCGATGGGTGCGGGTAGGTTCGGCGCGCACAGACCGAGTGGTCGCAGCCGCGACCAGGCCGCAGCCGATCTGATCAGCCGGCTCGGCGAGCTGCCGCCCGGCCCGGAGCCCGACGATCGGTTCAAGGCCGAGCTGCGTTCCCAGCTGGTGAGCATCACCGCGCGGGTGGTCACCGAATCGGCCGGCGACTCAACCCCCGGCAGCGAGCCCTCGAAAGCCCGCTCGCCAAACCGGCCCGGCCTGGTACGCAGGATCCGGCGGCCGCTGATCGCGGTCGCCGGTTCGGCCCTAGTGCTGATCATGTTGCTCGGACTCGCGGTCTGGATCTCCAGCAGTGCGCTGCCCGGTCAGTCGCTGTACGGCGTCAAGCGGGCGAGCGAGAACTTCCAGCTGTCACTGGCCGGCGACGACGCCAGCAAGGGCAAGGCCTACCTCGACCAAGCCAGCCGCCGGGCGAAGGAGGCCGCCAGGCTGGTCGGCGGGTCGACCGATGACCCCACCAGCCATGCCAGCTCGCTGATCCGGAGCACCCTGGCCACCGCCGATGCGGACACCCGCAGCGGCGCCTCGCTGCTCAGCACGGTGGCGATCAACCAGCGGTCAGCCAGCTCGCTGACCCTGGTCAGCGACTGGGCACGCGATCAGGCCAGCCGGCTTGCCGACCTGCATGCTCGGCTACCCGCCGGGACCGCTCGCAGCCAGAGCGAGATCTCGATCGCGCTGGTCCGCAAGGCGGCCGACCGAGCCGCTCAGCTCGCTCGCGAGCTCGGTTGCGGCTGCCTGTCGACCTCGCGTGCGGACGAGCTCGGGCCGCTGCCCTGCACCAGCTGCGGGCGGCTCGGCCCATCCACCGTGCCGGTACTTCCGGTGTTGCCGACGCCTTCGCGGTCCCGCTCGCCGCTGCCAGGCGTTTCGCTGCCCAGCCTCGGCGGCGGACCGTCGGCCACCGCCAGCTGAGCTCGTCGATAGCCGAGCGCGGCGCCGGACGCGGCACCACACGCTGGCCCGCTCGACTTGGCTAGGCTCGACTCGAACGCGTCGCAGGTCCGTCGAGGAGAGCGTCGAAGGAGAGCCCGTGCCTGGCCATTGCGCAGGGTCCGCCGAGCACGACCTCGCGAACGCGCTGGCCGTACCTGCCCGCCCGCACGCGGCGGCGTTCTTCGACGTCGACAACACCATGGTCATCGGCGCGTCGATCTTCCACTTCGCCAAGGGGCTAGCCGCCCGTAAGTACTTCTCGACCGCCGACCTGCGCCGGTTCGTCTGGCAGCAGGTGAAGTTCCGGGCTGGTGGCGAGGGACCGGAGAACATCGCGAAGGCACGCGAGTCCGCGCTGGCATTCGTGGCCGGCAAGTCGGTGGCCGAGATCGTCGCGCTTTCCGAAGAGATCTACGACGAGGTGCTCGCGGCGCGGATCTACTCCGGCAGCCGGGCGCTGGCCCAGCAACACCTGGATGCCGGCGAACGGGTCTGGCTGGTGACCGCCACCCCCGAGGAGCTGGCCCGGATCATCGCGCGCCGACTGAACCTCACCGGCGCGCTGGGCACCCGCGCCGAGGAGCGCGACGGTCTGTTCACCGGTCGGCTGATCGGTGACCTGCTGCATGGCGAATCCAAGGCCGCGGCGGTCCGCGAGCTGGCCGCCCGCGAAGGGCTGGAGCTAGCCCAGTGCGCCGCCTACTCCGATTCGATCAACGACATCCCGCTACTTTCGTTGGTCGGCCGGCCGGTCGCCGTGAACCCCGACTCGGCGCTGCGGGACGAGGCACGCCGGCGCGGCTGGGAGATCCGGGACTTCCGGACCGGGCGCAAGGCAGCCCGGATCGGCATCCCGGCCGCGCTCGGGTTGGGCGCGGCCGGCGGGGCGGTGCTGGGAGGGATGGCCATCGGCCGCCGGCAGGAACAGCGCCGCCGGCAGCAACGCGCCCGCGAGCGCGCCTGGTTTTCCGGTCACGGCCGGCGGTAGTCGCGCCCGACGGCTATCCGGACGAGCCGCCGAGTCCTATCGTGGCGCCACCAGCTCGCACCGCCACTGGCCCAGCGCGACAGGCCCAGCGCCGACGGGCCACACCACCTAGGGAGAAACCGATGCGTCCAGTCACCGTCATCGCGGCCGCAGTGCTCGCGGCCGGCTTGAGCTTGGCCGGCATCACCGCCGCTCAGGCAGGCACGCTCAGCCGTCCCGGCCACGGTCATCACCAGCCGGAAACGACCAGGTTCACCGTCGTCGAGCACGCGGTCAGCGACACCACCACCGACACCGGCGCGAAGGGCGACAGCGTCGGCGACATCCTGACGTTCGCCAACCCGGTCTTCGATGCCGCCAACAAGAAGCAGGTCGGCAGCGACAATGGCTACTGCATGCGGACCAAGGTGGGTGCCGCCTACGAGTGCAACTGGACGGTGACGTTGGCCGGCGGCTCGCTGGCCGTCGAGGGCCCGTTCTACGACAGCGCCGACTCAGAACTGGCCATCATCGGCGGCACCGGCAAGTGGGCCACCGCGCGCGGCCAGCTGAAACTGCATGCCCGCGACGCCGCCGGCAGCTCCTACGATTTCGGTTACACAGTCATCGGCTGAGACCGTGGTCAGTGCCAGACCGATCGGCGCTGCATCAGCAACCGGTACAGGCTGGTCTGGATCTGCTCGCGCACTCGGTCGGTGAGCTCGAACACCAGCATCGGGTCATCGGCTGATTCCGGGCCGTACTGCGCGGTCTCGATCGGTTCGCCGAACTCGATATGCCACTTGCTCGGCAACGGGATCATGCCCAGCGGTCCGAGCCACGGAAACGTCGGCGTCAGCGGGAAGTACGGCAGCCCCAGGGCGCGGGCCAGCGTCTTGGCGTTGCCCAGCATCGGGTGGATCTCCTCCGAGCCGACGATCGCGGTGGGGATGATCGGCGCCCCGGTCTTGAGGGCCGCCGAGACGAAGCCGCCTCGGCCGAACCGCTGCAGCTTGTACCGCTCGGAGAACGGCTTTCCGATGCCCTTGAAACCCTCCGGCCATACCCCCACCAGCGCTCCGGCGCAGAGCAGCCGCTCGGCGTCGGCGTTGCAGGCCAGCGTGCTGCCGGTCTTGCGGGCGAACTCGCCGAGCACCGGGGTGTTGAACACCAGATCGGCCCCGAGCATTCGCAGGAAGCGGTGGTTCGGGGTCTCGTCGTGCACCGCGGTCGCGGTCATCACCCCGTCCAGCGCCCACAGGCCGCCGGCATGGTTGGCCACGATCAGCGCACCGCCATCCTCGGGGATGTTGTGCACCCCGATCACCTCGGTCCGGAACCACTTGCGGTATAGCTGACGAGCGGCCGGCAGCACGGTGGCTTCGGTGAGCTCGGGGTCGAAGCCGAACTCGTCCACCTGGTAATCGCCAGTCAACCGCCGGCGCAGGAACGCCAGGCCGGATGCCGCCTTGCGCTCCCAACCAGCGACCGGGCGAGGCTGGGTCTCGGCCGGCATCGCCGGCTCCTCCGGCCGGAGCGGGATCACCTTCGCGTGCGGCCGCGGCGAGCTGGCCCGGCTGGCCTCAGCCATGAGTGAGCTGGGCTGGGTTCGCAGGCGAGATCCGAAGCAGCCCGGCCAGCCGGGATTCGACGGAGCGGATCAGGCCGGCGCTGAGCACCGGCGGCACCGGCCGGCCAGTCAGCATGGTCTCGAACGCCTGCGCCGTGCTGTGCGCCGGGGTGTAGCCGAACTCGTCCTTGAGCCGGTCATTGCACACCACCCGGCCGAAGTTGAGGAACTGCATCTGCTCCGGCGAGAAATCCACCATGCCGCTGCGCCGGACCGCTCGCCCGACGAAGGACACCGCGGGGGCGGGCACCGGCAGCGCGAGCTTGCCGGCCCGGCGGATGGCCTGGCTGAGCATCAGCACGCCGTCACCGGCAACGTTGAAGGTGCCCGGCAGGTCCGACGTGCTGGCCCGCCGCAGCACCTCCACGGCGTCGTTTTCATGCAGTAGTTGCAGCCGCGGATCGTAGCCGAACGCGGTCGGCACCATCGGTAGCTGAAAGTACCTGGTCAGCGGGGTGTCGATCAATGGCCCGACGAAGTTGGCGAACCGCAGCAGGGTGACGCCGATATCGGGCCGGCGGCGGCTGAACCCGCGCACATAGCCCTCGACCTCGACGGCGTCCTTGGCGTAGCCGCTGCTGGGCAGTGACTTGGCCGCCATGTCCTCGGTGAAGATCGCCGGGTCCCGCGGCGAGGCCCCGTAGACCGCGGTCGTCGATTTGAGCACCAGCCGCCGTACCGTGTCGGACTTCTGGCAGGCGGCCAGCAACTGCATCGTCCCGATCACGTTGAGTTCCTTCATCGGGGTCCGACCGCCGGCACCGTGCGGGGTAGCGGTCACCGAGGCATGCACCACGGTGTCCACGCCAGCCGAGCTGATCACCCTGGCGATCAGCGGGTTGCGGATGTCGGCGCGGATGAACTCGGTGCGGCCGAGCAGGTCGAGATCGGCCCGCGCCGGTGGCACGGTGTCGACGCCGATCACCCGGTCGATCGACGGATCGGCGGCCAGCCGGCCGGCGAGCCGGCAGCCGAGGTAGCGACTGATCCCGGTGACCAGAACGACGTTCGCCATGCACACCTACCCGGATCGGCTGATTCAGCGGCTCCAGAACCAGGGCCACCGCCCATGCTAGGCCTGCTCCGGAGTCGGCGCCGGGTCCGTGCCGAGTCGCTGGTGTAACAACAACAGGCTCCCCGCAGCTGCGGGGAGCCAGTTGAGGACGGCTGGACTACTTCTTGTTGCGGCGCTGAACGCGCGTCTTCTTGAGCAGCTTGCGATGCTTCTTCTTGGCCATCCGCTTGCGCCGCTTCTTGATGACAGAACCCATGAAACTACCTCACTTGCATGCTCGACTGGCGTGATCTTTGACCTGCGCGACTTACTGGGACTCGAAGGTCTCTGCTGAACCCAATGACTGCTGAACCCCAATGACTATCGACGTCACCTGCAGGCCAAGAACGCGTCACTGGTCGCCAGCTTAGCGCGTCGGCCATGGCAGGCCGACACAGCCAGCATCGGTGACCCGCTCAGCCCGCCTCGAAGAATGCCCCCTTGAGGTAGTCCTGGACCGCCTGCTCCGGAACCCGGAACGACCGGCCGACTCGTACCGCGGGCAGCTCGCCGGAATGCACCATGCGGTACACCGTCATTTTGGAAACGCGCATCACGGAAGCCACCTCGGCCACCGTCAAGAAGCGCACCTCGCGCAACCCTTCAGGGGACTTACTCATGCATCACCGGACCTTCTAGGCACGTGACAGTGAGCCGGCTTCCCCTCCGGCAACCTGACACGCACGTGCTGTTGCTGAGAGTATCGGTACCAGTGGGACTCGTGCGATGGGTGTTCTTCACAAATTGGTGACTTTTTTTCACAGGTACGGCGTGGCTACCGCCCATATCGGTCCCAGCCGTCACTCAGCGGACCGGCCAAGCTCGGCTGAACGGTTGCTGGCCGCCTCGATCGCGGACAGGAAGGCGGCCCGCACACCATGGTTCTCCAGCTCGCGGATGGCAGCAATCGTGGTCCCGCCCGGCGAGGTCACCGCCTCCCGCAGCTGAACCGGATGCTCACCGGAATCGCGCAGCATCACCGCGGAGCCGAACAGCGTCTGAACGATCAGATCCGCGGCCAGCGCCCGGGGCAGCCCGAGCAGGATGCCGGCGTCGATCATCGCCTCGACCAGGAAGAAGAAATACGCGGGTCCGCTGCCAGACAGCGCGGTCACCGCGTCCAGCTGCGATTCCGGCACCCGGATCACCTTGCCGACCGCGGACAGCAGCTGCTCGGCGCGCGCCAGGTGCTGCTCGCCAGCCCAGGAGCCGGCGCACACCACAGTCATCGCCTCGTCCACCACCGCTGGCGTGTTCGGCATGCACCGGACGACGGCCGGGTTCGCCGGCAGCTTGCGCTCGATCCTGGCGGTGGTGATGCCGGCTGCCACCGAGACGATCAGGTGGTCCGCGGTGATGTGCTCGGCCAGCTCGTCCAGCAGCGCATCGATGTCCTGGGGCTTGACAGCGATCAGGATGGTCTGGGCCGCCAGCACCGCCTCAGCCACCGGGACCACCCGGACGCCGTAGCGCTCGGTCAGCTCACTGATCCGGCGCGGGTAGTGCTCGACCACCGTGATTTCGCTGAGGACGGCGTTACCGCGCAGCAAGCCCGACAGCAGGGCTTCGCCGATCTTGCCGCCGCCGATGATTGCCAATCCGCCTGAGGTGCTGGTCATCAGCACATCATCTCAGGCTGCCTCAGCCGCTTTTGCGACGCTCGCTCAGCCGATGTGGTCCAGCCGCCGGAGGATCACACCCTCGCGCAATGCCCACGGGCACAGCGACAGCTCGGTGACGCCGAGCGCGAGCATCGCCTGCTCCGCGACCACCGCGCCGGCCAGTGTCTGGTGGGCACGGGCCGCCGACACCCCGTCGAGCTGAGCCAGGTCGCTGGCCGCCATCCGCGAGATGAAGCCGATCACCTGCCGCAGCCCGTTGATCTGCAGGCTGCGCGGTGCCCGCGGGCCGGCACTGGACGGGGCCGCGCCGGCCAGCCGGGCGAGCGTCCGGAACGTCTTGCTGCTGGCCACCACCCGGTCCGGTGCTCCGCCGGCCAGCAGCTTGCGCACCGGACTGGCCAGCTCGTCGTTGATGTGCGCGCGAAGCTTGTCGACCGAATGCTTGGACGGTGGGTCGCCGTCCAGCCACTCCCGGGTCAGTCGGCCGGCCCCCAGCGGAATCGACATCGCGACCTCGGGGACCTCATCGTTTCCGACGCCGAGTTCCAGCGAGCCACCGCCGATATCCAGGCAGAGCAGCCGGCCAGCGCTCCAACCGAACCAGCGCCGGACGGCCAGGAACGTCAAGCTGGCCTCGTCGTCGCCGGTGAGCACCGCAAGCTCTACGCCGGCCTCATTCAGTACCCGGGCCAGCACCTCGGCGGAGTTGTTGGCATCGCGCACAGCCGAGGTGGCGAAGGCCAGCAGCTCCTCGCAGCCCAGCTCGTTGGCCTGCCTGCGCGCCCCCATGGTCGCGCCAACCAGCGCATCGGCACCCTCGATGGCCAGGTCACCGCGCTTGTCGATGTGCTCGGCAAGGCGCAGCACGCTCTTGCGGGACAGCTGCGGAGTGGGCTGGGCACCCAGGAACGCATCCACCACCAGTAGGTGGACCGTGTTCGAACCGACGTCCAGCACTCCGAGCCGCATGGCGCAACGCTAGCTGAGCAGGTTGGACCGCCAGCGTTGCCGGACGGTGATACTCAGCCGGGGCCCCGACACCGGCTCAATATCACCGTCGGCAGCTCACTGTCGATGCTCACTCAGCTACAGTGCGCGCTGTGCCACAGCGATCACGACAACTGCCGGTCATCCAGCCAGCGCCCCGGGATTCCGAGGTCGGCCTGGACTTCGCCCGTGAATGGATCGAGTTCATCGACCCGGCCAATCCCGAACATCACATCAAGGCAGATCTGACCTGGTTGTGCTCGCGCTGGACCTGCATCTTCGGCCGTGGCTGCCACGGTGTGATCGAGGGCCGCGCAGAGGACGGCTGCTGCAGCCACGGCGCGTTCTTCTCCGACGATGACGACCGCAAGCGGGTCAAGAAGTACGCCAAGCAGCTGACCCCGGAAACCTGGCAGTACTACAAGCACGGCAAGAAGAAGGGCGTCACCGAGCAGGATTCGGTAGGTGAGGACCAGGACCGGTTGCGCACCCGGACGGTCGACGGCGCCTGCGTATTCCTCAACCGGCCGGGTTTCGCCGGCGGCGAGGGCTGCTCGCTGCACGCCCTCGCGCTGCGCACCGGACTGCATCCGCTGGACACCAAGCCGGAGGTGTGCTGGCAGCTGCCGGTCCGCCGCGAGCAGGAGTGGCTGACCCGCCCGGACGAGACCAAGATCCTGGTTTCCACAGTCTCGGAGTTCGATCGCCGGGGCTGGGGCGAGGGCGGCCACGACCTGCACTGGTGGTGCACCTCGTCGCCGGACGCGCACGTCGGCGCCGAGCCGCTCTACGTCAGCTACGGTCCGGAACTGGCGGCGCTGATCGGCCAGGCCGGCTACGCCGAGCTGGCCAGGCTGTGCGCGCAGCGGCTGGAAACAGGCCTGCTCGCGCCGCACCCAGCCACCGTGGCGGCCGCGTCCAAGGCCAGGGTGGACAACCGGGAATTCAGCCAGCTCGGCCCGGACGGCCAACCGCTCTAGCCAGCTAGTTCTCGAATTTGTAGCCGAGACCGCGCACCGTGAGCAGGAACTTCGGGTGTGCCGGGTCCGGCTCCACCTTGGCCCGCAGCCGCTTGATGTGCACGTCCAGGGTCTTGGTGTCCCCGACGTAGTCCGCACCCCAGACCCGGTCGATCAGCTGGCCACGGGTAAGCACCCGGCCGGAGTTGCGCAGCAGCAATTCGAGCAGGTCGAACTCCTTGAGTGGCAGCGAGACCTGCTGGCTGTCCACGGTCACCGTGTGCCGCTCGACGTCCATCCGGACCGGGCCGGCCTCCAAGGTGGCGCTGAGCAGATCCTCGGTCTCGGCGCCGCGGCGCATCACCGCCCTGATCCGGGCCACCAGCTCCCGATGCGAGAACGGCTTCGTCACGTAGTCATCGGCGCCGAGTTCCAGGCCGACAACCTTGTCGACCTCGGAATCGCGGGCGGTCAGGATGATGATCGGCACGGTTGACTTCTGCCGCAGCGCCCGGCACACCTCGGTGCCGGACAGCCCCGGCAGCATCAGGTCCAGCAGCACGATGTCGGCACCCGCCCGGTCGAACGAGCCGAGCGCCTCCGGCCCGGTCGCCGCGACCGACACCTCGAAGCCTTCCTTGCGCAGCATGTAGGACAGTGGATCCGAGATCGACTCTTCGTCCTCAACAACTAGTACCCGGGTCACGGGATTTCCCTTTCGGTCATGTAGAGCTTCGACGATGCGGTCATCAGCCGCGGCTTTGCGCGACTGGTTGGTTTGGTGCCGGCGCCGGTGCCGGCTCCCCGTCGGTGAGGACGTCGCGGACCGCGAGCGGCAGCCGGATGGTGAAGGTGGAGCCGGAGCCCACCACGCTCCAGACGGTCACCCGGCCGCCGTGATTGGTAGCGATGTGCTTGACGATCGCCAAGCCGAGACCGGTACCTCCGGTGGCCCGCGATCTGGCCGGATCGACCCGGTAGAACCGCTCGAAGACCCGGTCCAGCTCCGACTCGGCGATCCCGATGCCCTGGTCGGTGACGGCGATGTTCACCCACTCCAGGCCGTTCTCATCGGTCTCGGTACGCCCGGTGAGGCTCACTCTGGTTCGCGGCGAGCTGTAGGCGATCGCGTTGTCGATCAGGTTGCCGATCGCGGTGATCAGCTGAGTTTCGTTGCCCCGCACGCACATCCCGGACTCGGTGCGCTCGACCACCGCGATGCCGGATTGCTCCGCGAGCAGCCGGCTACGATCGACCGCTTCGGCAAGGATGTGCTCGACCCGCACCAGGCTCGCCCCAGGCAGCGGCTCGGCGCCCTGCAACCGGGACAGCTCGATGAGCTCCTGGACCAGCCGGCCAAGCCGGGAGCCTTCGCGTTGCATCCGCGCGGCAAAGTGCTGCACCGCGTCCGGGTCGCCGGCCGCCTCCTGCACGGCTTCGGCGAGCAGCGTCAGGGCACCAACCGGGGTCTTGAGCTCGTGCGAGACATTGGCGACGAAATCCCGCCGAACCAGATCCAGCCGCCGAGCATCGGTGACATCGAAGAACCGCAGCACGACCGAGGAGACCCGGCCCTGTTCGCGCAGCGGCATCGCCCGGACGGCGAAGGTCAGGTACTCCGGACCAGGTGCCGAGGTCGCCAGGTCGACCGTGACACTGTCCGGTTTGCCGGAATCGGTAACTCGGCGGACCAGCTCGGTCAGCACCGGAATCGCCAACCGGTCGGCGTCCACCACCCGCAGCGCGCGGGCCATCGGGTTGGAATAGACCGCGGTCTCGTCCCGGTCGAGCACCACCACCCCGAGATCGAGCGCGCCCAGCACCCGCTGGGACAGACCCACCGCGGGCGCCGGGACGGTTACCGAGACCGCCACACCGCCGGCTTCGGCCAGCGCCGCCCGGCTGCTGCGCCGAACGAACCAGGCCGCCAGGAATGCCGAGGCCGCCGCTCCTACCAGGAACGACGCGACTGCCACCACCACGGCCACATAGACGATCCTACGGCCGGGACGCGTGCTGACTCGCTCTGCGAGCTGCGCTCAACCCTTGCGTCATACGTTGTTCACCGGCCGTCCGGGTGCCATTCATCAGAGCGAGCGGCCCGCGCCATCTCAGGCTCTACGCTGAGCGACATGCGCGACATGTATCACGACGAGCTCGATGACATCGGCAACTCCCTGGTAGCGATGACCTACCTCGCGGGCACCGCGATGGAACGGGCGACGAACGCCTTGCTGGACGGTGACCTCAACGGGGCCGAGCGGGTGGTCAGCGACGACACCGCGATCGACGCGCTGCGGGCCGACCTGGAATCCCGAACGTTCCTGCTGCTGTCGCTGCAACAGCCGGTCGCCACCGACCTGCGGGTGCTGGTCACCACGCTGCACCTGGTCGCCGACCTGGAGCGGATGGGTGACCTGGCGCTGCACGTGGCCAAGGTGGCCCGGATGCGCTACCCGGACATCGCCGTACCGGCCGAGCTGCGCGACGTCATCTCGCAGATGGGCAAGGTCGCGCTGTCGCTGGTCGAGAAGGTCGCCGAGGTGATCAAGGGCCGCGATGTCGAACTCGCCCAGGCCATCGAGGCCGAGGACGATTCGATGGACGCCCTGCACCGCAAGCTGTTCACCCAGCTGCTTTCGGACAACTGGTCGCACGGCACCGAGGCGGCCATCGACATGACGCTGCTCGGGCGCTACTACGAGCGCTACGCCGACCACGCGGTAGGGGTAGCCCGCCGGATCGTGTTCATCGCGACCGGTGAGATGCCGGCCGGCTCGGCTGCGCTCAAGCAACCACCGTCCAGCTAGTAGATCGTGATACTGAGCCGGGGTGATGACCCCGGCTCAGTATCACGATCGGCGCGGGTGCGGCCGCCGCTACTTGCCCTGGTTCGCGACCTGTTCGATCGCGGCCGTGGCGGCCTCCGGGTCCAGGTATTCGGCTGGCTTGACCGGCAGCATGGTGGTCTCGTCGAGTTCGTAACGCAGCGGGATCCCGGTCGGCACGTTGAGCGAGACCACCGCCTCATCCGACAGGCCGTCCAGGTGCTTGATCATGGCGCGTAGCGAGTTGCCGTGCGCGACGACGAGCACGGTGCCGTTGCGCAGGTCCGGCACGATCGCGTCGTAGAAGTACGGCAGCATCCGGGACACCACGTCGGCCAGGCACTCGGTGCGCGGGACGCTGTCCAGCAGGTCGGCGTAGCGCGGGTCGCCGACCTGGCTGCACTTGTCATCGTCGGCCAGCCGCGGCGGCGGCACGTCGTAGGACCGGCGCCACAGCATGAACTGCTCGTCGCCGAACTCGGCCCGGACCTCGGCCTTGTCCTTGCCCTGCAGCGCACCGTAGTGGCGCTCGTTGAGCCGCCAGCTGCGCCGGACCGGAATCCACGACCGGTCGGCCGCATCCAGCGACAAGTCGGCCGTCCGGATCGCCCGGCGCAGCAACGAGGTGTGCAGCACGCTCGGCAGCGCACCGTGCTCGGCGATCAGCTCACCCCCGCGGCGGGCCTGCGCCACGCCAGCCTCGGTCAGGTCGACATCGACCCAACCGGTGAACAGGTTTTTGAGATTCCAGTCGCTCTCACCGTGGCGGAGCAGCACGAGCGTCTTAGTGGAAGCGGTCACCTGGACAATCCTGCCACTGGGCTCAGCGCAGTTCGATCCAGGTGGCGCTGGCCGCACCCAGCACCCGGCCGTCCTCGCCGTAACCGGTGGACCGGCTGAACGCCTTGCGGCCGTCCCAGCCGTCGCCTTGGGCGACCACCACGCACCGCTCGCCGATCTGCGGAACCTCGGTGATCAGCGCGGTGAACTGGCCGAGCACCGCCCGCCGCCCAGTCAGCCCGATCGCCCAGCCGCCCGGGCAGTCCAACGCCGCCCAGGTCAGCGCCAGGTCCCGGGGCAGATCCGCCCGGGCCACGAACGGGGTCGCCAGCCGGCCCGGATCGCCGGCGTCAATCGGACCGGCGTGGCAGGCCAGCCCGTCGGTGCGCTGCGTCCCGCACCCCACGCAGGTCGGGAACGGGTGTTCGATGAAGCCCGGGAACCGGCTGGCGGCATCGCTGGCCACCTCGAAATCGACCGGTGGCACCGGGACAATCTCATCCGAGACGGCTCTCGCCTGCGCCACCAGCTGCTCCTGGTGAAACGCCTGCACCAGGCCGTCGGCGACCTCGATCCGAAACTCGGTGTCCAGCGGGGGCGGCTGGAAGAGCCGGACTTGGACCGGGCCATCGGTGTCCAGCAGCGCGGCCAGTCGGCCGCACATGATGCCGCCGTTGGCCGATTCGGCAGGTCCGTTGAAGCGGGCAGGGATCGACAGCGTCGTCATCTACCCATAATCGCCGGGCCCCGGAACCGGACGCGTTGCGGGGTCTGGTTCGCCTCGCTCGTACCTCGCTCGATGCTCACTCAGTTGTGCCGCGCTGGACGAAACCCTCGAAGGCCGCCAGGTTCGCCAGCGACTCGCCGCGGCTGGTCCGCCACGCCCATTCCCGCCGGATCGCCGAGCCGAAGCCGAGTTCGAGCAGTGTGTTGAACGCCGAGTCGGCGTAGTCCAGCACCACCCCGAGCAGCCGGTCCACCGTCTCAGCGGTGATCGCGCTCAGCGGCAACCGCCCGGTCAGGTAGATGTCGCCGGCATCGTCGATCGACCAGGACACCCCGAACATCCGCGCGTTGTGTGCCAGTAGCCAGCGATGCACCTGATCGGCATTCTCATCTGGCTTGCGGACCACGAACGCCTCGACCGCCAGGCCCTGGGCGCCGACGGTCAGCCAACAGGCGGTCTTGAGCCGCTTCTGGCCGGGCAGGTTCGCCACGAAAGCGCCGGCGGACGGCTCCTCGAAGTCCAGCTCGGCCTCGGCCAGTGCCCGCCGGATGATCTCGGCACCCTCGGCCAGCGTCATCCCGAGCCTGATCCGGCCAGCGCCAGCGCCTGGTACTCGGCGATCGCGTCCCGGTAAGCCAGCAGCAGCCCATCCGCGGTGTGCCGCCAGGAGAACCGCTCGGCATTGGCCCGAGCCGCCAGCCGGAACTCCGAACACCTGCCGGGCTCGCGCAGCAGCGCCCGCAGCGCCGCGGTCCAGTCGTCGGTGTGATGCCCGGGAATCAGCAGGCCGGTCCGCCCATGCTGCACCGCGGTCGGCAGGCCGCCTACCGCGGCGGCGATCACCGGCGTGCCACAGGCCTGGGACTCCAGCGCGACCAGCCCGAAGGACTCGTTGTAGCTGGGCACCACGGTGAGGTCGGCGGCGGCGTAGAAATCGGCCAGCACCGCTCGTCCGGCCGGCGGTTCGAAGCGAACCAGGTCGGCGATCCCGAGGTCGGCCGCGAGCTTGGCGTAGGCGTCTGGCTCGCTCAGACCCGAACCGGACGGCGCGCCGACCACGATTACCCGGAGCCGGCGAGCCAACTCCGGATCGATGGCGACCAGCCGCGCGGCCGCGCGGAGCAGCACGTCCGGGGCCTTGAGCGGCTGCAGTCGGCCGACGAACAGCAGCACCAGCGCGTCACCGGGCACCTCGAGGCGGGCCCGGGCGGCCTGCTGGTCGGTCAGCCGGAACGTCTCCAGGTCGACACCGGGCGGGATGGTGGCCACCCGCTGTGGATCGGCGCCGTACCAGTCGACCAGCTGGCCCGCCTCGTCGGCGGTGTTGGCGATCAGCCGGTCGGCCTCATCCACCACCTGCTGCTCGCCGATGATCCGGGCCAGCGGCTCCGGGCTGTCGCCGTCGGCGAGGTTGGCGTTCTTGGCTCGGGCCAGGGTGTGCGCGGTGTGCACCAGCGGCACCCCCCACCGATCCCGGGCCAGCCAGCCGACCTGACCCGACAACCAGTAGTGCGAATGGACCAGGTCGTACCAGCCCGGTTCGTGCTGGGCCTCGGCCCGCAGCACCGCCGCGGTGAACGCGCACAGCTGGCCGGGCAGGTCGTTCTTGGACAGCCCCTCGTACGGTCCGGCGGTGACGTGCCGCACGGTCACGCCCGGCATCACCTCGACGACTCGGGGCAGCTCGGAGGACATCGCGCGGGTGAAGATCTCCACCTCGACGCCGGAATCGGCGAGCTGCCGAGCGGTTTCCAGCACGTAGACGTTCATGCCGCCGGCGTCACCGCCGCCCGGTTGCTCTAGTGGCGAGGTATGCACGCTGATCGTGGCCACCCGCCTGGGCAACACGCCATGTGCGGTTATCCGCCCCTGTCGCACGTCGCCTCCGGTGCCTGGATCGGTATCGATCGCCGTGCCCGGTGACCGAAGGGCAGCCTCGCCCGCAATCCACAACACCAGAGCACCCCCGATCATGCCGCATCGGCAAGGATCGGCAGAATTGCCGGCATGTCAACGCCACGCGGCATCGCCGTCGTCACCGGAGCGTCCAGCGGGATCGGGGCTGCCACCGCTCGCCGGCTCGCAACCGAGGGTTTCGCGGTCTGGGCCGCCGCCCGCCGCACCGATCGGCTAGCCGAGCTCGCGGCCGGGACGCCAGGCATCCGCCCGGTACAGCTCGACGTCACCGACCCGGACTCGATCCGGGCGCTGGTCGAGCGGGCCGAGGTCGAACCGGATGGAATCGCGTTGCTCGTGAACAACGCCGGCGGCGCGATCGGGCTGGACAAGGTAGCGGACGCCGATCCAGCCGACTGGCAACGGATGTTCGACACGAACGTGCTGGGCGCCATGCGGATGACTCAGGCGCTGCTACCGGCCTTGGAAGCCGGCGGCGGCGGCCAGCTGATACTCACCGGCTCGATTGCCGGCTACGGGGTGTATCCGGGCGGCGCCGGCTACTCGGCGGCCAAGTACGCGGCGCGCGCGATGATGGAGACCCTGCGGCTGGAGCTCAATGGCCGCCCGATCCGGATCTGCGAAGTGGCGCCCGGAATGGTGGCGACCGAAGAGTTCTCGCTGGTTCGCTTTCGCGGAGATGCCGAGCGGGCCGCCAAGGTGTACGACGGGGTCGCCGAACCGCTGACCGCCGACGATGTGGCCGATGTGATCGCGTTCGTGGCCACCCGTCCGGCGCACGTCAACCTCGACCTCGTGGTGGTCAAGCCGCTGGCGCAGGCCGCGCCGTACCTGGTGGCGAGGAGCGGGAGCTGATCAGTCGGCGAGGCTGATGGTCGACATCTCGACCCGGTTTCGGCCGGCTCGCTTAGCCGAGTAGAGCGCCGCGTCGGCAGCGTGCAGCAGCGCCTCGACCTCGCTGCCGTGGTCGGGGAAGCAGGCGATCCCGATCGAC
>FTJM01000549.1_pt2 | contig 32300 bp, 32 predicted proteins | sample 1658941 | NCBI WGS metagenome assembly FTJM01 (sample SAMEA3914876, study PRJEB12502) | metagenome | biome: forest; material: soil | place: USA | collected 2011-06-22 | depth 0.3 m
GGGATAACGCTGCGGATCATCTTCCGGTCCCGCGCGTGGGGGGTGAAGAACGTGCCCCGGCGAGGCCCGGTCATCCTCGCCAGCAATCACCTGTCATTCTCCGACTCGTTCTTCATGCCGGTGCTGGTCAAGCGTCGGGTGACCTTCCTGGCCAAGGCCGAGTACTTCACCACCGCAGGCCTCAAGGGCCGGCTTTCCCGACTGTTCTTCTCCGCTATCGGGCAGGTCCCGATCGATCGCGACGATGCCGACGCCTCACGGGGCGCCCTGACTGCCGGCGTCCGGATCCTGCGCCAGGGCGACCTGCTCGGCATCTACCCGGAAGGCACCCGGTCCCCGGACGGCCGGTTGTACAAGGGCAAGACCGGAGTCGCCCGGATGGCCCTGGAAGCCGGCGTGCCGGTGATCCCGGTCGCGATGATCGATACCCACAAGACCATGCCAACCGGCCGGAAGATCCCGAGGCTGCGTCCCCGGCCCGGCGTCCGGTTCGGCAAGCCGTTGGATTTCTCGCGGTACGAGGGTCTGGCTGGTGATCGGTTCGTCGAGCGGTCGATGACGGATGAGATCATGTACGAGCTGATGCAACTTTCCGGCCAGGAGTACGTGGACACCTACGCGGCCAAGGTGAAGCTCGCGACCGGCGTCAACCTCGGCTTCGGCGCTCGCGATGGCCACCCCGACGCGGTCGGTAGCACCCGCGACGACCGGGTGCCCTCCGAGCGGGCCAGCTGACGGCGCGGGCAGTCACCCTTGCGCTACTTCTACGACTGCGAGTTCATCGAGGACGGCAACACCATCGAACTGGTGTCGATCGGCTTCGTCGACGAGAACGGCCGGGAGTTCTACGCGGTCTCCACCGAGTTCGACCCCAGTCGGGCGATCGACTGGGTACGCCGGCACGTACTCAGCCAGTTGCCGGCGCCTGCCGATCCGGCCTGGCGGTCCCGATCTCGGATCCGCGACGACCTGCTGGCCTACCTGCTCGAGCCCGGCGAGCCGATCGAACTGTGGGCCTGGATGGCCAGCTACGACCACGTGGTGCTCGCCCAGCTCTGGGGTGACATGCGCGCATTGCCCCGCCAGCTGCCCCGATTCACCCATGAGCTACGCCAGCTGTGGGAGCACTCCGGCAGCCCGCAGCTGCCCGCGGCCGGCCCGGATGCGCACGACGCGCTGGCCGACGCCCGACACAACCTGGCCCGCTGGAAGGTCATCGACGGGCTGCTGATGTCGCGCTGAATCCCGGCCTCGCTATGCTGCGCACTCGTTGGCGCTGTTCAGATGCCGCTCCGGCGCAGGCAATGCCGGGCGACCAGGAAAGGGACTAACAAATGCGTATCGGTGTGCTCACCGGTGGTGGCGATTGCCCCGGCTTGAACGCGGTCATCCGCGCCGTCGTCCGCAAGGGAGTCGGCGTGTACGGCTACGAGTTCGTCGGCTTCCGGGATGGCTGGCGAGGGCCGCTGGAGAGTCTGACCGCGCCGCTGGGCGTCGCCGAGGTGCGCGGGATACTGCCGCGCGGCGGCACCATCCTCGGCTCGTCCCGGACTAACCCGTTCAAGATCGACGGCGGCGTCGACCAGATCCGGGAGAACCTGCACGCGCTCGGGATCGACGCGCTGATCGCGATCGGCGGCGAGGACACCCTCGGCGTGGCAACCAAGCTGCACGAGCTGGGCGTCAACGTCATCGGGGTGCCCAAGACCATCGACAATGACCTGAACGCCACCGACTACACGTTCGGTTTCGACACCGCGGTCAACATCGCGATGGAGGCGATCGACCGGCTGCACACCACCGCCGAATCGCATCACCGGGCACTGATCGTCGAGGTGATGGGCCGGCACGCGGGCTGGATCGCGCTGCACGCCGGCCTCGCCGGTGGCGCGAACGTGATCCTGATCCCGGAGCAGCGATTCTCCATCGATCGGGTTTGTGCCTACGTGCAGAGCAGATTCGAGTCGCACTATGCGCCAATCATCGTGATCGCGGAGGGCGCCATGCCGTTGGAGGGCGAGATGGTCACGCTCGACAAGGGAGTGGACGCCTTCGGCCATGCCCGGCTCGGCGGCATCGGCGAGTGGCTGGCCGGCGCGATCGAGAGCCGCACCGGCAAGGAAGCGCGCACCACCGTGCTCGGCCACATCCAGCGTGGCGGTACGCCGACCGCGTTCGACCGGGTGCTGGCCACCAGGTTCGGGCTGCATGCGATCGACGCGGTGCACTCCGGTGACTGGGGCAAGATGGTGGCGCTGCAGGGCACCAACATCGTCCGGGTCCCGCTGGCCGAGGCCACCAAGACGCTCAAGACGGTGCCGGAGTCCTTCTACGCCGAGGCCGAGGTCTTCTTCGGCTAATCGGCCGGGCACGTAAGCTGGCACGGTGAACGCGAGCAGCCAGCACCCCGACCTGCCCGAGCAGCTGGACGCCGACCTGATGCTCGACGCGTGGCGCGAGCTGCCCGCCGCCCAGCAGCCGAACTGGCCGGATCCGGCGGTGCTGCGTGAGGTCGCCGGGACGCTGTCGCAGCGGCCACCGCTGGTGGTCGCCAGCGAGGTTGACGCGCTCACCAGCCGGCTCGCGCAGGTGGCCAGGGGTGAGGCGTTCCTGCTGCAGGGCGGCGACTGTGCCGAGACCTTCGCGACCTCGTCCCAGGCCGACGTCGCGGGCAAGATCCGGGTGCTGCTGCAGATGGCGGTGGTGCTCACCTACGGCGCCGCGATGCCGGTGGTCAAGCTCGGCCGGATGGCCGGCCAGTACGCCAAGCCTCGCTCGACCGACCTGGACGCGTTCGGGCTGCCGTCCTACCGCGGTGACATGGTCAACGAGCTGCACGGCGACCTGGCCGCCCGGACCCCGGACCCGCGCCGGCTGCTGCAGGCTTACTCGACCGCCGCCAGCACCCTCAACCTGCTGCGTGCCTACGCGGCCGGCGGCTTGGCGTCGCTGGAAAAGGTGCATTCCTGGAATACCGCTTTCGCGCGCAGTACCGAGACCGGCAGCCGGTACGAGCAGCTCGCCGCCGAGATCGACCGGGCGGTCCGGTTCATGCGTGCCTGCGGCGTGCACGATGCGGCACTCGAGGGGGTTGAGCTCTATGCCAGCCACGAGGCGCTGATCCTGGAATACGAGCGGGCGCTCACCCGGGTCGAGAACGGTAAGGGCTATGACCTGTCCGGGCATTTCGTCTGGGTGGGGGAGCGAACCCGGCAGATGGATGGCGCGCACCTGGATTTCGTGTCCCGGATCGCTAACCCGATCGGGGTCAAGTTGGGCCCGAGCACCACCCCGGAGTTCGCGGCCGAGCTGGTCGAGCGGCTGGATCCCGACAACGTCGCGGGTCGGCTGACGCTGATCAGTCGGATGAGCAACTCGAAGGTGCGCGACGCGTTGCCGCCGCTCATCGAGAAGGTGCGTTCGACCGGGCATCTGGTGGTCTGGCAGTGCGATCCGATGCACGGCAACACCGAAGAGACCGCGTCCGGGATCAAGACCCGGCACCTGGATCGGATCATCGACGAGGTCGACGGGTTCTTCGACGTGCACGCCGCGCTGGGCACCCACCCGGGCGGCCTGCACGTGGAGCTGACCGGCGAGGACGTCACCGAATGCCTCGGCGGAACCGCCGAACTCACCGCGGCTGACCTGGGCCGGCGGTACGAGACGGCCTGCGATCCGCGACTCAATATCGAACAGTCGCTGGAGCTGGCGTTCCGGGTCGCCGAGCGGCTGGTCGCGGATCGGCAGTACCGCGAGTCGGCCCAGCACGGATCGGCCCAGCACGGGTCCGCCCCGAGGTGATCGTCGACCTGCGCAGCGACACCGTCAGCAGACCCTCGCCGGCGATGCGGCGGGCGATGGCCGAAGCCGAGGTCGGCGACGATGTGTACGGCGACGACCCGACGGTGAACGCGTTCGAAGTCGAGGTCGCTCAGCTGCTCGGTCACGAGGCCGGCTTGTTCGCCGCGTCCGGCACGCTGGCCAACCAGTTGGGTTTGCGATTGCTGGTGAAACCGGGCCAGGAACTGGTGTGTGATGACAACGCACACGTGGTCCGGGCGGAGTTGGGTGCGGCCGCGGTATTCGCGGGGGTCACCACCCGGACCTGGCGGGCCGCTCGGGGTCTGCTGGAACCCGCCGCGGTGGCTGAGCTGATCGCCCCCGACGCCGGACCGTACCTGGTGTCCACCGCGGCCATCGCGATCGAGAACACCCACAATTTCGGTGGCGGCACGATCCAGCCGCAGGCGGCGGTCCGTGAGGTGCAGCAGCTCGGTCGCTCGCACGGCCTGGGCTTGCACCTGGACGGCGCGCGGCTGTGGAATGCGCATGTTGCCGGCGGCATCCCGCTCGCCGAGCTGGCGGCCGGCTTCGACACCGTCTCGGTCTGTCTGTCCAAGGGGCTGGGCGCGCCCGTGGGCTCCGTGCTGGTGTCCACCCGGGCCCGGATCGCGGAGGCCAGGATCTGGCGCAAGCGCTACGGCGGCGGCATGCGACAGCTCGGCATCCTGGCCGCCGCTGGGCGTTTTGCCTTGGAAAACAACCTGAAACGGCTTGCCGACGACCACGATCGGGCGGCCCGGTTGGCCGCCGAACTCGGTGCCGACCCGGCTGTGACCGAGACCAATATCGTGATCTTGACAGTGCCTGATGCCGCCGGCGCGGCGGCCGCAGCGGCCGAACAGGGCGTGTTGACCAGTGCCCTGGGCCCCAAGGTCCTGCGGCTGGTCACCCACCTGGACGTTGACGACGACGGCATCGACAGGGCCATCGCGGTGCTCCGGCCGCTGGTTCGGCGCTGACCGGCGAGGACTCAGCCGGCAGGTGCGAGCTCGGCAGGCAGGTGCAATTTCAGCCGGCCAGGTCCAATTTCAGCCGGCCAGGTGCAATTTCAGCCGGCCAAGTGCGAGTTCAGCCGGCCAGGTGCGCGGCTGAGGTTCGCCCGAGCATCGCGGGCAACGTCGCCACCACCTGCGCCAGCTCGTCGAGAGTGTCGCCATTGAGCGCCTGCGCACCGTCGACCAGCGCCTGCTCCGGCCTCGGATGCACGTCGACCATCACACCGTCGGCGCCCGCGGCGATGCCGGCGCGGGCCAGCGGCACCACCAGGTCGCGGCGACCGGCAGCGTGGGACGGGTCCACGATGATCGGTAGGTGGGAGAGCAGCTGCATCATCGGCACCGCGGACACGTCGAACATGTTGCGAATGGATGGCTCGAAGCCGCGCACCCCGCGCTCGCACAGCACGATGTCGAGGTTGCCGCGCTGGGCGACATACTCGGCAGCCATCAGCCATTCCTCGTAGGTCGCCGATAGCCCGCGCTTGATCATCACTGGCTTGCCGACCCCGCCGACCGCCTGCAGCAGGCCGAAGTTCTGCATATTGCGGGTGCCGACCTGGAGCATGTCGGCGTACTCGGCGACGTCGTCCACATCGTTGATGTCGAGCACCTCGGTGACCACCGGCATGCCGGTCTCCTGCCGGACCTCGGCCAGGATCTTCAACCCGTCCAGCGCCAAGCCCTGAAACGCGTACGGCGAGGTGCGGGGTTTGTATGCCCCGCCGCGCAGCAGACTCGCCCCGGCACGCTTTGCCAGCAGCGCCGATTCGAGGGTCTGGTCGGGGGTTTCCACCGCGCAGGGCCCAGCGATCAGGGTGAAGGTGTCCGGCCCGATCGGTACCCCGCCGACCCGGACAGTGGTGCGCTTGCTGTGATTGGCGGCCGAGACCAGCTTGTACGGCACGGTGATCCGCTTGGTGTCCGCGACTCCGCTGAGGCCGGTGACGTCAATCGTCTCGAGCACGGCCTCCGAGCCCACCACGCCGACGATGGTCCGGGTCACGCCGCGGCTGACGAAGGCCTGCCCGCCATGGGTCCGGATCTGGCTGACGACGGCGTCGACGTCGTGCTCGGTTGCGGCCTCAGCCATCACGATAACCATCTGATGAGGATATCTGGCCCCGCCGGAGCGGCCGGCCGGCGTTCGGCCATCGCGGATAAGGACCGCTAGACGACGGTGAGGGTGACCTGGGAGCCGACCGGCACCTGGCTTCCGGCGCCTGGGTCCATCCCGACCACTTCATCGAGAAGGCCGCCGAAAGCCTTCTTTATCTTGACCTTCAGGTTCAGGCCTTCGAGTGTCCTGCGGGCGTCGCTGGCGGCCGTGCCGTTCGGGATGGACGGCAGGGTGACCAGCGGCGGGCCCTTGGAGATCACCAGGTTGACCGAGCTGAACTTGGCCACCGAAGCGTTTGGCAGCGGGTTCTGGCTGATCACCGTGCCGGCGGGCACCTTGTCCGAGAAGTCCTGGGTGGGCACGACCTTGAACGAGCCCTGGGTCAGGATCGCAGTGGCGTCGTCCTGGGCCTTGCCGGTCACGTCGGGAACCGTGACGATCGGCGGCCCGGTGGAGACGTAGACCGCCACCAGCTGATCCCGCCGCACCTTCGTGCCCGCTACCGGATCTGTCCGGATCACCGACCCGGCCGGCACCTTGCCGGTGTCGTCGGCGATCTCATTGGGCTTGAGTTCCACCGGCATTCCGGAGAAGGCTTGCTGCGCCTGGGTATAGGGCTGGCCGACGATAGCGGGCACGGTGTAGCGCTCCGGGCCCTTGGAGACCACCAGCTGCACCGGTTTGCCGCCCAGCAGGTGCGCGCCGGCGCCGGGATGGGTAGTAACCACCATGCCGGCCTGCACCGTCTCGGAGAACGCCTGATCGGTCGTCGGGTTGATCGCAAAGCCGTCGCTGCGCAGGTTCTGCTCGGCCACCGACTGCAGCTGGCCGGCCAGGTTGGGCACCTGGTGGTAGCGGCCCACCGTGAGGTACCAGGTCCCGTAGCCGGTCAGCAGTCCGAGCAGCAGGATCACGATGAGCACCACGAGGGTGCGCCGGCGGGCCCGCTGTCGCCGGGTCCGTGGCGTCTTGGCGTGCTTGCGGCGAGAGTCGGCGGCGGGGCCGCGAGCGGGCTCGCCGGGCTGCTCGCGCTGCTGGATTGCGGTGTGCTGGGTCGAGCCGTCCCGGAACTGTGACCCGTGGGTCGGCGCGGTCGGTGCTTCGGCCGAGCGCGACCGAGCGCTCCGGATCGGCGCCGCGGCGGCCGGTGGCATCGAGGGATGCGGCGGGGGTCCATCGGCGGGCACCCGTGCGATCCGCTGGGTATCGCCCAGCTCGGGTCCGGCCGGCGGGCGCTGCGGCACAGCTACCACCGGTAGCCCGAGATCCACCCGGACGTCGTGCAGTTCGGCCAGCAGCGCGCCAGCGTCCAGCGGCCGGCCGGCCGGATCCCGGCTGGCCGCCCGGGTTACGAGTTCGTCGAGCTGGCGCGGCACGCCGGCCCGCCGGCTCGACGGCGGCGGCACGTCGGAGTTGACGTGCTGATAGGCCACCGCCATCGCGCTGTCACCGACATAGGGCGGTGTGCCGGCGAGCATCTCGAAGAGCATTATCCCGGCGGAATACACATCGGAGCGAGCGTCGGCGGCCCCGCGCGAGATCTGCTCCGGCGGGCAGTACGCCACGGTCCCCATCATCAGGCCGGTCCGGGTGCTGCTGGCGTCGGATTCGATGGCGCGCGCCAAGCCGAAGTCGGCGACCTTCACCACCCCGTCGTCGGAGAGCAGGATGTTTTCCGGTTTGACGTCGCGATGCACCAGGCCGGCCCGGTGGGCCGCGGCGAGCGCGCCGAGCACCGGTTCCATGATCGAAACCGCCTGGGCAGCGGTGAGCACGCCGCGTTCCCGGATGAGGTCGCGCAGGGTCCGGCCGCGGACTAGCTCCATGACCAGGAACACGTGCTCGCCGTCGGAGCCCTGGTCGTAGACCGAGACGGCATTGAGGTGGGAAAGCCGGGCCGCGACCCGGGCCTCACGGGCGAACCGGTCGGCGAACGCCGGGTCACTCGACAGCGCGGCCGACATCACCTTGACCGCAACCGGGCGGTCAAGGCGCTCGTCCAAGGCGCTGTAGACGGTCGACATCCCACCACGGGCCAGGCGTTCGATCACCCGGTACCGACCTTCCAGCACCCGGCCGACGATCCGGTCTCCGGGAGCGGTCTGCACAGGCCGATTCTAGGGCGCTGCCGCTCCTGCGGGTTGCGCCGCACCGTCCGGAGCTACCGGAAACGCCGCGCCGGTAGGGTTTGAGCATGCCTGAGCCGTCCCAACCGCGGCCCCGGATCGAGCTGGTCACGGACCTGGAGCACCCGGGCGGCACGATGTTGCTGATGGATGACGTCCGGCAGTCCTACGTCGATATCGCCGATCCGACCTATCTGGATTTCGAATACATCCAGTTCTTCGCCTGCGTGCTGGCCACCCTGCCTGCCGGATCGCTGCGGGTCACCCATATCGGCGGCGGCGGGTTGACGATGCCGCGCTACCTGCAGGCGATCCGGCCCGGTTCGCCGCAGATCGTGCTGGAACCCGACATCGAGCTGACCGAGCTGGTCCGTGCCGAGCTGCCGTTGCCGCGCAACCACCGGGTCCGGATCCGTCCGGTCGACGGCCGTACCGGGATCGCGCAACTGGCCGACGGCAGCGCCGACGTGCTGATCCTGGATGCCTACGCCGACGGTCGGGTACCGGCCTCGCTGGGTACCGAGGAGTTCTTCGCGGCCGTCGCCCGGGTGCTCGCGCCGGCCGGTCTGCTGCTGGCGAACCTGGTGGATGAGCCGGAGTTCGGTTACCTCAAGCGGGTGTTGGCCGGCGTGCAGGCGCACTTCGGCCAGCTGGCCGTGGTCAGCTCGACAGATGTGCTCCGGGGGCGCCGGTTCGGAAACGTGGTGCTCGCCGCCACCGCCGGATCGCTGGACATCGATGAGCTACGCCGACAGGTCGCCCGGCAGCCGTTCCCGGCCGGCGTGCGCAGCGGCAAGCAGCTGGCGGCCAGGTTCGTCGGCGCGCACCCGTGGACCGACGCGGATGCCGCCGAGTCGCCGGAGCCGGTCCGGGGTTGGCGGATCCGCTGACCAGCTGACCAGGCGTTTGTGCCGGGCATGGCAGGCTGGCGGTATGGCTGAGACCCAACCGGACATGATCACGCTGCCCGAAGCGGCCGAGCTGATGGCCACTCCTATCACCAAGGTGCATCAACTGCTCAAGGACGGGCAACTGGTGGCAACTCAGGACGATCGGGGCCGCCGGGTGCTTCCCCGGATCCTGGTGGCCGCTGGCGTGCCGGTAAAGGGCTTGGGGTCGGTGATCACGCTGCTGCGCGACGGCGGGTACACCGATCCCGAGATCGTGCGGTGGCTGGTGCGGCCGGACGAGTCGCTGCCGGGCACACCGGCGCAGGCGCTGGCCGAGAACCGAGGCACCGAGGTCAAGCGGCGCGCCCAGGCTGCGGCCTTCTAACCGCGGCCGATGGCCGAGCTGAGCTACCTGGCGCTGCTAGCAGGCTGCCTGCTGGCCAGCGCACCGCTGGAGATCGTGCTGCGGACCAGGGTGTTCGCGCGGTGGCGGCGGCTGCTGGCTGCACTGCTGCCGGGACTAGTGCTCGGCTCGGCGTGGGATCTGTATGCGATACATCATCGTCAATGGAGTTTCGATCGCAAGCGCCTGATCGGCCTGCGGTTGTTCGGCATGCCGTTGGAGGAATTGCTGTTCTTCGTGGCAATCCCGATCTGTGCGGTGCTCACTCTCGAGGCGGTCCGCCGGAGCCGGCCCGGCTGGCTGATCGGCGACGAGCTGATCGGCGACGAGCCGGCGGAGCAGCCATGAGCTACAGCTGGTTGGTGCTGCTCGCGCTGGTCGGGACGGCAGGTTGTGACCTGTTCCTGCTGCAGACCCGGCTGCTGCTGCGGAAGGCGTTCTGGACCGCCTACGCCATCCTGTTCTGTTTCCAGCTGATCGTGAACGGGGTGCTGACCGGCTACCGGATCGTGCGGTACGACCCGTCCGCGATCATCGGCGTCCGGGTGGTGTACGCGCCGGTGGAGGACTTGGGTTTCGGGTTCGCGCTGATCCTGCTTACCTTGTCCTGCTGGGTAGCGCTCGGCCGGCGGGAGCATCAGCGACGGGTCCGGACCGCCCGCAGGTAGCCGGCGGCGCCCACCCGGATCCGTCGGGTAGCCGAGACCCGGGCGCGGCGGGCCAGCACCTCGTAGCCATTGCGCTCGATCTCGTCCAGGATCGCGCCGTACAAAGTGTGGGCGGTGCGCACGCAATCGCGCGCGGTTGGCGCCAGCAGCTCGATGCCCGGCTCGGCGCGCCGGTAGAACGTCCGTGCCCGATCGATCTCGGCTCGGAGCAGATCCTGCAATTCCGGCGCGGTGCTGCGCGCGCCGAACATCGAGTCGATCACCCCATGTTCGGAACGGGAATCTTGCGGTAGGTAGATCCGTCCGCGCCGGTAGTCCTCGCCGATATCGCGCAAGAAATTGGTGAGCTGGAAGGCGATCCCGAGATCGGCCGCGCACTGCCGGGCGGCCGCGGGCTCGGCTACCACGCCAAGAACAGGCAGCAATTGCAGTCCGATTACCGATGCGCTGCCCCACATATAACCGCGCAGGTCCTCGAAGGTCTGGTACCGGGCGACGGTCAGGTCAGCGGCCATCGAGTCGAGGAAGTCGTCCAGATAGCTTTGTTCGATGTCGAAAGTCCTGACCGTATGCACTGCCGCCCGAACCACCGGGTGTCCGCACCGGCCACCGGCCAGCCCGCGCTCGAGGTCGCGGCCGAGTTCGGCCAGCCGCTCGGCGGGCCGGTCCGCCCCGGGCCGGTCGACCAGATCGTCGGCATGCCGGGCGAAGCCGTACAGCGCGTGGACGTGCCGCCGGGATGGCTTGGGTAGCAACCCGGTGGCCAGGTAGAACGTCTTGCCATGCCGGGCATTGAGCTGCCGGCAATAGCGGTAGGCCGCGTCCAGCTGGGTGTCCATTTCGCTCGCTCAGTTGCCGGCGCGCTGGGCGCTGCGATGAACTGCCGGGCCGAGCAACGACCGGGCGGCCAGCCCGGCGGCGAGCACCGCCGGGACGTAGGCCACCGCCTCCAGGCTCGAGCCCATCGGCCGGGTCAGCAGGGTGAGCGAGATCGATGCGGTGGCGACCCAGAACAGCGAGCGCGGCGCGACGATCAGCACCGCCGCGATGGTGAGCGCCCAGCTGAAGTACCACGGCTGCACGGCCGGCCCGAGCACCACGATGGTGAGCAGGCCGAGCGCGAGGAGCCGGGTGGCGCCCGCGCGCTGTGGGATGCCACGGGCCGACCGAAGCCAGAACAGGATGAGCACCGTGCCGCTGACCAGGGTTCCTACCGTCCGGAAGCCGCGGACGGTGCCGTCGACCAGGGTGCCGGCGTGCGCCGCGCCGATCGCCGCTCGGTACAGCACCGCGAGCAGCGTCGGCAGCGACATGAAGTTGATCACCGGGACGCCCGAACTCACCTGTTTCGTCCAGCCGAGGCCGACGCCGGCGACCACCGAAACCACCGCGAAGACCGGAATCACGACCGCCAGGGTGAGCGCGCAGTGCCGCAGCCAATCCCGCCAGCCCAGCCCGGATCGACCGGCCAGATAGATCGGAACCGCGAACGCCACCGCCACCAGGCCTGGTGACTTGACGGCTGCCGCCAACGTCATCAGGGCGACCCCGCCGAGCAGGTGCCGCAGGTTCGCCGCCGGCCTGGTGATCACCACCAGCCCGGCGACCACCAGCGCGACCATCACGGCATCGTTGTGACCACCGCCGACTGCGTGCACCAGGATCAGCGGGTTGGCCACCGCCAGCCAGAGTGCGAGGTCGGCCCGCCGGTGATAGCGCTGAGCGAGCACCGGAAGCAGCCGGGCGGTGAGCAGCACCGCTGCAAAGGGAAGCAGCCGCAACAGCAGCACGCTGATCAGGGCGTGGTTTCCGGTAATCGCGGCGACCCACTTCGACACCGCCACCCAGAGCGGGCCGTACGGCGATGGGGTGTCCACCCACTTCCAGGCCACGTTGTCGAGGAACTTGCCCAGATCCACCGCGGGCAGGTCGGCCGGCGTGGTGGTGTACGGGTCCAGGCCATGCCGGGCAAGTTGCGCTTGCGCCGCGTAGCTGTAGAGGTCCGAGCTTGCCAGCGGCATCCCGACCAGTAGGGGTGCCATCCAGCGGATGAGCATCCGGCGCAGCGTGATCGGGTTGACCACCTCGGTGTCGGTGGTGGTCTCGCCGTGGATCGAGCCGGTCAGCAGTAACCGGCCCAGCAGTAGCCAGGCGACGACCAGCACGATCAGGCCGACGTAGTACAGGCCCAGCGCGACATGCAGGCCGGTGCTGCCGTGCCGCAGCAACCCAATCACCGGCAGCTGGCGGGTCGGATCGTTGGCCGGCAGCGCGCCCGCGCCGAAGCTGCCGAGCGCGATCAGGCAGGTGCCGAGCAGGCCCAGCCGGCCGATACCGACCAGGTCCGACCCGGCCAGCGTCCGGCCGAACCGCCCGCGCTGCACGGCCGGTGCCCCGCCTGGCTGGCCCGAGGCATCCGGGCGCACGCTGACCGTCACCGTCTCATGGTCGCAGATGCCACCGACCTCTGGTCGCGGATGGCTCGCCGCTGGGTCGCGGCTGGTTCGGCTCAGCCGATAATCCGGGCCGCGGCCAGCCGCCCGGACAGCAGAACCGTCGGCACCCCGACGCCGGGTTGGCTACCCGCCCCGCAGAACAGCAAGTTGGCCACGCTCGGGTGTTGGGTGCGGTGGCGTAGCGGGCCGGTCTGGCTCAGCGTGTGCGCCAGCGCGAACGGGCTGCCGGCCGGGTAGCCCTGAGCTGCCCAATCCGCGGGCGTGCTCACCCGCGAGGTCTCGATGCCGTCGGAGAACGCGCCATGCAGGTCGAAGCCGCGCCGGTCGAGTACTCCGGCCAGCTCCTGCAGGTAGCGGCCTCCGATCGCCGGCCAGTCGATCGCGCCAGTCTCGGTGTTCGGGCAGGGCGCCAGCAGGTAGTAGCTGTGCCTGCCGGCCGGCGCCAGGCTGGGATCGGTGACGGTCGGGCAGCTGAGCAGCAATGACGGATCGCTCATCAGCCGGCCGCGCTCGATCAGCTCGGCGAAGGTCTGTGACCAGGCCGCACCGAAACTGATGGTGTGGTGCGCCGGCTGCGGCAGTTGACCACGCGAGCCGACCAGCCAGACCAGTGCCGAGGGCGAATACCGCGCTCTGGTCAGCCGGTTCAGCAACCCCGGGCGCACCGTCGCGGGCAGCAGTTCCCGGTACGCGGTGCCCGGATCACCGTTGAGGATCACCACATCCGCAGCGATCCGCTCGCCGGACTCGGTGATCACCGCTCGAGCCCGATCCCCGCTGACTTCGACCCGGACTACCTTGCTGGCGTAGTCGATCCGTACCCCGTGCTTGACCGCGGCGCCAGCCAGTGCCTGGGCCACCGCGTGCATGCCGCCGCGCGGAAACCAGACGCCGGCCACCGAGTCCAGGTAGCCGATGATCGCGTACAGTGCCCGCGCCCGGATCGGAGAAACCCCCGCGTACAGTGACTGAAACGTGAACAACCGGCGCAACCGCTCGTCGTGCAGGAAGCCGCCGACGACGCGGTCCAGGCTACGCAGGCCACCCATCCGGAGCAGCGTCGCCGCGGACGGCCGAATCAGGTCGGTCACCGAATCGAGGTTGCGGTCCATGAAACTGTCGAACTCGGTCAGGTACAGCCGGCGCAGGTAGTTCACCAGCTCGAGGTAGCCAGCCGCCTCGGCGACGCCGCAGCGCTCGCCGACCTCCTCGGCCATCCTGGCCGGGTCGGCGTAGGAGCGCAGTATCGAGCCGTCGGCATAGTGCGCCTGGTAGGACGGCTCCAGTCGATCCAGCCGCAGCCAGTCCGACCTGGTTTCACCCACGCATGCAAGGGCATCGTCGATCAGCTCCGGCATTGTCAGCACCGTCGGGCCGGTGTCGAAGGTGTAGCCTGCCGACTGCCAGCGACCCATCAGGCCGCCGGGCTCGTCGTTGGCTTCCAGGATCCGCACGGTGCGCCCGGCGCCAGCCAACCGCAGCGCGGCCGATAGCCCGCCCAGGCCGGCACCGACCACCACAATCCGATCCGACGGTCCGCCGAACGCCATTTGCTAGCGGCTCACTTTCTAGAAGCTGCGGTGCGCGGCGGTGTCGGTGAGTTCGAGCAGCGCCTGCCGGGCATCCGGTCGTAGCTGATCGGTGGCCAGTTGCCCGACCGCTTCGGCGACCCGCTCGGCGATTCGCCGCTCCACCTGATCGCAGGCCCCGGTCGCCCGCAGCACGGCGCGCAGTTCGTCGACCTCCTGCTGGCTCAGCGCCGGATTGCCGACCCCGGTGTCGAGCAACCGTCGCTGAGCATCGTCGGCCGCCGCCGCGGCGAGCGCGACCAGCAGTGTCCGCTTGCCCTCGCGCAGGTCGTCACCGGCAGGCTTGCCGGTCTCAGCCGGGTCGCCGAATACACCGAGCAGGTCATCGCGCAGCTGGTAGGCCTCGCCGAGCGCGTGCCCGTAACCGGTGAGCCGGTCCAGTACCAGGCTGCCTGCGCCGCCGGCGGCGGCACCCAGTAACAGCGGCCGCTGCACGGTGTACTTGCTGGTCTTGAACCGGATCACCCGCAGTGCCTCGGCCGGATCGAACTCGCCACGGGTTTGAGCGAGCACATCGAGGAACTGGCCAGCCACCACCTCGGTGCGCATCAGGTCGAACTGGCGTTCGGCCGCGGCAGCACGCTCGGCAGCGAGCAGCGAGATCGCGCCGGTGAACATCTCCTCGGCCCAGGACAGCAGCAGGTCACCGAGCAGGATCGCGCCTGATCGGCCGAATGACTGCGACGAACCGGGCCAGCCACTGGCGCCGTGCAGCTGCTCGAACCGAATATGTGCGGCGGGCCGGCCTCGCCGGGTGTCAGAGGCGTCCATCACGTCGTCGTGCACCAGCGCGCAGGCCTGTAGCAATTCCAGGCTGGCCGCGGCGCGAATGAGTTCCGGCTCGGCATCGGTGTCGGCCGGCTGGATGCATCGCCAACCCCAGTAGGCAAAAGTCGGCCGCAGCCGCTTCCCGCCTTCGAGAACGGCCGCTTTCGCAGCCTCGGCCAGTAGCGCTAGATCCGAATGAAAGGACACCAGCAGCGCGGCGTGCTCGTCGAGGAACTCACCGAGTTCGGCGGTTACCCACTCCGTCAGCGGGATGGACGCCTGGGAGGGGTCTTCGCGCACAGCCACGGTTGCGGACATTACGCTGATGCCATGGCGCGCTCGGTGAGGGACTGTTTCGTAGCGGGAAAGCCCACTTTCTCGTTTGAGTTCTTCCCGCCCAAGACGCCAGAGGACGATCGGCTGCTCTGGACCACTATCCGCGAACTGGAGCCGCTGCGGCCGGACTTCGTGTCGGTCACCTACGGCGCCGGTGGCGCCACCCGGGACCACACCATCGAGATCACCGAGCAGTTGGCGCAGGACACCACGCTGCTGCCGGTGGCGCACCTCACCGCGGTGGGCCACTCGGTCGCCGAGCTACGCTCGATCATCGGACGGCTGGCCGACGCCGGGGTCTCCAACGTGATGGCGTTGCGCGGTGACCCGCCCGGTGATCCGATGGGTGAGTGGTCCCAGCACCCGGCCGGCCTCGCCTACGCCGGCGACCTGGTCGATCTGGTGCGCTCGCACGGTGATTTCACGGTGGGCGTCGCGGCCTTTCCGTACAAGCATCCGCGGTCTGCCACCATCGAGCAGGACACGGCCCACTTCGTCGAGAAATGCCGGCGGGGTGCCGATTTCGCGGTTACCCAGATGTTCTTCGAAGTAGAGGGATACCTACGCCTACGCGATCGGGTGGCAGCCGCGGGTTGCGCGGTGCCGATCGTGGCGGGTCTGATGCCGGTCACCAATATGGGCACCATCCGCCGGTCTGAGCAGTTCACCGGCGCGCCGTTCCCGGCTGAACTCGGGGCCCGCTTCGCGGCGGTCGCCAACGACCCGAAGGCGGTCCGGTCCCTCGGCATCGAGGAGACGTCCCGGCTCGCGCAGCGGTTGTTGGACGAGGGAGCCCCGGGAATTCATTTCTACACGCTCAACCGCTCCAAGGCGACTCGCGAGGTATGGGCGAATCTGATGAGCGGTACCGCCAGCCTGAGCCTGTCGGGCTGAGTCGCGGGTCAGCTGGCTGGCGGCTGTTCGGCTGGGAACGGTAGCTGGGCGCCGAGCACCCCGAACGGCCGGTGATCACCCGGGAACAGGTGATCGCGGGCGAGATCGACGAAGCCCAGCCGCCGGTACAGCCGCCAGGCCCGGTTCTCGCCTTCCGGCGTGGACAGCAGCATGCTCTGGTGCGTGAGGCCGTCGGCCAGCGACCGCAGCACCCGGTTGCCCAGGCCGTGGCCCTGCACGGCGGGCGCAACATGCAGCTCCGACAGTTCGAAGGCGTTGCTCAGCCAGCGGTCAGCATCCTGCTTGACCGCGCGCCGGACCAGGTCGTGCCACCACTGGCCGGGCAGGCTGGTGTAGCCGTAACCGAAGGCCAGCATCGCGCCCTGGCTGTCGAGGGCCGCCCGGCACCGAAAGGAGGCGTACTCGGCGTGCTTGAGCAGGTGCCCGCCGCGCTGGCTACCGCTGGCCGCCGGGTAACCCATTGCGCTCACGTAAATCGCCATCGCCTCGGTCAGCCGGCTGCGGATCTGCGACGGCGGGATGTTGACGATGAGCACCGCCGAGGCGGAGCCCTGTGCTGCCGTCAGTTCACCCATGCCGTGCAGAGTAGGGGAATCGGATCGGCTGGTGTCGAAGTAGGTTGGTCGACATGCGTCCTCGGTCGGTATTAAGGCTGGCGCTGACCGGTTTGTTGGCAGTCGCGCTGCAGGCTGTGCCCGATCCGGCCGGGGCAGCCGGCCAGCGGCTATTCACGCTCAGCGATCCGCGGCTGACCGAGGCGAGCGGCCTGGCGTTCGGGCACCGCTCGCCGTCCGTGTTGTACCTGCACAACGACAGCGGCGACAGCGCTCGGTTCTTCGCGGTGGACGCCGTGACCGGACGCACCAGGGCGGTCTGCGACGTGCCGGGCGCCCGAAACGTCGACTGGGAGGACCTGGGCACCGCGCCAGACCGCCGTGGCGTCGCGTCGGTATGGCTCGCCGACATCGGGGACAACGACTCGCAACGTCCGGAGATCGCGATCTACCGGGTGGACGAGCCGGTGATCGGGGCCGCCCCGGAGATCGTGACAGCCGCGCCGGACCGCTGGCGGCTGCGCTACCCGGACGGCCCGCACGATGCCGAATCGATGATCGTCGACCCGGTCCGGCACCGGCTCTACCTGGTCACCAAGTCGCTGTTCGGGCACAGCGAGGTGTTTTCGGTGCCGCCAAGCCCGGATCCGCAGCGGGTGCAACCGATGACCAAGATCGCCTCGCTGAGCTTCGGGTTGACCGGTACCCCAGGCGGACCGAACATCGTCGGTCAGTTGACCGCAACCGGAGCTTCGATGTCGCCCGACGGCGCGGTGCTGGCCATCCGCACCTACACCGACGCATACCTCTGGCCGGTGACCGGCGGTGACCTGGCGCTCGCGCTGCGGCAAGCGCCGGTCCGACTGCCGCTGCCCGCGCAGCCGCAGGGCGAGGCCGTCGCGGTCGGTAACGGCTTCCTGCTGATCGGCAGCGAGGGCGCCGCCAGCGCGGTGTATCGGCTGCCGGTGCCGCCGCTCACCAGCGCGCCAACGCAGTCGGCCAGCGAACCCGCGCCGCTCACCAGCGCGCCAACGCAGTCGGCCAGCAAACCGGCGCCGCTCACCAGCGCGCCAACGCAGTCGGGCTTGGGCCGGCCGGCGCGACATGATACGAACCTGGGCCGCCGGGCGGGGCAGCTCGCGATCGGCGGCGCCGCGGTGGTGCTCGGTGCGCTGGCCGTGCTGCTGGTGCTACGAAAGCGCCGGCCGGCCGGCTGACGACGAACCGCATTGTGCGGTCCGAAAGGGCGGCCTACAGCCGGCAGACCGCCCCGTCGGGTCGCGCAATGGGTCGATACCGGCGGGACCTCAGGTGTGCAGGCCGCACTCGGTCTTGTTGGTCTGCGCCCAGCGGCCGGCCCGGATGTCCTCACCCGGCAGCAACCGGCGGGTGCACGGGGCACAGCCGATCGACCCGTAGCCGTCCGATAGCAGCGGGTTCACCAGGATGGCGTGCTCGGTGATGTAGGCCTCGACCTGCTCGTCGGACCAGGTCGCGATCGGGTTCAACTTCACCATCTCGCGCTTGGCGTCCCATTCCACCACTCGGGTTCCGGCACGGCTGGCCGAGTCGGCGCGCCGCAGGCCAGATGCCCATGCCCGATACGGTGCCAGCGCGCGCTCGAGTGGCTCGACCTTGCGCATCGCGCAGCACAGGTTTGGGTCGCGGTCGTGCAGCTTGGCGCCGAATTCGGCGTCCTGCTCGGCGACCGTACGCAGCGGCAGGATGGTCTTGACGGTAACCGGCAGCACGGCCTGCACCGCATCACGCATGCCCATCGTCTCCGCGAAGTGGTAGCCGGTGTCGAGGAAGACCACCTCGATTCCCGGCGCGGCTCGCGATGCCAGGTGCGGCAACACCGCGTCGGCCATCGATGACGCGACACACCACTGCGAGCCGAACTGCTGCACCGCCCAGTCCAGGATCTCCGGCGCGGAAGCGTCTTCGAGCTGGTCGCCGGCACGCTCGGCCAGCGATTGCAGGCTAGCCTGGCTCGACAACGTCATCCTTGCCTCCTGTCACCGGCGCGGTGGTCCAGTCCGACGCGAGCCCCAGATACTTCAAGGCAAAGACGCGCTGGCAGGCACCGCACCGCCACTGACCGTGCGTTTCACCGAACGGCCGCAGGTCCTCGTCCGCGCAGTACGGACAGTGAAACGGTGCGGCGCGCTCGGTCATTCCGGGTGGCTCATAACAGCCATTCCTCGTCGGCGCGGGTCACGTAGCCGGCGAACGACTCGCCGTCGGCGCGCCGCTCCAGGTAGCCCGTGAGGATCCGTTCGGCGTAGTCGGGCGCCTCGGACGCGGTGACCTTGAGGCCACGGAACTTGCGCCCCAGGGCGGCTTCGGCACCGAGTTGGCCACCCAGATGTATCTGGAATGCCTCGGCATCGACGAACGAGCCGTCGTCCTGCTTCACCTTCTGGACGATGCCCTTGAAGCCGATGTCGGCGACCTGGAATCGGGCGCAGGAGTTCGGGCAACCGTTGACGTTGATCGTGATCGGAGTATCGAAGTCGGGCAGCCGGCGCTCCAGCTCGGTGCGGATGGTCTCCGCCCGGGCCTTCGTTTCCACCAGCGCCAGCTTGCAGAACTCGATGCCGGTGCAGGCGATGGTGCCGCGGTGGAACTGCGACGGGCGCGCCGACAGGCCCAGCTCGTCGAGTTCGGCAATCACGGCTTCGATCGACTGTTCCTGGATATCCAGCAGCACCAGGCCCTGCTGAGCGGTGGTCCGGACCCGGCCGCTGCCGTAGGACTCGGCGATCTTGGCAACCCGGCTCAGGGTGGTCCCGCTCGCCCGGCCGGACTTGGTGGTGACGCCGATCGCGAAGTTGCCGTCACGCTGGACGATCACCCCGACATGGTCGCGGTGATTGGGGGAGACCTCTGGTCCGGGGCCGTCCGGAAGCTGGCGCTTGAGGTACTCGGCCTGCAGCACCTCGCGGAACTTTTCCGGACCCCAGTCGGCCATCAGGAACTTGATCCGAGCGTGGTTGCGGGAGCGCCGGTAGCCGTAGTCGCGGAAGATGCCGCAGACGCCGGCCCACACGTCCGCGACCTCTTCCGGTCGGACGAAGACGCCGAGTCGCTTGGCGAACATCGGGTTGGTGGAAAGGCCACCACCGACCCAGAGATCGAATCCGGAATCGCCGTCGGCATTGCGTACCCCGACGAACGCGACGTCATTGATCTCGTGGTTCACGCAATGCTGGGCACAGCCCGAGATCGAGGTCTTGAACTTGCGTGGCAGGTTCGAGAACGCCGGGTCGCCCAGGTAACGCTCGACCGTCTCGCGCAGCGCCGCGGTGCCGTCGGCGAGCGCATCGGCCGCGACGCCTTCCAGCGGGCAGGCGAGCATCACCCGCGGGGTGTCGCCGCAGGCTTCGGTGGTGCTCAGACCGACGGCTTCGAGCTTGTCCCAGATGGTGGGGACGTCCTCGACCCGGATCCAGTGCAGCTGGACGTTTTGCCGGTCCGTGATGTCGGCCACGTCGCGGCCGTAGGTGGTCGAGATCTCGCCGATCACCCGGAGTTGCTCACCGGTCAGCGTGCCGCCATCGATCCGGATCCGCAGCATGAAGAACTTCGCATCGAGTTCCTCCGGCTCCAGGATCGCGGTCTTGCCACCAGGGATGCCTTGGGCTCGCTGGGTGTAGAGCCCGTACCAGCGAAAGCGGCCACGCAGGTCGCCGGGATCGATGCCGTCGAAGCCGGTGTGCTGGTAGATGTCGATGATCCGCTGCTTGACCAGCAGGCCATCGTTGTCGCGCTTGCTTCGCTCGTTCGGATTCAACGGCTCGCGGTAGCCGAGGGCCCATTGTCCTTGTCCTTTACCCGCTGCCATCTGCGGACATTCCCTTCAATATTGCCTTGATCTATCGGGGCAAAACAGCTGAAGGAGGCATCAACAACCGGCGCCGGCCACTCGCAACAGGTCGATGTGGCGGCGCGAAGTCAGCAACGGCAGGGCAGGGCGCACCTCGTCATGGTTTCACATCCGGCAGCTATTTGGTTATCAGGCCGGTGGTTCGCCGGCCGGGGGATCTTGGTCACGCTCGGCCGGCGGTCCCCACGGATTGGGCTGAACCGGCGGCGGATCGGGCAGCTGCTGGGTTGGCGGTGGCGCGCTCCACGGGTTCGGCGCGGTGTCCGGCGGTGCCGGATGCGGCTGGGTGCCGTAGGGCGACGACCCGGTCGGCGGCGGACCCGGGTAAGGCTCTTGCTGGCTCGGGTACTGCTGGCTCGGGTACTGCTGGGTCGGGTACTGCTGGGTCGGGTACTGCTGGGTCGGGTACTGGGGGTTCGGGTATTCCTGGCCGGGATACTGCTGGCCGGGATACTCCTGGGCTGGGTACTGCGGATTCGGGTACTGCGCGCCCGGCTGAGCAGGTTGGCCATAAAAGGCCGGCGGTGGTCCGCCAACGGCAGCGACCGCGCGCGCCCTGCGCCGGCGCAGCAGCAAAGTGAGCGCCGCGACCACGATCAGCAGCAGTACCGCGAGGCCGATCCAGGCGGCGGATCCGATTCCGGTTCCGGAGCTGGGCTTGGCCGAGGCGGTGGTCTGGAAGTCGACGTTGCCGCTGGCATCGGGCGAGAAGGCGACCGTGTTGCCGTGCACCTGACCCTTGCTGGAGCTGACCTTGCCCGGAAAGCTGAACTCGAACGAGATCTTGGCGGTCTTGAGCATCGCCGATGGATCGAGGCCGGGCAGGCCGGCCGCGCCCGAGCCGGTACCGGACAGATCGGTCGGCAAGCCCGAGGGCAGCAGGCTGGACAGGTCGGTCGGGAATCCGGAGGGCAGCAGGCTGGACAGGTCGGTCGGGAAGCCGGAGGGCAGCAGGCTGGACAGGTCGGTCGGCAAGCCCGAGGGCAGCGAGCTGGGCGCGCTCGAGGCACTCCCCGACGAGGACTGCTGGCCGCCGCCGGCCGAATTACCGAGCGTCTGCAGCACATTCATCCGGCCCGCCAGCTGAAACGTATCGCCGCTGCGGGTCAGCTTCGGACCGTCCGTACCGGCGTTGAATTGCTCGAGGGTGACGCCGCTGAAAGCGCAGTCAACGCCGATGTAGGTGCCATCGTCGAAGTCCTTGATGCTGCCGGCCTTTCCGCCGAAGTCACAGTCGTTGCCCGACCTGAGCTGCTTGAGCGCGTCGCCGGAGCTGCCGCCGGCGACGCTTGCCAGGGTCTTGAGAATTCCGGTTCGGACGGTGCCGGAGACCGTGTTGTCGGAGTGCACGGTGGCCTTGAGCTGCACCGTGACGCAGCCCGACAACACCAGCGCGGCGAAGAGCACCGCCCCGACCAGTGCGGTCCTGCGCAAACGCAACCGGCGTGGCGCGAAGCGGGGGGAGGTTGGCATGGCAGTAATCCTGCCGTGAACCCGGGCCGAGCGCACGCGAACCGCCGGAACTTGAGCTGGTCCATCACCGAAACGTGAGCTGGTCCACCGTCGGAGGCGTTGGTTCGCGCGGCGCCGGTGTGACACACTGTCCCTATGTTCGCCGTCCCGCTAGTCGCACGCCTGCATGTCGATCTGCAGCGCGTCGTCAGCGCGGCGTGTCGCCCTTTCTGAAGCTGTTTCGTCGTATTCGCGAAATTCTAGCTTCGACCCTGCCGCCGCAGCCGTCCTCATCCTGAGCCGTCGGAGCGCGCCGGCCGCGGTCGCCCGACACCCAGGACAGCCTGCAGATGACAGCTCAGACCGAGATCCGGACCACCGGGGCGACCGTGTGGTTCACCGGCTTGCCGAGCGCCGGCAAGACGACGCTGGCCAGCGCGCTTGCTGAGCGGCTGCAGGGGACCGGCCGGCCGCTGGAGATCTTGGACGGCGACGCGGTGCGGCCGATCTTGTCGCCCGAACTCGGTTACTCACGAGCCGATCGGGACGCCAACGTGGCCCGGATCGGCTGGGTCGCGGCCCGGCTCGCGGCACACGGGGTGCTGGTGCTGGCCTCGGTGGTATCGCCGTTCGCGGCCGCCCGGGATGGCGTGCGCAGCGATCACGAGGCATCGAAAACCCCGTTCTTGGAGGTTCACGTGGCGACCCCGGTCGCGGTCTGTGCCGAGCGTGACGTCAAGGGGCTCTACGCCCGGCAGCGCACTGGCGAGCTGGCCAACCTGACCGGAATTGACGGGGAATACGAGTCGCCCCGCTCGCCGGAACTTCGGCTCGACACTGCCGGCCGCTCGGTCGAGGCCGCTGTTGATGAACTCATTGCCTTGCTCGAGAAGGAGAACCTGCTATGACGGTGATGGCTACTGCCGATTCGCTCGAGCGCGCCTGGTTGACCGACCTCGAAGATGAGGCCATCCACATCATCCGCGAGGTGTTCGGGCAGTTCGAACGTCCGGTGCTGCTGTTCTCCGGTGGCAAGGACTCCATCGTCATGATGCATCTGGCAATGAAGGCGTTCTGGCCGTCCCGGCTGCCCTTCCCGCTGCTGCACGTGGACACCGGGCACAACTTTGCGGAGGTCATCGAATACCGCGACCGTCGGGTAGCCGAAACCGGGGCAAGGTTGATCGTTGCCAGCGTGCAGGATGCCATCGACGCCGGCCGGGTGGTCGAGGCGCCGGGCGGCATTCGCAACCCGCTGCAGACCGTGCCCTTGCTGGACGCGATCGCCGGGCACCGCTTCGACGCGGTGCTGGGTGGCGCGCGGCGCGATGAGGAGAAGGCCCGCGCCAAGGAGCGGGTGTTCTCGGTGCGCGACGATTTCGGCCAGTGGGACCCGCGCAACCAGCGCCCGGAGCTGTGGGATCTGTACAACGGGCGGCACCGTAACGGCGAGCACGTGCGGGTGTTCCCGCTGTCCAACTGGACCGAGCTCGACATCTGGGCCTACATCGAGCATGAGGGCATCGAGGTGCCCGGCATCTACTACGCGCACCAGCGCCCGGTATTCGAGCGGGACGGCATGCTGCTGGCGGTCACCGAGTTCACCCAGCCCCGTGAAAGCGAAACGGTGCGGATCGAATCGGTTCGGTACCGGACCGTCGGCGATGCCACCTGCACCGGAGCGGTGCGCTCGCACGCCAGCGACGTGGCCGCGATCGTCACCGAAACCGCCGCCAGCACCATTTCCGAGCGGGGAGCCACCCGGGCCGACGATCGTGCCAGCGAGGCCGCGATGGAAGACCGTAAGCGCCAGGGCTATTTCTGATGCCAGGTGAGTTGTTGCGGGTCGTCACGGCAGGCTCCGTTGACGACGGCAAATCCACCCTGGTGGGTCGGTTGCTCCATGACGCGAAGGCAGTGCTGGCCGATCAGCTGAGCGCGGTGGAGGCCGCCTCCGAGCGGCGCGGCTATGCCGGCGCCGATCTGGCGCTGCTGGTTGACGGCCTGCGTGCTGAGCGCGAGCAGGGCATCACCATCGACGTGGCCTATCGCTACTTTGCCACCGCGCGAAGGACATTCATCCTGGCCGACACGCCAGGGCACGTCCAGTACACCCGCAACACCGTCACCGGAGCCTCTACCGCCGACGTCGCGGTAATCCTGGTCGATGCCCGGTCGGGAGTGGTCGAGCAGACCAGACGGCACCTGGCGGTCACCTCGCTGCTGCGGGTGTCGGAGATCGTGCTCGCGGTGAACAAGATGGACCTGGTCGGTTTCTCCGAGTCGGTCTTCGACACCATCGTCGCCGACTTCGCGGCCGCGGCAGCCAAGCTCGGGCTGGACCATTTCACCCCGATCCCGGTCGCGGCGCTGGCCGGGGACAACGTGGTCGAGCCGTCGGCGAATATGCCGTGGTACGGCGCGACGCCATTGCTGGAGTACCTGGAGAAGGTCGAGCCAGCACAGCCGGTCGACCTGCCGGCTCGCTTTCCGGTCCAGGTGGTGATCCGGCCGCGAACCGCCGAACATCCCGATTACCGTGGCTATGCCGGCCGGGTCGAGGCTGGCGTGCTGCGCAAGGGCGACAAGGTTCGGGTGCTGCCGTCCGGCCGGTTGAGCGTGGTCGAGGGCATCGATACCCCGGATGGCGAGCTGGTCGAGGCAGCGGTCGGCCGCTCGGTCACGGTGCGGCTGGCCGATGACATCGACATCGCCCGGGGCGATCTGATCGTGGTGGATGCCGATCCACAGCCGACGGTCAGCCGGCAGCTGACCGCGACCGTGTGCTGGCTCACCGACACCCCGCTGCGGGCCGGCGCGCGCTACCAGTTGCGGCACACCACCCGCGACGTCCGCGCGGTGGTGGATCTCGTCGAATCCCGCCTCGATATGGCGACGGTGCAATCGATCGATGCCAGCGAGCTGAACCTGAACGACATCGGCTCGGTGGTTATCCGGCTTGCCGAACCGATCGTGGCCGATCCGTACACGGTGAACCGGTCGACCGGCTCGTTCCTGCTCGTCGAGGAGTCCAACGGGTCGACGGTCGCAGCCGGGCTGATCCGCTGACCGGCCACCCGAACCGGTACGAGACACTGCTCGGGTGACTGGCTTACCGGTTCTGCTGGACCTCAGTGGCCGGCGAGTGGTGGTCGTCGGGGCTGGCGTGGTGGCCGCCCGCCGGGTTTCCGGTTTCGTCCAGGCTGCAGCCGATGTTGTCGTAATTGCGCCTCAGGTGGCCGCCGAGATCGCGGCCTTGCCGGTGACCGTGCTGCCTCGTGGTTACCGGTCGGGTGATCTGGCCGGCGCCTGGCTGGTGCTGGCGGCCACCGATGATCGGCTGGTGAACGCCGCGGTGGCCGACGAGGCCGCGCAGCTGCGGGTCTTCTGCATCCGGGCGGATCAGGCCGACGCCGGCACCGCCAGGACACCGGCGGTGCTGCGCAGCGGGGACCTGACGGTGTCGGTCAATGCTGGTGACGACCCGAGCCGGGCGGCCCGCTTGCGGGATCTGATCGCACTGGGCCTGGATACCGGGACGCTGGCCAGCCGGCCGGTCAGGCCTGGCGCGGGGGGCGTGGCGCTGGTTGGTGGCGGCCCGGGCGACCCGGAGTTGATCACCGTTCGCGGTCGCCGGCTGCTGTTCGAGGCCGACGTGGTGGTGACCGACCGGCTGGCACCGCGGGCGCTGCTCGACCGGCTGGCGCCCGACGTCGAGATCATCGACTGCGGCAAGTCGGCGCACCGGCACAACCTGACCCAGGACGAGATCAACGCGGTGATCGTCGACCGAGCTCGGCAGGGCAAGCGAGTGGTCCGGCTCAAGGGCGGCGACCCGTTCGTGTTCGGACGGGGCTCGGAAGAGGTCGCGGCGTGCGTGGCGGCCGGCGTCGACGTGCAGGTGGTGCCCGGCATCACCTCGGCCATCGCCGCTCCGGGGTCGGCCGGCATTCCGGTGACGCATCGCGGGCTGGCAGCCGATTTCGCGGTGGTCTCCGGTCATCGCGATCCGGGACGTGCCGAGGCCGGCTGGAACTGGCCGGAGCTGGCGGTCGGCCCGGCAACGCTGGTGTTGCTGATGGGGATGGACAACCTGTCCCATATCACCGGCGAGCTGATCAAGCATGGTCGCGCGCCGGATACCCCGGCGGCCGCCATCCAGTGGGCCACCCTGCCGGAGCAGCGGGTGCTGCGCTCGACGCTGCAAGCGCTGGCCGCCGATGCCGCCGTCGCTGGCATCGGCGCGCCGTCGGTCGTGGTGATCGGCGCGGTAGCCGCGCTCGGCTGGGAGGAGTAGCCGCGGCACGCAGCCACGATTGGCCCGGCCGCGGCACGCAGCCCCGATTTAGCCCGATTTGGCCCGGCCGGCCCCGCTGGTTTGCTGCGCTCGGCATCTGTCGGAGGGCCACGCTAACCTGCCGGTAGCCAATTCAATTCGATGCCCCGTTCTAATCGGTGGACAACCGCCGGTGGCCTCGTCGGTCTGGTCCGCGGTCGGGATCGTGCTACCGTCAAAGCGGTAGTCGAACGAATGTTCGAATGAATGGCTCGCAAGCCGTAAGTCAGCAGGCCCACGGGCCCGTGAGGTCGACCCGCACGATGAGGAGTACGTGATGACCGGTCCCATTCCCGCAAGCGTGGTCGCGTTGCTCGCGCAGGCAAAGACAACCTGGGCCGAGGCAGTCATGGAAGGCTCGCCGGCCGAGAAGTATCGCGCTGCCCATCTCGCGGCGTTGCGGGCGGCGGCCTCAGTGCTGGCATTGCGGGCCAGGCCGGCGGTGGCCAGCCGCCGGCGTCCGACCAGCGCCTGGGTACTACTGGACAAGGTCGCTCCAGAGCTGACGGAATGGTCGGCTTACTTCGCTGACAGCGCCGGCCGCCGGGCGGCGATCGAGGCCGGCTCGATCAGCGTGGTGTCCGAGCGGGAGGCCGATGACCTGTTACGTGCCGCCGGGGAGTTCATTGCGATCGTGGAAAGGATGTCAGGCGTACTTTTGCTGGGACTCGCCAGCTGATGGCCGGCCCAGCGCTAGTGTCTATTCCCGTGGGGACTCAAGGACACGGGGTGGGACACGGCGCGGCACGCGGCGTGGCGGCCGAGGCGATCAACCCGACAGCCGGGGCGCCGCGCGGCATCTCGCCGCTGCTGTGGTCAGGACTGCTGCGGATTCTGGATGGCAGGGCCGGCACCGGTCCGATCTCGGTGCTCGATTGCGGCGGCGGGTCAGGCAGCCTGGCGGTGCCGCTGGCAGTGCGCGGCGCGCGGGTCACCGTGGTGGATATCAGTATCGACGCACTTTCCACGCTGCTGCGCCGCGCGGGCGAGTCCGGGGTTTCCGACCGGGTAACCGCGGTGCAGGGCGATGCCGAGGCGCTGCTCGATGTGTTGCCGGCCGCGGCCTTCGACCTGGTGCTCGCGCACGGCGTGCTTGAGAGCGTCCCGAACCCGGCCGAGGCGGTCCGGCAGATTGCGGCGGTATTGCGCCCCGGTGGCGCGGCGAGCCTGCTGCTGGCAAATCCGGTCGCGGCGGTTATCGGCCGGCTGCTCGCCGGCGACGTCAGCGCGGCGCTCGATGGTTTCCGTCGATCGGCCACCAGCGCCTACAGCGCGCAGGCCGCCACGGATCAGTGCGCCGCGGCGGGCCTTGCCATCGAGTCGATCGAGGGCATCGGTGTGTTCACCGAGCTCGTTCCGGGCATCGACCTGGAGCGCCCCGGCGTCATGCAGACGCTGGGCGAGCTTGAGGCGGCCTCGGCCGGAATCTCGCCCTACCGCGACATCGCATCCCGGATGCACCTCGTTGCTCGCCGCCCGACCGCGGGCACCGGCTAGAACGCGGGCCAGCCATGGGTCGAAGCGGCGATCTGCCGCGATCGTCCGGCGAGATCGACGGCGATGACGAGGGTTGCCATGTCCTGCACGTGGATATGGATGCCTTCTTCGCCAGCGTCGAGATCCGGGCGCGGCCCGAGCTTCGGGGCTTGCCAGTCGTCGTCGGTGGTGCTGGCGGACGGGGCGTGGTCGCTGCCGCCTCGTACCCGGCCAGGGTGTTCGGGGTTCGCAGCGCGATGCCGATGGGCCAGGCATTGCGGCTCTGCCCGCAGCTGGTCGTGATCAGCCCGGATCGAGGGGCCTACTCCGAGACCTCGCAGGCAGTCATGAAGATCTTTACCGACTACACCCCGCGGGTCCAGCCGCTGTCGCTGGATGAGGCGTTTCTCGATGTATCCGGTGCGATCGGCCTGTTCGGCCGCCCCGCCGACATCGCCCGCCAGATCCGGGCTCGGGTCGCGCAGGAGCAGCAACTGACCTGCTCGGTGGGCATTGCACCGATCAAGTCGATCGCCAAGCTCGCCTCCGGTAGCTGCAAGCCCGATGGCTTGCGGGTGGTCAGCAAGGCGGGTTTGCTGGACTTCCTGCACCCGATGCCGGTCACCGCGCTGTGGGGGGTCGGTCAGCGCACTGCCGAACCGCTACGCCGGCTGGGAATTCGCACGGTCGCCGAGCTGGCCGCCACTCCGCTGGATACCCTGCGCAGAGCCGTCGGAGTCAGCACCGCCAACCAGCTGCACAAACTCGCCAACGGCCACGATGACCGCACCGTCGAGACTCCTACCGAAGAGAAGTCGATCTCGACCGACCGCACGCTGGCCACCGATCTGCTCACCGAGACTGCCGTCTCGCGAGAACTGCTCCGTGGCGCCGGTGACGTCGCCGAGCGCTTGCGGCAGGTCGGCCGGGTGGCCCGGACGGTGGGAATCAAGATCCGGTTCGCCGACTTCACCACCGTCACCCGGGTGCGTACCCTCGCCGAACCCACCGATGCCACCGCCGTCGTCTACGCCGAGGCGCTCGCGCTGTACCGCGCGCTCGGGCTTGACCAGCCAAGGATCCGGCTGGTCGGCGTCAAGGTCGAGAATCTGCGGGCGGCCGGTGAGGCGACCCAGCTCGCTTTCGACCTGACCGGCAATACCCGGGCCGCTCGGACCGCCGCAGACGGTGCGGTCGATGCGCTCAGGGCCCGGTTCGGCGAGTCCGTGATGCGGCCCGCCTCGTTGCTAGGGCTCGGCCCGCCGCCGGTAGCCGGTGGCTTCAACCGGGCAAAACCCCGCCCGGAGCGCGCCGTCACTTCCGATGTGATAACGAATCACCGGAAACCGGAGAGCAATCATGGCCCATAACTTTCGAACTCACATTTGGGCTCGTATGCTCATGAGTGTGTCCGTTAGCCGGCCGCAGCACGGTAGCGGTCAGCGCCGGATAGGTTTGGGAATGGATCGTCACACGACAGGGATAGGAGGGCTACATGCCGCTCTCCGAGCATGAGCAACGGCTGCTCGATGAAATCGAACAAGCCCTGTACGCCGAGGATCCGAAGTTCGCATCCTCCGTCCGTTCGGCGCGTCCGCGTAGCCGCACCCGGGTCATGTTGGCATTGTCGGTGGTCGGCGTGGTCATCGGCTTGGCAATCGTGCTGATCGGCCTGACCGCGAATGTAATTCTGGTCGGTGTCGTCGGCTTCGTGCTGATCGTCGGCTCGTGTGTGATGGCCGCCAGCGCGTTGCGCGGACCGCGGCCGAACGCGACCACCGCCCTGAACAACCCGCAGCCTCCAGCCGGACGCAACAACAGCCTGCGCACGAAAATGGAAGATCGGATGCGGCGCCGGTTCGACGAGAACTAACGGCCAAGGTTCCTGACCAGGTCGGTCGATACCCGGCTGGTCGGCGTCCTGCTATCGATGCCAGTGTGGCTGACGGCCGAATAGTGATCTCGGTAACCACCTGTGCAGCAGGCTGAGCCGGCGGTCAGTCCGGCGGGCCCACCGGGTTAGCGCCTGGTCCAGTGCCGTGATCGAACCGGGTGGGACCTGAGTCACCAGCTGCGCGCTGAACCGGTCACGCTCGATCGAGTCGGCGACCGTACTCACTGCGGCGCGACCCCGCTCGTCCACGCCGTGCCGCGACAGCCAGCTCGCGACCTGACCGACGGTCAGGGTGCTCGGCCACAGTGCGTCCCGATCGGCGGCGGTTGCCGCGAGTTCGAGCCACAGCGGCTCGGGATTGCCGGTGTGCCTGGCCCGGTCGAGTCGTCGCCGACGCTGGCGCTTGCGAATGGTGCGTGGGCCGAGCAACACGATCAGCAGCACCACCAGCACCCCGAGCCCGACCAGGCCGAGTTGCCAGACGATGGCTGGGATCAGTGGACCGGCGGTGCTTGCCGCGCCGACCGGTACCGACGCGGACACCGAGGGTGCCACCGTCGACGGGCCCTTGTTGGCGGTGGCCTCGGCGGTGGGCGTATTCGAGTTCGCCGGATGGGTTGCCCAGGGCAGCAGCACAGCGCGGCCGGCGTCCGAGCCGGACAGCGGCGTCGGGTCGAATGGGATCCAGCCGATTCCCTCGAAGTACACCTCGACCCAGGCGTGTGCATCCGCCGTGGTGATGGTCATCAGGCCCTGCGCGTCCGGTGTCCGGTGGGTGTAGCCGATCACCACCCTGGTGGGCAGTCCGGCTTCGCGCATCAGCACCGCGGCGGCCGCCGCATACTGCTGGCAGAAACCCTGCTTCTTGCGCAAGAAGCTGACTAGTGCGTTCGGGCCGTCGGCCGGCCCGGTGCTCAGCGTGTAGCTGAAGCCGTTCTTGCCATTGGTGAAGTAGTCCGAGATCGCCAGTGCCTTCGCGTAGGGCGAGGTCAGCCCGTCGGTGAGCCGGTTGGTCAGGCTGGCGACCTCAGCCGGCTGGTTCGGCGGTAGCTGACGCAGCTGAGCGTCCAGCTTCGGATCGCCGCTGCCGGTCCAGTCCGGCGCGTTGCGCAACTGGTCGAGCGTTGGGGCAAGCTGCTGAACCGACTCGGTATAGGTCATGTTGCGCTTGAGTGAGACGTCGAAGACGCTAGCGGTGTGGCTGTTCCAGGTACCTGCGACCGAGGTGCGCAACGACCGCGGGTTGGACAGGATCGGTAAGGTCTTGCCGCCAAGATTGATGATGGTGAACAGGGCATTGAGCTGGAAGGACTTCACGTCCGGCGAGGTCGCGCTACCCGGCGAGATCGGGAAGTCGGTCTGACCGAGCGGCAACTTCGTCGGCGCGCCGAAAGTGCTGCCGGACGGCTGCCAGCCGGCGTTGGTGAACTGGTCGTCGATTTCCTGCCGGATGTAGAACGGCGCGTCCCCCGGACCGACCTGCACGTTGAACAGCGGCGCCGGGCTCGGCCGCTGCAGGGAACCGCGCAATGACGCGAGGTTGCTCAGTACCACCTGGCCGCCACCGTTGCCGTTGCCGTCTCCGGTGCCGTTGTGATGCGCCGCCCGGGCAAGCAGGTTGGTCGGCACCGTGGGTAGCAGTAGCGGCACTACCAGGGCGGCAGCGATGCCGGTGACCGCCATCCGCCGGCCGCCACCCAGCCGCCCGGCCGACCCATCGACCGAGGGCCCCCAGGCCCGATCTTGCAGCCGGGTCCCGGAGAGCAGGATCAGCAGGAACCCGATGGCGGCCGCGGCGAACCAGACCGGGTTGGCCGAGCGCGCCGAGGTCGCCGACGCCACCGCCAGCACCTCCAGCAGCGGGGCTGCCGCCAGCAGTGGCCTGCGCAGCAGCACTCCCAGCACATCGGTCAGGCAGACCAGGCCAGTGAGCGCCGAGGCGACCAGGAACCGCAACGCCGCGGTGGAGGTCAAGGGTGCGTGTTCGGCCTGCATCGCCCGGCGAGCCTGCCGGATCAGATCGCCGATGTCGTGCACCGAGGTCGGGGTAGGCAGGATGCCCAGCCCGAGATGTTGCGGTACGAAGACCCACAGCAGCATCAGCACCGATGCGACCAATCCGACGGCGCTGTGCCACCACCGGGCCGGGCCGAGGTAACGCAGGCCGGCCACAATAAGCAGGTAGGGCAGCGCGCAGCCGGTGCTGACGGTCAACCAGGACCAGTCGGTGAAGATCGAGGCCAGCGGCAGAGTAGTCAGGAACATGCCAGCAGCTACCGTGCCGGTGGCCGTCGCAAGCACCGCATCGCTGCGAGCGCGGGTCGGCTTGGCCGGCGGGGCGGTTCGGACGCTCATCGCCGGGCCGCCGCCCGGACCGACAGCAGCCGAGGCCACAGCTCTGCCAGGTCTGATTCCCGATCGGCCGGCACCACCCGCCAGCCTGCGATGCGCAACGAGTCCGCGGTGGCCTGCCAGGATTCCTCGCGGAGCAGGTCGCGCACGGCCACCAGGAACTGCTCGCACGTCGGGTACGCGGACGCCGAGTGCTTCGCGTACCAGAACCGGCGGTGGTAGCTGGGCGCCGGGA
>FTJM01361185.1_pt1 | contig 31604 bp, 34 predicted proteins | sample 1658941 | NCBI WGS metagenome assembly FTJM01 (sample SAMEA3914876, study PRJEB12502) | metagenome | biome: forest; material: soil | place: USA | collected 2011-06-22 | depth 0.3 m
ACCGCACCCCGCGTACCGCACCCCCCGTACCGCATTGTGCGACCCGAGCAGGCGGCTAATCGCCAGCAAACCGCCCGCTCGGGCCGCACAATGCGAGTGGGACGGGTGGGGCAGGGCTGGGGCTGGCAGACTTGGGGGGTGTCCGTCACCGCTGTCGCTGAGCCCGGTCCGAGCAAGGTGCGGGCATTCCTGCGGCTGGTGATGATCGAGCACTCGGTGTTCGCGCTGCCGTTCGCGCTGATCGCCGCGTTCACCGCCATGTGGCTGGAGTCCCGCACCGTGCACTGGCGGCAGCTGCTGCTGATCGTGATCGCGATGGTGTCTGCCCGGACGGTCGCGATGGCCGGCAACCGGATCCTGGACCGGCGCTTCGACGCGCTCAACCCGCGTACCGCCCGGCGCGAGCTGGTTACCGGGGCGCTGTCGGTCGGGGTGGCCTGGCGCGGTTTCGCGGTCGCGCTGGTGATCTTCCTGGCTTCCGCGGCGCTGCTCGGCTGGCTGCCGCTGCTGCTGTCACCGGTCGCGGTGGGCCTGCTGATCCTGTACTCCTACGGCAAGCGGTTCACCGACTTCCCGCAGGCCCTGCTGGCCCTGGCGCAGGCGGTCGCCCCGATCGGTGCCTGGATGGGGGTCACCGGTGGCTTCGCCTGGCCGGCCACCGCACTGGGCCTAGCGGTCGGTAGCTGGATCGGTGGCTTCGACCTGATCTACTCCTGCCAGGACGCGGCCATCGACCGCGAGATCGGCTCCCGGTCCTTTCCGGCTCGGTTCGGCATCGCCGCCGCGCTGCGCTGGTCCTCGGTGACCCACCTGGTGACTGTTGGCTGCTACGCCTGGTTCGGGATCGCGGCCGGCCTCGGCTGGTTGTGGTGGCTCGGCCTGGTGATCACCGCCGCGGTGCTGGTCTACGAGCATTTGATCGTCAAGGCCGGTGACCTTTCTCGGGTGAACCGGGCCTTCTTCACCGCCAACGGCTTCGTCGGGATCCAGCTGTTCGTCTTCGCCCTCGCCGACCTGGTCGTGCACGGGCTGCGCTGGTGAGTGAGCATCGCAGCGAGGAACGAGTGAGGAGCGGAGCGATTGATGACGGCGTGAGCGGAGCACCGGCCCGCAGGCCATGGATCGTCGGCGTCTCCGGCGCATCCGGAACCCCGTATGCCCGGACGGTGCTCGCGGCGCTGCTAGACGCCGGCCAGCCGGTCGACGTCATAGCCAGCCGAGCCGCCCGGCTGACCATCCTCGACGAGACCGGCATCTCGCTGCGCGACAACCACTGGGCCGAGGACCTCTCTTCCTGGCTGGACCGGCCGGTCCGATCGAGTGACCTGCGGTACTGGACGGCCACCGACCTGGCTGCTGGGCCGGCCAGTGGCTCGTACCCGGCGGCCGGCATGGTCGTGGTGCCGGCCTCGACGGCGGCCGTCGCGGGCATTGCGATGGGGCTGTCCAAGGACCTGCTGCAGCGGGCGGCCGATGTGAGCTTGAAGGAGCGCCGGCCGCTGGTCGTGGTGCCCCGCGAGACCCCCTATGCCAGGAGCACCCTGGTGAACCTGCTGGCGCTGCACGATGCCGGGGCAACTGTGTTGCCAGCCAGCCCGGCCTTCTATGCCGGCGCGGCGTCGGTCCAGCAGCTGGTGGACTTCGTGGCCGGCCGGGTGCTCGATGTGCTCGGCGTCCCGCATTCGCTGATCACCCGCTGGAGCGGTGAGCTCGGGGCCGGCCGGCGGTCCGAGCCGGATGCCAGCTGAGCGCGCCTGACACACTGCTCGGATGGATGCCGTCGATCGCTCGATCCTCGATGCGCTGCGTACCAATGCCCGGGCCACCTACGCCGAGCTGGCGCGCGAGGTAGGGCTGTCCGCGCCGGCCGTGCACGAGCGGGTCGGCAAGCTGGAGCACCAGGGCATCATCACCGGCTATCACGCCGCGGTAGCGCCGGAATCGCTCGGTTACTCGATGAGCGCGCTGGTCGGGGTGTTCCTGTCCGATACCGCCGACGAAGACCTGGTGGCGAGCGAGCTGGCTGCGCTGCCGGCGGTCGAGGACTGCTGGTTCGTGGCGGGCGAGGAATCGTTCGTGGTCAAGGTCCGGGTGCCTGATGTCGGCGGCTTGGAAAAGGCGATCCGGGCAGTCACCAAGATCCGCGGGGTGGCTCGGACCCGGTCGACCGTGGTGCTCTCGACCAGGTTCGAGGGACGGGTGCAGCCGGCCGGCGAGGTGGCCGCGGACTGAAGCCAGCCCCGGGAACCGAGCTTTAGCGGGCTGCCGGCGGGGTTGGATCCGTTGGTCCGGCAGCCGGTCCGGCTTGCTGGACCACTTTGGCGTGGATCTGCTTGGTCAGGTCCGCGATCAGCTGGGTCAGCTCGGTATTGCTCTTGAGTTCCTGCTCGCTGGCCACGAAATCGTGATCGGCCTTCTTCTGCTGGAAATCAGCTTGCCGGTTCTGCCCGATCATCACGAAGGTAGACAGGAAGATCGCCTCCAGCGAGACGACCAGGGTCAACGTTGGCCACGGGCTCTTCTCGATGACCAGCATCCAGACCACGAACGCCACCGCGTGCAGGTACACGAAGGCCATCGAGCCGGCGAACTTCGTGATCGCGTCCGCGACCCGCAACTGGAGGTCGGCAGACCGTTGCTCGGCCTCGGCGAGAACGCTCGGATGGTGCGGTAGTTGTGAAGGCATCTGGCTATCGCACCACCCGAGGGTCCGGACGGGTCGCGGACACGCTCGGCCGGCGGTCGCCGGGTTTCCCAATGACCAGGTATTGGCGGGCCAGCGATAGCCAGCTGAGCCCGGCGCACTATCTCGCTCGACCCGGGCAGCACTGTCTGCTGTACTACGCCGATGGACGGGATCGAGTTCAGCGCGAGCACCGACGACGTTGACTGGGTAGCGCTCAAGGCCGCCCTGGTTGCCGATCACTTCGACAACAACCGAACGCCCGAGCAATACCGGCTCTCGCATCAGAACTCGCACGCGGTGGTGTTCGGCCGGTGTGCCGGTGAGTTCGTGGCCAACGGCCGGATCCTGTCCGACGGGATCTGCAACGCCTACCTGGTCGATATCTGGACCGCCACCGGTCACCGCCGCAAGGGCGTCGGTCGCGAAGTGGTCCGCCGGCTGCTGTCCACCGTCCCCGGCCAGCACGCCGGCCTGTTCACCGATGACATGGTCGTCTTCTACGAGACCCTCGGCTTCACCGAGCAGCGGGTCGGGATGAGTCGCGTCATCGGCCGATGGCTGGACAACACCGCCGCTCGAACGACCGGGACGGGCCACTGAGCCCCGCTCAGCATCACGGTCGATCGACTATCGCCCGCAACTGACCGTCGACGAGACCTCGGCGTCGGTGGCCGCGAAATGCTCCGGGACGTACCTAGCGACCATGATGCCAGCGCGACCAGCGCTGGTACGTACTCTGGACTTCATGGCATGGAACTCCACCCGCAAGGCCGAGCTGACCGAGAAGATCGCTGCCGGCGAGCGCTTGACCCGCCAGGACGGTGAGGATCTCTATGACTGCGACGATCTGGCCTGGCTGGGTGGCCAGGCGCACCAGGTGCGCACCCGCAAGAACGGCGACGTGGTGTTCTTCAACGTCAACCGGCACCTCAACCTGACTAATGTCTGCCGGGCCTCCTGCGCCTACTGCTCGTTCGAGCGCAAGCCCGGCGCCAAGGACGCCTACACCATGCGGGTGGAGGAGGCGGTCGAGCTTGCGGTGGCGATGAAGGACGACGGCCTCACCGAGCTGCACATCGTCAACGGCCTGCACCCGACGCTGCCCTGGAAGTACTACCCGCGAGTGCTGCGCGAACTCAAGGCGGTGCTGCCCGAGGTGGCGCTCAAGGCGTTCACCGCCACCGAGGTGCACTACTTCGAGGAGATCTCGGGCCTGACTGCCTCCGAGATCCTGGACGAGCTGATCGATGCCGGCCTGGAATCGCTGACCGGCGGCGGTGCGGAGATCTTCGACTGGGAAGTCCGCAAGCAGGTGGTCGATCACAACACGCACTGGGAGGACTGGTCCCGGATCCACCGGCTGGCCCACTCCAAGGGCCTCAAGACCCCAGCCACCATGCTCTACGGCCACATCGAGGAGCCCCGGCACCGGGTCGATCACGTGCTGCGCCTGCGCGAGCTACAGGATGAGACCGGCGGCTTTCAGGTGTTCATCCCGCTGCGCTTCCACAACGACAACAACCGGCTCTCGCATCTCAAGATGGCCGCGCCTACCGACGTCCTCAAGACCTTCGCGGTGTCCCGGCTGATGCTGGACAACTTTCCGCATGTCAAGGTGTTCTGGGTGATGCACGGGCTGTCGACGTCCCAACTGGCGCTGAACTACGGCGCGGACGACATGGACGGCTCGGTGGTCGAGTACAAGATCACCCATGATGCCGACAACTTCGGGACGCCGGACAAGCTGACCCGGGATAACCTGCTCGACCTGATTCGCGACGCCGGTTTCCAGCCCAAGGAGCGCAACACCCGCTACGAGATCCTCCGCGAGTACGACCCGCCGGTGGCGCTGGCCGAGCGGCGTGCCGAGCCGCAAGCCGTCTGGGCGTGAGCCGGATGAGTGATCGGCCGACCGCCGGCCAGACCCTCGGTGCGATGTGGCTCTACACCGTGCTGCGGTTCGCGATGTTCTTCCTGCTGTGGGGGCTGTTGTGGGTTGCCCGGGTCCCCGGGCTGCTCGCGGCGATCATCGCGCTGCTGCTGTCGGTGCCGCTGTCCTACGTGCTGCTGCGCAAGCAACGCGAGCGGCTGGCCAGCAACCTGGAGCAGCGGGTCACCGCCCGGCACGAGCAGCGCGACGATCTGGACGCCAAGCTTTCCGGGGACGGACCGGATCCGGATCAACCCTGATCAGCTGAGTGCCCGATGACTTTAAGCACTGTTGGCTGGCCACTGCGGGCGGCACGATAAGCGGATGAGCGAACCTGCTGACCACGACAAGGTGCGGATCGGTACCGCCGACCGGGAAGCCGCGGTCAAGGCGCTGGAGGTCCATCTCGGCGAGGGCCGGCTGGATCTCGACGAGTACAGCGAACGCTCGGCCAAGGCCTGGCAAGCCCGGACCGCCGACGAGCTGGTGCCGCTGTTCCTGGACCTGCCGCTACCGCATGCGGTCGGCGACGGCGCTGCGCCGCTCGGATCATCGCCGGCCGGGTCGCAGCCGTTCGGATCATCGCCGGTCGGGACGCAGCCGTTCGGACCATCGCCGGTTGGGTCATCGGCCGAGGCCTGGCGGGCTACTCGCCGGCACTCGACCGGTCCGCTGGGTGGGCCGCTGTTCGGCCGGCTGGGCGAGACGCTGGTAGCGCTGTCGCCGTTCGTCGCCCTGCTGCTGTTTTTCGCCTTCGGGCTGCCGTGGTGGATCTTCTTCCTGATCCCGGTCAGCGGGCTGGTGGTCTACGGAAACGCTCGGGACGCCAGGTGGGCACGCCGCGGTCGAAGATTTTTCTGAGAGGATCCTGGCGGCCAGGTTGGCTCGAATTTAGCGATATATGGGTGGAAAGACTTTCGACTTTCCAGCCATTGCTCGCTTAGCGTAGTTGATCATGCGCGCACGGTATCTGCTGAAAAACGGCGGCAGTTGTCCGCCAGCCTATGACCGTTTACTTTGTTCCGAGCACATCTTTTCGACCGTTGTCTACCGTCGCCACGGGGGCGCTCGGCAGCACGTGATCAGGTCGGGTGGTCGGTGGTCCCCGGGGGCGGCCGCCGACCCGCGGGCCCCCAGCCAAGCGGGCCGCTACTCAGCGGAGCACCAGATCGGCGAGTTCGCCCACCACTCGGCGGTTTCCAGCCAGGTGCCACCGATGGCCGCGATGCACCACCACCTCGGCCGCGCCGCCTGCCGCGAGTACCAGTGCAGCTCCGGGCAGCCAGTCCCAGGCGAGGCAGTCCCGCTGCGCCCAGGCCCCGAGCCGGCCGGCCGCGACCGCCGCTAGCTCGACCGAACTCGAGCCGAGCATCCGGACGGTCGCCGCGCCGCTCAGCATCGACAGGAATGGCTCGCGCACGTCCGGGTCGGTCATCGCCGGTGGATGCAGGTAACTGGCCAGCGACAGCTGGGCCAGCGGCGCCTCGGCCAACGCCGGTACCGGGACGCCGTTGCACGAGGTGCGCTCGCCGGTACTGCCGAGCCAGAGCTCGTCGGCGAACGGGTGATAGATCGCGCCCAGCTCCGGTGCGATCAGCCCGTTCGGCCCGGGCTGGCCGGCCAGTGCGAGCGCGGCACACCAGTACGGCAGGCCGGCCAGGAAGTTGTAGGTGCCGTCCACCGGATCGATGAACCAGGTACGCGCGCCCGGCGATTGGGCGCCCTCCTCGCCGATGATGCCGTCCTCCGGACGGTCCCGGGCCAGCCGTCCGGCGATCAGTTCCTCGGCGGCATGATCGGCCGCCGAGACCACGTCGGACACCGACGTCTTGTGCTGGGTGCGCAGCCCGTCGCGCAGCATCCGGGCGGCCAACCCGCCGGCCGCCCGGACCAGCTCGGCAGCAAGGTCGAGATCATCGCTCACACTCAGCCAGCTTAGTGGGCTGTCACGTAGCCTCGATACGTGGAAACTGCCCCGAACGCCCGCCCGCGGGTGGGACATATCCAGTTCCTGAACTGCCTGCCGATCTACTGGGGACTGGTCCGCTCCGGCGCGCTGCTGGACCTGGAACTGACCAAGGACACCCCGGATAATCTCAACCAGCAGCTGATCCACGGTGAGCTGGACATCGGCCCGATCTCGCTGATCGAGTACCTGCGGCACGCCGACGAGCTGCTGCTGCTGCCCGACATCGCGGTCGGTTCGGACGGGCCGGTGCTCTCGGTCGAGCTGGTTGCCCAGCGACCGCTGGCCGAGCTGGACGGTCGCCCGGTCGCGCTCGGCTCGACCTCGCGGACCTCGGTGCTGCTGGCCAAGCTCTGGCTGCAGCAGGTGCACGGTGTCCGGCCCGACTACTTCAGCTGCCCACCGGACCTGACCGCGATGATGCTCGAAGCGGACGCCGCCGTGGTGATCGGCGACGTGGCGCTGCGGGCGACCTACGAGGGTGCCAGCCGAGGCTTGACCGTGCATGATCTGGGCCAGGCCTGGCGATCCTGGACAGGCCTACCGATGGTGTTCGCGGTATGGGCCGTCCGGCAGGAGTTCGCGCGGGCGCATCCCGGCCTGGTCAAGGACGTGCACACCGCATTCCTGCGTAGCCGGGACGAGGCGCTGGCGCATGTCGATGAGGTCGCAGCGCAAGCGGCTCGCTGGGAGATCTTTGACGCGGCCACCCTGGCGCACTACTTCCGGACCCTGGACTTTTCCCTTGGCGACCGGCAGCTGGCAGGCATGCTGGAATTCGGTCGCCGGGCTGCCGAGGCCGGTGCGATCCCGCAGCCGATCAGCCCCCGGTTCGCCGAACTTTAGGCTTGCTTGGGGATGACGGAGCCCCGTTCGGGGGACACGAGGCTCCGCCACCCCCATTGAGGATCGAGACCGGACGGGACCAGCCATTCATTCGATCCCCAAGTCGACGGAAAAGTTGATCAATCCCAGCCGAATACTCCGGACGGCGCTGCGTTGTGCTGTGCGGTGGCGGACGCAGCCACAGCTGACTGGCTCGCGGGCGCGGTCAGCTGCCGACCGGCGGTCATCGATGCGGCGACCGCGAACACCCCGACTGCCGTAACCACGGCGAGCCGGGTGCGGGTGTGGTGAGCAAAGCGGATCAGCACGGTGGTGACTCCCAGGATCGGACGGGTTTACCGGACAGCGGAATCACACCGTTTTGGGAGTGCTTTCTGCTATGCCGTTTCAGGGCAGCAACCGGACACCGAGATAGCAGGAAGTTGACGCCGCCGGGGTGGCGTCGCGCTGAGTCACAATTCGCCAGTGACAGCGTCACCATCAGCCACCGAAGTGGTGCTACAGCCAGCCCCGGCGCGCTGCTTCGACGCCGGCTTCGAACCGGCTATTGGCGCCGAGTTCGGCCATCAACCGGGAGATCGTGCGCCGCAGGTGCCTGACCGATACACCGACCTCACGGGCGGATGTCTCGTCGGTGCAGCCAGAGGCCAGCAGTCCCAGAATCCGAGCCTCCTGCGCTGAAATCTCGATGGCCGGCGGCGGCTCGACCCCGCTCTGCTGCCACGGCAGCTCCCTGGCGTCCTGCCAAGCCCGGTGAAACAGATCCAGGAAACCGGACACCAGGCCCGGATGCCTGACTATCAGCGCGCCGCGGCGGCTGTTGGCCGGATCGACCGGCACCACCGCAACCTTGCAGTCCATGATCACCATCCGGTCGATGTGCTGGTCGGTCACCCTGACCTTCGCCCCGCCCATCACCAGTTCGCGCAGGTAGACCCGGTTGAGCTCGTCATCGAGCACCGATGCCTCGTGGATCACTCGCATCTCCACGCCGCGCCGGATTCCCCGCTGGTCCAGCGGCCGGCTCGCCTCCAGCGACTCCCGGCTCTGCGGGCCGCCGGGCTGGATCGAGTAGACGCAGGTGCGGGTAAAGAAGGACAGCTCTTCCAGCCGGTCCCGGACCGCCTGCAGGTCCTCCAGCCGCTCCACGCCGTGGTCTTCGGACTCCCGCGCGCCGCCGTCGGTGCGCAGCAGCTCCAGCTCGCCGATCACGAACCGGGTATCCGAGGTGCGCCGGTAGCGGCGCAGCAATTCGTCCTCGCATTGCTCGATCAGCGGCCCGATGCTGGCGCTCGGCCTGGGCACTACGAAACCCGAGCCACCGGTCGGGTCACGCTTGAGCACGCCCAGCTCGATCAACCACTCGCAGTCGGCCAGTACTTGTTCGACCGGCAGGCCGAGCTCGATCGCCAGCTCGTCGGCGGTGCTCGACGGGTTGCTCAGCAGCGCCCGGTACAGCCGCTCCTGGTCGGCGCCAAAGCCCAGGTCCGCCAGGCCCATCAGTGAGGCCTTGGCTGTTTGCTGACGTTCGGTGTCAGTGACCTGCCATCGGCAACGCCGCCGCGATCCCACCCGGCGGCGCACGATAGAGCACTCGGAAAAACTCCGGAAGGACTGATCGCCGTGACGGCCTCGACCGTTCGATTCTTCAAGACCGATCCCGGCGCCCGTCCGGCTGCGCTGGTTGCGACCTGGCTGATCGACGCCCTCGCCGGCGCGACCGCGGGGGTTCGGCTGTCCTGTTCGAACACCGAGCTGATCATGCTCGACGTCCGGACCTCGGAGGCACATCTGCCGATCCACCAGTTGCTGATGACCGCGCTTGCTGAAGCTCGCTTCGCCGGCTGGGAGCTGTCCCGGGAGTAGTCCAGGCTGCCGGATGATCTCGGGTGGCTGACCCGCTGCGGCTGCCGGATCGATCGCGGCTGCCGGTTCGACATGGTGACTGCCCGTTTCTGCATCGGTATCGATACTGTGCCAGTCGGGTCGTTGTACTGGGAAAAGAAAATAGCACTCTTAACCCCGGTATAACACCGAATTGGAAAATATCGTTAGGCATCGCGGCCAGATTTTGGCAGGCTGTCCCGGTGACCGATCCCGCGAGCCTGCTGGCCGCCTATGACGCCCAGGTTCGGACCGCAGTGTCTGTGCGGCCACCGCAAGGCACCACCGTCGACTGGGACGGCCCGGTGCTGCGGGCCAGTGGTGGCCATCGTGGGTTCGTCGGGTACCGGGACCTGGCCGGCTTGCGCGGGGCCGAACTCGATGCGCTGATCGAGCGCACCTGCCGCTATTTCGACGACCGGGGTGAGTCGTTCGAGTGGAAGACCCACGCGCATGACGAGCCGGCCGACCTGCCCGAGCGGCTGCTGGCGGCCGGGTTCGTTGCCGAGGACGTCGAGAACCTCTTCGTCGGCATCGCGACGGAGCTGGCCGCCGAACCCGATCTGCCGGCCGAAATCAGCATCGTCGAACTCACCGAGGCCGCGGACTTGAGGCGGGTCGGTGTCCTGGAGAGCGAGGTCTGGGGAGCGGACTGGAGTTGGCTGGCCGATGACCTGATCGCCCGGAAGGTGGCCGATCCTGCGGCTCTGCTGGTGTTCGCGGCCCGCGTCGGCCCGGATTTGGTGTCCGCGGCCTGGCTGGTGCGCAATCCCGGCACCGACTTCGCGGGCCTCTGGGGCGGTTCGACACTGGCCGCCTGGCGGGGTCGCGGCATCTACCGGGCGCTGATCGGCCGCCGGGCCCAGGTTGCGGTCGAGCGTGGGACCCGCTACCTGCAGGTCGATGCTTCGCCGGACAGCACCCCGATCCTGCGCCGGCTGGGTTTCGTCCAGATCACCACCACCACGCCCTACGTTCACCCGCCACCGGCCCGGTAGCTAGCAGCCGGGCGACTGAGCATCGAGCACCGGTTACCCTGAGACGGTGACGACCGCGGCCAATTCCTCCGAACTCACTGACCTGCTTGCCCGTTCTGCCGACGGTGGCCGGATCACACCGGAGGAGGCGTTGCTGCTCTACACCGACGCCCCGCTGCACGCCCTGGGTGAGGCCGCCGACAGCGTCCGTCGCCGTCGCTACGCCGGCGATGCGGTGAATGTCGCCACGTACATCATCGACCGCAATATCAACTACACCAACGTCTGCCTGACCGCCTGCAAGTTCTGTGCGTTCTACCGGGCACCTGGGCACAGCGAGGGCTGGACACACCCGGACGAGGAGATCCTGCGCCGGTGCGCCGAAGCGGTCGAGCTCGGCGCTACCCAGATCATGCTGCAGGGCGGCCATTCGCCGGAGCTGGGCATCGAGTGGTACGAGCGGATCTTCGCGGCCATCAAGCGGGAGCAACCCTCGCTCACGCTGCACTCGCTCGGCGCGTCCGAGGTGGTGCACATCGGCAAGGTGTCTGGCCTGGAGCATGCCGAGGTGATCGCGCGGCTGCACGCCGCCGGGCTGGATTCGTTCGCCGGGGCCGGCGCCGAGATCCTGGTCAGCCGGCCGCGGACGGCGATCGCTCCGCTGAAGGAAACCGGGGAGACCTGGCTGTCGGTGATGGAGACCGCGCACGGCCTGGGCGTGGAATCCACCGCGACGTTCATGATGGGCACCGGTGAGACCAACGCCGAGCGGATCGAGCACCTGCGGATGGTGCGCGACGTGCAGGACCGTACCGGCGGCTTCCGGTCGTTCATCCCGTGGACCTACCAGCCGGAGAACAACCACCTCAAGGGACGTACCCAGGCGACCTCGCTGGAGTACCTGCGGATGATCGCGATCAGCCGGCTGTTCTTCGACAATGTCAATCACCTGCAGGGTTCCTGGCTGACGACCGGCAAGGACATCGGACAGCTGACGCTGCACTTCGGCGCCGACGACCTGGGCTCGGTGATGCTCGAAGAGAACGTGGTCTCCTCGGCCGGGGCCAAGCACCGCTCGAACCGCACCGAGCTGATCGAGCTGATCCGGTCGGCCGGCCGGATCCCGGCGCAGCGCGACACGCTCTACAACCACCTGGTGGTGCACCGCGATCCCGCTGAGGATCCGGTGGATGACCGGGTGCACTCGCACTTCGCGTCCACCGCGCTGAAGTTGCTGCCTGTCACCGCGTCCGCCAGCTGAGCGGCGGGTGTCGCTCACCCTCGCGGTGGCTGCCGGTCTGGGGTCCGCGCTGGCCTACGGGGCCGGTACGGCCGGCCAGCATGCCGCCGCCTATACCGGCCGCGCCGACGCCGGCAAGCTCGCCGATCTCGTCCGCAACCCGCGTTGGCTGCTGGCCTCGGCCGGTGACCTGCTCGGCATCCTGCTGCAACTGATCGCGCTGGACAACGGGCCGGTGGTGCTGGTCCAGCCGCTGCTGGTGCTGTCCTTGCCGGTGGCGGTCATCGTCCGGTCGGCCTTCGGGGTGCCGCGGCCGACCTGGACCGACCTGGCCAACTGCGCCACGCTGATCCTCGGGCTCGGGCTGTTCCTAGCGCTGCTCGGCGAGCCGCATCGGGGCCGGACTATTGGGTTGCAGGCGGTGATCTGGACCTCGCTGCTTGCCGTCGGGCTTGGTGGCGCGGCGATCGCGGTGATGCGAAACCGGCCGCCGGTGCCGCGTGCGGTGACCTTCGGGCTCGTCGCGGGCTGCTGGTTCGGGGTGGCCAGCGTGCTGATCGAGGCGGTGTCCACCGTGTTCACCGACGACGGGATCGCCGGTTTCCGCCGGGCGGCCGGCCTGGTACCGCTGATGGCGGTGCTGGTGCTGGCTGCGGTCGGCTACCTGCTGGTCCAGATCGGTTTCCAGCTCGGCCCGCTCGGCGCCAGCTTCCCACCTAACCTGATCCTCGATCCGGTGGTGGCGGTGGTGCTCGGTGCGGTGCTGCTGGGCGAGCACGTCCCGCTCGGACCGTGGCGGATCGCCGGCTATCTGGTGTGCGTGGCGCTCACCGGCTGGGCCGCGGTCCGGCTGGCCGAACCTGGTCACGAACCGGCCCGCCCGCGCAGTGGCTAGCTCAGCCGAGCCGGCTCGGGTGCGGTGCCGCCCACCTCGCCGGCCGGTCCGCGCCATCAGGAACAATCGAGGACGATGAGCAGAGCCAGCCTCGAGAAGAAGCCCCGGGACGTCGCCACCATGTTCGATGGCGTGGCCAAGCGCTACGACCTGACGAACACGGTGCTGTCCTTCGCCCAGGATCGCCGCTGGCGCCGCCGCACCCGAGATGCGCTCGCGCTGCGGCCCGGCCAGCGGGTACTCGACGTGGCCGCCGGCACCGGCGTGTCCACCGCCGAACTGGCCCGCTCGGGCGCTTCTGTGGTGGCTAGCGACTTTTCGATCGGCATGCTGCGGGCCGGTGCCAGCCGCTCCGGCCGCCGCCACCTGCCGTTCGTGGCCGCCGACGCGCTGCACCTGCCGTTCGCCGACGCCGCCTTCGATGCGGTGACCATCTCGTTCGGACTGCGCAACATCGAGGATGTGCCGGCGGCGCTCGCCGAGTTCCGCCGGGTGACCAAGCCTGGCGGCCGGCTGGTGATCTGCGAGTTCTCGACCCCGGTGATCCCGGGCTTTCGCCAGCTCTACCTCAATTACCTGATGCGGGCGCTGCCGTGGATCGCCAGGCGGGTCTCCAGCAACCCTGACGCCTACGTCTACCTGGCTGAGACCATCCGCTCCTGGCACGACCAGCAAGCGCTGGCGAAGGTAATCATCGAGGCTGGTTGGACCGAGGTGCACTGGCGCAACGTGACCGGTGGCATCGTCGCGCTGCATCGGGCTCAGCAGCCGGCCGACTAATCGAATTGACATAGTTGCTGGATGCATCTAATTTAGATGCGTGATGCAAACATCTAACCCGGTGGCGCCGGACCGTCAGCAGGGCGAGGCCGCACCGGTGACCGACCCGATCGATGAGCTGGAACGGCAGCTGCGCACCCTCGGGATGAACATCAGCCGGTTTAAGCATCAGATCAATGGCAATCGGCTCGACCGGCTGGCACTGATGGTGCTGGGCACGCTGACCTTCTGCGGGCCGTCCCGGCTGAGCACGGTCGCGGACAAATGTGGCCTCGATCCGTCCACCGTCTCTCGCCAGGTCGCCGATCTGGAGAAGGCCGGCCTGCTGGCGCGCGAGGTCGACCCGGACGATCGGCGCGCGGTGCTGCTGATGGCCACCGAGCGCGGCCAGGCGATGCTCGGCCGGCTCGAACAGGGCCGTCGCAAACGGATCGAACGCACCTTGACCGGCTGGACGGCCGATGAGATAGCGACCCTCGGGCAGCTGCTTGGCCGGCTCAACGAAGCCACCGAGAAGTACAGCGAACAGAATTACCTCGAATTGGAACGGGACCTCAACGATGACTAACACCACCTCCGCCGCGCCGGCCGTGTCAGATGATTCGGGTCGGCTCTCACACAACCAGATCATGCTCATCCTGTCCGGCCTGCTGCTCGGTATGTTCCTGGCCGCGCTGGACCAAACCATCGTGTCGGCCGCTATGCGCACCATCGCCGACAAGCTCAACGGCCAGACCAACCAGGCCTGGGTGACCACCGCCTACCTGGTCACCTCGACAGTCTCGACGCCGCTGTACGGCAAGTTGAGCGACATGTACGGCCGCAAGAAGTTCTACCTGTTCGCCATCTCGATCTTCCTGGTCGGCTCGGTGCTGTCCGGGATGTCGAGCTCGGTCGGTGAGCTCGCGGCCTTCCGGGCGCTGCAGGGCTTGGGCGCCGGTGGCCTGATGGCGCTGGCCTTCGCGATCGTCGCCGACATCGTCTCGCCGCGCGAGCGAGCCAAGTACCAGGGCTACTTCATGGCGGTGTTTGGGCTGTCCTCGGTGGCCGGACCGGTGCTCGGCGGTCTGCTGGCGGGCCAGGACCGGTTGCTCGGTTTCGACGGCTGGCGCTGGGTGTTCTACGTCAACGTGCCGATCGGCATCGTCGCGCTCGCGGTTGTCAGCAGGTTCCTGAATATCCCGCACCTGCGCCGCAATCACAAGATTGACTACACCGGCGCGGTGCTGCTGGTGCTGGGCGTGACCTCGCTGCTGCTGGTCGCCGAGCAGGGTCGTGATTGGGGCTGGGGTTCTGGCCGCGCGCTGAGCTGCTACGTCGGCGGGGTCGTGCTGCTGGCCAGCTTCATCTGGCAGGAACGCCGGGTCGCAGACGAGGCCATTCTGCCGCTCAAGATGTTCCAGTCGCCGGTTTTTAGCGTGGCATCGGTGCTGAACTTCATCATCGGTATGGGCATGTTCGGTGGCATCATCTCGCTGCCGCTGTACATGCAGATAGTCAAGGGCTTTAGCCCGACCAAGTCCGGCCTGTCGCTGCTGCCACTGATGTTCGGAATGATGCTGGTGGCCATGGGTAGCGGTATCGCGACCTCCAAGACCGGCCGGTACAAGGTCTTTCCGATCATCGGCACCGCCATCCTGGTGCTGGCGCTGTTCGGGCTGTCCCGGATCAGCGCTACCACCAGTTACTCCCAGCTCGCACCGCTGATGTTCCTCCTTGGTGCTGGTCTTGGCTGCTGCATGCAGACCCTGATCCTGGCCACTCAGAACTCGGTGCCGGCTTCTCAGATGGGGGTGGCCACCGCGTCGGCTACCTTCTTCCGGTCGATGGGCGGCACCTTCGGCACCGCAGTGTTCCTGACCATCTTCTTCTCCGGCGCCACCAGCCGGGTCGGCGCTAACGTGCAGGCGGCCGCGCAAACGCCCGAGTTCCAGAGCGCGCTGCGCGATCCGGCCAACGGAACCATCGCTCGCGCGCTGGAGGCGATCAAGGGCGGCTCTACCAGCCAGCTCAACGACACCAGCTTCCTCAAGCACGGATCAGCGGTGCTGCGGGAGCCGTTCCTGTCCGGCTTTGCCGGTGCGATGGATCGGGTGTTCCTGGTTGCCGCGCTGGTGGTGATACCGGCCTTCCTGCTCAGCTTCTTCCTCAAGGAGGTCAAGCTGCGAACGGAATCCGGCCTGGAGGCGCAGGCTGCCGAACGCCGCCGGCTCGCCGAGCTGTCCGAGAACGCGGGCAGCGCCCGGAACGGTGCGTGAGCACCCTGTGATGGCAGCCCGCTACCAAGTTGCGGGCAGGTCAGGTCTCGGTAACGTCGGGTGCAGCAAGAGTTCTCGTCAGCGGCAAGCACCATGCCAGGGCGACCAACCATGACACCGGGCAACTAGGGCCGGCATGGTTTCGGGGGCGCCGGTGGTGGCCATCCTGCTCACAATGGGGGTGGCCATCACCGGTAAGCCGAGAGATCGCGCGGTACTGTGACGCCGCGTGATGGCAATGAGTCCGATCGAGCCGCTCGGCGATGTGCAGATCGCGGCCTACCTGGCCCGGATCGGTATCGAGACCGTGGCCGAGCCCGGGATCGGATCGCTACGGGAACTCCAGCGACGGCACCTGCAGACGGTGCCGTTCGAGAACCTGAGCATCCATCTCGGCGAACCAGTATCGCTGGCCATCGGTGACTTGTTCGACAAGATCGTGACCCGCCGGCGGGGTGGATTCTGTTACGAGGTCAACGGCCTGTTCGCATCCCTGCTGAGCGCGCTCGGCTACCGGGTGAGCCTGCTCGGTGGCGGTGTGTACCGCGAGGGCCGGCTCGGGCCGCCCTTCGACCACCTGGCGCTCGCGGTGGACGGCTGGTTGTGTGATGCCGGGTTCGGCCGCCTCAGCGGGTACCCGCTGAGGCTCGATACCGATGCGTCACAGGACGATCCGTGCGGGACCTTCACGGTGGCGACGCTGCCCGGTGGTGACCTCGACGTCTCGCTGGACGGCACCCCGCAGTACCGGCTCGAAGCTCGACCGCGGGCGCTGGCGGATTTCGTCCCGACCTGCTGGTGGCAGCAGAGCGACCCGGACTCGCACTTTCGCAAGGGCCCGGTCTGTTCCCGGCTCACCGAGACGTTTGGCACGCTGACGCTTGCCGATCGGAGCCTAACCAGCACCGAGGGGACCCGACGCGAGCAGACCGTGCTCGACACCGACCTGGACGTGCTGCGCGGCTACCGCGAGCAGTTCGGCATGGTGCTCGACCGGGTCCCGGTGCCGGTACCCCGCTAAGCGATCTTGAGGAGATACCAGCGCTATGGCACGCGCGGTGTCAAGAGCGCCCTCAGCCGGGTCAGTGCGGGAGCACATCCGGGTTGTCGATCAGGCGCTGCCGGCTGGCCTTGATCTCCGCCTCGGCCTCGACCCGGCCGACCCAGGACGCGCCCTCGACGCTCTTGCCCGGCTCAAGTTCCTTGTAGACCTCGAAGAAGTGCTGGATTTCCAGCCGGTCGAATTCGGGCACGTGATGGATGTCGCGCAGGTGCTCCAGCCGAGGGTCATTGGCCGGCACGCACAGCACCTTGTCGTCGCCGCCCTTCTCATCGGTCATCCGGAACATCCCGATGGCCCGGCAACGCACCAGCACACCCGGGAACAGCGGATCGCCCTGTAGCAGCACCAGCGCGTCCAGCGGGTCGCCGTCCTCGCCGAGGGTGTTCTCGATATAGCCGTAGTCAGCGGGGTACTGGGTCGAGGTGAACAGCGTCCGATCGAGCCGGATCCGGCCGCTGGCGTGATCGACCTCGTACTTGTTCCGGCTGCCCTTCGGGATCTCGATCAGGACGTCGAACTCCTGCATGCCGAGCTCCTCTCACGTCGGGGTTGCGCGCCGCGCTGGCGTGGTCGAAATCGGCTGCGCGTGACAGGTCACTATTGTGACCTACCGTGACCGCGCCCCGGACCAGCCCGATCCGGGTTGTGCTGCTCGTCATGCTGAGCCTAGTGCTGGCGGCGGCCGGCTTCGGCGCGCTGGCCGGCGGTCGGCAGTATCTGGCCGACCGTTCATTTCACCCGATCCGGGTGCCGGCGGCTACCGCGCCGGCGAGCGACGCGGCCACCGCGTTGGCCGGCGCGAGCACTGCCCCGAGCGATCCCGCCAGCACCGCAGCCGAGCCGGCGGCGCCCACCGCGGCAGGGGTGGCTGCGGCGCTGGCGAGCAAGCTGACCGTCCCCGAGCTCGGCCCGTCGGTGTCGGCCCAGGTCTTCGACGCGGTCACCGGGACGCCATTGTTCGGTCACCGGGGCGCCGCGCTGGTGGCGCCGGCCTCGACTGCCAAGCTGCTGACCGCGGCCGCCGCGCTCACCGCCTACCAACCCAGCGCCCGGTTCAGCACCCGGGTGGTCGCCGGCGACACGCCCGGCTCGGTGGTGCTGGTCGGCGGCGGCGACCCGACGCTGTCGGCCGCGCCCGCGGCGTTGCCGGTCGAATACCCGGAAGCCGGCCGGATCTCAGACCTCGCCGCGCAGGTTCGCAAGAGCCTCGGGGGGAGTCCGATCAGCCAGCTAGTGGTGGACAATTCGTTGTTCAGCGGACCGGCCACCGCGCCCGGCTGGGCGCCCGAGGACAGCCCATCAAGCTATGCCTGCCCGATCAGCGCCGCGATGGTCGACGGTGGCCGGGACGCGCCGGGCAACGAGCAGCGCTCGGCCAACCCCGATCTGGCCGCCGGCAATGCCCTGGCCGCGGCGCTCGGCGTGCCCACGGTGTTGCGCGGCACCGCGCCGGCCGGCGCGAAGCTGCTCGGCACGGTGCGGTCGGCACCGGTCGGCGTGCTGGTCGAGCAGATGCTGCGGGACTCGGACAATGTGATCGCCGAGGTACTGACCCGGCAGGTGGCGATCGCCGCTCACCAGCCGGCATCGTTCGCGGCCGGCGCGGCGGCGGTCCGGGCCGCTATCGCGCCACTGGGAATCGCCGGTGGCAGCGGGATGCGCGACGGCAGCGGGCTGTCGGTGCTGGACCGGATCCCGGCCACCGCCCTCAGCCAGGTGCTGCTGCAAGCGGTCCGGCCCAACCGGCCGGCGCTGCGCTTCATCCTGAGCGGCCTGTCGGTGGCCGGCTGGGACGGCTCGCTTATCGAACAAGGCCGGTTCGGCGCTGCCGGCGGCGCCGCCGACGGGGTACTGCGCGCCAAGACCGGCAGCCTGACCGGAGTCTCCACGATGGCCGGAGTGGTCACCGACGCCGACGGCCGCCAGCTGATCTTCGCCTTCGCGGCCGATCAGGCGCCGAGCGAGGCCGGGACTCGCAACGCCATCGACCAGCTCGCGCTGGCCGTCGCCCGGTGTGGCTGTCACTGACCGGCCGATCCCTGACCGGCCGACCCCTGACCGGCCGCTGAGCTGGGCGCGGTCAGCCTGCCGGCGCGCGCCGGTAGCGTGAGCGCATGACATCCCTGATCGATTGGTCGGTTGCCGAGCGGACGGCTCGGGCGCTCGTCCCGGCGCCACCGCAGGTCAGCCCTGCCGAGGCGCAGGCGGTGGTCCTCGAGCTACGGCAGGCCACCGAGCGGGCAGCGGCTCAGGTCGCCGAGCTGACCGAGTTGACCGAACCGGCGATTACCGCGCGCACCGTAGTGGTGGATCGTCCCGGCTGGGTCGGGGCCAACGTCGCGAGCATGGCGACGGTGATGGACCCGCTGACCGACCGGCTGATGGCTGAGAAGCCGCCCGGCAGGTTGACGGCCAAGGTCGGCGGCCGGACGACCGGTGCCCAGGCCGGCCTGGTGCTGGCCTTCCTGTCCGGCAAGGTGCTCGGCCAGTACGAGTTTTTCTCTGTCGAGCAGGGGCAACTGCTGCTGGTGGCACCCAACATCGTGGCTGTCGAGCAGGTGCTCAAGGTCAATCCGAGCGACTTCCGGCTCTGGGTATGCCTGCACGAGGTCACCCACCGGGTGCAGTTCACCGCGGTGCCCTGGTTGCGCCAGCACATGCTCGATGAGGTCGCGGCGCTCACCGACACCGTCGAGGTGGACGCCGAAGCGATGCGCGAGCGGCTCAAGACCGCGGTGGGCGAGCTGGCCAAGCTGGTCCGCGGCGAGGGCGACGGCGCCGGCCTGATGAACGCGCTCGCCTCGCCGGAGTCTCGCGAGGTGATGGATCGGGTCACCGGCTTCATGTCGCTGGTCGAGGGGCACGCCGAGTACGTGATGAACGCGGTCCCGGCCACCGTCATCCCGTCCCAGCGAGAGATCGAGAAGCGATTCGCGGCCCGTCGCCGCCGCGGTGGCAACCCGCTGGACCGGCTGCTGCGCACGCTGCTCGGGATGGACGCCAAGACCCGGCAGTACACCCAGGGCTCGCAGTTCGTCCGGACCGTCGTTGACCAGGTTGGCTTGGCCGGCTTCAACGCGGTTTGGACCTCGCCCGAGACCTTGCCCAGCAAGGCTGAGATCACCGCTCCGGCCGACTGGGTCAAGCGGGTGCACGGCTGACATGGGGCCGCATCCGGCAGTGGCGGCCGTCCGGCTCGCCGTCCGCCAGGCACTCGGCCAGCAGTCGGCGGGACCGGCAGTCCTGGTGGCCTGCTCCGGCGGGGCCGACTCGGTGGCGCTGGCCGCCGCGGTGGCTTTCGAAACCGCCCGGACCGGACGGTGCGCGGGCCTGGTCACCATCGATCACGGCCTGCAGGCCGGCTCCGCGGCCCGGGCCGCGCTGGTCGGCCAGCTCGGCTACGAGCTGGGGCTCGATCCGGTGCACCAGATTCCGGTCGTGGTCGGTCGGGCCGGCGGCCCGGAAGCGGCCGCCCGGACCGCCCGCTACGCCGCCCTGCGGCCGCTGCTCGCCGACTACCGGGTGCTGCTCGGGCACACCGCCGACGATCAGGCCGAGACGGTGCTGCTTGGTCTTGGCCGGGGCTCCGGCGGCCGCTCGATCGCCGGCATGCGGGCCGAGTCGGACGGCTACCTGCGGCCGCTGCTCGGCGTGCGCCGAGCCGATACGGTCGCCGCCTGCACGGCACTGGGCCTGCCGGTTTGGCAGGACCCGCACAATCTGGATCCGCGGTTTCGCCGGGTCCGGCTGCGCCACGAGGTGCTGCCGCTGCTGGAAGACGTGCTGGCCGGCGGGGTGACCGAGGCCCTGGCCCGGACCGCCAGCATGCTGACCGAGGACCTGGATGCGCTCGACCAGCTTGCCGGCCAGGCGCTAGCCGCGGCGCTGGACCCGACGGGCGCGCTGCGGCTGACGGTGCTGGACGGCCAGCCGGCGGCGATCCTGCACCGGGTGCTCAAACGCTGGGCCGAGGACGGCGGGGCCGGCCGGCTCAGCGCCGAGCAGGTGCACCAGCTCGGCCGGCTGGTGAGGCGCTGGCACGGCCAGCTCGGCAGCGACCTCCCGGGCGGATATCGGGCCGTGCGGGTATCGGGCAGACTGGAGCTGGTGGCACCGGCAGCGGCTGCCCCGCCGACCGCTCAGCCGCCGGCCCAGCCGGCCAAACCGCTCGTCCCGAATGCCGAATACCCAGTGAAACAGGAGTGATTGTGTCCGTACTGGACGACGACATCGAAGCCGAAGTGGTTTCGGCCGAGCAGATCAGAACCAAGATAGTGGAGCTGGCCGCCGCGATCGACGCCGACTACGCCGATCGCGAACCGTTGCTGGTCGGGGTGCTCAAGGGCGCGGTGATCTTCATGTCGGATCTGGCTCGGGCGCTGTCCCGGCCGTCGGCGATGGAGTTCATGGCCTGCAGCTCCTATGGGGCGTCGAACAAGTCCTCAGGTGTGGTCCGGATCCTCAAGGACCTTGACCGGGACGTGACCGGCCGCGACATCCTGATCGTGGAGGACATCATCGATTCCGGGTTGACGCTGTCCTGGCTGCTCAAGAACCTGCAGGCCCGCGATCCCGCCTCGGTCGAGGTGGTCGCACTGCTGCGCAAGCCGGACGCGATCAAGGTGCAGGTGCCGGTCCGCTATGTCGGCTTCGACATCCCGAACGACTTCGTGGTGGGTTACGGCCTGGATTATGCCGAGCGATATCGCGATCTGCCCTATATCGGCCGGCTCAAGGCCTCCATTTACGGAGGCTGAGCCTGCGGGTAACCCCGCTGCGATGCCAATAAAGGACCGGTTTGGCCGCTAAGCTCGACCGCCTGGCGCGGGATGGCGCTATCTCACATATCCTGGTCGGTAGGAACTAGCTCGTACAGCGCGGCGTTCGACAAGTGCGGGAAAATTTCGACTGCGGGCAACCCGTCCGCGATCACCGCCCGCAGCAGGATGGCCCAAGCCCTGATCAGGAGGAAACGCCCGGTTGCCAGTCTCCGGGCGAACGCAATATGGATCGTAAGCGTCTAGCACGTTCCCCGATACTGTGGGTCGGCCTCGCAGTGATACTGCTGTTCATCCTGCCCCAGCTGCTGACCGGTGGCAGCAGCTACAAGTCCGTCAAGACCTCGGAGGCGCTTTCCCAGGTCGATGCGGGCAACGTCAAGACGGCGACAATCCATGACAAAGAGCAATCAATCGACCTGGATCTGAAGTCGCCCTACAACGGCAAGACCAAGATCAGTGCCTCGTACCCCAACGATGCCAGCCTGGCCGTCTTCAACGACGTCCGGGGCAAGGTCGGCGCGGACGGGCTGGCCACCAAGATCAGCAAAGAGAACGCGCTGCTGTCGATCCTGCTGTCGCTGCTGCCGATCCTGCTGATCGCGGGCGTGCTGTTCTTCGTGATGTCGAACCTGCAGGGCGGCGGCTCGAAGGTGATGAGCTTCGGCCGGAGCAAGGCCAAGCTGGTGAGCAAGGACACCCCGAAGACCACCTTCGCTGACGTGGCCGGGGCCGATGAGGCGATCGAGGAACTGGAAGAGATCAAGGATTTCCTCGCGAACCCGGCCCGCTACCAGGCGATCGGCGCCAAGATCCCCAAGGGCGTGCTGCTTTACGGCCAGCCCGGTACCGGCAAGACCCTGCTTGCCCGCGCGGTCGCCGGTGAGGCCGGCGTGCCGTTCTACTCGATCTCCGGCTCGGACTTCGTCGAGATGTTCGTCGGCGTCGGCGCCAGCCGGGTTCGTGACCTGTTCGAGCAGGCCAAAGCCAACGCCCCGGCCATCGTGTTCGTCGACGAGATCGACGCGGTCGGCCGGCACCGCGGCGCGGGCATGGGCGGTGGCCACGACGAGCGCGAGCAGACCCTCAATCAGCTGCTGGTCGAGATGGACGGCTTCGACGTCAAGGGCACCGTGATCCTGATCGCGGCCACCAACCGGCCCGACATCCTGGACCCGGCGCTGTTGCGGCCCGGCCGCTTCGATCGGCAGATCGCGGTGTCGGCACCTGACATCATCGGCCGCCGCGCGGTGCTGGAGGTGCACGCCAAGGGCAAGCCGTTCGCCGCGGACGTCGACCTGGCCACCATCGCCCGCCGGACTCCCGGCTTCACCGGGGCGGACCTGGCCAACGTGGTCAACGAGGCCGCGCTGCTCACCGCCCGCAAGAACGGCCGCCTGATCACCAACGAGGCACTCGAAGAGGCCATCGACCGGGTGATTGCAGGCCCCGAGCGCAAGACCCGGGCGATGAGCGACAAGGAGAAGCGGGTTACCGCTTACCACGAGGGCGGTCACGCGCTGGCCGCCTGGGCGATGCCCAACCTGGACCCGGTGCACAAGGTGACGATCCTGCCCCGCGGGCGGTCCCTCGGGCACACCCTGGTGCTGCCGCTGGAGGACCGCTACACCCAGACCCGCGCCGAGATCCTTGACCAGCTGGTGTACGCGCTGGGCGGCCGGGCTGCCGAGGAGCTGGTGTTCCACGAGCCCACCACCGGCGCGTCCAACGATATCGAGAAGGCCACCTCGCTGGCCCGGTCGATGGTCACCGAGTACGGCATGAGCGCCAAGCTCGGCGCGGTCAAGTACGGCACCTCGGACGCCGAGCCGTTCATGGGCCGGGACTACGGGCACCAGCGCGATTACTCCGAAGAGATCGCGTCCTGGATCGACGAAGAGGTTCGGGGCCTGATCGAAGCCGCGCATGACGAGGCCTGGGAGATCCTGGTCCAGTACCGCGACGTGCTCGATCAGCTGGTGCTCGAACTCGCCGAGCGGGAAACCCTGAACAAGGAGGATCTGGAACGGATCCTGGCGCCGGTGCACAAGCGAGCGCCGCACAGCACGTTTGCCGGCTTCGGCAAGCGCACCCCGTCGGATCGACCGCCGATCGAGATTCCGGTGACCGTCCGGCCGGCGGTCACCGCCGGACTGAACGGCGCTGGCGGTTCGAATGGTGCCGGCAGCCCCAACGGCAACCCTGGCTACGGCAACCCTGGCTACGGCGACCCTGCCTACGGCAATCCGGGCTATGGCAACCCCGGTGAGGGCAATCCAGCCAACGGGCAGTCCGCTCCGGAGCCGGCAACGATGCCCGGCGGGGCGGCTTACCCGCCGGCACCGGGTTACCCGCCGGTGTCCGGGTACCCGCAATCACCGGGCTACCCACCGCCGCAGTCCTACCCACCGGTGTCCGGGTACCCGCAATCACCCGGTTACCCGCCGGCCGAGGCCTACCCGCCGCCGACCGGATATCCGGTACCTAGCTACCCGCCGGCCGACAGCCACCCGACTGCGCAGTTCCCGGCCAACCCCGGTTACCCGCCGGCCGGCGGCCAGCCGCAGGCCCAGCCGCCGGCCGACCAGCCGGATTCCGATCACGAGACCAAGCAGTTGCCGAAGGTCGAGCCCGACAAGTCGCACTGGCCGTTCGGCCATGGCGACGAGCGTCGCTGATCGGCGCGGGCGCCGTTCACGGATGAGCGAAGTTGATGTAGACCGGGCTGAGGCCGCCGTCCGGGAGCTGCTGCTAGCCATTGGCGAGAATCCCGACCGGGAAGGGTTGCGAGCCACCCCGAGACGGGTGGCACGGGCCTATCAGGAGATCTTCGCCGGCCTGCATGTCGACCCGGACGAGGTGCTGCAAACCACCTTCGATGAGCATCATGACGAGTTGGTGCTGGTCAAGGACATCCCGCTGTATTCGACCTGCGAGCACCACCTGGTGACCTGGCACGGCAGCGCCGCCGTCGGCTACATCCCCGGCGACGACGGCCGGATCACTGGGCTGTCCAAGCTGGCCCGGGTGGTCGACCTCTACGCCAAGCGGCCGCAGGTGCAGGAGCGGCTGACCTCGCAGGTCGCCGACGCGGTGATGCGCAGGCTGCAGCCGCGTGGCGTGATCGTGGTGGTCGAGGCCGAGCATCTGTGCATGGCAATGCGCGGGGTGCGCAAGCCAGGCGCCCGCACCATGACCTCGGCCGTCCGGGGCATTTTCAAGAGCGATCCGAGGACCCGTGCCGAGGCGATGAGCCTCATCCTCGGCCGATGACGGCAGCCGCCGGCTTGCCGCTGCACCCGGACCGGCTCACCGTGATGGGCGTGCTGAACGTAACGCCGGACTCGTTCTCCGACGGTGGCCGTTACCTGAACCTGGACGATGCCGTTGCGCATGCGCTGGAGATGACCGAGCAGGGCGCCGATCTGATCGACGTCGGTGGCGAATCCACCCGGCCGGGCGCGGTCCGGGTACCGGCGGACGAGGAAGCCCGCCGGGTGCTGCCGGTCATCAGGCAGCTGGCCGCGGCCGGGCTGGTGGTCAGCGTGGATACCTACCGGGCGACGGTGGCCGAGGCAGCGATCGCCGCCGGTGCCCGGATCGTCAACGACGTTTCCGGCGGACTCGGTGACCCGGACATGGCCCGGGTGATCCGGGATGCGGGTTGCCCGTGGGTGCTGATGCACTGGCGGGGCCACTCGGCCGACATGGCCGCGCTCGCCAGCTACCACGATGTGGTGGCCGACGTGCGGTCCGAGCTGCTGAGCCGGGTGGACCAGGCGGTCGCGGCCGGGGTGGCCAGCCAGCAGCTGGTGCTCGATCCGGGACTGGGCTTCGCCAAGCGACCCGAGCACGACTGGGCCCTGCTGGGCAGGTTCGAGGCGCTGACCGGGCTCGGCCTGCCGGTGCTGCTCGGGGCTTCGCGCAAGTCGTTTCTCGGCAAGCTGCTGGCCGAGAAGACTGGTCCGCGGCCCAGCGCCGGCCGCGAGGATGCCACCACCGCCCTGACCATGTTCGCCGCGCTGAACGGGGCCTGGGGGGTCCGGGTGCATCGGGTCCGGCCGAGCGTGGACGCCGCGCTGGCGGCCAGTGCGATCCTGGCGGCGCGATGAGCTGCGCGGACCGGATCGCGCTGACCGGCCTGACGGTGCGCGGCCGGCACGGTGTCTTCGACTTCGAGCGGCGGGACGGCCAGGACTTTGTGGTCGATGTCGAACTCGAGATCGACACTTCGGTCGCGGCCGCCTCCGATGAGCTCGGTGACACCGTGCACTACGGCGAGCTGGCCGAGGGCCTGGCCGCGGTGGTTGCCGGCGAGCCGGTGAACCTGCTGGAAACCCTTGCAGGCAGGCTCGCCGAGGTGTGCCTGGCCGATCCGCGGGTAGCGGCCGCCACCGTCACGGTGCACAAGCCGCAGGCACCGATACCGCTGAGCTTCGCAGACGTGGCAGTGACCATCCGCCGGGAGGCCAGCCGATGAGCCGCGCGGTGCTGTCCATCGGGTCGAACCTGGATGACCGGCTGGCCAACCTGCGGATCGCGGTGCGCGGGTTTTCGCCATACTTGACAACGCTATCGCCGGTCTATGAAACCCCGCCGTGGGGACCGGTCGCGCAGCAGCCGTTCCTCAACGCGGTCATCATCGCCACCGACCCGGCCGGGACGCCGGCCGACTGGCTGGCCCGCGCCCAGCAATGCGAGCGAGCGGCGGGCCGGGTTCGGGTGCAGCGTTGGGGGCCGCGAACCCTCGATGTGGACGTGGTCGCGGTGGACCAGCTGATCAGCGACGACCCGGAGCTCACCTTGCCGCATCCACGGGCGGCCGAGCGGGCGTTCGTGCTGCTGCCGTGGTGGGCCGCCGATCCCGAGGCGATGTTTCCCGGCCGCGGCTCGGTGCTGGAGCTGATCCAGGCGCTGCCGGCCGGCGAATCCGAGTCGGTGCGGCTGCGGCCCGGCCTGGAGCTGATCGGATGATCAGGCGAACCAGCCTGACCGATTTGCTGGTGCCTTTCGCGCTGGCGCTGGCCGTCAGTTACCTGGTGCTGCGCCTGCTGTACGAGTCGCTGCCACCGTTCCAGTGGTTCACCGCGCTCCCGATTGCCGCGCTCGTGGTCGCCGAATTCGTGGTCGCCGGCCGGGTCCGGGCGGCCGTCCGGCACAAGCCGGACGCCAAACCGATGACGGCACTGGCGATTGCCCGGGCGGTAGCGCTCGGCAAGGCGAGCGCGCTGGTCGCAGCCCTGGTGGCCGGCGCCGCGGTAGCGCTGCTGATCAAGGTCATTCCGGATGCTGGCCGGACCACTGCCGCCGCGCATGATCTCAAGGTTGGCACGGCGGTCCTGATCGTCACGGTATTGCTGGGCATCGCGGGGTTGGCCCTGGAGCGCGCCGGCATCGACCCGAGTCACCGCCCCTGACCGCCGAGCCGCATTATGCGGCGCCCCCAGGCCCAGCTGCAGCCCTCAGGCCCAGCTGCATTGTGCGGCCCGACCGGGCGGATTCCTCGCGAGAAAGCGCCCTTTCGGGCCGCACAATGCGTTTTCGGCCAGCCGATTGGCGCCGTCCGATCTGCTCCGATCTGTCTGTTCAGACTGCCGCCAGTGCATCCTGGGTACGGAGATAGGTTCTGCCAACAAAGCCTAGCTAGACTGCCTGCCATGCCACGCCGCGATCGAGCCCGAGCCCCGTTGGGGTTCTGGCGAATCGCCGGATTGGTGCTCGCTGCCGCCCTGGGCTTGGCGGCGGTCTGCCTGGTGGTCTTCGGCGACAGCCAGAAGCAGCTGCAGGTCGGGGTGCTGCTCGGGCTCTGGGGTGGGCTGATCGGCGCCTTCATGGTCTACGGCTCGCGGCGCAGCCAGGTCGAGCAGGCCGGCGAGCTGGCCGAGGCTGAGTACCGGGCGAACCGGCTGCACGAGGCACAGCTGCAGGTTTCCCAGCTGCAGCAGGCCCAGCTGGAGGCCGCCAACGAGTCCCGGGCCAAGCAGGAGATCGAGCTGCGCAAGCTGGGCGAGGTGCAGCTCTCCCGCGAGGTGGCGGCCCGCCGGGAGGCCGACCTCAACCTGGAGATCTCGCTGCGCCGGGAGATCGAGAAGATGATGACCGAGCACATCGGCGCGTTGCGGGACGAGGTCGCCGCGCTGCGGGCCGAGGTGGTGGAAAAGCTCGGCGGCGAGCTGCGCCTGGAGCGGATCGAGACCACCCGGCTGATCGGCTCGGACCTGGAGGCGTTGCAGCACGAGATCCGCCGGCTGGCCGGCAGCCAGGAGAGTATCGGCCATGCCCCGTCCGCGGTGTCGGCGCCGCTGCCGCACCTGGCGCGGGAAACCATCCTGGCCCGGGAAAACGGCGACTTCAGCCAACCGCCAATGCCGGCCGGCCGGCCGGCCAGACGCCGTGAGGACGTGGCCGACATCGTTGATGCCGAAGTAATCGAGGCTGACCAGCACAGCAAACCAGCCAGCACCGAGCGTCCCGCACCGCAGGCGCCCCCCGCGCCTGCCCCCGCGCCCGCCGCGCGCCGGGCACCGGCGGCCGAAGCTGCCCGAGCGGCAGAGCCGGTTTCCCGGCCCGAACCGGCACCGGATCGTCCGGTGCCTGCCGGCTGGTCAGCGTCGACAGTCGTCGATCCGCTGAACTCGCCGGACACCACCCCGACTGCCACCGAACCGGCTCCGCGATCGGTCCCGCCGCTGTACCGGCAGAGCGAGCAGGTGGCGGCCTTCACTTCGTCGTTCGATCCGTTCGCCGGCCTGCCGCGGCTGAGCCCGTTACCCGACGACATCGACCTGATCGCCGACGAGCGGGTCGCGGCGCAGCCGGGCTCGGCTGGCCGGCGCCGGGCACCGGACGAGCATCCGGATGACGATCCCGAACCAGCCGGCAACCACAGCGGCCGGCGCCGGGCACCGGATGAGCCGGCACCGATGGCCGAGGAACAGCCAGCCGGCCGGCGCCGGGCAAGCGACGAGCGCGGCGGGCGCCGCCGGGCACCGGATGATGCGCCCGATGATCTGATGGCGCGGCTCACCGACCGCTGAGGCCGCGGCCAGCCGATCTTGATACTGACCCGGTGCCATGGCCCGTGCTCAGTATCAAGATCGCCGACTCAGAACCAGCTTTCGTCGTTCCGGTTGGCCGCCGCCCGGGCTCGCTCATCGGCGGCGTCGGCCATCAGCTGGCTGAGGATGGCGCGCACCGAGGCATCGATATCAACGTCGGTCTGATCCGCCAGCAGGTAGACCAGGTATGCCAGTTCGGATAGTTGCTGCGCCCATTCGTGCGGGATCCGGAACGGCCGGCGGCCACCGTCGGTCGCCTTGTTGGTGGTCTCGGACAGCCGGCCCAGCGCGGTGACCGCCTGCAGCAGCAAGGTTGGCGCGGTCGCGTGCGCACCGGCCAGGTCAGCCGCGCTGGCGACAGCGGCCTGAAGTTCGTCCATGGCCGCAGAACCTAGCCGATGCCCGCCGCGCGCATTCGCATAGGCTCGAAGATGTGACCAGACCCGGCGATGCCCCGAGACTGCGGGTCGCTGTCATCGGTGTCGGCCGGGTCGGTTCGGTGCTCGCCAGCGCCCTGGGACGGGCCGGTCATCAGGTGGTGGCGGCCACCGGGGTGAGCCGGGACTCCACCAGGCGGGCAGCCAGGCTGCTGCCGGGGGTGCCGCTGATGCCGGCCGACGAGGCCGCCGGTCACGCGGACCTGGTGTTGCTCACGGTGCCAGACGGTCAGCTGCCCGGCCTGATCCAGGGGCTCGCGGTCACTGGCGTCTGGCAGCCCGGTCAGCTGGCGGTGCACACCTCGGGGGCGCACGGCATCGCGGTCTTCGGGCCAGCGACCGCTGCTGGCGTGATCGGCATGGCACTGCATCCGGTGATGACGTTCGCCGGCCGCCCGGAGGACCTGCAGCGGTTGGAGGGCGCCGCGTTCGGGGTCACCGCGCCGGAGGAGTTCCGGCCGGTCGCCGAAACCCTGGTGCTCGAACTGGGCGGTGAACCGATCTGGGTGCCGGAAGCTGCCCGAGCCCGTTACCACGCCGCGCTCTCGATGGGTTCCAACCACCTGGTGACGCTGGTCAACGACTCGCAGGAAGTGCTGCGCGCGGCCGGCGTCGAGGACCCGGTCCGGCTGCTCGCGCCGCTGCTCACGGCCTCGCTGGACAACGCGCTGCGGCTCGGTGACGAGGCGTTGACCGGGCCGGTGTCGCGCGGTGACCGGGCCACCGTGGAGGCTCACATCAAGGCGCTCAATGGCACCAAGTACCTGCAGCCCTACCTCGCGATGGCGCTGCGGACCATGCAGCGGGCACACGCCGCCGGCCGGCTGACCGAGCAGCAGTGCGCTGACCTGATCGAGGGTATCGAGCAGGCCGACGGGAACGTCGAGTGAGCCAGCCGATCGCGGGCGTGCTGTGACCGGACAGCCTCGATGATGACGCTGGCCCGAGGCCGGGACGAGCTGCAGGCGGCCCGCGCCGGGCTGCCCGCTTCGGTCGGTCTGGTGCCGACGATGGGCGCGCTGCACGCGGGCCACCTGGCCAACATCCAGGCCGCCCGGGACAGCTGTGCCGCGGTCGTGGTGAGCATCTTCGTGAACCCGATGCAGTTCAATCAGGCTGCGGACCTGGCCCGTTACCCGCGTCCGATCGAGGCCGACCTGGCGCTGTGCGAGCAGGCCGGGGTGGATCTGGTCTGGCTGCCGGAGGTCGACACCGTCTACCGGGGCGGCGCCAGCCAGGTTTGGCTCACCAGCGGCACGCTGGCTGACCAGCTGGAGGGACCGCACCGGCCCGGCCACTTCGACGGGGTGCTCACCGTGGTGTGCAAGCTGCTGAACAGCGTCCGGCCAGACCAGGCGTTCTTCGGCGAGAAGGACTATCAGCAGCTCACCCTGATCCGCCGGCTGGTGCTGGACCTGGACCTGGCGGTACAGGTGGTCGGGGTGCCTACCGTACGGGAGCCCGATGGCCTGGCGCTGTCCAGCCGTAATGTGTTCCTGACTGCCGACGAACGTCGTCGGGCGCTGGCGCTGTCCGCGGCGCTGCGGGCCGGCCAGGCCGCCGCCGGTGACGCCGGCCAGGTGCTCGCCGCGGCAAGCGCTGTTGTCTCGAAGATCGAAGGGATAGACGTGGAGTACCTGGAACTGCGCGATCCGGAGCTCGGTCCGGCACCGGCCGCCGGACCCGCCAGGCTGCTGATCGCGGCTAACGTCGGTGCCACCCGACTGATCGACAACGTGGCTGTCGAGCTGCGTCGATGAACCTCCCGCAGCGGTTGCTCGCGCCGGCACCGGGCTGGATCGTGGAGACCGACGTGGTGGTGGTCGGTTCCGGCATTGCCGGGCTGACCACCGCGCTGCGGATCGCCGGCGGCGGCACCGGCTTGCGGGTGATGGTGGTGACCAAGGACGTGCTGGCGGCCGGCTCCACCCGCTGGGCGCAGGGTGGTATCGCGGCGGCGCTCGGCCCGGACGACACCCCGGCCGAGCACCTGGCCGACACCCTGGTGGCCGGGGTCGGGATCTGTGACCTGGACGCGGTGCAGGTGCTGGTGGATGAGGGACCGGCCGCGGTGCGGGAGCTGATCGAGCTCGGTACCCGTTTCGACCGTGCCGGCTCCGGCGAGCTGTCGCTGACCCGCGAGGGTGGCCATCACAAGGACCGGATCGTGCATGCCGGTGGCGACGCCACCGGGGCTGAGATCGAGCGCGCGCTGGTTGCCGCGGTGCTGGCGGCGCCCCGGATCGAGGTGATCGAGCACGCACTGGTGCTGGACCTGCTGCCGACCGCGGCCGGCGGCGTCGGCGCGGTCACCTTGCACGTGATGGGTGAGGGCCAGCTGGACGGGGTCGGCGCGGTCCGGGCCCGAGCGATCGTGCTGGCGACCGGCGGCATCGGCCAGGTGTACGCGGCGACCACCAACCCACCGGTATCCACCGGCGACGGGGTGGCTGCCGCCCTGCGGGCCGGCGCGATCGTCCGGGATCTGGAGTTCGTGCAATTCCACCCGACCGTGCTGTGGCTGGGTGGTTCGGCGGCCGGCCAGCAGCCGCTGGTCAGCGAGGCGGTCCGCGGCGAGGGCGCGCTGCTGGTCGACGATGCCGGGATCCGGTTCATGCAAGGCCAGCACGAGCTGGCTGACCTGGCGCCTCGCGACGTGGTGGCCAAGGCCATCCTGCGCCGGATGCGCGAGACCGGCGCAGGATGGCCTTGGCCACCACGTCGCGAGGCGCCAGGTCAGCCAGCTCGTGCTGGCCTTGCATGAACCGGATCCCGGCATCGTCGACCAGCAGCGCGCCCTCGCCGC
>FTJM01379585.1_pt1 | contig 30158 bp, 30 predicted proteins | sample 1658941 | NCBI WGS metagenome assembly FTJM01 (sample SAMEA3914876, study PRJEB12502) | metagenome | biome: forest; material: soil | place: USA | collected 2011-06-22 | depth 0.3 m
TGGCCGGCTTCCTGTGGTTCGGCGCCGGCCAGACCCTGCGGATGGCTGAACTAGGCGCGCGGACGGCGGACCTGCAACTGATCCGACTGATCCGGCCATCGATTTACCTGCCCGCCAGCACCTCGGTCTCCGAGGCGATGCGGCAGGCCGCGGCGATCCGGGCCGCCGGCATCGTGGTGATTGACGAGGCCGGCCGGAGCCGGGCCCTGGTGCGGGAAGCCGAGGTCGCCGGCATCGAATTGCGACGCCGGCCTTGGGTGACCATTGCCGAGGTGTCCCGGTCGCTGGAGCCTGGCCTGATCATCGCCGAGGACCTGCCCGGCCAGGCGGTTCTCGACGCGGTCCGCACGACGCCGGCCACCGAGTACCTGATCATCGGCCGGGATGGGGTCAGCAGGGGAGTGCTGGCAATCAGCGATCTCGCCCGGGCGCTCGGATTGCCCTATTCGACCAACTAACCGCTAACCTTCGCTGCCTGTGCCGTACTGCTCAGTCGGCCCTACGTCACTCGATGCTCACTCGCCGATCGCCAAGTCGCTCCGCTCCTCGCTCCTCCGTCGCTCGATGCTCACTCGCCGATCGCCAACTCGCTCCGCTCCTCGCTCCTCCGTCGCTCGATGCTCACTCGCCCTCACAGATTGGCTTTGCCAGTGCCAGCCCCCACTCCCGCGCCCAGCTCTGACGATGGATCCCTGTTCCAGGTCGGTGACCGGGTCCAGCTGACCGACCCGAAGGGCCGGCTACACACGGTGACGCTGGAGCCGGGCAAGCAGTTTCACACCCACCGCGGCGCCATCGAACACGATCACCTGATCGGCGCGCCCGAGGGTTCGCTTGTGCACTCAACATCAGGAACCGGCTACTTAGCGTTACGGCCGCTGCTCACCGACTACGTCCTCTCGATGCCCCGCGGCGCCGCGGTGATCTACCCGAAGGACTCGGCGCAGATCATCGCGCAGGCCGATATCCATCCGGGCGCCCGGGTGGTCGAGGCCGGCGCCGGTTCCGGTGCGCTCACCTGCTCGCTGCTGCGGGCGGTCGGCCCGACCGGCCAGGTGATCTCATACGAGCGCCGCGAGGACCACGCCGAGCACGCCAAGCGCAACGTCGAGACGTTCTTCGGCGGTGCGCCGCAGAACTGGGAACTACGACTGGCTGACCTGGCCGAGCATCCGGCGACCGAAGTCGCCGACCGGGTCATCCTGGACATGTTGGCTCCGTGGGAGGTGCTGCCGGCAGTCGCCGCCGCGATCCGACCGGGCGGCGTGCTGATCGGCTACGTGGCGACCACCACCCAGCTGTCCCGACTGGTGGAGGCGCTACGCGATGCCGGCTGCTGGACCGAACCGCAGGCCTGGGAGAGCCTGCTGCGCAACTGGCACGTGGTGGGCCTCGCGGTTCGCCCCGACCACCGGATGCAGGGGCACACCGCGTTCCTGGTGACCGCCCGCAGGCTGGCACCAGGCGTCGTCGCGCCTACCAGGCAGCGGCGGCCAGCAAAGACCATCGAGCTGGAAGAGGCATTCGGAGTGGTCGCTGCCACCGAGCCGTTCCGGCCAAACCTGCCCTGACCGCCGACCGTGATAGCTAGCCCGGGTGGGAACCCCGGCTGAGTATCACGGTCCGGGCGCCTAGGCGTCCGGACCGGCAATCGGCGCGCCGTCGGCGGCCCGGCTGACATGGATGCAGTTGCCCGGACATTCCTTTGCCGAGTCGATCACGTCCAGCCGCAGGCTCGCCGGGACCTCGACGCGCTGGCCGGCCGCGAGCTTGAGGTCACCGCCGGCATCCTTGACGTAGGCGAGCCCGTCAACGTCGAACTCGAAGACCTCCGGGGCGTACTGCACGCACAGCCCGTCGCCGGTACAGAGGTCCTGATCGATCCAAACCTCGAGATCTGCTGCCGTGCTACCTGCTGTGCCCTCGCTCACGCTGTTGCCCCGCCTCCGATTTCCTGCTCCTCGGCCGATGATCGAACCATAGGTCGTAATGGACGCGTAATCACAGTCAAGAGTAGATGGCTCGCGATTTCACACCGCGTGTGTAGGGTGAAAATCGAGCGGAAAGCAGCAGGCTCAGCGCGCGAGAAGGAGTACCCAGATGGCGGAAGACTTCAGCGACAAGCGTAGTTCATCCACGCCCAGCGCGGCCGAGCTTGCGCACGAGATCGAGCTGCTGCGCGCCCGGGTAGCTGAGTCGCCGCGTCAGCTGCGCTCGCTGGAGGACCGGTTGATCGAGGCGCAGGCCCGGGTCGCGGCCCTCACCGACCGCAACGAGCGGCTTGCCGACACGCTGCGCGATGCCCGGGACCAGCTCGTCACGCTCAAGGAAGAGATCGATCGGCTGGCCCAGCCGCCGTCCGGGTACGGGGTATTTCTCGACAAGGTGGACGAGCACAGCGTCGACATCTTCACCGGCGGTCGCAAGCTCCGGGTGGCGGTCTCGCCCGAGGTGGGCATCGACAGCCTGGAGCACGGCCAGGAGGTCATGCTGAACGAGGCGATGAACATCGTCGAGGCACGCGGGAATGAGCGGGTCGGCGAGGTGGTGATGCTCAAGGAGATCCTCGAGGGTGGGGACCGGGCACTCGTCATCGGCCATACCGACGAGGAGCGGATCGTCCACCTGGCCGACACGCTGCGCAACGCCCCGCTGCGGATCGGCGACTCGCTGCTGCTGGAGGGCCGGTCCTCGTTCGCCTACGAGCGGATCCCGAAGAGCGAGGTCGAAGAGCTGGTCCTCGAAGAGGTCCCGGACATCGACTACACCGACATCGGTGGCCTGGGCTCGCAGATCGAGCAAATCCGGGACGCCGTCGAGCTGCCGTTCCTGCATGCCGACCTGTTCCGCGAACACCAGCTACGCCCGCCGAAGGGCATCCTGCTCTACGGGCCGCCCGGTTGCGGCAAGACACTGATCGCCAAAGCGGTGGCCAACTCGCTCGCCAAGCAGGTTGCCAAGGTACGCGGCGACGACGAGAAGGGCCGGTCGTTCTTCCTGAACATCAAGGGCCCGGAGCTGCTCAACAAGTACGTGGGCGAGACCGAGCGGCACATCCGGCTGGTGTTCCAGCGCGCCCGAGAGAAGGCCAGCGAGGGCACTCCGGTCATCGTGTTCTTCGACGAGATGGACTCCATCTTCCGGACCCGCGGCTCTGGGGTGTCCTCGGACGTGGAGAACACCATCGTGCCGCAGCTGCTCAGCGAGATCGATGGCGTCGAGGGCCTGGAAAACGTGATCGTGATCGGTGCGTCCAACCGCGAGGACATGATCGATCCGGCGATCCTGCGGCCCGGCCGGCTGGACGTCAAGATCAAGATTGAGCGGCCGGACGCCGAAGCGGCCAAGGACATCTTCGCCAAGTACATCCTGACCAGCCTGCCGATCCACGCCGATGACCTGGCCGAACACGGCGGCTCGGCCGATGCCACGGTGACCGCGATGATCCAGCACACCGTGGAGCGGATGTACACCGAGAGCGAAGAGAACCGATTCCTGGAGGTCACCTACGCCAACGGCGACAAGGAGACCTTGTACTTCAAGGACTTCAACTCGGGCGCGATGATCCAGAACATCGTCGACCGGGGCAAGAAGATGGCTATCAAGGACCTGCTCACCACTGGTCAGCGCGGCTTGCGGATGCAGCACCTGATGGCCGCCTGCGTGGACGAGTTCCGCGAGAACGAGGACCTGCCCAACACCACCAACCCCGACGACTGGGCACGGATCTCCGGCAAGAAGGGCGAGCGGATCGTCTACATCCGGACCCTGGTGTCCGGTGGCAAGGGCAGCGACGCAGGGCGGGCGATCGAGACGATTTCCAACACCGGCCAATACCTCTAAGCGGTTGGCGGCGGCCCGTTACGGCGCCAGCCCGACGATCCACGACCGGCCAATACCTCTAAGCGGTTGGCGGCTGGCTATTCGCCGGTTCGCCGGGCCGTGGTGCCTCGCACCACCAGCGTCGGCGTCAGCACCAGCTCGCGCTGCTGCGGGCCGGCAGGGTCCTCGATCCTGGCGACCGCGCGGGCGACGGCAGTGCTACCGAGCTGGCTGGCGTCCTGGCTGACCGTGGTGATCTGCAGGTAGGGCAGCCGGGCGACCTGGCTGTCGTCGTAGCCGACCACCGACAGCTGCCCTGGCACCTGCACGCCGAGTCGCGCCAGCATGTCGAGCAGGCCGACCGCGCACCGGTCGTTGTAGGTGAGCACCGCGTCGGGCAGGCCGGCTTCGGCCAGCTGCCGCGCGGCCGCCGCACCGTCCTGCTCCTGGCCGCCGCCGGAGATCAGCTGAATGCCGCCCGCCAGGCCGCACTCGTGCATCGCCGCCCGGTAGCCGGCCCGCCGCTCCCCGGCCGCCGGCGCATCGCCCCCGTCGACGTAGCCGATCCGCCGGTGGCCCAAGCCGGCCAGGTGGACGATCGCGAGCCGGACACCCTCGGCATCGGCCGCCCGGACCACGTCGACCGTCTCCGAGCTCGCCGGCTGTCCCACCACCACCACCGGCAGCCGCTGGCCAAGCACGGTCATCTCGGCCGCCGCCAGCAACGGCGCGAGCAGCAAGGCGGCCTCGCACCGGTAATCGAGCAGGGTGTCTACCGCCTGCCGCGCCGTACGGCTGCCGGTGACCGCGCTGAGCACCACCTGGTAGCCCAGCGGCTCGGCCGTCAAGTAGACAGCCTCAACCAGGTCGGCATGGAACGGGTTTGTCAGTGACACCGTGACGCCCAGCAGCCTGGTCCGCCGCCCAGCCAGCAACCGGGCACGGTGATCGGGCCGATAGCCCAGCTCGGCGGCAACGTCCAGGACCCTGGCGCGGGTCTGCTCGCTGGCACCGGCCACCCCGCGCACCACTATCGACACCAGCGCACGCGAAACACCAGCTCGGTCGGCGACGTCCTGCAAGGTGGGTGGCCGGTCGCGCGGATCGGTCACGAACACCTCCTGCCGGCCGCCGGCCGGGCACCTAGGCGGAATTGACACCTCATCCGGGGCTGAGCATACTTGACGACTAGAGCGCTCTAGTCCGCTAGTGGCGGCTCCAGTCCTGCACTAGTCGCCAGCTATCCGGAGACTAACCGTGACCTCCAGCACCCTGAGTAGCAAGCCAGCCGTCCTCGACCGGATCGCCGGTGCCCCGATCTCCTGGGGCGTCTGCGAGGCACCCGGCTGGGGCCACGAGCTGCCCGCCAGCCGGGTACTCGGCGAGATGCGCGAGCTGGGTATCGACACCACCGAGCTCGGTCCTACCGGCTATCTCGGTGAAAGCCCGGCCGAGGTGCGCGCCCAGCTGGCCTGGCACCAGCTGCGACTGGTCGGCGGTTTCCTGCCGGTACCGATGCACCTCGCCGCCGACCTCGACCTCGGGCAGGCCGAGCAGGCCATCGACACGCTGGCCAAGGCCGGCTCCGAGTTGGTAGTGCTTGCCGCGCGCTCGGCCGACGGCAGCTATGACCGCAAGGTGAAGCTGACCGAGCAGGAGTGGCCAATCCTGCTCGGCAACCTGGACCGGCTGTGCCAGCTCGCACACAGCTACGGCTTGCGGGCCAGCCTGCACCCGCATGTCGGCACCGCCATCGAGAGCCGGGCCACGGTGCTGCGGCTAGTCGCCGACAGCGACATCCCGTTCTGCCTGGATACCGGTCACCTGCTCATCGGCGGCATGCAGCCACTGGAACTATTGGAGCTGGCCGCCGACCGGATCAGCCACGTCCATCTCAAGGATGTCCGGGCCGAGGTTGCGATGCTGGTGGCCACCGAACAGCTCAGCTACCTGGACGCGGTCCGCGCCGGCCTGTACACCCCGCTTGGCGACGGCGACCTGGACATCGCGGCCATCGTCAGCGCGCTGGAAGCGGCCGGTTACCAGGGCTGGTATGTGCTGGAGCAAGACTGCGCGCTGACCGATGAGCAGGCCGGCCAGCCAGGTCCGATCGCTGACGTCCGGCGCAGCATCGAGTTCCTGGCTACGCTGCCGGTCGCTGGCCAGCCGGCGCGATGAACCGTCGGCCGCTCGGCGTCGCGGTGATCGGCTACGGCTGGATGGGCCAGGCCCACACCCGCGCCTACAGCCGGCTGCTGCACCACTTCCCGGAGCTACCGGTGGCGCCCCGACTACTGGCCGTCGCCGATCCGGAGCCTGCCCGGCGGGCTGACGCGCAGTCCCGGTACGGCTTCAGCGAAGCCACCCCGGACTGGCGAACGCTGCTCACCGACGACCGGATCGAAGCGGTCAGCATCACCGCGCCGAACTTCCTGCACCGCGAGCTGGGCACGGCGTTCGCAGCGGCCGGCAAGCACCTCTGGATCGAGAAGCCGGTCGGGCTGACGGTAGCCGATACCGTGGCCGTCGCCGAAGCGGTCCGGGTTGCCGGCGTACAGAGCACCGTCGGTTTCAACTACCGCAACGCGCCCGCGGTCGCGCACGCCCGGCAGCTGATCGCCACCGGCTCAATCGGCGAACTGACCAATGCCAGCGTGCGGCTGCTGAGCGACTACGCCGCGCACCCGCAGGCAGCGCTGTCCTGGCGCTTCGAGTCGGCGCGGGGCGGCTCGGGCGTGCTGGGGGATCTGGTCTCACACGGTGCGGACCTGGCCCGCTACCTGATCGGCGACATCTCGGCGGTGGTCGCCGATACCGCAACATTCATCACGCACCGCCCGAAGCCCACCGCAACCGGCAGCCACTTCGCGCTGGCTACCGGCGGCGAGCCCGGCCGGGTCGAGAACGAGGATTATGCGGGCTGCCTGCTGCGTTTCAGCAATGGTGTGCGAGGCACGCTCGAGGCAAGCAGGGTCAGCGTCGGCGATCAGAACAACTATGGCTTCGTGATCCACGGCAGTAGCGGTTCGCTGGCTTGGGACTTTCGCCGGATGGGGGAGCTGGTGACCTGTATCGGCACCGGCTACCTGGATCAGCCGGCAAGCACGTTGTATACCGGTCCCGAACATGGCCAGCTGGCGGCGTTTCAACCGGGCGCCGGCATCGCGATGGGCTACGACGACCTGAAGGTGATCGAGGCCGACGGGTTCCTGCGGTCCATCGTGGATGGCAAGCCGCAGGGTGCCAGCCTCACCGACGCGGTACACAGCGCCCAGGTGCTGGCCGCGATGGCCGAGTCCGCGACCACCGGTCGCTGGGTCAACGTCGGGTAGGTACCACCAGACCGGTGGCAACCAGGGCACCGCGTTCGTAACCGGCGGTTACCGGCCGTTTATCAAGCGGCCGTCCAATTGACAAGCAGCGCTGGGAAATCCCCGGCCGCCGCATGACGGGAGTAGCAATGAACAACGTAGCAATGAACAACTCAGTATCCAGCGATTCCATCGCCAACCAGCTCGCCGTGCTACACGACGAGTACATCTACCGGATCAACATGGTGCTGGAAGCGGACCGCACCGATCTGGCGCGGGAACTGTCGGACGAGTTCCGCTTCGACGCGGCCCGGCTGGTCGAGTCCGCAAGCTGAGCCAACCCCACTCAGCTGGTCCACCTCAGCTGACGGCTCTTCGCCTCGTCGTAGGCTGCCCGACCGGCCAGCTCGGTGCCCACCCCGACCTCCCACCACGCCCCGGATTCGGTCCAGCTATCGGGCGCTACCCGGCAGACCAGCACCGCCGGCCGGCGCTGTTGGACCGCCAGCTCGCGGGCCCGCCGGTAACCGTCGCGAAGCTCGGCGACCCCGGCGCCGGGGTCGAGGTCGACCACCGCGCATCCCATCGAGGCCGCATGCGCCGCGAAGTCCACCCGGACCCCACTCGGCTCGGCGCCGGGGCCCGCGCAATCGGCCAGCAGGTTGTTGAAGCCCGCTGCCCCCTGGCCGGTCTGGAGCCGGTGGATCACCGCGTAGCCACCGTTGTCACACACCACTGCAACGAAGTGGTGTCCGGAGAACGCGGCCGAGAAGAGGTCGGAGTTCATCATCAGGTACGAGCCGTCACCGAGCAGCGCGGTAACCAGACCGGCCGGGTGAGTGCTGGCTCGGGCCATCGCCGCGCCCCACGGACCGGAGACCTCATATCCCATGCAAGAAAAGCCATATTCCAGATCCATGGTGGCGCCGGAGGTCTGACCGCCCGGCGCTCGGCTGGCGGTTCGCCAGCCGCCGTTCAGCTCACCGGGGATGCCGCCGGACGAGCCGAGCACGTAATCGTCGGGCCCGCTTTCGTCATTGACCACCCCCACCACCTGTGCGTAGCTGAGCGCGCCACCGGTCACGGTGCCGGTCCGCAGCCCGTCGATGTGCCGATCCCAGGCCGCGCGCTCCTGGGCCGCCCGAGCCGTCCAGGCCGGTTCGGCCCGCCAGCCGGACACCGCCAGATCGAGTTCTGTCAGGCATTGCAGGGCGTCACCAACCACCGGATGCGCGCCGTGCTTGACCGCATCGAAGCGGGCGGCGTTGACCGTCACCAATCGCATGTCGTCGGCAAACACGCTCCAGGACGAGGTACTGAAATCCTGCAGCCGGGTGCCGACAGCCAGCACCAGATCGGCCTCGCCGGCCAACGTGTTGGCCGATGTCGATCCGATCACGCCGATCGGGCCGGCGTTGAGCGGGTGGTCGGCAGCCAGCATGGTCCGGCCCGCCGCGGTCTCGGCGACCGGGATGCCATGCGCCTCGGCAAAACCGATCAGCTCGTCCGCGGCGCCTGAGTAACGCACCCCGCCACCGCAGATCAACAGCGGCCGGCGAGCAGCGCGCAGCAGGGCGGCGGCGGTGGCCAGCTCGCGCTCATCCGGCCGCGGCCGCGGGCTACGGTGCAGCCGGCGTTCGAAGAATGCCTCGGGAAAATCGAAGGATTCGACCTGGACGTCCTGCGGCAACGCGAGCACCACCGGCCCGGCATCGGCCGGGTCGGTGAGCACCCGGGCCACCTGGGGAAGGCTGGCCAGCAGCTGCTCGGGCCGGGTGATCCGGTCGAAGTAGCGGGCCACCGGCCGGAACGCGTCGTTGACGCTGGTCGTCGGATTGCCGTAGTGCTCGACCTGTTGCAGCACCGGATCCGGCGCCCGGCCGACAAACGTGTCGCCGGGCAGCAGTAGCAGCGGCAGCCGGTTCGCGTGCGCCAGCCCCGCACCGGTCACCATGTTCAGCGCACCGGGGCCGATAGACGAGGTCGCCACCATCACCTGCCGCCGGTCCATCGCCCGCGCGAACGCCGCGGCCGCCAACGTCATGCCCTGCTCGTTCTGGCCCCGCCAGGTCGGCAGCTGTTCGCGCACCTCGTGCAGTGCGGTACCCAGACCGAGCACGTTGCCATGTCCAAAGATACCGAATACTCCAGCAAACAAAGGCACTTCGCTACCGTCGAGCAGCTCCGAGCGCTGCCCGATCAGCCACCGCAGCAGCGCTTGCGCGGTGCTCAGCCGCACCGTGTCGGTCATCGTGGACTCCCGTCCAACTCGTCCAGCCGGCCGGTCGCCGAGGTCACCGGGCAGCGCGGGTCGGGTACCTGGTCCCGCCAAGCTTCGCGCAACCAGCTGTGCGCTTCGTCGTCGCAGAACGCCATCGATCTCCGATCACCGGCACCGGCCAGCACGTTGAGGTAGTACATCGGGTAGCCGGGCGCGGCCACCACCGGCCCGTGATAGCCGTGCGGCACCAGCACCGCGTCGCCGTCGCGGACCTCGATCAGCTCGTCCAGCTCGGTCAGGCCGGCGGCGGCGTGCTCCGGTCCGGTGTAAGTGCGGTGCAGCCCGAAGCCCTGCCGGCTGGGCGTGCGCTGGTCGGTGCCAGCGATCCGGTAGTAGTAGATCTCCTCGTTGCTGACCTGGCAGCTGTCGCTCGAATCGTGCTTATGGGCCGGATAGCTCGACCAGTTCCCGGCCGGCGTGATCAGCTCGCAGCACATCAATCGCTCGGCGTGATCCCATACCCCTGGCACCCCGAAGTTGGTGACCTGCCGGGTGGCAACGCCCGCCCCGCGTACCTCGACCGGTACCTCCGCGGCCGCACCGTAGGCCGCCGACCGGCGGCTGCTGCAGCGCGCCGACGGGACAGCCAGCTGCACGCCACCCGAGCTGGTCACCGTGAGCACGCTGTCCCGGCCGGCATAGCAGAAGTCGCTGACGGCGCTGAAGACATCTTGCCTTCCCTCCAAGGTAAAACTGTCCTCCAGTCGACCGGCGGCATCGGCTACCGAGAGCTGGGCCGAGCCGGCCAACGGCAGCACGAACACCTCGCTGTTGCCGGTGCGGATGGTGCGCGGGACGCCGGGCGGCACGCTCAGCACCCGCAGACCACACCATGCCCAGCCGGCGTGTTCTGGCCCGATCGTCAGGTCCGCGCCCGGTGGCGGCGCCGGCACCAGTAGCGGGCTCCGACGGGCGCTCATTCGGTTGCCGCCCGCAGCACCCGAGCCGCGGCGTCCACGGTGCCGGCGACGTCGCCGCCGTCCGGATAGAGCACGGTCCGCCCGACCACCAGGCCGCGGACCACGTCCTGGCGCAGCGTCCTGCCCCAGGAGGCCACCTGGGCTGCCAGATCCGGGCCCGGCACGCCGCCAAGCACCACGCAGGGCAGCGTGGTGGCGCCAAAGACCACGTCCGGATCCTCGCACGCCGGCATCTTGAGCCAGGTGTAAGCGCTGGTGACACCGAGCGCGGAGGCCACCGTCACGGCACGAGCCAGCGCCGCCGAATCGGTCAGCAGCCGCAGCCGGCCGGTGGCATCGCGCCGGTAGGGTAGCGGCTCGACCATCGCCATCAGCCGGTGCTGCGCGAGCTCGGTAACCGCCTGCGAGCAGGCGTGCAGGGTGGCCAGGGTGCCTGGATCCTCGTCGTCGATGCGCAGCAGCATCTTGCCGCCCTCGAGCCGGCAGTCCGCGATGCTCGCCGCGTCGTAGCCGGTGAACCGGTCATCCATCGTCCACACCGCGCCGTCCAGGCCGCCACGATTCATCGAGCCGATCACAACCTTGCCATCGAGGGCATCCAGTAACAGCAGCTCTTCGATGACGTCGGGTGATCCGAGCACGCCGTCGACGTCGGGATGGGACAGCACGAGCACCAGCCGGTCCAGCAAGTCACGCCGCCCGGCCATCGCCATCGGGTCACCGCCGGTGCCTAGCGCGCCCCGCGCAGGATGATCGGCCGCGACCAGGAATATCGTGCCACGATCGTTGAGCAGCCGCTCCGGCCGCTTGCGCCGGGCATAGGCCGCCGCGATCGCGGCCGGTTCAGTCACCCGGATGGACAGCAACCGCTGCCACTGCTCGTCACTGATCGCCGGCCTCATGCGAGCACCTGCGGAGCGGTTGCCGGCAAGTCGCCGGCCGCGGCCATGAACGCACGCAGTTCGGGCAGCGACGGCATCGCGTCGGCGCAGGCAAGTTCGGCGACCACTATCGCGCCGGCGGCATTGCCGTGCTCGGCACAGCGCACCGGGTCCCAGCCGGCGAGCAACCCGTGGATCAGGGCGCCACCGAAGGCGTCGCCCGCTCCCAGCCCGCAGACCACCTCGACCATGATCGGGGCGACGGTGACCGAGCGCTGCGCGGTCGCGACCAGCACGCCGGCCGCGCCCTGCTTGACGAACACCAGTTCCAGGCCACGCGCCAGCAGTCGACGAGCGGCTTCCTCGGCGTCCGCGCTGCCGGTGGCAACCTCGACCTCGGCCAGGTTGCCCACCGCCACGTTCACGTGATCCAGCATCTGGTCATACTGCTGCCGCGCCTGCGCCGGGGAGTCCCAGAACATCGGCCGCCAATCCAGATCGAGCACCGTCCAGCGCCCGTCGGCACCGGCCGGCCGGCCGCGCCGGGCCAGCATCGCCAGCTGGCTGGTCCTAGCCGGTTCCACCGACACGCCGGTGCCGGTCACCCACAGCAGCGGCACCTGCTCGACCAACTCGAACGGGACCTCGGCCGGAGTCAGCGTCAGGTCGGGCGCGGTCGGCAGCCGGTAGAACAGCAGCGGCGGATCCTCCGGCGGGTTCAGCGCGCAGAACGTGACCGGGGTCAACAGATCCGGCGCGGTGCCGACATAGCTGGTATCCACCCCGAAGCCGGCCAGCGCGGCCCGCACGTAGAGTGCGAAGCCGTCGCCGCCAACCTTGGTGAGCACCGCAGTCCGGGTGCCCAGCCGGGCCGCGGCGACCGCCACGTTGGTGGCGGTGCCACCGAGTGATCGGGCGAACGTCCGGACCTGCTCCAGCGGTACCCCGGATTGCTCCGGGTAGAGGTCGACCCCAATCCGGCCAACAGTTAGTGCCTGGAGCTCCGCCGAGCTCATAGCTCGGCACCAACCCGGTAGAGCGCCGGCATCTCCGGCTGCGTGACCGGCTCGCGATTGGCCGAGGCCAGCGCGGCGATGCCCGCCTCAGCCAGCGCGGTCGCCCGGTAGCCGTCCCAGGCCGAGGCCAGGTCCGGGTGCGCCGGGGCACCGCTCAGCCCGTCCACCCACGCCTGCAACTCGCGGCGGTAGGCCTCGGCAAAGCGCGGGCGCCAGTCCGACGGCAAGCTGCGACCGGCCGAGCCGGCCGAGCGCAGCACCGTCGGCGCCGGCGAGTCCAGGCTCACCGCGCCGCGTTCGGCCACCAGTTCGCAACGCACCTCGTAGCCATAGCCGGCATTGACGAACACTTCGATATCGATGAGAACTCCCGCAATCGTTTCGGCTACCAGCAACATCGGGTCACCGGTCGTGCCCGACTGTGCGGCGCTCCGGCCACGGTGCACGGTTATCGAGCTCAGCTCCTCACCCAGCAACCAGCGACTCACGTCGAACTCGTGCACCGCCGAGCCAGAGATCAGTGCCGCGCTGGCTAGCCCGGCCGGCGCCTGCCGGTTACGGTGCACGCAGTGCAGCATCAGCGGCTGGCCGAGTTCGCCGCCGGCCAGCGCGTCGCGCAGCGCCAGGTAGCCGGGGTCGAATCGGCGCATGAAACCGACCGTCACCAGCCTGCGGTCAGCCTCGACCTCGGCCGCGACAATCCGCTGGCAGCCCTGGGTGTCCGGGGCCAGCGGCTTCTCGCACAGTACTGGTTTGCCGGCCGCCAGGCAGGCCAGCACAAACTCCTCGTGGCTGGCGTCGGCCGAGGCGATCAGCACCGCCTCAACCCGATCGTCGGTGACCAGAGCCATCGGGTCCTCGAACACCACCGCGTCGCTTCCCGCGGCAACAACCTCGGCTCGCGCGCTGTCGAGGTCGAAGACCCCGCTGAGCACCGCACCGGACACCTCGTGGGTGAGCAACCGAGCATGCTCGGCCCCCATCACACCGGCGCCGATTAGGCCAATCCGTACTGGCATTACTCGATCACCGTTCACTCGATTCAGTTTGACAGGTGGGCGTGCGCGATGGGCTCACCGCATCGTCTCGGTGTCGGCCAGCAGCGCCTGGCCGACATTTCGCGGTCTCGGCGGGAAACTTTTCTGGCGGTTCCGGTCACAGTAGGAAACCGCACCGGGACCAAACTGTCAAGACTTTGTCCTGACAAACTTGCATGCAACTTTGTCAGGACGTCATGACATACTGCGGGCATGGCCAAGCTCGCCGCCGAACCGTTGGGTAGCATCGCACTTGATCGGAACAGCCCCGTTCCGCTCTACTTCCAGGTCGCCGACCAGCTGGAGCAGGCCATCTCCACCGGCCGGCTCACGCCGGGCATGCGGCTGCAGAACGAGCTGGAGCTGGCCGACCAGCTCGGCGTGTCCCGGCCCACCATGCGGCGGGCGATGCAGCATCTGGTGGACAAGGGCCTGGTGGTACGCAGGCGGGGCATCGGCACCCGGGTCGTCTCGCCGCAGGTGCGCCGCTCACTGGAGCTGACCAGCCTGCACGATGACCTCGCGCGCGACGGTCAGCGGCCGGTCACCGAGGTGCTGAAATTTGGCGAGATCAGTGCCAGCGCCGAGGTCGGTGCCGCGCTGTCGCTGGCCGAGGGCTCGGCAGTGCTGATGCTGGTCCGGTTGCGCTCGGCGATGGATCAGCCGATCGCGAAGCTGACCAACTACCTGCCGCTCGGGCTGCTCGACATCACGATGCTCGACCTGGCCGAGCGCGGGCTCTACGAGCTGATCAGGTCGGCCGGCATCTACCTGCATTCGGCAACCCAGGTGATCGGCGCCCGGCCGGCGACCGCGGCCGAGGCCCGGCAGCTGGGGGAGAGCCGGCCGGCCGCGGTGCTCACCATGCAACGCACCGCCTTCGATGACCACGGCCGCCCGGTCGAGTACGGCAGCCATATCTACGCCGCCAGCCGATACAGCTTCCAGATGAGCCTGCTCACGCCCTGATCGAGGAATAATCGGATGCGGCGGCTGGGATCATCAGCTGGTGGCGAACTGGCGGCGGGTACTGCGCTCGGCCACCATCGATCTGAGCCCGCTGCGGACCTACCGGGATTTCCGGCTGCGCACCATCGCGGCGAGCGTCTCGGCATTTGGCGCGTTCTTCACCATGATCGCGGTCCCGATCCAGATCAAGCAGCTGACCGGCTCGACGGTCGCGGTCGGCTTGGTCGGCGCCGTCGAGTTCCTGCCGATCGTGCTGATCGGGTTGCTCGGCGGCGCCGTTGCCGACCGGTTCGACCGCCGCAAGGTGGTGCTGATCTCCGAGCTCGGCGCGCTGGCCTGCACGACGACGCTGCTGCTGAACTCGCTACTTGCCCGGCCACAGCTGTGGCTGATCTACCTGCTTGCAGCCGCCGCGGTGTCGGCGGACGCGATGCAACGACCCAGCCTGGATGCGATGCTGCCTCGCTACGTCGGGCACCGCGACATCCCGGCGGCGAGCATGGTGAACAACCAGGCCTGGGGTTTGGCCAACATCGCCGGCACCACGCTGGGTGGGGTGCTCGCCAGCATCGACATCTCACTTGCCTATGGCGTGGACGTGGCCAGCTTCGCGATCTCGCTGCTGGTGTTCTTGCGGTTGACGCCGTTGCCGGCGACTGCCGCGGCGCTGGTGCCCGGGGTCCGCGCGACCCTGAGCAGCGTGGCCGAAGGTATCCGCTACGCTGCCGGCCGAAAGGACCTGCTCGGCACTTATCTGGTCGACACCATCGCGATGACCATGGCGATGCCGATGGCGCTGTTCCCGTTCTTCGCGGCCGTGCTGCATTCGCCGCACGAGGTCGGCTTGCTGTACGCGGCCGATTCGGTCGGTGCGTTGCTGGCCGGCGCGGTATCCGGCTGGGTCCGCCGGGTGCACCGGCACGGGCGCGCGATCCTGATTGCCGCGATTTGCTGGGGCGCCGCGATGGGGTTGGCCGGCCTGATGCCGAACCTGGTGCTGGTGCTGGCGTTGCTCGCGGTGGCGGGCGCCGCCGATATGGTGTCCGGCACCTTCCGGGGCATCATCTGGGACCAGACCATCCCGGACGAGCTTCGCGGCCGGCTGGCTGGCATCGAGCTGCTCTCATACTCGATCGGACCGACGCTGGGCAACGCCCGGGCCGGTTTCATGGCGGTGCGCGGCGTCCGGTTCGCGATCAGCAGCGGCGGCCTGCTGTGCGTGCTCGGGGTCGGTGCTGCGGCCGTGGCACTGCCAGGCCTGCGGCGCTACGACGCGCGCAACGACCAGTTCGTCCAAGCCGAGCGGGCACGCCGGGCCGCGGCTAGCCCGCCGGCCACCGGGCCGAGCACGTAACCTGGGGCGCATGACAGCCATTCGGGTGATGGGCACCGAGGTCGAGTACGGCGTCAGCCTGCCCGGCAGCCCGAATGCCAACGCGATGCTGCTGTCGGCGCAGGTCGTCAACGGCTACGCCTCGTTGCTGCCCGGTGGCCGGCGCCGCCGGCCCGGCTGGGACTTCGAGGAGGAGTCGCCGCTGCGAGATGCTCGGGGCTTCGATCTGTCCGGACCCAACAACGTCGCCGAGCAGTTCCTCGACGACGAGGAGGACGCCGGCCTGGCCAACGTGGTCCTGCTCAACGGCGCCCGGCTCTACGTCGATCATGCCCATCCGGAGTACTCCACCCCGGAGGTGACCTCACCGCTGGACATTGTCAGGTTCGACAAGGCCGGCGAGCTGGTGATGTTGGCAGCCTCCCAGCAGGCCGCCCGGCTGGCCGGCGCGACGATAACCCTGTACAAGAACAACACCGACAACAAAGGTGTCTCCTACGGGGCGCACGAGAACTACCTGATGAGCAGGCAGACACCGTTCGCCTCGATCGTCAGCCAGCTCACCCCGTTCTTCGTGAGCCGCCAGGTGGTCTGCGGTGCCGGCCGGGTTGGCATCGGTCAGGATGGCCGCGGTCAGGGTTTCCAGATCAGCCAGCGGGCGGACTTCTTCGAGGTAGAGGTCGGTCTGGAGACCACCCTCAAGCGCCCGATCATCAACACCCGGGACGAGCCGCACGCCGATGCCGAGAAGTACCGCCGGCTGCATGTCATCCTCGGCGATGCCAACCTCGCGGAGCTGTCCACCTTTCTCAAGGTCGGTACCACCTCGCTGGTGCTGGCAATGATCGAGGACGGTTGGCTCAGCGACGAGTTCAAGATCGCCGAACCGGTCCGGGAATTGCGCTCGGTCAGCCACGACCCCTCGCTGGCGCACACCGTCCGGCTCTCCGACGGTCGGAGCCTGACCGCGGTGCAGTTGCAGGGCGAGTACCTGGATCGGGCCCGCAAATACGTCGATGACCGCTACGGCAGTGACCTGGACCCGCAGACCGAGCAGGTGCTCGCCGAATGGGAGTCGGTACTGACCAGGCTGGCCGAGGATCCGATGCAACTGGCGGGCGAGTTGGACTGGGTGGCCAAACTGCGGCTGCTGGAGGGCTTCCGTGACCGGGACGGCCTGGACTGGTCGGCGCCTCGGCTGCATGCGGTCGATCTGCAGTACGCCGACATCCGCCCCGACAAGGGGCTGTATCACCGGCTGGTGAGCCGTGGCTCGATGCGGACCCTGATCACCGCGGACGAGGCGGCCGCCGCGGTGTCCTCGCCGCCGACCGACACTCGCGCCTACTTCCGCGGCGAGTGCCTGCGCCGCTACCCGGACGCGGTGGCTGCGGCGTCCTGGGATTCGGTGATCTTCGACGTTGGCCAGCAGTCGCTGGTCCGGGTGCCGACCTTGGAACCGCTACGCGGCTCCAAGGCCCACGTGCAGGACCTGCTCGACCGCTGCCCGACGGCCCAGGCCCTCGTCGCCGAGCTGCTGGGTCGCTGAACTGCAGGCCACCCAACTGACGAGCCGATCGCGCAAAGCCAGCCGATCCCGAAAGACCAGCCAAGACGGCTTCAAACCGATGTCCGGCAGACGCTCGGGTGGCCCGGCCTACTAAGGTCGAGTGGTACCCGTAACTACCCGGCGGGTCAGCGGAGGTAAACATGGCCAGTCACGAAGGCGGGCAGTCACGCCCGGCCAAGCAACGCGAAGAGGTCGACGAGGCTGTCGATACGACCACCAGCGACACCGCCAGCGACGTGTCGGAACGGCATGAGAAGCTCACCGACGATGTCGACGCGATCCTGGACGACATCGACGAGGTGCTGGAAACCAACCCGGAAGATTTCGTACGCAGTTTCGTCCAGAAGGGCGGCCAGTGAGCGGTCAACATGGCCAAGCGGGGCACGGCCTGCTGCGGTTCGCCACCGCACCCGGATCGTCGTCCTTCATGGAATTCATCTCCTCGGCCGCCGCTGAACTGCTGCCTGGCCAGCGAATGAACTCCCTGGATGGGCTGTCCGCGCAGAATCACCCGCTGCCGCACGCGACCACCATCGTGGCAGCAACCTTCGCCGGTGGCGTGGTGATGGCCGGTGACCGGCGCGCCACCATGGGCAACCTGATCGCGCAGCGCGACATGGAGAAGGTATTCGCCGCCGACGACCTGAGCCTGGTCGGCATCGCCGGCACCGCGGGTATCGCGATCGAGCTGGTACGGCTGTTCCAGCTCGAACTAGAGCACTACGAGAAGATCGAGGGCACCGCGCTCACCCTGGAAGGCAAGGCCAACCGGCTCGGGACGATGATCCGGGGCAACCTGGGCGCGGCCATGCAGGGTCTGGCGGTGGTACCGCTGTTCGCCGGCTTCGATCAGGATGCGGTGGAGCCCGCCCAGGCTGGCCGGATCTACAGCTACGACGTGACCGGTGGCCGCTACCCGGAGCAGTACTACCACTCGGTCGGCTCCGGCTCGGTGTTCGCCAAGAGCGCACTCAAGAAGCTCTGGCGTCCGGACCTCACCGAGGACGAGGTCGTGGCAGCCACCGTGGAATCGCTCTACGACGCGGCCGATGACGACTCGGCGACTGGTGGACCGGATCTCACCCGTCGGATCTATCCGGTGGTCTATGCGGTGACCGCGGACGGCACTCGCCGGGTCGCTGAGCCCGCTCTGGACGCGATCGTGCGTGAGATGCTGGACCGCCGCGCCGCTGCCCCGGGGTCCTGACCCGGCCGCAAATCCCCGCAGACGAGCGACCCGCTAGCTAGCGAACTGGAGAACCACAGCGATGTCCATGCCGTTCTACGCCTCGGCCGAGCAGATCATGCGAGACCGCTCGGAGTACGCCCGCAAGGGCATCGCGCGCGGTCGCAGTGTGGTGGTGCTGACCTACGCCGACGGCGTGCTGTTCGTGGCCGAGAACCCCCGCTCGACGCTGCACAAGGTGTCGGAGATCTATGACCGGATCGGTTTCGCGGCGGTCGGTAAGTACAACGAGTTCGAGAACCTGCGGGTTGCCGGTATCCGGCTGGCCGACCTGCGTGGCTATTCCTACGACCGCCGCGACGTCACGGCGCGGGCGCTGGCCAACGCCTACGCGCAGACCCTCGGCTCGATCTTCACCGAGCAGCAGAAGCCGTACGAGGTGGAGCTGTGCGTGGCCGAGGTCGGCAGCGAGGCTGGCGGCGACCAGCTCTACCGGCTGTCCTTCGACGGCACCATCGTCGACGAGCCAGACTTCCTGGTGATGGGCGGTCAGGCTGACGTGGTAGCGGCTCAGGTGAAGGACTCGTTCCGGGTGAACCTGCCACTGGCGGACGCGATCGCGGTCGCCGTCCGGGCGCTCGGCTCGGTAGGCGCCGAGCCGGGCGGGATCCGCGAGCTGGCCGCGGACAGCCTCGAGGTGGCGGTGCTTGATCGCAACCGGGGCAACCGGAAGTTCCGCCGGATCATCGGACCTGCGCTGTCGAGCCTGCTACCTGCGCCGACCACGCCGGCCGCCACCGAACCGATCACGGCGCCCGCCACCGAAGCCGCACCGGAACCGGCCAAAGCCGAGCCAGCGCCGCTCGGCACGGATCCCACCGAAACCGGCGAATCGGCCACCCAGCCCGAAAATTAGCCTGGCACCTTCAGCCTGGGGCGCCGGCCGTCGCTCAGGCCGGGATTACGCCGCCGCTCAGGCCGGGATTACGTTGTCGCCGGACAGTGTGACGTTGACCTTCGGCAGCGCCCGCGGTGCCGGGCCCTGGATGACCTCGCCGGTAGCGACGTTGTAGACCGAGCCGTGGCAGGGGCAGTCGAGTTCCTTGCCAGCCGGAGCTACGGTGCAACCCTGATGGGTGCAGATCGCGCTGAAGGCCGCAACGGTAGTCGCGGTCGGCCGCGAGATGATGATCTTCGAGCCGTCCGGACCGGTCGCTGAGACCGCCTCACCGATCTTGATGCTGGACAGCTTCGCCAGCGGCGCGGCACCAGCGGTACCGGAGGCCGTGCCGGTACCAGCGGCGGTGCCGGTGCTGCCAGCCGCAGCTCCGCCGCTGTCCGGTGACTTCGCCTGCGAGCAAGCCGCCAGCGCCACCGATCCGACACCCACCGCGCCGACGGCGAGCAGGCTGCGCCGGCTCACCGCGAAGGGCGGTTGTGCCAGTACAGCGGGCGCCGGGCGGGGGTGCTCAGTCGAAGCCATCAAGTATCTCCAGTCGATCGGTGGGGGGTCTCACTAGCAGTCAACGGGACCCGCCGCCGATCGGTTCAGCGGCCGGTCCGGCGCACAATTGAACCGGACACCGGGCACCGCCGTACTAGTCGACGGACGCGATCGCACGGATGGGACGGTCATGCAGCTGCAACGCAATGCCAACGATGAGCAGGCGCTCATGCAGGCCTTGCACGATGAGCATGCCGCAGCTCTGTGGGCCTTCGCTGTGCGACTCACCGGTGGCGATCGCCAGGCGGCCGAAGACGTGGTCCAGGAAACGCTGCTGCGTGCCTGGAAACACCCGAACTCGCCGGCATTCAGCGCCGAGCAGACCGGCTCGGCCCGTGGCTGGCTGTACACCGTCGCCCGCCGGATCGTGATCGACGAATGGCGTGCCCGCAGCGTCCGGCCCGAGAAGCTGGTCGCCGACCCGCCCGAGACCCAGGGCACCGATCACACCGACGCTCTGGTGGAATCCCGGCTGGTGACCGATGCTCTACTTCAGCTCAGTACCGAACATCGAGCGGTCCTGGTCGAGATGTTCTACCGGAGATCCTCGGTACGCGAGACCGCGCAGCGGCTCGGGATCGCCGAAGGCACCGTCAAGTCACGTACGCACTACGCGCTGCGGGCATTGAAGCTCGCGCTGTCCGAGATGGGAGTCACCCAGTGACCGGCAACGAGCGGGACCCGGTCTCCGGCGACGAACTCATCGCCGAGCACGCCCGGTACGCCGTCAACGACGCCGCCTACGTGCTCGGCGGCCTCGACGATGCCGACCGGACCGCCTTCGAAGACCACCTGCTCGATTGCGCGCTCTGCCAGGACACCGTCGCCGAGCTGGCCGACCTCACCCCGCTGCTGGCCTCGGTATCCATCGACGAGCTGTCCCCGGGCGAGCCGGAGCAACCGCCCGCCACTTTGCTGCCCAGGCTGCTGGACCAGGTCACCGCGCGCCGGCGCCGCCGGTCCTGGCGAACCGCCGCGATCAGCTTCGCGGCGGCCTGCGTGCTCGCGGTGGCGGTGTTCGGCGGGGTGCACCAGTGGACCCAATCGCAGCGCCCGCAGGTGCTGGCGATGCAGTCGGTCGGCCCGAACACCGGCGAGGTGCATGGCACGGTGCGGCTGGTCTCCTCCGATCAGGGGATCCGGATCCAGCTCAACTGCGTCTACCGCGCGGTGGGCGGCATCGACTACCACGGCAGCCTGCCGTCCTATCGGGTAATCATCTACAACCAGCTCGGCCAGCCACGCGAGCTCGGCGCCTGGACCCCGCAACCGGACGAGGACGTCGAACTCGATCGGGCAAGTCCGTGGTCGCGGCAGAATCTCAGCAAGATCGAGGTGTCGACCGCCCAGGGCGTCACGATGCTGGCGCTGAACCTGTAGCCGGCTCAGCTCAAGTGCGCCGACACCACCAGGTTCTGCAGGTAACTGTTCGACGCCGGATCCGCGGGACAGCTGACCAGCCGCAAGGTGGGCACCGCGGCCTGCCCGAAGATCGCGCTGGATGGCACCGGCGCCCGCGGGTAGGAGTGGATATCGTCCACCTCGAAGTGCAGCAGGCCACCGTCCTGGCGCTGCACGGTGATCAGGTCGCCAAGTCGCAGGTCGCGCAGCCGGAAGAAGACACCCGGACCGGTCGCGGCATCCACCTGGCCAGCGATCACCGCGGGTCCCGGCTGGCCGGGCAGCACTCCCTTGGGGTACCAACCAGCCTTGCCAGGATCGGCTGGCGGTTGCAGGATGCCAGCTTTGTCCAGCGTTGCGGTGGACAGCACGCTGGACAGACCGATCGCCGAGATGAGCAGCCGCGCCGGACGGCTGGCCGAGCCGGCCGCCGGCGTGGTACTGGTCGTCCCGGCCGATGCGGTGCCCGGCGAGGACAAGTCGGGTGGGTTGGGCACCGGAACCAGCGTCGCGGTCCGATCCGACTTGCCGGGTTCGGCCAGCACGATGTAGAGGTAGCCGCCGAAGATGGCGACCAGCAGGCCGACGCTGACCAGCATGCTGGCTACCGGCCGGTGGCTGCGCCGGTAGCTCATAGTGACCGCCGACGCGGCACCAGGCCCACGACAGCAGCCAGCGCAACCACTGCCGCCCCCGACGCGTCCAGCACGGACGGATCGTACTGCCGCAAGCGCGAGAATCCAGCAGGAACACTGAGCCGGTTGCCATTGCGGCGGTGCCGCCGCGGCGTAACGATGCGAGAAGGGTTCATACCGATCGCAGCGGATACCTCGCGGCCTGACTAGGCTAGTCACGTGCAGCGACGGATCTTCGGGATCGAGAACGAATACGGTGTGACCTGCACGTTCGAGGGTCAGCGCCGGCTCAGCCCGGACGAGGTGGCCCGCTACCTGTTCCGCCGGGTGGTGAGTTGGGGCCGATCATCCAATGTTTTCCTGCGAAACGGTGCCCGACTCTACCTCGATGTGGGTAGCCACCCGGAGTACGCGACGCCGGAGTGCGATTCGCTGATCAGCCTGGTCACCCACGACAAGGCCGGCGAGCGGATCCTCGAAGGCCTGTTGATCGATGCCGAGCGGCGACTCAACGACGAGGGCATCGCCGGTGACATCTACCTGTTCAAGAACAACACCGACTCAGCCGGCAACTCCTACGGCTGCCACGAAAACTTTCTGGTCGCCCGGCACGGCGAGTTCAGCCGGATGGCCGATGTGCTGATCCCGTTCCTGGTCACCCGGCAGCTGATCTGCGGCGCCGGCAAGGTGCTGCAGACGCCACGGGGCGCGGTCTACTGCCTGAGCCAGCGCGCCGAGCACATCTGGGAAGGCGTCTCGTCGGCCACCACCCGGTCGCGGCCGATCATCAACACCCGCGACGAGCCGCACGCCGACGCCGAGCGCTACCGGCGGCTGCACGTGATCGTCGGCGACTCGAACATGAACGAGTGCACCACGCTGCTCAAGGTTGGCAGCGCGGACCTGGTGCTGCGGATGATGGAGCAGGGCATCACGTTCAAGGACCTGACCCTGGAGAACCCGATCCGGGCGATCCGCGAGATCAGTCACGACCTGACCGGCACCCGGCAGGTGAAGCTGGCCAACGGCCGGCTGGCCAGTGCCATCGAGATCCAGCGGGAGTATTTCGAGAAGGCCCGGACGTTCGTCGACACCGCCGGCACCGACCCGGTCACCGAGCAGGTGCTGGATCTGTGGGGCCGCACCCTGAAGGCGGTCGAGTCCGCCGACCTGAGCCTGATCGACCGGGAGATCGACTGGGCCACCAAGTTTCAGCTCATCGAGCGGTACCGAGCCAAGTTCGACCTGCCGCTGTCCTCGCCCCGGATCGCGCAGCTCGATCTGACCTACCACGACATCCGGCGCGACCGGGGCCTGTTCTACCTGCTGTCGAACCGGTCAGCGGTGAGCCGGGTGAGCACTGACCTGGGCGTCTTCGAGGCCAAGAACATCCCGCCGCAGACCACTCGGGCAAAGCTGCGTGGCGAGTTCATCAAGCGCGCGCAGGAAACCCGGCGAGACTTCACCGTCGACTGGGTCCATCTCAAGCTCAATGATCAGGCGCAGCGGACCGTGCTGTGCAAGGACCCGTTCCGGGCTGTCGATGACCGCGTCGAGAAGCTGATTGCGTCGATGTGAGCCGGACCGAGCTAACTGCGAGCTGGCTGTGATGGCTGGCCCCGATGCTTTGGAGCAGCGCCCACGGGGTGTCACGCGCGCCCGGCGCAGCCGTCGCCTACCGTTGTCAGATATGGCGGCGCGGCGGCAGCAACGGTTGGTCTCCCTGGTGCTGTGCCTGCTATCTACCCGGCAGTTCATTACCGCCGAACGAATCCGGGACACGGTCGAGGGCTACCAGGTCGCTGAGGATGCCGGCAATCCGGACGAAGCCTTCAAACGCAGCTTCGAGCGGGACAAGGCCGAACTGCGCGAGCTCGGAATCCCACTGGAGACCGGCCGTAACTCGGCCTTCGACACCGAGGACGGCTACCGGATCGGCCGCAAGGACTTCGAGCTGCCGCCGATCGACTTCACCGCCGACGAGGCCGCCGCGGTCGGGCTCGCCGCTCGGTTGTGGAGTACCGCGTCGCTGGCCACCGAAGCGCGAACCGCGCTGATCAAGCTGCGCGCCGCCGGCATCGAGATCGACGAGCCAGCCGAGGCGGACGCCCTACCAGCGCTGGCCGGCAACGAGCCGGCGCTGCCGGATCTGATGGCCGCGGTCTCCGGCGGCCGGGTTATCCAGTTCGACCACCGCAAGCCCGCCGCGGACGCCGCCGAGCGCCGCACCCTCGAACCGTGGGGCGTGCTGTCCTGGCGGGGGCGGTGGTACGTGGTCGGTCACGACCGCGGCCGCGGTGAGGTCCGCAGCTTCCGGTTGGACCGGATCAGCGGCGGCATCAGGACCCTGTCCGGCACCGCGAAGACCAGCCGGCCGGCTGAGCTGGACATGCTGGCGCTGGTACGCGGGGCGAACCAGCAGCCGCACCAGAGCGCCCAGGTTTGGGTGGGAGCGAACCGGGCCGGCCGGCTGCGCCGGATGGCCAGCGAGATCGTCGCGGCCGAGGACGGCGGGACCGGCAGCATCCTCACCGTCGAGTACCGCGATCTCGATCGGCTGGCCGGCCTGATCGCCGGTGCCGGCACCGATGCGATCGCGCTCGAACCTCCCGAGCTGATCAAGTCCGTAGTGACCTTGCTGGCTGCCGCTGCGGGTGGGCGACGATGACAGTGGCGGCACACAAAGAGGTCCGCGGATGACCGACACCGGCGACAAGGTTTCTCGGCTGCTCGCGCTGGTTCCGTACGTGCTTGCCCAAGGCGTGGCATCGATCAGCGAGACCGCGACCACCTTCGGGATCGGTGAGGACCAGCTACGCAAGGAGCTGGAGATGCTCTGGCTGTGCGGGCGCAGCTCCGGCCCGGAAGATCTGATCGACCTGCTCTTCGAGGGTGACACCGTCTCGGTCACCTATGACGGCGGGTTGCGCCGGCCGCTCAAGTTGACCGCGACCGAGGCGATGACGCTGGCAGTCGCCCTGCGGACCCTGACCGAGGTGCCGGGGGCCACCCAGGGCGGCGCGGCCGAACGCGCGCTGGCCAAGATCGAGACAGCCGCCGGCCAGCACCTGGATACCACCGCAGTCGATATCCGGCTCGCGTCGCAGGACCGCTGGCTGAGCCTTGCCCAACGCGCGGTGACCGAGCGGCGGGCGGTGCAGCTCAGCTACTTCACCGCGACCCGCGACACCTCCAGCCAGCGGGTCATCGATCCGGTTCGAGTCTTCTACTCCGACGGGATGGCCTATCTCGAGGCATGGTGCCGGCAGGCCGAGGGGCGGCGGTTGTTCCGGCTGGACCGGTTCGAGGCGGCCACCATCCTCGACGAGGCGGCCCGGTTCCCCGACGACCTGTCCCCGGACGAGCTGGCGCCCGCCGACCTCAGCGCCGGGGTGTACCGGCCCGCGCCGGAGCACCTGCTGGTCGAGCTGCGGCTGAGCACCGGGTGGGAATGGGTCAGCGACTACTACCCGTGCGAATCGGTCACCGCGCGCGCCGACGAGCTGTGGGTGAGCCTGCGAGTTTCCGATCCGGCATGGGTCTCGGCACTGGTCCGGCGCTCCGGCGGCGCGGTGGCGGTGCTCGCCCCGGACTGGCTCGTTCGTGAGTCCCAAGCACAGGCCACCGATGCGCTGGCCGGCTACCGAGCACATCGACCGGCTGCCCGCAGCGAACAGTAGGCTGCTGAGTTATGCAGGGTTGGCTGGTCGCGGGCGGGTGGCTGTTCGCCGTCCTGTTCGCGGTGGTGGTGTTCGGCTTCACCGCCTACGAGTTGTCCTGGAAGGGCCGCCGGCTGGCCAATGATCGGGCCAAGCTGGAGGTGGTGCTCGCGGAGTTGTCCGTCGTCGCGGCGCAACTGCGATCGGCTGCGGACCGGCTGAAATGACCCGCATGCTGCGCCGAACCCGCAGGCCGGCCAACCCTGAGGGCCGGATGTCGGTGCTCGATCATCTTCGCGAGCTACGCCGCAGGCTGATCATCGTGATGCTGGTGATCGCCGCCGGGGCGGTGCTCGGCTGGCTTCTCTACAACCCGCTGCTTCAGGTGCTCAAGGAGCCGTACTGCAAGATCCCCTTCGAGCACCGGCTAGGCGCGCTGAACCAGGACAAGTCGCAGTGCAAGCTGCAATTCCATGCCCCCTTGGATGGCTTCACGATCCGGCTGAAGGTCTCTTTCGTAGCCGGTGCCGTCTTCACCGCACCGCTCTGGCTGTACCAGCTCTGGGCCTTCGTCACGCCCGGCCTGCGCAGGCACGAGCGGCGCTGGACGGCTGCCTTCGTGCTGTGCTCGACGGTGCTGTTCGCGCTCGGCATGTCGCTGGCATACTTCACCCTCTACAAGGGCCTGAACGTTCTGATCACCCAGGCTGGCAACGGGACTCAGGCAGCGTTGACCGTCAACGATTACATCTCCTTCGTAATCCTGATGCTGATCATCTTTGGCCTGTCCTTCGAGCTTCCATTGCTGGTCGTGATGCTCAACGCCGTCCGGGTGCTGCCCTTCTCGCTGCTCAAGCGTGGCCAGCGGCTCGGCATCTTCCTGATCTTCCTGTTTGCGGCGGTGGCAACCCCGTCCACCGACCCATTCACGATGATCGCGATGGCGGTCCCGATGGTGCTGCTGTTCGAGCTATCTGTGCTGTGGTGCTTCGTACACGACCGCCGGCGGGCCCGCCGGGAGCTGGCTGGCGAACACGAGCGACTTCCTGACGATGTCGCATCCCGGGTCGACCCGATCCCGGAGCGGATCGACCAGCCCGCCGATGGCGGCGGTAGCGGTTCGGAGTGGACGGATCTGCCGTGACCCGGCCGCGGATCACCCTGGTGGTGAATCCGGCATCGAACAAGGGATCGGCAGCCGGGGTAGGGCTGCGGGTCGCTGAGCACCTGAGTTCGGCTGCCGAGGTCCGGGTGCTGTCTGGCGCGAGTCAAGCCGAGTCGGTCGCCTTGCTGTCCCAGGCATCGGCCGGAGCCGATGCTGTGGTGGTCTGCGGCGGGGACGGAATCGCGCACCTGGCCGCGAATGCGCTCGCCGAGGGAACGGTGCCGCTGGGCATCATCCCGGCCGGTAGCGGCAATGATGCGGCGGCCACCCTCGGCCTGCCGGCAGACCCGGTGCTCGCGGCCGACGCGTTGCTGGCCGCGCTGATCGCGGGCTCGGTGACCCGGATCGATCTCGGCTACTGCGAGGCCGCGCCGGTGTCCGCTACCGCCTCTGGCAGGTGGTGGCTGACGATGCTCTATGGCGGCTTCGATTCGGGTGTCAACGAGCGCGCGAACGCGATGCGCTGGCCGGCCGGTAAGCGGCGCTATGACCTCGCGATCGCGGCCGAACTGGTGCGGCTGCGTACCCGGCGGGTGCAATTGACATTGGACGGCGTGGAATTCGAGTTCCCAGCCACCCTGGTAGCGATCGGCAATGGCCCGCAGTACGGCGGCGGCAAGCTGATGACGCCGGGCGCCAAGCTCGACGACGGCATCTTCGACATCACCGTGGTCGGTCCGGTATCCCGGCTGACCTTGGCCAGACTAGCCCCGAAGCTGCCAACGGCTGGGCACATCGGCCACCCGGCGGTATCGCAGTACCGAGCCCGGACGGTGAGCTTTGCGGCGGCTGGAGTGGTCTGCTACGCCGATGGCGAGCGGGTGGCCGCGCTGCCGATCACCACCGTCTGCGTACCCGCCGCGCTGCCGGTGTTGGTGCCGATCGGCCCGATCCCGGCCGGCCTTTCCAGCGCGCCGCTCGCCAGCGGCCGGCTGGTCCCATTACCGCAACCGCAAGCCGCGCCGGCTGACCAACCAGCCGGCCAGCACAGTGCCGGCCACCCAGATGGCCAGGCCGGTGCCGGTGACCAGTAGGCCGCGTACCTCCGGGAGCCGCCACTGCCGGGGCAGCAGCCGCGACAGCAGCCGAGGCGTGTCGCCGACCGGGTCGACCGCGTAGAGCAACGCGTAGGGCACCACCAGGTGGCAGAGCCAGCGCGCGGTGGCCGACAGGTCGCTGAGTTCGCGGGCCCGCTGCCGCAGGGGCCTGGTTGCCACCGGAAGTAGCACCGACACCAGGTTGCCGACACCCAGCCAGGCCATCATCGGCAGCGCCACCCCGGGCAGCGTCAGCACCAACCGGTAGGGGAGTTCGCTGCGGACCGTGAGGATCGCGGTGAGCACCAGGGTAGGCAGCCCGACAATGATCAGCAGCGCGAAGTTCTTGGTGAGCAGCACCCGGCGGATCGGCACACCCAGCGACCGACCGACCCGGACCCGAGCCGCGTCCAGGCCCAGCACGTTGGTGGTGGTGACATCAGCCATGATGAACACCGCGAAGTAGGTGCCCACCAGGATCACCGAGTCGGCATGCCGGCCGCCGCGCAACGGAACCCAGGCCAACCAGAGCAGCGACAGCGCCAGGTTCAGGCCGACACCGAGCAGCCAGTTACACGGCCAGCGGAACGACCAGCGCACCTCGGCCAGCACCCGGCGGGCGACGTTGCGTTCGAGCATCGCCGGGTCGCCGGAGGTGTCGGTCAGCGACGTCTCCGGATGGGCCATCTAATCAGTCTGCCAGCGCGCGCGATCAGAGAGCTGCGACTCGGCGGTCATCGCCGGTGGTCTATCGAGCGGCTGCGATCACCAGCACGCCACCGCGGTCAGCGGCGAACTCGACCTCGGACAGGTCCGCGACCTGGTGCAGGACACCGTCCAGGCTCGCGGCCGAGGTCAGCACCCCGAGCACCGGCGCGCCGCTCGCCCTGCCGGCGCTGACCCCCGCGGGCGAATCCTCGACGACCAGGCACCGGCCGGCCTCGAAGCCCAGCCGCGCCGCCGCGAGCAGGAACGGCTCCGGGGCGGGCTTTCCCAGCTCGGTGAGCTCGGCGGTGATCAGCACCCGCGGCAGCGGCAGCCCGGCGGACTGCATCCGGGCGATCGCCAGCTCGCGGGTCGCCGAGGTCACCACTGCCCACCGCGCGGTTGGCAACGCATCCAAGGCGGCCAGCGCACCCGGCACCGCGGTGACGTCGAAGACATCCGAGCACTGCCGTCCTAGCATCGAGCTGACCAGTTCATCGCGGCGGTTGGCCGAAAGTGATGGCAGCACGGTGTCGAGCACCTGACCCGCCGGGATCCCGTGCAGGTAGGGAACGAAGGCACTAAATGGTCGGTCGAGCTGCTCGGCGACCCACCGCCAGGCCCGCAGCACGCTGCCACCGGAATCGACCAGGGTGCCGTCCATGTCGAACAGCACCCCGCTGCCCGCCCACCGCCACTGCACACCGTTCATCCCGCCAGTCTCGCCGAACCAGAAAATTGGTCGTTCCCGGGCCCGTAGGCTGGTGCCATGTCTTCGCCCGCGGAGCAGTACTCACAATCGCGTCAGCGAACCAGGTATCCGGCCGTGACCGGCTTCCGCGCCGAATACACCTTTCAACTCGACGAGTTCCAGGTCGCCGCGTGCCAGGCTCTCGAGGATGGCAGCGGGGTCCTGGTCTGCGCGCCGACCGGCGCCGGCAAGACCGTGGTCGGCGAGTTCGCCATCCACCTGGCCCTGGCGCTTGGGCAGAAGTGCTTCTATACGACCCCGATAAAGGCATTGTCGAACCAGAAGTTCAATGACCTGGTCGCTCGTTACGGCGCCGGCATGATCGGCCTGCTGACCGGTGACAACGCGATCAACCCGCAGGCACCGATTGTCGTGATGACCACCGAAGTGTTGCGAAACATGCTTTACGTGGGAAGCGATGCCCTGGCCGGGCTCGGCTATGTGGTGATGGACGAGGTGCACTACCTCGGCGACCGGTTCCGGGGCGCGGTCTGGGAAGAGGTCATCATCCACCTGCCGGAGTCGGTACGCCTGGTGTCGCTGTCGGCCACCGTATCCAACGCCGAGGAGTTCGGTGACTGGCTGATCGAGGTGCGCGGGGATACCAAGGTAATCGTGCACGAGCAGCGGCCGGTTCCGCTCTGGCAGCACATGCTGGTCGGCCATCAGATGTTCGACCTGTTCGCATCCGAGGATGGCTCGCCCGACGTCGACCGCAGCCTGGTGCAGTACGTCCGGCAACGGCGGCAGTCAGACTTCGACGGCGACCACCGCCACAACGGCCGCGGTGGTGCGCGTGCTGGCCGACGGCCCAGTTGGCGACCACCACACCGGCCGGACGTGATCAGCCGGTTGGATCACGAGGGGCTGTTGCCGGCCATCACGTTCATTTTCAGCCGGGCCGGCTGCGATGCGGCGGTACGGCAGTGCGTGGCCGCGAACCTGCGGCTCACCAGCGACGACGAGCGCGACGAG
>FTJM01379276.1_pt1 | contig 29205 bp, 29 predicted proteins | sample 1658941 | NCBI WGS metagenome assembly FTJM01 (sample SAMEA3914876, study PRJEB12502) | metagenome | biome: forest; material: soil | place: USA | collected 2011-06-22 | depth 0.3 m
GGCGGCCGAGTTTGCCGTCGACATCCAGGCCGGCCCGGAACTGGCAGTGGCCGCCACCAAGTCCTATACCGCCGAGCTGCTCGCGCTGTACCTTCTGCTGGCTCCGCTCGGTGCCGGTGCTCCGGTAGCCGGTGCGCTCACGGACCAGGTCGCGCTGCTCGGGCAGGCCGCCGAGGCGACGCTGGCTCAGCGTGCCGCGGTGCAGGCGGTGGCCAGCCGGTACCGGTTCGCCGATCGGCTGATCACCACGGCGCGTGGCTTCGGCTACCCGACCGCGCGTGAGGCGGCGCTCAAGCTGATGGAGACCTGCTATCTCGGTGCGCAGGCGTTCTCCGGGGCCGACCTGCTGCACGGCCCGATGGCGATGATCGACACCGACCTGCCGGTGGCGCAACCGCTCCAGCACCGGGCGCATTGCGGCACCGCCGGCACCCGGGGTCAGGATCGCCAGTACCGGCAGGTCGGTGTCGATCATCGCCATCGGGCCGTGCAGCAGGTCGGCCCCGGAGAACGCCTGCGCACCGAGATAGCAGGTCTCCATCAGCTTGAGCGCCGCCTCACGCGCGGTCGGGTAGCCGAAGCCACGCGCCGTGGTGATCAGCCGATCGGCGAACCGGTACCGGCTGGCCACCGCCTGCACCGCGGCACGCTGAGCCAGCGTCGCCTCGGCGGCCTGCCCGAGCAGCGCGACCTGGTCCGTGAGCGCACCGGCTACCGGAGCACCGGCACCGAGCGGAGCCAGCAGAAGGTACAGCGCGAGCAGCTCGGCGGTATAGGACTTGGTGGCGGCCACTGCCAGTTCCGGGCCGGCCTGGATGTCGACGGCAAACTCGGCCGCCGCGGCCAGCGCCGAAGCCGGATCGTTGGTCACCGCTACGGTCAGTGCGCCACAATCGCGGGCCGCCGCCAGCGAATCGATCAGGTCGGGCGAGCCACCGGACTGGCTGACCGCGATGAACAGCACGTCCCGCAGGTCCGGCCGGGCGCCATAGACCGTCATCGACGACGGTGAAACCAAGCCAGCCGGCAGACCCAGCCGGATCTCGATCAGGTACTTGGCGTACAGCGCCGCGTGGTCAGAGGTACCCCGGGCGGCCAGCAGCACGAACCGGGGGCGCCGGGCGGCGATCGCGGCCGACACCTGCGCTATGTGGTCGCCCGCTTGCGCTGCCAGCCGGAGCAGCATCGCGGGCTGCTCGGCGATCTCCGCGGTCATGAAGCGACCTGCTGGTTCGGTCATCTCTGACGTTTCTCCCTAGTGTGAGCGTTTCGCCTGGTCCGACTCGCCGCTAATTGGACTAGACAAATCGCCAGCCTGCCGGGTTCTGCCGGTTTAGTCAATGGTATAGACCACTGTCGTGCCGGGATGAGATGATGGAGCCAGCACACGAGCAGAGAGGCAGGTCATCGGTGATCGACGATCAGCGACGCGAGCCCAAATACTATCTGGTCAAGCGCCACTTGCTCGAGCTGATCGCTGAACTGGAGCCCGGCACGCCGGTGCCCACCGAGCGAGAACTGGCCGAGTTGGCGGCGACCTCACGGACCACCGTCCGGCAGGCGCTCAGCGAGCTGGTGGCCGAAGGCCGGCTGGTCCGCCGACAAGGCTCGGGAACCTACGTTGCCGAGCCGAAGCTGGCCTGGCCGCTGCAGATGTCCAGCTTCACCGAGCAGGCAGCCTCCTCCGGGGTGAAGGTCGAAACCACCCTGATCTCTGCCGAACGGGTACCCGCCACGCCCGAGATCGCCGAACTCCTGCAACTGCGGATAGGCGCCCAGGTGCACCGGATAGAACGGCTGCGCGAGGTGAATGGCTCGCCGATGGCGCTGGAGCAGTCGCACCTGTCCGCCCGGCGCTTTCCGGGGCTGGCGAAATCGCTGCGGCAGGCGGGCTCGCTCTATCAGGTGCTGCACGAAGAATGGAACGTCTGGCCGGAATCGGCGGTCGAGACCATCGAGACCGCGCCGGCCTCGCCCAGGGAGGCGGGTCTGCTGGCCACCGACACCGGCGCGCCGATGCTGATCCTCTCGCGGCACAGCATGGACGCCGAGGGCCGGCCGGTGGAGTGGGTGCGAAGCTGGTACCGCGGCGACCGCTACACGTTCGTGGCCAGGCTGGGCGCACCCCCAAAGTAACCCCGCCAGCGGGGCCCGCGTCGGCTCAAACCCGGAGCGTACGGCCCCTGCACTACATTGCGACCGTTCCATACCCTTGGAGGTCGCTATGTCCACACCAGCAAAGCACCGGCTCTCGGCCGGCGTCATGATCGCGGTCGCCATCCTGCTGGCGATCCCGATCCTCGCCCTGGTGATCGTGCCGCTCTACGCTCGATCCAAGCCAGAGCTCTGGGGATTCCCCTTCTTCTATTGGTATCAATTGCTCTGGGTACTGATCTGCGGGATCTTCACCGGCAGCGCCTATCTGCTCATCGAGCGTGATCGCAAGCGGGCCGGCCGATGAGCGCCACGGCTGCCCTGCTGACCGGATCGGGCACGGAATCGCTCGCCGCCGCGAGCGGTACCGCTCGGCTTGCCGCCGCAAGCGGTGCCCCTCGGCTTGCTGCCGCGAGCAAGGTGGACGGGGTCGCGCTCAGCGTCCTGCTGTTCTTCTTCATCGTGGTCACTATCGGCGGGTTCTGGGCGGCCCGGTGGCGGCGAGCCGACCTGCCGCATTCGCTGGAGGAATGGGGCCTGGGCGGGCGGAGCTTCGGGACGGTGATCACCTGGTTCCTGCTGGGCGGCGACCTCTACACCGCCTACACCTTTATTGCGGTGCCGGCCGCGATGTTTGCGACCGGAGCGCTGTCGGGCTATTTCGCAGTCGCCTACACGATCCTGGTGTACCCGATCATCTTCACGTTCATGCCACGGATGTGGTCGGTGGCGCACAGCCGAGGCTATGTGACCGCCGCCGACTTCATCCGGGGCAGGTTCGATTCGCGGACGCTGGCTCTGGCGGTCGCGGTGACCGGAATTCTGGCCACGATGCCCTACATCGCCCTGCAGCTCGTGGGTATCCAGGCGGTACTCGACACGGTCGGCCTGGGTGGCAAGGGCAATGCCTTCGTCCGAGACCTGCCACTGCTGATCGCGTTCGCGGTGCTCGCTGCCTACACCTACTCCTCGGGGCTGCGCGCACCGGCGCTGATCGCGTTCGTCAAGGACAGCCTGGTGTACCTCGTGATCGCCGTCGCGATCGTCTACGTCGGGGTGCACATCGGCTTTCATCACCTGTTCCAATCAGCCGAAACCAAGATGGCCAGCAAGACCAAGACTGGTGCCTCGACCGGGATCTTCATCCCGGCGAAGAACAACTACTGGGCCTATGCGAGCCTGGGACTCGGCTCGGCGATGGCGCTGTTCATGTACCCGCACTCGATGACGGCGGTGTTGTCGGGCAAGTCGCGCAACGTGATCCGGCGCAATGCCTCGATCCTGCCGGCCTATTCGCTGATGTTGGGACTGCTGGCCTTGCTCGGCTACGCCGCGATCGCGTCCAAGACCTCGGTAATCGGCAGTGACGGCAAGCCGAATCCACAGCTGGCGGTGCCGCACTTCTTCCGGGATCAGTTCCCGCACTGGTTCGCCGGCATCGCCTATTCAGCGATCGCGATTGGAGCCTTGGTGCCGGCCGCGATCATGTCGATAGCCGCGGCCAACCTGTTTACCCGCAACGTGTACCGGGAGTTCCTGGTGCCTGGCGCGTCTGCGAAACATGAGGCCCAGGTCTCCAAGATCACCTCGTTGGTGGTGAAGTTCGGTGCCCTGATCTTCGTGCTCGCGCTGGACAAACAGAACGCGATCAACCTGCAATTGCTCGGCGGGGTCTGGATCCTGCAGACTTTCCTGGCGATCGTCAGCGGCTTGTACACCCGGTGGCTGCACCGCTGGGCTTTGCTGACCGGTTGGGCGGCCGGCATGCTGTACGGCACCATCGCGGCCTACCACCAGTCCTCGGCCGCGACAAAACACTTTGGCGGCTCGCTGGCGACGTTCCCGTACAGCCATACCAAGGTCTACATAGCGTTCTCGGCGCTGGTCATCAATATCGTGATATCGGTGCTGCTCACCCTGCTGCTGCGGGCGATCAAGGCACCGGCCGGCTCCGATTCCACGACCGGCGAGGATTACTACTCCGAATCCGTACCCGGACCGGGCAGCTCGTTGCCGGGCACCGAGGGCGGCTTGCCGGCAGCCACCGCGAGTGGCGGCTGATCGCCGAGCCAGTCGCGCTAGTCGCTGAGCAGGTCCCGGGCGATCTGCTCGGCGGAAGCCCGACTGGACTGCCGGTGCTTGGTGCCCGCCCACAGCGCCTGCACCGAGATGTCCCCGGCCGCTGCGCCCGCCTGGCGCAGCGGCCGGGTCAGCGCATGTACTTGCGGGTAAGCGGCCGGTACCTCGGCCTGGTGGGCGCGCATGAAGTCATTGACGATGCCGCGTGCCGGGCGGCCGGTGAACGCCCTGGTAATCGCGGTCTCGGCGCCTGGAGCAGTCAGCGCCGCCTTGTGCGCAGCCGAGGCACCGGACTCCGCGGCTGCCAGGAAGGCGGTGCCGGCCTGTACCGCGAAGGCGCCGGCATCGAGCGCATCGCCCAGGTCCTGCCTGCTGGCGATGCCGCCGGCCGCGATCATCGGCACGCCCGCCACGTCGCCGACCGCCCGCAACAGCTCCGGCAGTTCCAGCGTCGAACCCGAGTAGTTGCCGAACGTCGCGCGATGGCCACCGGCCGCGGCCGCCTGGACGCAGAGCAGGTCGACGCCGGCCGCACTGGCCTGCAATGCCTCGGCCGGGTTGGTCACGGTCGCGATCAGCACCGAGCCGGCCCGGCCCAGGGCCTGCAAGATCGATTGATCCGGCAACCCAAAGGTGAAGCTGACGGCCGGCACCGGGTGAGCCAGCAGGTAGCCGACCTTGTCCTCGAACCAGTCGTCTATCCGGATCGAAGCGAGATCGACGCCGGCCAGGTCGACGCCGAGTCGCTGCGCCTCGGGGCGGATTGCCTCGCGATAGCCCTCGATCACCGAGGTCGCCACGACATCCGACGGCGAGGCGGGCACGAACAGGTTCACCCCGAACGGCTGGTCATCGGCCGCTGCCCGAAATCGGACGATCTGGTCGGCCAGTTGTTCCGGGCGCTGGTAGCCGCCGGCCAGGAAGCTCAGCGCGAGACCGCGGTTGGCGGCCAGCGCGAGTTCGACGGTGCTGATGCCGCCAGCCATCGGAGCCAGCACCAGCGGCGTCCGAAATAGCTCGAGTATGTCGCCGCCGGCCACGGGTGGCGCCGCTACTCGGCCCGGTATTCCAGATGGGTCGTCTCGATGACGACCTGGGTCAGCCGACCCCTGATGCGTTGTTTGAGGCCCGTCGGGGCTAGATCGCCACCGCAGCTGCGGGCGACCAGCGACTTCACGTCCTGCTCCAGGCCGAACCGGCGCAGGCACGGTGCGCAGTCGTCCAGATGCGCCCGGATCCGGGACCGAACGTCCACGTCCGACTCGTCATCCAGGTAGAGGTACACATCGGCGAGGACCTCCTCGCAGTCCAGGCCACCCGGGCCGAAGCCGGTCATGATTTGTCTCCTTCGACGCCCGAACCGGACTTGACCAGCCCGCGGCCTCGGGCATAGTCGGCCAGCAAGACCTGCAGCTGCTTGCGGCCGCGGTGCAGCCGCGACATCACGGTCCCGATCGGGGTGTCCATGATCTCGGCTATCTCCTTGTACGCGAAACCCTCGACGTCGGCGAGGTAAACCGCAAGCCGGAACTCCTCCGGTAGCGACTGCAACGCGTCCTTAACATCGGAGTCGGGCAAGTGGTCCAGCGCTTCCATCTCCGCCGAACGCAGCCCGCTGGAGGTGTGTGATTCGGCAGCATGCAACTGCCAATCCTCGATCGTGTCGGAATTGCTCTGTAGCGGCTGGCGCTGCTTCTTGCGATAGCTGTTGATAAACGAGTTCGTCAGGATCCGGTAGAGCCAAGCCTTGAGGTTCGTGCCTTCCTGGAACTGGTGGAAGGCTGCGAATGCCTTGACGAAGGTCTCCTGAACCAGGTCCTCGGCGTCCGCCGGGTTCCTGGTCATCCGCATCGCGGCGGCATACAGCTGGTCGAGGAAGGGCAGAGCATCGCGCTCGAAACGAGCCCGACGCTCCTCGATAGTCTCCTCGGCCACAAGGCCCCCTTCCGCTTCGGCTGCCCGGCCTGAAACCTGACCGGGCTGAACAAAGCTTACGGGGCGGGGACTCGTTGCGCTGCGCTCGGTTGCCCGGTCCTGATCCGGACGGTCCAACACCAGCATGATCGATCCTTCCGCGCTGCTCTGCGATCACCGGCATCGGCCGGCGCGCTTGCTTGGTCTTGAACGCGTGGCCGAGCCGGATCCATTCCCCGGTCAGCCCCGGCACAGCTACTTGCAGCGACCAGAGGGTGGGCTAGGCAAGCTGGCGGCTGTCACCACGCGGACGATCCGGGTCGGTCACCGCATCATCGCGGCCTTCTCCGCCGCTGGCGCAACGGGGGCACCAAGGTTGGAATCTGCGATGGCTGTCGTAGGCAAGGATCAGATAGATCATGCTCGACTGCACGACCGCCCAGCACAGCCGGCCAGCCATGCCAGTCAAGAAATTGGAAGCAATCAGGACGATCAGGTAGGGCGCCGTCAAGCGCCAGTCGCCGCCGGCATGTGCCAACCAGAACCGTCTCCGGTAGCGGGCTGCGCACTCGGCCGCATTGAGCGGCAAAGAGGCCGCGCAACTCTCACAGAGTCGCCGGTCGTGCTGGCGCATCAGAACCCAGGTGACGATCACAAAGATCAGCAGGCTCAGCGTGCCAACGAGCGTCAGCGCGTTCAACGTGCCCGGCTTGATGCCGAGCGCGATCGCGATCAAGATCGCTGCGCTCAGGAACTGGGGCGCAAGGTGGCCCCAACGACGGTAGATGCCACCGGAATACGGCAGCCGAAAGCTCTCGGCCATTGCGATCCGTTTCCCCCGCGGATAGCAGTACCCCGGTTACACCCGGTTACCCAAAGCCAGCTGAATCGGGCAGCGCGCCATCCAGCTCACGCATACCACAATCATGCAACTCGCGTGTCACCGGGGCAAGGGTGCCGTTCAGATGACCCGAAACTGGTCGCCGCGCACGGTCACCACGTCGCCGCGGACGAGCTGGCGGCCACGCCGGTCCTCCGGCTTTCCGTTGACCAGCAAGGTGCCCTCGGCCAGCAGCAGCTTGACGTCCGAACCCAGCTCGACCGCGTCGGCGAGCTTGAGGAACTGGCCCAGCCTGATCTCGCCGTCCCGGGTCTCGATCTCGCGCATGCCCCCATCATGCGCCATTGCCGGCTGCGACCATGCCCGCAGCCATCCAGCTGCGCTACCGTGACGGCGTGTCGCAGAGCTACCGCCGGATACTCGCTGCCGGCGCGTCGGCGGCCGGGAGCAGCCGATGAGCGGGGCGACGCCAGCGACCAGCGCCCTGGATCGGGCCGGCGTCAGCTACAAGCTGCACCCGTACTCGCACGACAGCCGGGCCGAATCCTACGGCGACGAGGCCGCCGCGGCACTCGGCATCGACCCTCGCCGGCTGTTCAAGACCCTGATCGTCTCGGTGGACGGCTCACTCGCTTGCGCCGTGCTGCCGGTCGCCAACCGGCTCAACCTCAAGGCGCTGGCCGCGGCGGTCGGCGGTCGCCGGGCAGAACTGGCCGAACCCGCCAAGGCGCAGCGCGCCACCGGCTACGTGCTCGGCGGGATCAGCCCGCTCGGGCACCGCAGCCCGATCCCGGTGGTGGTGGACGACTCCGCAGGCAATTTCGAGACCGTATATGTCTCGGCCGGCAAGCGCGGGTTGCAACTGGAACTCTCGCCGCTGGACCTGATCGAGCTGGCCGGCGCCAACACCGCCGACATTGCTGGTTCTTGAAGCTAGTTCTTGAGGTCCTCCTCGCGGAACTCGGTAGCCGGCCGCGCACCGGCTCGATCGTGCTCGGCCTTGCGCAGTTCGACCCGGCGAATCTTGCCGCTGATCGTCTTGGGCAGTTCGGCGAACTCCAGCCGGCGGATCCGCTTGTACGGGGCGAGGTGCTCTCGGCAGTAGGACAGGATATCGGCGGCCGTCTCGGCGCTCGGCTGGAAGCCGCCAGCAAGCACCACGTACGCCTTGGGCACCGAGAGCCGGACCGGATCAGGCGAGGGCACCACGGCGGCCTCGGCGACCGCCGGGTGCTCGATGAGCACGCTCTCCAGCTCGAACGGGCTGATCCGGTAGTCGCTGGATTTGAACACATCGTCGGTCCGTCCGACATAGGTCAGGTAGCCGTCGGAGTCCAGCGTCGCCACATCACCGGTGTGGTAGAGCCCGTTCGCCATCGCGACGTCGTTGCGCTCGGCGTCGTCGCGGTAACCGACCATCAGGGCAACCGGCCGCCGCACCAGGTCCAGGCAGATCTCACCCTCGGCATCCGGCTCGCTACGGCGCTCACCGGTCACCGGATCGGCCAGCACCACCTGGTAGCCGGGTAGCGGGCGGCCCATCGAGCCGGGCTTGACCAGCTCACCGGGCGGGTTGCCGATCTGAGCCGTCGTCTCGGTCTGGCCGAAGCCGTCCCGGATGGTCATCCGCCACGCCCGCCGGACCTGGTCGATGACCTCCGGGTTGAGCGGTTCGCCGGCACCGACAAGCTCGCGCAGGCTCAACTGCCACTTGCCCAGGTCCTGCTGCACCAGCATCCGCCACACCGTGGGCGGCGCACAGAACGTGGTGACCTGGGCATCGCGCAGCACATCCAGCAGCCGCGCGGCGTCGAAGCGGACATAGTTGAACAGCAGCACCGTGGCGCCGGCGTTCCACGGCGCGAAGAAGCATGACCAGGCATGTTTGGCCCAGCCGGGAGACGACACGTTCAGGTGCACATCTCCTGGCTGCAGGCCTATCCAGTACATAGTGGACAGGTGCCCGACCGGGTAGCTGAGATGCGTGTGCTCCACCAGCTTTGGCTTGGAGGTGGTGCCCGAGGTGAAGTAGAGCAGCAGTGGATCGCTGCCCGAGGTCGGCGCATCGGGGATGAAACTGGCCCGGTGCGCCTGGTGCTCGGCATAGCGGAGCCAGCCTGCCACCGGTTCGCCGACCGCCACCGGCAGGTAGTCGCCGCCGGCCTCGGCGAAGCCCCCACTCAGCTCGGACCGGCAGATCACCGCGCCGACCGCACCGCGTTCGAGCCGGTCCGCGAGGTCGGCGGGTGAGAGCAGCGTGGTGGCCGGGATGATCACCGCACCGAGCTTGATGCAGGCGAGCATCGACTCCCAGAGCTCGACCTGGTTGCCCAGCACCAGCAGCACCCGCATTCCCCGGTGCACGCCACGCTCGACTAGCCAGCCCGCCAGCCGCGAGGACCGCTCGGACAGTTCGGCGAAGGTGTAACTGGCGTCGGAGCCGTCATCCTCGATCAACCGCAGCGCGACCTGGTCGGCCCGCTCGCTGGCCAGCACCCCGTCGAAGTAATCCAGCGCCCAGTTGAAACGCTCCGGTTCCGGCCAGCTGAACTGCTGGTAGGCCCGGGCATAGTCACCGCGGCTGGCCAGCAGCAGGTCGCGGGCGGCCAGGAACTCATCGATCGGTGCGAGCTCAGTCATGACCCGACTCTGGCATGACTGGCTGAGCTTTGTCACGGCCGGCGCTAGCCGCCGAGCCAGCCGGCCACCAGCTCACCGACCAGCTCGGCCGAGCGCTTGAGCGAATGGTCGCCGGGCACTTCACGCACCGTCCGTCCCGGGCCGGCGGGCGGCATCCCGAACGGGTCAGCGGTCCCTTGCACGACCAGCACCGGAACTGGCACCTCATCAAGTTCGGCCAACCTCGACTTCTCGGGCTTGCCCGGCGGGTGAACCGGAAACGCCAACGCCAGCACCGCAACCGGTCGGGGCAAGATGGTGTCGTCGGCGGCGGTCCGGCAGGCCACCCGGGCACCGGAGGACCGGCCTGCGTAGACGAAATCAAGCTTGCCGACCGCCTTGCGGCGCCCCAGCGCGGCGATCACCGCGGCCCACGCCTGGTCCAGGTTCGCCGCTGCCGGCGGCGCCTTTCGGCCCAGCACCCGGTACGGCTGGGTGACCCTGGCGACGCTGATCTGACGTTGCAGGCATGCCCGCCTGATGGCCAGCAGGTCCGGACTGTCGACGGTGCCGCCGGCGCCGTGCCCGATCACCAACAGGCGGGACGCGCCGGCTTTCAATTCGAGCTCGACGTGCGCCTCACCGACCGGGGTGGCCACCGTCAGCCTGGTCATCGGCTCGTCCGGATGCTGGCGAGTCTGTCGGTCATCCCGCAATGATGCATCACCAACGGTCGGCTGCCTTTCGCGGCGCACAACCTGCGAGCGGCGACAGCCGCTTCGCATATCCCGGCGACAGCCGCTTCAGACATCGCGGCGACAGCCGCTTCAGACATCGCGGCGTGCCACCGCGAGAGCAGCGGCGCTCAGCAGCACGACGAGGTAGCCGGCGCACTCCACGAACGCCATGCTCGGCGTCGGCCAACTCGACCGAGCTGTGCCGGTGCTCGTCATCGCCTGCAGCGCCGACATCAGGGTCCACTTGGCTACCTCATCGCCTAGGGCGCCGGCCAGCAGCGGAGCCACGAATAGCAGCGCGAACAGGGCACTTACCGCCGCCGCCGAGCGCTTGACGAGGGTGCCCAGGGCGAGACCGATGAGCGCGATGACGCCTAGAAACACCCCGGCGCCGACCACCGCACGCAATGCCCCGGGATCGCCGAGGCCAACGCTCAGCTGCCAATCCGACAGGATGGACTGCCCGATGAAGAAGATCACGAAGGCCAGCAGCTCCCCAATTGCCAGGCTCAGCACGCCGAGGACGGTTGCCTTCGCGGCCAGCACTGCCTGCCGCCGGGGCACCGCGGTGAATGTGGTGCGGATCGAACCGGTGCCGTACTCGCTGCTCATCGTCAGCACCCCGAGCGTGCCGATCACCAGTACCGCGATCAGGAAGCCGCCGCTGTAGCCAATCCGAACCGGATCGAAGCCTCGAGCCAGCTCGCTTGCAGTCGGCTTGCTGGCGTAGCCGATGGCCTCGAAGGCGCCGGCCGCGAGCACGCCGAGCAGCACCGTCAGGTTCACCGAGCGGATCGATCGGAGCTTGACCCATTCGGCGGCGAGCACTCCACGCCAGCTCATCGAACCTCCTTTCCTGCTGATTGGGCGCGGTATTCCACGCTGTCCTGGGTGATTTCGAGGTACGCCTGCTCGAGCGAGGCATGCCGGCTGGTGAGCTCGTGGACAGCCAGACCGGCTTGCGCGGCAAGCTGTCCGATCTCAGCTGGATCGAGGCCACGGACGGCCAGCGCACCATCCGCTTCGACGCGCACCGTTGCACCCTGCGCCGCGAGCGCCGACCCGAGTTCGCGGGCCTGCGGTGAGCGGACCAGCACGTCGCCGTTCGAGCCGCCGGCCACGAACTCGGCCATCGAGGTGTCAGCAAGCAGCGCACCCCGGCCAACGATGATCAGGTGATCGGCGGTGAGCGCCATCTCCGACATCAGGTGGCTGGACACCAATACCGTCCGGCCCTCGGCGGCGAACCCTCGCATCAGCTGCCTGATCCAGTGGATGCCGTCCGGATCCAGCCCGTTCACGGGCTCGTCGAGCAGCATGATCGGTGGATCGCCGAGCAGCGCGGTGGCAATCCCGAGCCGCTGTTTCATGCCGAGCGAGAAACCACCGACTCGGCGCCGTGCGGCAGTGGTCAGGCCGGTGAGTTCCAGCACCTCGGCAACCCGTCGTCGCGGGATGTCGTTGGTCAGCGCGACGCCGCAGAGCTGCTCGCGAGCGCTCCGGCCGCCGTGCACCGCGTTCGCGTCCAGCAAGGCACCGACCTCGCGCAGCGGGTGACGCAGCTTGCGATAGCTCGTGCCGTTGACGAGGGCGGCGCCGCTGGTGGGCCGGTCCAGGCCCAGAATCATCCGCATGGTGCTGGACTTGCCGGCGCCGTTCGGACCGAGGAATCCGGTGACCCGGCCGGGCAGTACCTGGAATGACAGCTCGCGTACCGCAACCTTCGACCGGTAACGCTTGGTGAGTTGACGTGTTTCGATCATGCGTTCCAGGCTGCTGCGCGGTGGCCTCGCACGCATCTGGCCATGGCGCTAACTTGCCGGCCGCCGATCTGCCGGCGGTCCTATGACCTCAGCCGGACGGCATCGCGACCCGTGCCTTCTAGGCTGGCCCGATGCAAATCCCACCGCGTCCGCCGATGACCAAGCAGTTGCGGCCCAGTCACTGGTTCGCGCTGGATTGGCTGGCCGGCCTGCTCCTCGCGGCTGCCGTGATCCCGGCGGTGGCGAATCTTTACCGGCACTACGACCGGCATCATCGCGGCTTTCCCGAGCCGCCACCGGCTGCCCTGGCGCTTGCGGTGGCGATCGCGGTGCTGCTCGGTCTGGCGGTTGCGCTGCGGCGTCGCTTCCCGCTGCTCGCAGGTGCGACGGTGGCGGCCAGCTGGCTGCTGCTGGTCAGCTTCGACGGCGAGTATTCGCTCGCGACACCGGTAGCCGGCCAGCTCATCGTGAGTGCCACCCTGATCCTCTACCTGATCGCGGCGACCCGACGCCAGCAGACCGGGTTCCTGCTGCTCGCGGCAGCGCTGGCCGGAGTCACGCTGGCCACCTTCGGCTCCTCCGAATTGCAAAAGAATGCCGTCCTCGCAGTGATCGCGCTGCTCGGCGGCTGGGCCGTCGGCAACGCGGCTGGCCGGCATCGTGACTACGGTGAGCAGCTACGCGAGCACCAGGTCCAGCGGCTCGGATCCGCGTTGGTGCAGGAGCGGCTGCGGATCGCTCGGGAGCTGCACGACGTCATCGCGCACAGCATGAGTGTGGTCAACGTCCAGGCCGGCTACGGTCACTTCGTGATCGACCATAGCCCGGCCCAGGCCAAGGGCGCGCTGGCGACTATCCAGACCGTCAGTCGCGACGCCGTGCAGGAGCTGCGCGGTCTGCTCGACGTGCTGCGCGAGGACGGCTCGCTGGCCGCGGACGGCCTGCGGCCCGCGCCGTCGCTGGCTGATCTAGGGCCGCTCATTGCCCGGCTGGCCGAGGCCGGCGTGCGGGTCGAGCTGCGGGTCACCGGCGCTGTCCGCGAGCTGCCACCCGGCATCGAGCTGTCGGCTTACCGGATCCTGCAGGAGTCGCTTACCAACGTGGTCAAGCACGCCGGTACTTCGTCGGCGAGCGCGTCCCTCGACTACCGCGAGGACGGCCTGACGATCGAGATTACCGATACCGGCGTGGGCGGCCAGGTCGATGGTCGGGGGCACGGATTGGCCGGCATGCGCGAGCGAGTGCAGCTCTACGGTGGCAGCCTGGACGTCGGACCGCTGCCCGGCCGCGGCTTCCGGGTCAGCGCGAGCCTGCCGCTCACCGGTGCTCCCCGATGAGCTCGACGGACATCTCGGTCGTGGTCGCCGACGATCAAGCCCTGGTCCGGGCCGGCTTCCGCGGCATCGTCGAAGCGGCCGGTGGCTTCACCGTGGTCGGCGAGGCCGGCACCGGTCAGCAGGCCGTCGACGTCGTTCAGCACACCCAGCCCGACGTGGTCCTGATGGACATTCGGATGCCCGACATGGATGGCATCGAAGCCACCCGCCAGATCTCGAGCGGCAGCGCCAGCCGGGTGCTCATCCTGACCACCTTCGACATCGACGAGTATGTCTACGGCGCGCTGCACGCCGGCGCGAGCGGCTTCCTGCTCAAGGACACGCTGCCAACCGATCTGCTGGCCGCCATCCGGATCATCGATGCCGGCCAGGCACTGCTCGCGCCCAGCGTCACCCGCCGGCTGATCGCCAGGTTCACCGCGCTGCCCGGCCCGGCCGGGCCGCCGCCGCGACCGGCTCCGCTGGGAATCACCGACCGCGAGCGGGAGGTGCTGGTGCTGGTGGCCGAAGGACTGACCAACCCGGAAATCGCTCGCCGACTGCACATCACCGAGGGCACCACCAAGACCCACCTGAGCCACCTGCTCAGCAAGCTGGGCGCCCGCGACCGGGTACAACTGGTGATCATCGCCTACCAGGCTGGGCTGCAGTCCAGTGTGGGAACGGGCGCAAAGGATGGCTGATCGGTCCGCTCGACAATCACGCCTGCTGGGCCACGGAGACGGGTGTCAGGCAAACTAGAGGCATGTGCGGTCGCTATGTCAGTGTCGCCGCGGACTCCGACCTGGTTTCGGAATTCGATGTCGAAGAGGTGCTGGACGACGAGCCGGGGCAGTCCTGGAACGTCGCGCCGACCGATCCGGTGCGGGTAATCGTCCAACGGCAGCCGCGAAATGCCAGCGCGCCAAACGAGGTTCGCCAGCTCCGAACTGCACATTGGGGACTGGTGCCCAGCTGGTCTCGCGACCGCAAGGGCGGCGCCAAGATGATCAACGCCCGGATCGAGACCGTCACCGAGAAGCCTGCGTTCAAGACCGCGGCGGCCCGCCGGAGATGTCTGGTCCCGGCCCTGGGCTACTACGAGTGGCAGAAAACCGACGAGGGCAAGATCGCGCATTTCCTGCACGAGCCCGACGGGAAGCTGCTGGCTATGGCGGGCCTCTACGAGCTCTGGCGCGACAAGTCCCTCGCGAACGACGACCCGGCCCGCTGGCTCTGGACCTGCACCATCATCACCCAGCAGGCCACCGACCTGCTCGGCGAGATCCACGACCGCAACCCGGTGGTTATCCCCCGATCGCTGCGAGCGGCCTGGCTGGACTGCTCAAGCGACGACATCGGCGCGGCTACCCGACTGCTCGAGCAGGTTCCCGAGGCGCGGCTGGAGCCCTATCCGGTCTCGGCCGCGGTCGGCAATGTCAAGAACAACGGTCCAGAGCTCATCCGTCCGGTGGCGGTCACTCGCCAGGAACAGCTCGACCTCTAGGCGTGAACCGTCGCCGAGCCGTAGCTCAATGACTGCGCTCTTGATGCATGCCTATATGGGGATATGATCTGGATGATCGTCACGCTGCTCACCGAACTCCCGAGCAGGGCAGGACCGAGACATGATCATCGACTCGGGTATGGAGGCCCGCATGCAAGCAGGCTGGGACATCCTCGAGCAGATAGCGATCTCGCGGCGCCCATAATGGGGCCATGGACACCAGCACTGAGCCGTGGGCCGCACCGGCCGCGCAAGGCCGGCTGGCCGCCACCGTGCGGTTGCCCGGCTCGAAGTCGCTGACCAACCGGGCGCTGGTGCTGGCTGCGCTATCTGAAACGCCGACCAGGATCAGTGCGCCGTTGCGCGCCCGCGATACCGACTTGATGGCCTCGGCGTTGGGTGCCCTCGGCGTCGGCGTGCTGGACAGCGGCACCGACTGGATCGTGCGGCCGGGACCGCTGCACGCCGGTTCCGTCGACTGCGGGCTCGCCGGCACGGTGATGCGGTTCGTGCCAGCGCTGGCCGCGCTGGCCGACGGCCGGAGCCGGTTCGACGGTGACCCGCATGCCCGCAACCGGCCGATGGACGTCTTGATCGGTGCGTTGCGGCAGGCCGGCGCCCGGATCGAGGATCAAGGCCGCGGATCGCTGCCGTTCACCGTTGACGGGCAGGGCTCGCTGGCGGGCGGACGCATCGAACTCGACAGCTCGACGTCGTCCCAGTTCGTCTCCGCGCTGCTACTGGCCGCGAGCAGGTTCGATCGGGGCGCCGAGATCCAGCACGTCGGCCCCGTGTTGCCTTCGCTACCGCATATCGAGATGACCGTGTCGGCGCTGATCGGGGCCGGCGCCGCAGTGCAGACGCTCGGTGCCGGGCACTGGGTGGTGGCGCCGGGAAAGCTTGATCTGCCCGACCAGCTGATCGAACCGGATCTGTCCAATGCCGCGCCGTTCCTGGCCGCGGCGCTGGTCACCGGCGGCTCGGTGACCGTCCCGCACTGGCCAGCGGTGACCAGCCAACCGGGCGACCTGCTCCGCGAGCTGCTCACCTCGATGGGTGCCACGGTATCCAGTGGGCCGGCCGGCCTGACCGTCACCGGAACCGGCAGCATCGCGCCACTGGTGGCGGATCTGCACGAGGCCAGCGAGCTAACCCCGGTGCTGGCGGCGCTCTGCGCGCTGGCTGATGGCGAATCCAGGATCAGCGGGGTGGCCCACATCCGCGGGCATGAAACCGATCGGTTGGCGGCGCTGCGTACTGAGCTGGTCGCGGCCGGCGCCGACGTCCGCGAGACCTCGGACGGCCTGGTGATCCGGCCGGCGGCGCTGTCTCCGGTGCTCTGGCACGCCTATGCCGATCACCGGATGGCGCAAGCCGGCGCGCTGCTCGGCCTGGCGGTGGACGGCGTCACCGTCGACGACATCGCCAGCACTAGGAAGACGCTCGCCGACTTTCCCGGCTTGTGGGCCGACCTGCTCGGGCAGTCGGGCTGAGGATGGCTCGACGCGACACCAGCCGGCTGGACGAAGACGACGTCCGCAGCCGCCCGACCCGCTACGGCAGCCGGGCCCGCACCAAGCAGCGGCCATCGCATGACGATGCCGAGGCCGGCATGATCGTCACCGTCGATCGGGGCCGGTTCACCGTGCTGCTGGACGGCAGCGAAGTGAGGTTGACCGCGATGCGGGCCCGGGAGCTTGGCCGCAAGGCAATCACCGTCGGCGATCAGGTCGGGGTGGTCGGCGACCTGACCGGGCAGCCGGATTCGCTCGCCCGGATCGTCCGGGTGGACGAGCGGCGCACCGTGCTGCGCCGGACCGCCGATGACAACGATCCCTACGAGCGGGTGATCGTGGCCAACGCCGATCAGCTGCTGATCGTCACCGCACTGGCCGACCCGCCACCGGTGTACGGGCTGATCGACCGGTGTGTGGTGGCCGCACTGACCGCCGGCTTGGAGCCGATCCTGTTGTTGACAAAGGCAGATCTGGCTTCACCTGATGAGGTACTGGCCAACTACGCCGACCTCGATATCCCGGCGGTGGTGACCTCGCGCGGTGCCGAGCTGGCCGAGATCCGGGCGCTGCTGGATGGCAAGCGGACCGTATTCGTCGGCCACTCCGGGGTCGGCAAGTCCACCCTGGTCAACGCCCTGGTACCCGGCGCGTTACGCAGCACCGGCGTGGTCAGCAAGGTCGGCATGGGCCGGCACACCTCCACGTCGGTTTTCGCGCTACCGCTGCCATTGCCTTTACACGGCTGGGTAATCGATACGCCGGGCGTGCGGTCGTTCGGGCTCGCGCACGTCACCGCGCAGGACGTGCTGTGGGCCTTCCCGGATCTGGAGGACGGCGCCGTGCAGTGCCCGGGAAGCTGTGAGCACCTGGCAGCGGCCGACGGCTGCCGGCTCGATGCCTGGGTAGCGGCGGGCAGCTCCAGCCCGGCCCGGCTCGAGGCGTTTCGCCGACTGCTGGCCAGCCGCACCGACCTCGGTGACGCCTGAGCAATCCTCAAGAACGGCGCAGGTACTCCCCCAGCACCGTGACCGCCTGCTCGATCTCGGCCAACTCGCCGGCGAAGGACAGCCGCGCGAACCGATGGCCGTGCTCGAGGTCGAAGTCCAAGCCCGGCGCCAGCGCCACCCCAGTGTCGGCGAGCACCTGGCGCACCCAGCGCATCGAGTCGTCGGTGTAATCGGAGACGTCGGCATAGATGTAGAACGCGCCGTCAGCCGGCGCCAGCCGGGACAACCCGATCGACGGCAGGCCGGCGAGCAGCAATGCCCGGTTGGCCGCGTACCGCTCGACATTGGCGTCCAGCTCCGGATAGGCATCGAAGGCGGCTAGCGCCGCGTGCTGGGACAGCGTCGGCGGGCACAGCGCGAAGTTGCCGACCAGCCGGGCCACCGCATCCAACAGCTCGTCCGGGACCAGCAACCAGCCCAGCCGCCAACCGGTCATCGAGAAGTACTTGCTGAACGAGTTGACGACCACCGGGGTCCGGCTGAACTGCCACGCACTGGGCGCCGCAGTGGTGTAGCTGATGCCGTGATAGATCTCGTCCGAGACCAGCCGGACTCCACGCGCGTCGCACCAGGCCACGATCTGGGCCAGCCGGCCGGCATCGACCATCGCGCCGGTCGGGTTGGCTGGCGAGGCCAGGATCAGCCCGTCCGGTACCGGGTCCAGCGCATCGAGCATCGCGATGCTGGGCAGGTAGTCCTGTGCGGCACCGCATTCGAAGTCCTGGACCACGCAGCCGAGGCTGGACAAGATGTTGCGGTAGGCCGGGTAGCCCGGCCGCGCGATGGCCACCACGGAACCGGCGTCGAAGGCCGCCAGGAACGTCGCCAGGAAGCCGCCGGAGGAGCCGGTGGTGATCACCACGTTGCGGGCCGCGACCTCGATCCCGTACCAGGAATGGGCGTGCTCGGCGATCGCCGCGCGCAACGCCGGCAGGCCGGTCGCCGCGGTGTAGCCCAGCTTGTCGTCGGTCACCGCTCGCCGAGCCGCCTCCCGCACCGCCGTCGGAGCACCCGTGGACGGCTGGCCGACCGCCAGGTTGAAGACCGGCCGGCCGGCGGCACGCCGGAGCTCGGCGGCCTCGAAGATCTGCATGACATAGAACGGGGCCACCGCCGATCGCAGCGACGGCGCTCGCAGCAGGTTCTGGTTTAACGACTCCACGCCCGCGACGATAGCCTGCTTGCCATGACCGATGATCAGCTGACCGAACCGGCGAGCGGCGACCGCCAGGGCGATCTCGCGGTGGCGCTGGAGCTGGCCGCGCTCGCCGACGCGATCACTACCGACCGCTTTCGGGCGGCGGACCTGATGGTCGACAGCAAGCCCGACCTGACCCCGGTCAGCGATGCCGACCGGGCGGTTGAACGGGTCATCCGGGACCGGTTGTCCAGCGTGCGGCCGGCCGATGCCTTTCTCGGCGAGGAGTTCGGCCGGACCGGCGATAGCGCCCGGCAATGGGTAGTGGACCCGATCGATGGCACCAAGAACTTCGTGCGCAATGTGCCGGTGTGGGCCACCCTGATCGCGCTGCTCGTCGACGGCGAGCCGACCGTGGGCGTGGTCAGCGCGCCGGCCATCGGGCAGCGCTGGTGGGCTGCCCGCGGCAGCGGTGCGTTCGGCCAGTCGCTGGACGGTCCGGTCCGGCAGCTGCGGGTATCCGGGGTGTCGGCGCTGGCAGATGCGAGCCTGTCCTTCGCGTCGCTGAGTGGTTGGTCGGAGCTCGGCCGGCTGGACGCGTTCGTCGAACTGACCCAGCAGGTGTGGCGCTGCCGCGGTTACGGTGACTTCTGGTCCTACATGCTGGTCGCCGAGGGTGCCGTCGACATTGCGGCCGAACCCGAACTGTCGCTGTGGGACATGGCCGCGCTGGCGCCCATCGTCACCGAGGCCGGCGGCCGGTTCAGCGGCCTGAACGGCATCGACGGGGTGAGCCATGGCAACGCCGCTGCCTCCAACGGCAGACTGCACGACGCGCTGCTGGCCGCCATCGGCGACCGACCGGTCTGACTCAGCGCCGGGACAGCCCGTCGATGATCTCGGCACCCGGCAACTGACCGAGCAGCACCCCATCCAGCCGCAGCTTGGACCGCCGGACGCCACTGCCGACCACCACCTGGCCCGCCGCGGCGACCTCCGCCGAGACGAAGATCGGCCAGTCTGCGGGCAATCCCAGCGGCGTGATCCCGCCATATTCCATGCCGGTCAGCGCGACCGCGTCGTCCATTGCGGCGAAAGATGCCTTGCGCACGTCGAGCAGCCGGCGCACGGTGCCGTTGATATCGGCCCGGTCGGTCGCGAGCACGACGCAGGCCGCGTAGCGAACCTCGCCGGACCGTTTGCCGGTCACCACCACACAGTTGGCCGACTCGGTGAGCGCGACACCGTAGCGGTCGCAGAATGCCGCCGTGTCTGAAAGCGCTGGGTCGATCGGAGCAACCGCCACCTGCTCGGCGAGGGACCAACCGGCCAGGAAAGAGCTGACCGGCGCGGCGGTCAGCTCTGGGCTCGAGCCCGGCGCTGACCACCGCAATCGCTCAGCCGGCGGCGTCGTCATAGCCCTCGGCCGGTGCCGCCATCACGGCGAAGTTGGCACCTTCCAGATCGGCCAGCACCGCGATCCGGCCATACGGCGTGTCCGCCGGCGGCGAGACCAGGCTCGCCCCCAGTTTGACTGCCTGATCGACGGTTTCGTCGGTATCCTCGGCGCCGAAATAGACCGCCCAGCGGGCCGGCTCGTCCGGCGCTGACTGCCCGATGCCGGCCACGTCACGCCCGCCGACCTGGATGGTGGCGTAGTGGAAGTCGTCGGCGGACATGTCCCGGTAGGCGATGTCCAGCACTTGCTGATAGAACGTCTTGCAGGCCTGCCAGTTCGGGCTCAGCTGCTCGTTCCAGATCACCGCGCCGGGCGCGTTGGCCAGCTGCGCGCCGGTGTGCTGCTCAGCCTGCCAGAGCCCGAAGGTCGCGCCGGCCGGATCGAGTGCGACCACCATGGTGCCGAGGTCATCGATCCTCATCGGCTCGACAACCAGCGTGCCACCGGACTCGGTGATCCGGGCGGCGCTCGCCTCTGCGTCCGAGGTTGCGAGATAGCTGGTCCAGGCTGCCGGCTGTTCGGGGCTCATCTTCGGTGCGATCGCGCATACCTGCCGGCCGCCCTTGCGGCAGATCGCGTAGCCGCCGTACTTGGGGTTGCCCGGCTCGATGTTCCAGCCGAACAGGCTCTCGTAGAACAGCCTGGTCGCGTCCGAATCGGCCACCGCCAGATCTGTCCAGCACGGCGTGCTGTCGGGCCAAGGAGTGTCCCTCGTGGTCATCGCTAAGGCTCCTATCGCGCGGAAGTCTGGGCAACGTCCACACTGCCAGCTAGCTGCGTCGAGAACCAGTTGGTCGGCCGGGAAATGCGGACCGTTGGCCGGGCAAAACCAAGCGATCGCCGACCGGTGTTGCCGCCTGCCGGCGCAGCCAACTAGCGTCAGGTTCGCAGCGACCCAGCCGCACCGGCAGCCGAGGAGGGCGCGTGAGCGCAGAGAATCCCGCTCAGAACACCACATTCGCCAGCAATGGCGGCCAAGCCTATGGATACCTTGCATTGCCTGCCAACGGCAGCGGGCCGGGAGTCATCGTCATCCAGGAGTGGTGGGGGCTGACCGACTACATAGTGGATGTCACCAACCGGCTGGCCGCCGCTGGCTTCGTCGCGCTCGCCCCGGACCTGTTCGGGGGCAAGACCACCCATGATTCCGGCGAGGCCGGTGAGCTGATGGCGAAGCTACCGGCAGCGCAGGCGGCTCGCGACCTGGCGGGCGCGGTCGACTTCCTGCTCGCTCACGAGGCCGTCACGTCGGCGAAGGTGGGCGCGGTGGGCTTCTGCATGGGCGGCGGATTCGTGCTGCTGCTCGCGGCACAGCAAGGCGACAAGATCGGCGCCGCGGTGCCCTTCTACGGGGTGGGCGAGGTGCCCGACGACTACACCGGGTTAACCGCCTCGGTACAAGGCCACTACGGCGAGCAGGACGCCTTCTACCCGGTCGCCGGTGCCCGCGCGCTGGAGCAGCAGATCCGGAGCCAGAGCGGCACTGATGATGTCGAGTTCTTCTACTACCCGGCAGGACATGCCTTCCACGCCGACCACGATCTGCTCGGCACCTTCGACGCCGACTGCGCGAAGCTGGCCTGGCAGCGCACGGTCGACTTCCTCACCTCGCGGCTCAGCTGATGCCGCAGCCGACCGGGGCCGAGGCCGCCGAGCTCGCCGCGCGCCGAGCTGAACTGCGCGAGCGCTACCTGCTACCCGCGGGGCAACGCCCGCAATCCACTGGGCGAGGCATCCATCATGCCGCGTTGATCTGCAGCGATCCCGCCACGACGATCGAGTTCTACCAGGAACTGCTAGGGTTTCCGCTGATCGAGCTGGTCGAGAACCGGGACTACCCAGGTTCCTCGCACTTCTTTTTCGACCTGGGCAACGCCACTTTGCTCGGCTTCTTCGACTTCCCACAGCTGGGCTTGCAACCGGGCGTCGAGGCCATCGGCACCGTGCAGCACATAGCCATCTCGGTGACGCCGCAACGCCATGCCGAGCTGCGCCGTCGGCTCGACGAGGCCGGCGTCAGCTATGCCGGACCGGATCGCGGTATCGAGGAGTCGCTGTACCTGCGGGATCCGGACGGCATCCAGATCGAGCTGCTGAGCGACGAGCTGATGTACTTCGGTGGCCAGTGGCTGGATGGTCGGTGAGCCCGCTACCGCTGCTCGGCTTCGGGCTGCCGGTGTCGGGTAGCTGGGCCAGCCCGCCGAACCTGGCCAGCATCGCGCGGCGGGCCGACAAGCTCGGCTACCACTCGCTGTGGACATTCCAGCGGCTGCTGCATCCGGCGGTCGGTGACTGGGGTTCGATGTACCGCGCGGTGCAGGATCCGATCGTCAGCCTGGCCTACGTCGCCGCGCTGACCGAGCGTGCCCGGCTGGCGATCGCCGTGCTCAACGCCCCGTTCCACTCGCCGATCGTGCTCGCCAAGCAGCTCAGCACGCTGGATCAGCTGAGCGCCGGCCGGCTCGACGTGGGCCTCGGCCTCGGCTGGGCCAGGGAGGAGTTCGCCGCGACCGGAGTGCCTTATCCGCGGCGCGGCGCCCGCACCGAGGAATTCCTCCGCTGCCTCGAGGCGATCTGGGCCGACGGGGTGGTGGAGTTCCACGGCGAGTTCTACCAGGTGCCGCAGTCCCTGGTCGATCCGAAACCGACTCAACGACCGCACCCGCCGCTGCTGCTCGGCGGTACCGCCGAGCGCGCGTTACGCCGGGCCGGTCGGCTGGCCGACGGCTGGGTCAGTAGCAGCCGGCACGATCTGCGGGGCATCGGCGCCGACATCGACTTGATGAAAACGGCGGCAATCGAAGCCGGTCGTGATCCGGCCGGGCTGCGATTCATCGTCCGGGGCGTGCTCGACCTGCTGGACTCGCCCACCGCCGACACCGACGATCCGGCGCGCCGGCCGCTACACGGGACGGCCGATCAGATCCACCAGGACCTTCGGGCGCTGGCGACGCGCGGCGTCACCGAGGTCTTCTTCGATCTCAATTTCGATCCGCGGGTCGGCTCACCCGATGCCGAGGCGGCGGCGTCCATGCAACTGGCGGACCAGGTATTGAGTATTTTTGCCCCCGAAACGGACAGTTAATCCAATAATCTCCGGAAAAATCGGCAGCGTCCTGGTTATTGCTGCCACAGAAAACCCTAGTCACTACAGAAAGTAGCAATCCTTTAACTGAGCGTGGTGGGTGCCGATAGGTACCTCAAGGTCGCTGGCAGGTGGTCGGCGCCCTCGAGACGGGATACCCACATGCTTGGTCGTTCAACCGCCGGTTCCACGTCCCGCAGGCTCGCCTGCCTCGGTATCTCGCTGGCGGTGACGGCGGCTGGGCTGCTCGCCACCGGCGGCACCGCCGGCGCGGCCACCTCCACCGAGGCCAACGCGGCCCAGGACGTGCTGCGGATGATGAACGCGCAGCGAGCCGCCAACCACCTGCCGGCGCTGGGCTGGAGCACCGCGCTGGTCTCCAGTGCCCGACGGCACAACCTGACGATGGCCAGGTCCAACGTGCTCTCACACCAACTACCCGGCGAGCCGGTGTTCAGCACCCGGATCAGCCAGGCCGGGGTGAACTGGCACGCGGCGGCGGAGAACATCGGCTGGACCACCGACCGGACCGCGGTCGGTGCCGATTCGCTGCAAAGCGCGATGTACGCCGAGAAGGCACCCAACGACGGGCATCGGCTCAACATCCTGTCCAGCTCGGTACGCTATGTCGGTATCGACACCTACATCGATGCGGCCACCGGCAAGCTCTGGCTGACCGAGGACTTCGCCGATGTTGCCGGCCCGGTTGCCCCGGTCGTCACCGCCCGCCCGCCGGCGGTCAGCGTCCACGCGCCGGTCGGCAACTTCGAGTCGGCGGTGGGCGGCTCCGGGCACCGGGTACGGCTCAGCGGCTGGGCGATGGATCCGGACAGCAAGGCGACCCCGCTGTTCATCGCGGTCTTCTACGATGGCCGCTTCGCCGGCTACTACCGCACTCCGGTCGCCCGCCCCGATGTCGCCCGCGTCAAGGGATCCGGTCCGAACCAGGGCTTCAGCTTCGTGGTCACACTGCCCGCTGGCACGCACGTGATCTCGACCTGGGGCGTCAACGCGGGCGCCGGCTCGGCAATGACCCAGCTGGGCCTCAGCAAGCGGGTCACCGTCTGACCATCACTGCTCAGCGCGCCCCGAGCAGTTCCTGAGCAGCCCGCAACACCGTCGCCTCGTCGAGCAACACCGTCCGGGCCGCGTCGCCGAGCGGGATGAAGCTGTCGGCGCTGGTCACCCGCTTGAGCGGCCCGCGGAAGCCGCCATCGACCAGCGCGGCGATCACGGACTCCGAAACGCCGCCGCTGCGGCGGGTTTCGTCCACCACCAGCACCTGGCCGGTGGCGGCTGCCTCTCGAAGAATGTCCTTGACCGGTAACGGTGAAAGCCAGCGCAGGTCGAGGACCCGAGTACTCACGCCGGCCTCGGCAAGGACGCCCGCCACCCGCAGGCTCATCGGAACCCCGTTGCCGAAAGTGACGATGGTCAGCGCGGCCCCGGCAGCGTCCGGTCCGACCGACCAGCTGCGCCCGCTGCCGATCGGTACCTGCTCGTCGGACCAGTGCTCCGGTGCCGAGTAGGGAGCCAGCCAGCGGCCATCGCCGTCGGTCAGATCTCGCTGGTGATACAGCGCAATCGGCTCCAGGAACACGCTCACCGTGCCGTCGGTACGGGCGGCGGCCAGCAGCGTCCGCAGCATCGCCGGCGCGTCACTGGGATGCGCCGGCAGCGCGACCACCAGGCCGGGGATATCGCGAAGTACGGCCACCGAGTTGTCGTTGTGGAAGTGGCCGCCGAAGCCTTTCTGGTAGCCGAGCCCGGCGATCCGGACGACCATCGGATTGCGGTACTGGCCCTGCGAAAAGAACTGCAGGGTGGCCGCCTCGCCACGTAGCTGATCCTCGGCATTGTGCAGGTAGGCAAGGTACTGGATCTCCGGGACCGGCAGGAAACCGGCGAGCGCCGCACCTAGCCCGACCCCCAGGATCGCCTGCTCGTCCAGGATGGTGTCAAACACCCGGGCCGCCCCGAAGTTCTTGCGCAGCCCTCGGGTGAGGCCGTACACACCGCCCTTGACCGAGACGTCCTCGCCGAAGACCAGTGCCTCCGGCCGCCGGATCAGCTCGTCGTGCAGTGCCCGGTTGATCGACTGAGCCAACGTCAACGGGCCTTCGTGCTCGGGCAGCTTGCCGCCGAAGACCTCGGCCCGCAGCGCCGGATCGGGCGGCGCGGCAGCGGCCTGGGCCACCTCGGCCGGCCGGCGCGGCGCCATCGGGGCCATCACCTGCTCGGCGCTAGCCAATTGCGGTTCGGCCAGCACGGCAACCGCAACCGAGCGGACCCGGTCCCGGATCCGCTCGTAGCGAGTAACCAGCTCTGCCCCGTCGGCCACCCCAGCGGCCGCCAGCAGCCGGGCGGTAGCCAGCAGCGGATCCCGTACGTAGTCACCGGTGATTTCGGTCGGCGTCCGGTAGGCCACCTCGGCATCGGAGCCGGCATGGCCGAAGAAGCGCACGGTCTTGAGGTGCAGGAACGCCGGCTTGCGGTTGGTCCGGACGAACTCCACGGCCTGGCTCGCGGCGTCATAGGCATCGCCGAGCGAGCAACCGTCCGCCGCGATGTAGCGCAAACCGGGCCGGCCCGCGAAGCGCTGGGCGATCCAGCCGGCCGGTGTCCTGGTGCTGATCCCGAGACCGTTGTCCTCGCACACCATCAGCAGCGGCATCGGCAGGCCCTGGTACACGGTGTTGGAGGAGCTGTTGAAGGCACCGACCAGCGTCGAGTGATTCACCGAGGCGTCACCGAAGCTGGTAACCACCACCGCATCAGCCGGCCAGGGCGTCCGCACGCCGATCCGCTTGGCCCGATCGAGGGAATAGGCCAAGCCGACCGCTCTGGGCAGGTGCGAGGCAATCGTCGAGGTCTGCGGGATCACCGCCAGCTCGGCGTTGCCGAACACCTTGTGTCGCCCGCCCGCGATCGGCTCGCCGGTGGCCGCAGCAACCCCGCGCAGGATGTCGGCGACTGGGTCGTGGCCGGCGACTTGGTGTGCCCGGGCGCAGTAGAAGCCGCCGGAGCGGTAGTGCAGCAGCGCCGGATCGTCGGGCCGGAGCGCCGCGGCAACCGCGGCGTTGCCTTCATGACCGGACGAGGAGATGGTGTAGAAACCGCGGCCCTGAGCCTGCATCCAGGTCGCGGCCAGATCCACCTGCCTCGATTCGCATTGCGCGGTGAACAGCTCATCGGCGTGCGCGATGCTCAGCGAGCTGCCGGGTTGCACCGGGCCGCTCGGATCGCGGCGTTCGCCGCGCTCCAACGGCCCGACGGTGGTCAGGAAGTGTTCATCCAGCGGATGACGTTGCTCGGACACCCGGCCATCTAACCGCTAGTAGCGCCGGCTCGGCGCCGAGGGGTCACCCGGCGAACAGTGGCGGCAGCGCGAACAACATCACCATCGACCAGCTGAGGTGAGTCAGGATCGGCGCCAGCACGCCGCCCGAGGCGCGCCGTTGCAGGCCGAGCACCACGCCCAGGGTCGCGGCGGCGAAGACCAGCATCGGGTTTCCGGTGGCCAGCGTCACGACCGCATACACCGCGGTCGAGACCTGGACCGGACGCCGGTTCCCGATCGCCGCGTACAGCGCACCACGAAAGAAGATCTCTTCGGTGACTCCATTGAGCAGGGTGAGAAACGCCAGCAGCGGCAGTGATCCCCGCCTGGCATGGGCCAACACGCTCTCGGTGTAGCCGCGCAGCGGACCGATCTCGCGCACCACCAGCGCGCCGGCCAGGAAGAACGCCGATGCCAGCAACCCGATCAGGATCGGCACCAGCACCGGCCGGCGAAGCGAGCCGCCGGTCGCGATCCGGCCCAGGTGCAGCGGCCCGGAGGCGAAGCCGCCGAGTACCCAGACCGCCGCCAGGGCGCCAGTCAGCGGGTAGAAGGCTCGGTCGCCGGGTCTGGTCGACAGCGAGATGCCGAGCAGCACCGAGCCCGCGACCAGCACCGCTAGTACCACCCACCGGCGACGCCGCACCGCCCGATCCGACTCGTGATGATCGCGGGGCACGACATCCAGCAGCGCCGGGCCTAGCAGCCGAAGCCAGCGGCTCGGCCGGGGACTCGTCAAGCCGGCTCGCCCGCTGCCTCGGCAAGCGCGAGCCGGACCGCCTCGTCGTAACCCATCGGCGCACCGGGAACCACCGCCTCGATCGACCGGTCGCTGACCACCACCTCGGTGGTCATCGAGTCGACCAAGTTGCGGGCGGTCGCCAGGTCAACGTCGGTGACCAGGGCGAGCCAAGCCGAGGACAACCGCGGGGTGAGCAGCGGGACCGTGACGACCGGTAGCGTCCGCTTGTTCTGGATCCGGGCGGCTCGGCGGAGCATGTCGACGTAACGCAGCACCTCCGGCCCACCGATCTCGTACACCACGCTGCCGGTACTCGGGTCGGCCAGCACGCCGGTGAGGTAGCGAACTACATCGGCCAGCGCGATCGGCTGGGTACGGGTGTTGACCCAGCGTGGGCCCAGCATCACCGGCAGGTGATCGACCAACTGGCGGGTGATCTCCCACGAGATGCCACCGTGGCCGATGACCACCGCGGCGCGCAGCACGGTCACCGGAACCCCGGCCTGGCCGAGCAGTCCCTCCACCGCCCGCCGGGAGCGCAGGTGTGGCGACAGGCTGCTGCCCTCAGCACCGAGTCCGCCCAAGTACACGATGCGCTGCACGCCGGCCTCGGCAGCCTGCGCTCCGAACGCCCGGGCCGCTCGCGCGTCCAACGACTCGAAATCAGCCGAGCCAAGCGAATGCACCAGGTAGTAGGCGGTGTGCACGCCGGCCAGCGGCGCCACCAGGCTCGACGGGTCGTGCACATCGCCGGTGACTGCGGTACCGGCACCTGAGTAGTCCGCGACCCGCCTGGTCATCGCCCGAACCCGGTAGCCCTCGGCCACCAGCGCAGTCACCAGCCGGGAACCGATGAAGCCGGACGCGCCGGTTACCAGGATCTCGCCTTCGGTCACCACGGGCAGGGGTGGAGTCGGTCCATTAACCGCCGAAGTAGCACGGATACCTCACAAATAGTCGTTGCCGTAATAAATCAGATAGCTGCTCACTCTTGTGCTAATACGGTCGCTGGTTCCAGGATACTTGCGGGCCGGGTACCCGCCAGGCCACGTCAACGAAGGAGCCCGCCACCATGCGTGCTTTGAATTCTCCGATCAGCCGGATCGCGATTGCGGCCATCGCCGCGGCCGCGCTCGGGGCCACCGCAGCAACCACCGCCGGGACTACCGTCGGCGCAGCCGCCCAGCAGGGCGTGCACCGGGCGGCTAGCACCCATCCGACCCCGGCGATCAACGACCACATCCTGGCCGCCTCGCTAGCCTTCCCGCCAGACACCGCGTACTGCCAGGCCAACCTCGGGATCAGCTGCTACTCACCGATCCAGTACCGGCAGGCCTACGACCTCAAGCCGCTGTACAGCGCAGGCGTCACCGGCAAGGGGCGCACCATCGCCATCGTCGATTCGTTCGGCTCGCCCACCATCGCCCATGACCTGCACGTCTTCGACCAGAACTACGGCATTGCCGACCCGCCATCACTGAACATCATCCAGCCCGCCGGTGCCGTAGCACCGTTCGACAACACCGACCCGGTCCAGCTCAACTGGGCGGGAGAGACCACCCTGGATGTGGAGTACGCGCACGCGATAGCGCCGGGCGCCAATATCCTGCTGGTCGAGACCCCGGTGGCCGAGACCGAGGGCGTGACCGGTTTCCCGGAGATCGTGGCCGCCGAGAACTACGTGATCAACCATCACCTCGCTGACGTGATCACCCAGAGCTTCGGTGCGACCGAGAACACCTTCCCGTCCAAGCAGAGCCTGCTCGACCTGCGTTCGGCGTTCATCAACGCCGCCGGCCAGGCAATCACCGTACTCGCCTCGTCCGGTGATGACGGCGTGACCAACGCCGAGGCGGACGGCAGCACCCTCTACCCGGTGCCGGTCAACTCCTGGCCGTCCTCGGACCCGCTGGTCACCAGCATCGGCGGCACCCAGCTGCACCTGGACGCGGCCGGCAACAAGATCACGCCGGACGTGGTGTGGAAC
>FTJM01000167.1_pt2 | contig 29109 bp, 30 predicted proteins | sample 1658941 | NCBI WGS metagenome assembly FTJM01 (sample SAMEA3914876, study PRJEB12502) | metagenome | biome: forest; material: soil | place: USA | collected 2011-06-22 | depth 0.3 m
CGGTGATCACCACGCCGAGCACCGAATCGCCGAGGAATTCCAGCCGCTCGTTGTGCGGCAACTCACCGTGCTCGTAGGCGTAGGACCGGTGGGTGAGGGCACGCCGAAAGAGCTCGGCATCCATCTCGACGCCGAGCTCTGCGGCCAGTTCGGCTGGATCGCTGGTCTTGGCGTGATTCGCTACCACGACTAGCCGATCCCGCTGGCTGAACCGGTGAAGATCTGCTGGCTGATCAGACCGCCAGCACCTGCCGGCCGTCGTACTGACCGCAGTTCGAGCACGCGGTGTGCGGCAGCTTTGGCTGACCGCAAGCCCGGTTCGGGCAGGTCGCTAGGGTCGGCGCGCTGGTCTTCCACTGCGAGCGACGTGCCCGGGTGTTGGAACGCGAGGTCTTCCGCTTCGGGACGGCCACGGCGGTTACTCCTGACTCTGTGTGTGTCGTGCTTGGACTACTGGACTTCCAGCATCTTGCCCGGCTGGGCCTTCTGCAGTGCCGAACCGCTCGGCGAGAGCGGCCCAGCGCGGATCGAGCTGGGCGTGCGAATGATCACCGGGCAGATCGTCGAGCCGTTCCCCACAATCGGGGCACAGCCCTGCACAGTCCGGCTGGCACAGGGGCGTCAGCGGCAAACTCAACACCACCGCGTCCCGCACCACCGGTTCGAGGTCGAGATGGACGCCCTCGAGCCGGGGAATCTCGTCGGAGTCGGTGGTCTCCTCGGTCGTGCTGCTCGGGTAAGCGAACAGCTCGACAAAGTCGACATCCAACGCTTCGGTGAACTCGACCAAGCACCGTCCGCAGATTCCGGAGACCTCCGCGGTCACCGAACCTGTCGCAAGGACACCTTCGCTCACCGACTCGATCCGGACGCTCACGACGAGCGGGGCACCTTCCGGCACACCGATCATATCGAGACCGAACTGGGCGGGTGCTTCGGTGGCTCGGCGGTATTCCCGCAGATCGCCGGGTTGCCGTCCGAGCTCCCTGGTATCCAGGACGAACGGGCTGCGCGGGTTCACTGACGACCTTCACCGGTTGTGGTACTCGAAGCTGATGCCGAACTCGGTCCAAACATGGATTTGGCCGTCGTTCAGGTTACCCGAGGCGTGCGGCACCCGCGAATCGTGCCGTGCCAGCGGCCATCTCAGTCCGCTCGCGGGGCGAGTGCGTCCCGGCCGTTCTCGGCGGTGGAGAGCAGCCGCTGCAGGTTCTCGACCAGCTCGGACAGGGTTCGGGAGGCGTAACTGTGCGCGTCCGTGCTGAGCTTGTCCGCGTACTGCTCCGCGCTGGTCCTGGTCCTGTTGGCCTGTTCGGTCGCCTCCGCGGTGAGCCGAGCTGCCTCCGCGACGGCGGCCTGCTGCACGCTGGCCGCCGACACCAGGCTGGCCTGCTCTTGCTGGGCCGCCTCGATCAGGCCGTGCGCCTGAATCCGGGCGTCGGCGATCATGGCCTCGACCTGCTCGGTGGCTAGCCGCTGCTTCTCGCTGGCATGCTCGGCGGCCTCGGCGAGCACCCGGTCGCGTTGGGCGACCAGGCTGCGCGCCTGCGCCACCTCGGGCGGCAGCACCTCACGCAGCGCATCCAACAGGTCCAGCGCGCGTTCCCGCGGGATTACGCAGGACGACGACATCGGCAAGGTCCGAGCCGTTTCCACCAGCTCGACCAGCTCGGTCAGCACCTCATCTGCTCGAGCCAGGGTGTGATCAGTCATCGGGATCGCCTGAGTTGAGCTCGGCGAGCCTGGCGAGCAATTGCTTGTGGACGATCTCGGGCAGCAGGCTGGACACGTCACCACCATAGGTGGCGATCTCCTTGACCAGGCTGGAGGCTAGGAAGCTGTACTCCGGATTGGTGGGCATGAACAGGGTGTCCACGCCGGCCAGCCCGCGGTTCATCTGAGCCATCTGCAGTTCGTAGTCGAAGTCGCTGACCGCGCGCAAGCCCTTGACGATCACCGGGATCTCGTTACGCCGGCAGTAGTCGACCAGCAGGCCGTGGAACGAATCGACCCGGACATTGCCATAACTCGCGGTGACCTCCGAGAGCACCGCGATGCGTTCCTCGACCGTGAACAGGCTGGACTTGCTCTTGTTGATCAGCACGGCCACCACGACCTCGTCATAGAGATCGGCGGCGCGCCCGATGATGTCCAGGTGACCGTTGGTCACCGGATCGAAGGAACCTGGGCATACCGCTCTGCGGACGACCGTCACCACGCTCATCGACACCTTTGGCACGGGCCCGTCCCCGGACGGGCGGATCTTCGGGCTCTATCGGCTCTTGCCGGCAGGGGCAGCGTTGCTACTCCCGGCGACCGTACCAAAGGCAGCCTTCGCCGTAGCGTCGTTGTTTGATGGCCTTTATCTCACCTGGCCACTGCGGCTCAGGCTCTCGCCAGGACCTTTCGACCACCACCACCGCACCGGAGACCAGCCAGCGCGCCTCGGCGAGCAGCGCCAACAGGCTGGAAACGGCCCTGGCCGGGTGCGCATACGGCGGGTCGGCAAACACCAGGTGGTACGGCTCGTCGGCACCGATCGCGGCCAGGTAGGTCTCGACGGTGCACCGGTGCACCGTCGAGCCGGGCAATCCGAGCGTCCGGACGTTCTCAGCGATCACGTGCGCCGCCCGCCGGTCGCTCTCGACAAACACAGCAGCGGCCGCTCCCCTGGACAGTGCTTCCAGGCCGACCGCACCGGAGCCAGCGAACAGGTCCAACACCCGCGCGCCATCGAGAGCCATCTCCGAGCCGAGCGTGTTGAACAGCGCTTCTCGGGCCCGGTCCGACGTCGGCCTGGTGCCCCTGGGCGGCACCGTTAGGTGTCGGCCACGCGCCTGGCCAGCAACGATCCGAGTCACGGCGCACAAGCCTAGTGCCCGAACTGGCTGCGCGTCCTAGTCGAAACCCAAGTCGAACCCGACTGGTCGCCGATGCCGGCCGCCGGCGGCCGCATTTTCCGGCTCGGCCGGGCCGCCTGGACGTAGTGTGGCCAGGTGAGCGAGCACGAGCCGCCCGTCTTTCGGTTGCTGCCGGATTCCGCGACCGAAGCCGAGATGCCGGCTGGCCAGCGCCGGTTCGGCACCGGCCAGCGATTGGCCATCGCGATCGTGCTCACCGTGCTGGCGGTCGCCGCCCTGGCCGGTCAGCTGCTCGGATCACATGATGCTGCCCGGCGGCAGGCCGCAGCGGCGCCGCCGGCGGCGGTCAGCCCGCTGAGCGGGCTTTCGACCCGGCAACCCTGGCCGGCGACCGTCGGCAGTTGCGGCGGGGCGGCGCCGTTGCCAATCATGTCGACGGACCCGCTGACCGAGCGCACCCGGCTGCGGCTCACGGTAGGCGGCAATGGCCTACAACAGGTGGACCTGGACACCGGCACGGTTACCGGGCTGGCCGCGGCGCGACTGCCCGAGGGCACCTTCGTGGTGGATTTGCAGCGAGTGGCCACCAGCAACCCGGTGACCAGCTACCTGGAAACCCAGCGCTGCGACGACCCGGACGAGCGGTTCTTCCGGGTGACCGCCGGCAGCGCACCGGTCGAGGTCCCCGACCAGTCCGGCCTACCGACCGCCGGTCTGTTCCCGGATGGCGCTGGCGGCATCTGGACGACCCGGATCGGCACCGCCGAGTCGGTGTCCGACGGCCGGATCGCGATCACCCTGGTACGCCTTGACTATCCCGAGGTGATCGACCTGCCGGTCGGGTTGACCCCGATCGCGCTGCACGCCCGGCTGGTGATCGCGCAGTCGGAGGACCTGCCGACCGCCGAGACCACCCACTCGCTGGTCATCTACGACGCCGGCAGCGGACGGATCGTCGGCCGGCTCGGCCCGGTGACCAGCATCACCGAGAGCCAGGGCCAGGTCATCTGGAGCTCGCAGTCCTGTGCCGCGGCAACTGCGTGCCCGCTGCACCGCTACGACCTGAGTTCGGGCCGAACGCTCACCCGCGGCTACCCGCTGCCGACCGGGACCAGTGTTGCTAACGGGATACTCAGCCTGGACCACAACCAGCTCGCCTTCCAGCTTGGCCGGGCGGCGCCGGATCCGCAATACGCGACCACCGCTGCCGGCCTGCCCTCGGACCTGGTAGTGCTCGACCTGCGAACCGGCGCCCTCCAGCGGGTCCCAAACCTCGAACTGCCGGCGACCGCGGTACGGCCACCGGTCGGGTTGGCGTTTTCACCCGATGGCAGCTGGCTGATCATCTCGGTAGCTGGTATCACCGGCCCGCGACTGCTGCTCTGGCACGCTGGATTGCCCCGCCCGCTGGCCTCGCCGGCCGTGCTGGCTGGCCCGTCGTCGGGCCAGTTCCCGGCGGTGCTGCGACCGTTGCCCTGAGCGTCAGGACTTGTGCAGGTACTCGGTCCGTTCAGAATCCAGGCTGTCCCACAGGAACTCCTGCAATGGAAGGTGATCCTGCAATTGCGGGTCGGCGTCGATGACCTGCTGGGCTTCGGTTCTGGCCAGCTCGATGAGCTCGCGATCACGCAGCAGCGATAGCAGCTTGAGTGCCGACTTGCGACCGGACTGAGCGGCGCCGAGCACATCGCCCTCCCTGCGCTGCTGCAGATCGAGTTCGGCCAGCTCGAAGCCATCCCGGGTCTTGGCGACCTGCGTCAACCGATCCAGGGACGGGTGCCCGATCGGCAGCTGGGACATCATCAAGCACCTACCCTCGTAACCGCCACGGCCGATTCGGCCTCGCAGCTGATGTAACTGCGACACCCCGAACCGGTCCGCGTCCATGATCACCATGAGCGAGGCGTTCGGGACGTTGATGCCTACCTCGATAACGGTCGTCGCAACCAGCACGTCGATCTCGCCGGCAGCGAACCGGGTCATCACGCTCGCCTTGTCGTCGGCGACCATCCGGCCGTGCAGCATGGCTACCCGCAGGCCTGCCAGCGGGCCCGCCTGGAGCTCGGCGAACAGGCTCAACACCGACGCGGTCTGCACCTGATCGTCATCGGCAGCCACCCCGATATCGTCAGGATCATCGCCCTCACCGATCCGAGGGCAGACCACGAATGCCTGCCTGCCCTCGGCAACCTGCTCGCGTACCCGCTGCCAGGCCCGATCGACCCAGGCCGGCCGGTCGGTCGCCGGGATCACACTGCTTGCCACGTCCTTGCGCCCGGCTGGAATTTCGTGCAGCTCGGAGACGTCCAGATCGCCGAACACCGTCATCGCTACCGTGCGCGGGATTGGGGTCGCGGTCATCACCAGCATGTGCGGTGGCGCCGATGCCTTGCTGCGTAACGCATCTCGCTGCTCGACGCCGAAGCGATGCTGCTCGTCGATGACGACCAGGCCGAGTTCGGCGAACTGCACGTGGTCCTGGATCAGCGCGTGAGTGCCGATCACGATGCCGGCAGTCCCGCTAGCCGCATCCAGCAACGCCGCGCGCCGGGCCGGCGCCGACATCGAGCCGGTGAGCAGCACTACCCTGGTTGCCTGATCGGACCCACCGATGGTGCCAGCTTGGGCAAGTTCACCCAGCAATTCATTGATAGTCACCGCGTGCTGGGCGGCCAGCACTTCGGTCGGTGCGAGCAGCGCCGCCTGTGCCCCGGCGTCGACCACCTGCAGCATCGCGCGCAACGCCACGACAGTTTTACCGGAACCGACCTCGCCCTGCAGCAACCGGTGCATCGGATGCTCGCCGGCGAGTTCCTGCTCGATCTGCGCGGCGATCTCGACCTGCTCACCGGTGAAGCTGAATGGCAGCCGGTCGGCGAACGCGTCGACCAGCCGGTCGTTCACCCTGGGCCTTGCCACCGCCGGATTTGCCGAGATGGCGTGCCTGCGCTGTGCCAGCACCAGCTGCACCCCGAACGCCTCGTCGAAGGCCAGCCGCTTGCGTGCCTGGTAGTACTCGGCCATCGTGTCCGGCCGGTGGATCTGGTGTAGGGCGGTGTCGAGGTCCATCAGGCCGGCCCGAGCAAGTACCTCGAGCGGCATCGTCTCGGTCACCCTGTCGAGCGAGTTGAGCACGATGCTGATGGATTTGGCGATCGTCCAGGACGGCATGCCGGCAGTAGCTGGGTAAACCGGGATCAGCGCGCCCGCGAAGTCGGCTACCTGCAGCTCGTCCTGGTCTTCGAGCAGCAGGTAATCCGGCGAGTTCAGCTGCATCCGGTTGCGGAACCGGGTCACCTTGCCAGCGAACATGCCGAGCCGGCCGGGTCGCAGGTCCCGCTCCCGATACTGCTGGTTGAAGAAACTCAGCGATGCCTTGTGTCGGCCGGATCCGATCGTCACCTCGGTGATGGTGAGCTTGCGGCCGGGAATCCGCTTGCTGCTGCTCGACTCGACCCGGGCCACCACGGTAACCTCTTCGCCCTCCACCAGCTGGGAAAGATCGGTCAGCTCGCCCCGCTCGTTGAACCGTCGCGGGTAGTGCCGGATGAGCTCGCCCACGGTGGACAGCTTGAGCGCCTTCTCGATCTGGTTGGCGGACCTGTCGCCGATCACATCGACAAGTTTCGTGGTCTGCGTCGCCATGCTCTCACTGTGCCAGACGGATCCGACGAAACCGCAGTACGGCCGGCTCCGGCTAGTTCACTTCGGCTTCCCCGACCAATCGGGCCGGAGCCTGGCGGCCGGGCTCCGGCTGCCCCACTTCACTTCACTTCACTTCACTCCACTCCAATGAGCAGCGGGTAGTGCGGTTGACCGCCGACGAACCCGCTGACATCGACCAGCGGGTGCCGGTCACGGACGTAGCGCTCCACCTTTGCGGCCGCTTCGGCTGCCCCCGGATCGGTGCCGGACAGCACCGTGACCAGCTCACCGCCGACAGCCACCAGCCGGCTCACCAGGCTGATGCCCATCTCAGCCACATCCGTACCGATCTCGACCACTTCGCCGTCGATCAGGCCCAACACGTCACCGGCCGAGCAGCGGCCGGCGTAGGTGATGGAATCCCGTACCGCGATCGTCACCTCGGCGAACCTGGTCGCCGCCGCGGCCTCCGCGAGCGCGATCACGTTGTCCTCGAACCGGCGGTTCTCGTCGTGCACCGCTATCGCGGCTAGGCCTTGCAGCGGTGACTTGGTCGGCACCACCGCAACCAGGACGCCCTGTTCTCGGGCCTGGCCGGCGGCGAGCTCGGCCACTGCGCCAACGGCCGAGGCATTCGGCAACAGGATCACCTGCGCGGCCTGGGTGCCGAGTACCTCGGCGAGGACCTGCGCCACCGACGGGTTAGCCGTCGGTCCGCCGTCGACTACCGCGACCCCTTCGGAGCGGAAGAGGTCAGCCAACCCCTCGCCAGGCGCCACCGCCACCAGCGCGGTCCCGCTGCGGCCGGTGGCCGAGACGGTCCCGGACACCTGATCGGCGAACCTGATCACGGTAATCCGATGCGGACGGCCAGCCTCGACGCCAGCCTCGATGGCCGCGCCGACGTCATTGACGTGGACGTGCACGTTGAACAACCCGTCACCGGTGCCGACCACTACCAGCGAGTCGCCCAGCTCGGCCAGCTCTGCCTTGAGCACGTCGACCGCTTCGGTACTGGCGTGCAGCAGGTACTGCACCTCATAGCCGAAGGCCGAACTACCCGATTCCCGCGCCCGTTCCAGCGCCGTCTGATCCCGAGCGACCGGGCGTAGCACGCTATCGGCCGGCTGCTCGCCGGTAACCACCGCGACCAGCTCACCCAGCAGCACCACCAGGCCCCGACCGCCCGCGTCGACCACCCCGGCCCGAGCCAGCACGTCCAGCTGCTCCGGAGTCCGGCGCAAGGCGATCTCGGCGGCCTGCATCGCCTCGTTGACCACCGCAACCAGCGCACAGCCGGCCTGCTGCTGCCGCAGTCGCTCCACCGCCTCGGCACTGGCTCGAATCACCGACAGCACGGTGCCCTCTACCGGTTCGGCCACCGCCGCATAGGCCGCATCGCAGGCTGCCCGGAGCCCCTCCACCAGGGCCACCCCATCAGCCTCGACGATCCCGTCGAAGGAATCGGCCAGCCCGCAGAGCACCTGCGAGATGATCACGCCGGAGTTGCCCCGAGCGCCCATCACCGCGCCCCGAGCCATCGCCCGCAGCACCGTGCCGGCGGCCGCCGAGCGATCGCCAGCCACCGCCTCGGCGGCGCTGCGCAGGGTCAGTTCCAGGTTCGTCCCGGTATCGCCGTCCGGAATCGGGAACACGTTGAGGTCGTCGATCTCGCCCCGATGCGCGGCCAGCGCGGCTGCCGAAGCGTGACACCAGCGACGCACCGCGGACGCATCCAGCAACGCCAGCATCCGCGGCGACCCCTTTCAGTTCGACTGTGCAGGCCACCCTACTGGGATCGGCGGGGTTCGCCCCGCCCGGTTTGGACTCGCGCAAGCTCGCTGGCTACACTTGGCCGGTTGCCCAGTGATCGATGAGCTGTGCACACCTGAACTGTCACCCGGAATTTGAGGAGGCCATTGTGGCCAGCCACTGCGATGTCTGCGGCAAGGGGCCCGGCTTCGGCATGTCCGTCTCGCACTCGCACCGTCGGACCCACCGGCGGTGGAACCCGAACGTGCAGACCGTCCGCGCCCTGGTCGCGCCTGGTACCCGGCGCCGGGTCACCGTGTGCACCTCATGCCTGAAGGCTGGCAAGGTCACCCGCGCCTAGTCAGCACCTGCTTCGCCGAGAGGCCGGTTCCCGTCCAGGGATCCGGCCTCTTCGCTGTTCCGAGTCGCGCTCAAGTGTGTGTGCCAGCGCGGGTCATGGCTCGCGCTGGCACACACCGTTGGCCGATCAACTCGCCGGTCGGGTTCAGCGGAAGTGCTCGTGGCCGCCGTGGTTCCAGCGCAGCCCATCCACCCTGACCTCCGAGCCCTCGCTCACCGTCCCAATGGCTTGCCACTCCGACGGCAACCGGGTGCCAGCGGGGAAGGTCGCGACCAGCGAGTAATCATCGCCGCCACCGAGCACCCAGTTCATCGGGTCGGCGTTGAGCGCCGAGGACACGTCGCGCAGCTTGGCCGCGGGGCTGAGCGCGTCACCGCGCAGGTCGATTCTGACCCCGCTGGCCTCGGCGATGTGACCGAGATCGGCGATCAGGCCATCGGACACGTCGGTCATCGCGGTAGCGCCCAACTCCGCGGCCCGGATGCCTTCCTGGTACGGCGGCTCCGGACGGCGATGCGCATTGACGACCTGCACCGGCGAGCGGAAACCCCGCGACAGCACCGCGAAGCCGGCCGCCGCCCAGCCCAGCCGGCCGGCTACCGCGACCACATCGCCGGGACCGGCGCCGGACAGCAGCACTGGCTGCCGGCCCTGCAAGTCACCGAGCGCGGTGACCGCAAGCACTATCAGGTCCGCTGCGCTGACATCGCCGCCAACCACCCCAGCACCCACCTCACCGCATTCCTCGGCGAAGCCTGCCAGCAGCCCGTCCAGCCAGCTCAGCTCGAGCTCGCCGGGCGCCGCCAGCCCGACCAGCAGCGCGGTGGGTTGCGCACCCATCGCGACGATGTCGGCAAAATTGCGAGCCGCCGACTTGTGCCCGATATCGTTGGCGGTGGACCAGTCCCGCCGGAAATGCCGGTTCTCGATCAGCAGGTCGGTGCTCGCGACTACCTTGCCGTCGGCACAGGCCAACACCGCCGCGTCGTCGCCGGGGCCGATCAGGGTAGTGGCCGGTTGCCGCAGGGTCGCGGTGATCCGGCGGATGAGGCCGAACTCCCCCAGGTCAGCGATCGTTCTCGGCTCGGAAATAGGTCCCGCCTCCAGTGCGTACGGTCATTTTCCGCATCCGGTGTTACCGGTCACGGAGTTGGCATCAAAGTGAATCCTCACATAGCCGCCCGAGGCGGTTGCGCTAGGTTCAACCTGCCCGAGTTCGCCAGCCGGGCCGTACCAGCCGACGCTGGCACCGATTCGACGAAAGGACGCCCCCGTGCCCGATACGGTCAGCGCATACATCCTCATCCAGACCGAGGTCGGCAAGGCTGCCTCGGTCGCTCAGCAGATCGCCAACCTGCAGGGCGTCACCCTCGCCGAGGACGTGACCGGGCCCTATGACGTCATCGTGCGCGCCGAGGCCCAGAGCATGGACGAGCTCGGCCGGCTGGTCGTTGCCCGAGTGCAAGGCGTCGATGGCATCACCCGCACACTGACCTGCCCGGTCGTTCACCTGTAGCGAGCTGCCTGCGCACCCTGCGCGGCGGCCCAGCCCCGCGCACCGATCCGAGTAGAGCCAGGACGAACCATCGACAGAACCCGACGGCGAGCTGCCGTCATCGCCAGCGCTGTGGCCGTGCCGGTCGCGGTGCTACTTGCCTTCGTACTTACCCGAGGTGCCAAGTCAGCGGGACCGACCAGCCACCACGACGACCCGCTCGCTGCGGTGACCATCCCGGCGCCCCCCAGCCCGAGCAGTGCCACCGCCACCGCCTGCGTCAAGATCTTCGCAAAGCTCCCGGTGCAGCTGGGCAGCCTTGCGCCGCGCAAGACCGATACCGATTCCTCGTTCGTGGCGGCCTGGGGCGATCCGGCGGTCGTGATCCGCTGCGGGGTCAACCGGCCGGCCGGCTTGGGTGATCCGGCCGCCGCGCAGCTGCTCGACGTCAACTCGGTGATCTGGCAGCCGGATCCGCAGAAGGCTCAGACCGTCTACACCGCAGTGGACCGCAGCGTCTACCTCGAGGTCACCGTGCCGGCCGGCGCCGATCAGCCGCTGCCGCTGCTGAGCGCGGCAGTGCAGGCCCTGCCGCAGCTGTGCACCGGCACCGACGCGGCCGGCAACATCGGCGCCAAGCTGCCACTGTGCAGCTAGCAGCGGCGCAGCCAGCAGCCATACCGCCAGCACCAGTACGGCCAGCAGCAGTACAGCGGTAACTGCTCAGCGCTGGCCGCGAACCAGCGCAGTCGCGATGAGCCGATCGAGCAGCTCGGCGTAGTCGACGCCGGAGGCCGCCCACATCTTGGGATACATCGAGATCGGCGTGAATCCCGGCATCGTGTTGACCTCGTTAACGATCAGCTGGCCATCGGCGCTCAGGAAGCAGTCGACCCGAGCCAGACCCTCACAGTCCAGCACCTCGAACACCTGGCAGGCCAGCTCCTGGACCGCTTTCACCCCCGGCTCGCCGATGTCGGCCGGGATGTCGAACTCCGAAGCGTCGTCGAGGTACTTGGCGTCGTAGGTGTACCAGTCGAAGTCCGGCCGCAACCGGATCTCGGCCGGCAGCGATGCCGAGACGGTGCCGTCGGCGTCCTGCAACACCCCGCACTCGAGTTCCCGGCCCACGATCGCCGCTTCGATGAGCACCTTGGAATCGTGTTCGAAGGCGGCCGCGAGGGCGTCCGGCAGGTCCTGATAGGAACTGACCTTACTGATCCCGACGCTCGAACCTGCCCGCGCCGGCTTCACGAACAGCGGCAACCCGAGCTGCTCGACGTCCAGCACCGACACCGGCCGGCCGCGGCGCGCCACCAGGTAGGGCGCCACCGCGATGCCGGCGGCGCCCAGCACCGTCTTGGTGAACACCTTGTCCATCGCGACGGCGCTGGCCAGCACTCCGGAGCCCACGTAGTCGATGCCGGCCATCTCCAGCAGGCCCTGGATCCGGCCGTCCTCGCCGTAGGCGCCGTGCAGCACCGGCAACACCACATCCAAGCCGTCCAGCTCGGCAACCGCGGACGCCGGCTCGAAGACCGCGACATCGCGCGGCCGGTGGCCGAGTTCACTCGCGGTGGTCGCGGCCGGGCTCGCTACCTCGGGCAGCTGCCGGTTGACGATCGCAAGCTGTCGGGGATCGACGTCGGTACGCACCCAGGAGCCGGCGCGGGTGATGCCAATCGTCACGACTTCGTACTTGGCTGGGTCCAGCGCCGACAGCACGCTGCCGGCGCTCACCACCGAGATGGCGTGTTCGCTGCTGCGCCCGCCGTAGACGACACCGATCCGGATACGTTTGACCATGGGTTCCCAGGCTAGCCGAAGGCTTATTCGCTGCGCGTGGAGCGGTTCATCAGCAGCCTGACCGCGTCGACCGGACCGACGCTGCCGTCACAGACTGAGTTCATCACCCGGGTGATCGGCATATCCACCCCGTGCCGGCCGGCCAAGTCCAGCACCGACCGGCAGGACTTCACCCCCTCGGCCACCTGGCCGTGGGTGGCGCCCTGCGCCTGCTCCAGGGTGTCACCCTTACCCAGCCGCTCGCCGAAGCTGCGGTTGCGCGAGAGCGGGGACGCGCAGGTCGCGACCAGATCACCCAGCCCGGCGAGGCCGGCGAAAGTCATCGGATCGGCACCGAGCGCCATCCCGAGCCGGGACGTCTCGGCCAGCCCACGGGTGATCAACGAGGCGATGGTGTTGTCGCCGAAGCCCATCCCGGCGGCCATCCCGCAGGCCAGCGCGATGACGTTCTTCACCGCGCCGCCAAGCTCGGTTCCGATCACGTCGGTGTTCGTGTAAGGCCGAAAGTACGGCGCGGTGCAAGCAGCCTGGACCAGCGCACCGCGCTCCGGATCGGTGCAGGCCACCACCGTGGCGGTCGGCTGCTCGCGGGCGATCTCGGCGGCCAAATTCGGACCGGAGACCACCGCGACCCGGCTCTGATTGACCCCGGCGACCTCGCTGATGACCTCGCTCATCCGTTTCACCGTGCCGAGCTCGATGCCCTTCATCAGGCTCACCAGGGTGGCCTCCGGCGGCAGCAGCCGGACCCAGCCGGCCAGATTGGCTCGCAAGGTCTGGGACGGGATGGCCAGCACCACCAGATCGGCCCGGTCCAGTGCCTCCGCGGGATCGGCGGTGGCTCGCAGCGTTTCGGGCAGGGTCAGGTCGGCGAAGTAGTCCGGGTTGGTGTGCCGATCGTTAATCGCCGCAGCGAGTTCTGGCCGCCGGGCCCACATCACGGTATCGGTGCCGGCGTCCACCAGCACCTTGGCGAAGACGGTGCCCCACGAGCCTGAACCGAGCACCGCCGCACGCAATGCGGTCATCGATCGGCCGGCCGCTGGTAGAACTCCTCGGGTGCCGGCAGCCCCCGGATCGTGGCCACCTGCTGGCTGACCGCGCGCATGATCAGATCGGTCAGCTCGTGCAGCACCTCCGCGCTCGGCGGCTGGTTGCGGTAGCCAGCGAGGTCCACCGGCTCGCCCACCGATACGGTCACTCGCTTGCGGGGCAGCGGCCGAAAGCGCCTGCGATAGACGTCCAGAAAATGCTGCGAGCCCCACTGGCCGACCGGGATCACCGGCACGCCGGGGGCGAGCAGGGCGAGCCGGGCAACCCCGGTCTTGGCCTGCATCGGCCAGAAATCCGGGTCTCGGGTCACCGTCCCCTCCGGGTAGATCAGCACCATCTCGCCACGGCCGAGCGCGGCAACCGCGGCATCCAGCGCGGTCGCGGCGTTCGTGGTACCTCGATGTACCGGGATCTGGCCAGCGCCGGTGACGATCCGGCCCAACGGGAACGGCAGCGTGAACAGGCTGGACTTCGCCAGGTAGCGCGGGATCCGCCCGGCGTCCCAGATGAACCGGCCGAACACCAGCGGGTCGGCGTAAGAGACGTGGTTGACGGCCACGATCGCCGGACCGGTCGCCGGAATGCGTTCCGCACCGAGCCACCGGCGCCGGAACAGCAGGGTGATCAGCGGGTAGACCAGGATCACCGCGAGCCGCATGTACGGTCCGGCCTTCTCGCTGTGTCGGGCCACCACGTTCCCTCTCCGTCCGCACAAGCCGATCGCTGCGCCGCTCGCCCGTCCGGACCGGGCCGACCCGGTTGCCCGGTGGGTGCGAGTCTGCCACCGCACCAAGCACATGGCAGCATCTATCGGGTGGCTTGGCGCGTGCTCGTTCCGATCAAGCACTCGACGAACGCCAAGAGCCGACTGCTGGGCGCGACCAGATCACAGCAGGATCATGCCCAGCTCGTGCACGCCATTCAGCTCGACACGCTGGACGCGGTGCTCGCAGTCCAGAGCCACCCGTTGCTCGGCGGGTTGTCGGTCGTCATGGCTCGTACGGAGATAGCACGCATGGGGGTGAAAGCGCCACCCACGCTCGCGCTGCCGGCCCAGATCGAGGTACTCGCCGATGCCGGCGGTGGCCTCAACGCGGCATTAGCCGCCGCGGCCGCGGAGCTGTCCCGCCGCTACCCGCAGGACGGGGTGGTGGCCATGGTCGGCGACCTGCCGGCATTGCGGCCGGCCGAGCTGTTGCTGGTGCTCGCCGCGGCGGGGGCCCAGCCACGCAGCTTCGTCCGAGACGCCGAGGGCAGTGGGACCACCCTGCTGGCCGCCGCGGCAGGCCAGCAGCTGGATCCGCGCTTCGGACCTGATTCGGCACGCCGGCACGTGGAGTCCGGCGCGGCAGAGATCGAGGCTGGCGATAGTGTCCGCCGGGACGTGGACTCGGCCGAGGATCTGCGGGGCTGCCTGCAGCTTGGGGTCGGCCTGCTCACCGCCCAGCTGACCGAACTGCTCGGCTGAGCCGGGGCAACCGTCCGGTCACGTTCCTGCCCGGACACCCGATGTTCAGCTGAGACGGGCATGATGGCGCCATGAGCGAGACAGTCACCGAGTCCGAACCGGCTATCGAGTCCGAGACGGGCTCCGTTGCCGCGACGCCCGAAGTCAGCGCCGCCGACCAGCCCGATGCCGCGCCGGAACTGCCCGAGGGCAGGTTCTCCAACCGCGAGATGTCCTGGCTCAACTTCAACGCGCGGGTGCTGGCGCTGGCCGAGGATCGCCGGCAGCCGCTGCTGGAACGGATGAAGTTCCTGGCCATCTTCGCGAGCAACCTCGACGAGTTCTACATGGTCCGGGTGGCGGGCTTGAAGCGCCGGTTGGAGATGGGCTTGGCGGTCCGCTCCACCGACGGGCTATCCACCCGGGAGAACCTCGGGGTGGTCAACGAACGAAGCCGCGAGCTGATGTCACGGCACGCCCAATGCTTCCTGTCCGACGTCCGGCCGGCGTTGGCGGACGAGGGAATCCGCATTGTCAGCTGGGAGAACCTCGATCAGGACAAGCAGAGCGAGCTTACCGAGTACTTCCATTCGAAGATCTTTCCGGTTCTGACGCCGCTCGCCGTCGACCCGGCGCACCCGTTCCCTTACATTTCCGGGTTGTCGCTGAACCTGGCGGTACTGGTGCGGGACCCCGATTCCGATATCGACCGGTTCGCCAGGGTCAAGGTCCCGAACAATGTCGCCCGCTTTGTAGTGGTTCGTCAGACTGTTGAGCAGGCCGAGTTCCTGCCGATCGAGGAACTCATCGCCGCACACCTATGGGCGCTCTTCCCCGGCATGCGGATCGTCGAGCATCACCTATTCCGAGTCACCCGCAACACCGACTTCGAGGTGGACGAGGACCGGGACGAGGACCTGCTGCAGGCGCTGGAGCGTGAACTGGTCCGACGCCGGTTCGGACCGGCGGTCCGGCTCGAGGTCGCCGAGGACATCGACGGTGAGGTGCTGAACCTGCTCACCAGCGAGATCGATGTGCAGCCCGGCGAGGTGGTCCGGGTGCCGGGACTGCTCGACCTGACCGCGCTGTCCCAGGTCTATGAGGTGGATCGGCCGGCGCTCAAGGAGAAGCCATTCGTGCCGGCCACCCATCCCCGGTTCGTGGACGGCGAGACCCCGAAGTCGGTCTTCGCGACCCTTCGCGAGGGTGACGTGCTGGTCCATCACCCGTACGAGTCGTTCGCTACCAGCGTCCAGCGCTTCATCGAGCAGGCTGCCGCGGACCCGAATGTGCTGGCAATCAAGCAAACGCTGTACCGCACCTCCGGCGACTCGCCGATCGTCGATGCCCTGGTGGATGCCGCCGAAGCGGGCAAGCAGGTGATGGTTCTGGTCGAGATCAAGGCACGTTTCGACGAGCAGGCCAACATCAAGTGGGCCAGGGCACTGGAACGCGCGGGCTGCCACGTGGTGTACGGCCTGGTCGGCTTGAAGACCCACTGCAAGACCTCATTGGTGGTTCGCCAGGAGGGCGGTTCACTGCGCCGCTATGCCCATATCGGCACCGGCAACTACCACCCCAAGACCGCCCGGCTGTACGAGGATCTGGGATTGTTCACCGCCGACGAGCGGATCTGCGCCGACCTCACCGACCTGTTCAACGTGCTCACCGGCTACTCCCGGCAGACCGAGTACCGCACGCTGCTGGTGGCACCGCAGGGGCTGCGGTCCGGGTTGCTCGCCAAGATCGAGCGCGAGATCGCCAACGCGCGAGCTGGTAAGCACGCCCACATCCAGATCAAGTGCAACCACCTGGTCGACGAAACCCTGATAGACGCGCTGTATCGGGCCTCCCAGGCGGGCGTCAAGGTCGAGCTGATGGTGCGAACCTTCTGCACCATCAAGGCGGGCGTGCCAGGTTTGAGTGAGAACATCACGGTGCATTCGATCCTCGGCCGGTTCCTGGAGCATTCCCGGATCTTCTTCTTCGCCAACGACGATCAGCCCGAGTACTGGATCGGCTCGGCTGACCTGATGCACCGGAATCTGGATCGCCGGGTCGAGGTGCTGACCCAGGTCACCGGGCCGAACGCCGACCAGATCAGGTCGACACTGGACCTGGCCTTCGACCCGGAGACCGGCGCTTGGGAGCTGCAGAGCGACGACCGCTGGGTCCGCGGCGGAGGCCCGCATCCGGTCGATTACCAGGGAGTTCTGCTCGCGCGGTTGGCGCCACGCAGCGAGTGAGCGGCACGCTGCGTGCGGCCACCCCGGCGGCCGGTGGCGTCCTGTGGCGGCAGGACGGGTCGGATCTGCTGGTCGCGCTGGTGCACCGACCGCGCTATAGCGACTGGACGCTGCCCAAGGGCAAGGTCAACCCGGACGAGCCGTTGCTGCTGGCCGCCGTGCGGGAGGTCGCCGAAGAGACCGGTGCGCTGGTAGAGGTCGGCCGACGGCTGAGGCCTGTGCAGTACCCGTTCGGCGTCGAGACCATCAAGCGGGTATCGCACTGGACGATGCGCTACCTGTCTGGCGAGCACAGCCCGAGCGAAGAAGTCGACGCGATGCGCTGGCTGACCGTCGCCGAGGCCACCCACCGGTTGAGCTATCCGGTCGATCGGAGCGTGCTGGCCGACTTCGCTCGGGTCCCGCCGGACACCCGCACGGTGTTACTGGTCCGACATGCCAAGGCCGGCCGGCGCTCGGAGTACTCCGGCGACGATCGGCTACGACCGCTGGACAAGATCGGCCGCCGGCATGCCCGCGAGGCCGCCGCGGTGCTCGCGGCGTTCGGCCCGCGCCGAGTACTCTCGGCCGACCGGGTCCGGTGCGAGCAGACCGTCACGCCGCTGGCCGACCTGCTTGGCCTGCCGGTGCTCAGCGCTCCAGAGTTCGCCGATGAGGCCTACCTGCAGGATCCGGCTCGCACCAGGGCCGCCCTACGGGCGATCACCGACCAGCCAGGCAGTTCGGTGATCTGCAGCCAGGGCACCACCATTCCCGGGCTGCTGGCCGAGCTGGCGGTTCCGTCGAAGTCCTACCCGGCGCGCAAGGGGTCGGCCTGGGCACTGTCGTTTCGCGGGCCGCAGGTGGTCTGCGGGGACTACTACCCGCACCCGAACCTATGAGTCCGGGCTCTGAGACCCTAATATCGCATCATGGGACTGGTGAGCGGAATCGGCGTGATCGACAAAGCGATCGCGATCCTCGCTGCGGCGGCCACCGGTCCGGTCGCGCTGTCGGAGCTGGTAGAGCGCACTGACATTCCGCGGGCCACCGCGCATCGGCTCGCGGTGGCGCTGGAGGTGCACCGGCTGCTGGCGCGCGACTCCGAGGGCCGGTTCGGACCAGGTCCGCGGCTCGCCGAACTCGCTGCCACCGCGGCCGACCCACTCATCGAAGCAGCGGCCGGGGTACTCACCTGGGCTCGCGACGCTTCCGGCGAGAGCGCGCAGCTCTACCGTCGCGACGGCACCGAGCGGGTCTGCGTCGCGGCCGCCGAACGCAGCGCCGGGCTGCGCACCACCGTGCCACTCGGAGCCAGGCTGCCGCTGACCGCGGGCTCGGGCGCGCAGGTGCTGCTGGCCTGGGAGGCCGCCGGCACGGTGGCCGGCCTGCTCCAGGTCGCCGAGTTCACCGAACGATCCCTGGCCGAGGTCCGCCGGCGCGGTTGGGCGCAATCGATCGGCCAGCGCGAGGCCGGCGTCGGGTCGGTGTCGGTTCCGGTGTTCGCGCCGAACTCCGATCGGGGCCGGCGAGTGGTGGCCGCGGTGTCTATCAGCGGGCCGATAGAACGGCTCGGGCGCTCGCCCGGCCAGCGGTTGGCCCCGATCCTGACCACGGCCGCCCAGCGGCTGCAGGACGCGCTCTGACGCCATCCGGGCTGCCGTACCCGCGGCGCTAATCGGGCGGCAGCGTCAAGCCGGCGCGCAACCAGTGCTCGGCGGCGGCCGGTTGGCCGAAGAAGTAACCCTGTTGCACGTGCACTCCGATCGCCCGCAGCCGACGCGACTGCAGCGCGGTCTCGATGCCCTCAGCTATCAGCCGGTTGGTCAGGCCAGTCAGCAACGACACGGTCCCGGCCAGAAAATCCCAGGCCCGATCATCGTCGTCCAGTGGCAACATCGACCGGTCCAGCTTGATCCCGGACACCGGCAGCTTTCGCAGCAGCGACAGCGAGGTATCGCCGCGGCCGAAATCGTCGATGACCATGTTCAGGCCGCTGTCCGCGCCGCGGGTCAGCTCGCTGACCAGCAACTCGGTGGACAGCCCGGCCGCTACCTGCTCGGTCAGCTCCACCATCACCTGATCCGGCGGCACCTCCGCTCGAGCGGCCGAACGCAGCACGATGTCGATGGCGAGGCCGGTACTGAGGAACTCCCGCGAGACGTTCACCCCGAGCAGGCAACCAGGAAACACGGTTCGCAGCAGCATCCCCTGGCCAAGGGCCAGGTCATACACCCGCTCAGCCAACCTTGGGGTCAGCCCGAGCTGGTGACTGGCGGCAAGGACCAGCTCACGCGGCAAGTCAGCCGCCGGCCCTGCCATCCGTACCAGCGACTCCATGCCGCTCACCCGGCCCGCGGCCAGATCCACAATTGGCTGGAAATGAACGGCCTCCTGGTGCGCGGCGACCGCTTGGTGCACCGCGTTCTCCGCCTTCGCGACAGTGCGCGCGGCCCGGCCTATCGCCTCCGTCCACGGCACCACTGCGCGCCAGGCCTGCCGGGCGGCCGAGTCGAGCGCTGTTGCTGCCCGATCGGCCGCCACCAGCAGCGAGCTACCCGGCTCCCGCGCTGCCCAACCTGCCTGCAACGAAAGCAGGATCCGCTGCTTACCGAACTGCAGGTCGCGCTCGCCGGCCTGCGCCAAGGCCGCCGCTGCCGGCGATTCATCGGTGCTCAATAGCAAGAACCGGCCGCCGGCCAGCCAGATCAGCAGGTCGTCGGCGGCGGCCAGCGTCTGCAACCAACTAGCCGCTTCCACCAGGCAGCGCTCGGCCACCGGCTGCCCCGACAGGTCAATGATCTGCTTGAATCGCCGGACATCGATCACCAGCAGGGCGCTGAACCGGGTGGTCGCGGAGGCCGCCAGTTCGGCCAGCTCGAGGAACGCCCGGCGGTTGTAGAGACCAGTCAGCGGATCCCGGATCAGTTGCGCCGCAAGGTAATCCTGGTCCGCACGAGCAAGGTCCTCGATCTGCAGGGCGAGTACCGGCCGGCCGGCGCCAGCCAGCGTCTCGTGCCTGGCCGCGACTGCTAGCCAGCGTGGCTGGCCGGTGAGGGAGGGCAGCAGCCGTTCGGCACTACTCGCCCGGGACAAGCGCAGCAATAACTGCTCGGCTGCCGCCGCCGATTCCGGTGCCAGTGTCTGCGGCCAGCGGCGACCGACGATCTCCTGCGCGACCTCGCCGACTATCGAGGCATACCCATCGCCTACCGCGAGCACCACACCGTCCGCGTCCAGCACCGCCGACGTCGTCTGATCATTGGCCGGTACCGGCAGCAACGGATCCCCGCGAGCGTTGACCCACCGATCGGCGACCGGATACCAGGACAGCGCCCAGCGTTGCTCGCCGGTGTAGCGCAACCGGACCGACATCAGCCGGTCACCGTGTTCGGCGAGCAACTGCACCAGCTCGGTGCCCTGCGCGCTCGGCAGCGCGCGCTCGATAGCCGACCAGAACGCCGCCGAGCTCTCGTCCTTGGGCGGATACCGGTAACCGGCCTCGGCCACCGCTGCTGGCAGCTGCACGGTGAACTTAGCGCCGATCAACGCTGCGCCGGCCAGGAACGTCTGGGTGGCCAGCATCTGCTGAGGGTCGGGTTCGGGAGGGCTCGCCGGTAGCGGGATCAGGGCTGAGTGACGCATACGCCCTCCTGACGGCCTGGTACCGGTGCGGACTTGCCGGCGCCCCCGCGCTACTTACCTGGCAATACTTGCACCCGGAAGGGTCGCTCTGTCAATGGATCGCCGGTCCGGACAGCCAGAAACCGGCGAAGCCCGCCGCTAGGCGAGACTCCGCCGGCTTCCCCAGGAGACCCCGGACCGGTTCCTGCACGCAGGCTGGGCTGGCTGGTTAGCGCACCGCCGAGCGGTTGCCGACCCGCTGCCAGATCAGTAACGCGATCACCGAACCGATCACCGAACCGATCAGGCCCGCCGGCTGGAAGAAGCCGTCCTGGCCATCCTTGTGGAACAGCAGGTAGCCGAGAAAGCCACCGATGAACGAACCGACGATCCCGAGCACGATCGTCGCCGCGATGCTGAGATCCTGCTTACCTGGTACCAGCAGTCGCGCGATTGCCCCGGCGATCAGACCGACGATGATGAGGCTGATGATCAGACCCAGCATGATTGACTCCTAGTGATGAGATCCGACTAACCGATCAGTCCTTGAACGCGTCCTTGATCTTCTCACCGGCCTGCTTGAGGTTTCCCTTGGCCTGGTCGGCGTTTCCCTCGGCTCTGAGCTTGTCGTCGCCGGTGGCTTCGCCGGTCTTCTCCTTGACCTTGCCGGTCATCTCCTCGACCTTGTTCTTGGCCTTGTCCACAGCACTCATTTGCCGTCTCCTTCTGTCAGGCCGGGACGGCGGCTGGCTGTTGACCAGGGCCGCCCAGCGTTGTCAATCGTTCGTAGGCAAGCCGCTCGGTGAGTTCGGGTAGCGCGCCGATCGGCGATCCCCGCAGCTGCTCCCGCGATTCCCGCACTACCTGCACGATCTCGGGCAAGGTCAGCCGATCTTCGAATTGGCCGAAAAGCCGCTCGATCATGTCGGCTAGGGATCGATCGTGCAGGTCCGCGTACCGGCCGCCAGCCCCATCCAGGTCGACTCGATCATCGGTCAAATCAGGCGAAACTGACATGTACCCCTCGGTTTCCTGCCGACGGCAAACCCACGGCACGAATGCTTGTGCCGGTCAGTAAAGCAACCGCAGCCAGTGGAACTCAGCTGTTTGAGTCCTGAACTCGCGATTGACCTTTCTACGCCGGCACCGCGGATCGAGCCGAAGCTCGAGCGGTCTGCCTCGTACGGCTGGCTGCATAGCCGACGGTATCGACTGTAGCCGGTGCCGCTGGCTATCGCGACCAAGGCCTCGCGACAAGCGGTCGGTGGGTCGGGTTCAGCAGCCGATCTCAGCAGCCGGGTTCAGCAGCCGGGTTCAGCAGCCGGGTTCAGCAGCCGATCGTAGCGAAAAGCCGGGCGCTGACCTCGTCCACCGGACCGCTGGCCTCGATCACCCGCAGCAAGCCGCGGCGGCGGTAGTAGTCGATCAGCGGGCTGGTCTCGGAGTCGAAGACCGCGAGCCGCTTCACGATCACGTCCTCGGTGTCATCGGTCCGGCCCTGCTGCGCGGCGCGGCGCAGCAGCCGCTCGACCAGCACCGGCCGCGGCGCATCGAAGAACAGCACGGATTCGATCGCCACCGGCACGCTGGCCAGTTCGTCGAACCGGACCGCCTGGGCCAGCGAACGCGGGAAGCCGTCCAGGATGTAGCCGGCGCTCGCCGCGGCCGCCTCGATCAGCGGCATTGTGAGGTCGAGCAGTATCTGGTCGGGCACCAATGCGCCCGAATCGAGGTAGCCGGCGACCTCGTGGCCCAGAGCGGTATCCGCTTGAACCTCTGCCCGTAACAGGTCACCGGTCGCGATGTGCTGCGCGCCGGACCGGCGAGCCAGCCGCTCCCCCTGGGTGCCCTTACCCGAACCTGGCGCACCGATGATTACCACCTTCATGGCACACCTCCCGATTTGATCCGGTGTCGTGGACGTCGCAACCTGGGGTTGACGCTAGCGTGTCCAGCAATCGTGTCCAGCAATCGACGGGTTCACACCGGGTCGGCCAGACGGGAGTCAGCGGTGGCGCAGCCGGTGAGCGGGGTGAGCCGGGGTTGGACGGCCCGGTTCTCGCTGGCCTGGTTCGGGATCTGGATGGCGTACCTGGTCCCGATCCAGCTCGCGCTACCCGATCAGCTGTCGGCGCTCGACCATCCGCACCGGATCCGCGATTTCGGCCTGATCAACGGGCTGATCGGCGTCGCGGCGCTGATCACCTTGCCGCTGTTCGGTGCGCTGTGCGATCGCAGCCGCTCGCGCTTGGGCCGCCGTCGGGTGTGGATCCTGGCCGGCACCGCGGTTTTCGCGCTGGGCCTGGCTGTTACCGGGCTGCAGACCCATCCGGTCGGAATCGCGCTGGCCTGGCTGCTCGCTTCGCTCGGCGTGAACATGGCCACCGCCGGGCTCACCGCAACAATCGCCGACGAGGTGCCCGACCACCAGCGAGGCATGGTTTCCAGCGCCGTCTACGGGCCGCAAGCGCTCGGCGTGGTGATCGGCCTGATCGCGCTGAGCTCGGTGCACACCGCCCAGCCTCGCTACCTGCTGCTGGCCGGTGCGGTGATTGTGCTGGTCTGGCCGTTTGGCTACCGCTACCGCGACATCGCGGCCGTCAGCCGGAGCGCACCCATCAGCGTGCGCTCGATCGTGTCAGGTCTCTGGGTGGCACACCCAGACTTCGGCTGGGCCTTCGGCGGCCGGCTGCTGGTGAACCTGGGCAACGCGTTCGGAACCAGCTACCTGCTGTTCTTCCTGCGGGATTATCTCAAGGTCAGTGACCCGGATGGCAGCCTGATCACGCTTACCCTGATCTACCTGGTATTCACGTTGCTGGCCACCTACGGGGCCGGCCTGCTGTCGGACCGACTCGGCCAGCGCCGGATCTTCGTGGCGATGGCGGCCGCGTCGCAGGCAAGCGCAGCCGCCCTGCTCACTGCCGAGCCGACCTACCACAATGCGCTGATCGCCGCGGCATTCCTGGGCGCCGGGTATGGCGCCTACATGTCGGTCGATCAGGCGTTGGTCACCGAGGTGTTGCCGGACGCCCGCGACCGCGCCAAGGACCTGGGCATCATGAACGTTGGCTCGGTTGGTCCGCAGGCATTCGGGCCACTCGTCTCGAGCCTCATCATCGGCTCGCTCGGCGGCTACCGGGTGCTGTTCGCGGTCGCCGGCCTGACCAGCATCGCCGGCGCGGTCATGGTGTACCGGATCCGGAGCGTGCGCTGAGTCAGTCCGCGAGCTGCTGGGCAGCGTCGGCCAGCAACCGCACCACCAGCTGTCCGAACTCGACATCGCACGGGTGGCCGTCGCCGAAGGTCGCCGCGGCGGCCAGTTCGCCGGCCGCCGTGCTCAGCGCCAGCGGGGCATCGATTGGATCGGCAGGCAGCTCGAAGATACCTGGCTCGCCCCATACCGTGTAGTCGACGCGGCTGACCGACGGGGTGTCGATGCTGAGTGCGGCGCTGCTGGCCGCACCCGAGCTGTGCTGGGCAATCAGCTGCACCAGATCTCTCGGCCCTCCGCGAGCGGTGAGCCGCTCAATTGGCCCGAGGGTGCCGATCAGCATCGCCAGCACGTGCGGGCCGATATCCCACAGCGCGCCCTTGTCATGGCGCCAAGGCGTGTCGAACGGGCTGTCCGCGCCGAAGGCGGATCCGAGCCAGTGGCCGCTGGCGCCATCCCAGCCGTGCTGCGCTGCGATCCACGCGGTCCAGGCCCGCTGTCCGGCGTCGAAGCGGCCGGTGAAGAAGACCACCGACGCGACGCCGGCGTCGCCGATCGCGTCGGCAAGCCGGCGCCCGTCGGCCACCGTAGTCGCGATCGGCTTCTCCAGCAGCAGGTGTTTCCCAGCTCCCGCCGCCTGCCTGGCGAGTTCGGATTGCACTTGCGGAGGAACCGAAAAGGCGACCGCATCGACATCGGCCAGCAGCTCTGCAAGCTCGCGGTAAGCACGCACGCCGTACTCGGCGGCGATAACCTCGGACTTGGCCGGATCCCGTCCCCACACCCCGGCAAAGGTAACCAATGGCTGCGCGCTGAGGCCCGCGGCGTGCGTCACTCGAGCCCAGTAGCCGTTACCGATCAGACCGATTCGCATCCGCTGCTCCCCTGTTCACCGCTGCCATCCGAAGGTTAGCGGTCACGGTCGATAGTTGAGCTGCCGCCATTGGCGGGCAAGATGGCAGGGTGAGCATCCACCACGAGCACCCGTTCCTGCCTGCCGAAGGCGATCGCAGCCCGGTCCGCCGGTTGCGCGGCCGGTTGCCCTCGCCGGTCACCGTGTTCACCGCCAACCAAGCGGGCCGGCGGGCCGGTCTGACGGTGTCGTCGATGCTGGTGGTCGATGGCGACCCGGGCCAGATCATCGCGGTCATCGATCCACTATCGGACCTGCTGGATGCGGTGCAAGCATCGGGTGCGGCCGTGGTCAACGTGCTGGGCTGGCGGCACCGGCAGCTCGCGGATGCGTTCGGCTATGTCGCGCCGGCGCCGGGCGGCCCGTTTCAGCAGGCCGAGTGGACCGAAAGCGAATGGGGGCCGGTACTGGTCGATGCGCTGGGCTGGGCCGGCTGCCGGCTCAGCGACCGGCCACCGGTCGAGGTCGGCTGGGGTTTGCAGCTGCAACTCGAGATAGCTCAGATCAGCTTCGCCGGCTCGCTGGATGAGCCTGGCTCCGAGCCGTTGGTGCATCACCGCGGCCGGTACCAGCGACTCTGACGGCTCAGTGCGGCGCTGAGGGCTCCGTGCGGCTCTGAGGGCTCAGTGCGGCCGGTACACCCGCAGCAGCATCCGCCAGGTCACGGCGTCGACCGAGTAGTTGCTGGCTAGCCCCTTCGCAGCCTTGAGCCAGCGGAGCAGGGCCATCGTGTAGGCGTCGTAGCGGCCGGTCGGAGCCAGCTGGAATGCTCGTTGTAGTGCCTGCACCGGTGGCCCGCTGACCCCCGGCGTGATGCTGACACCGGAGTAGGTCACCAGCGCGACCATTGCCGCCGAGGAGCGAGCGGGCGCCCCGACCTTGGGGTAGGACGGGCACGGGCGCGGGTTGAACGCACTCCAGTTCGCCGCCCAGTTCAGGTCCTTGGCACGGCATGGGCCGTAGTCGACCGGGCTGAACGCCCGACGGCTCCAGAACGACGTGCGGCCGAAGGCGCCGTCGAAGGACAGCGAGATATGCATGTGGTTGCGGTGGCAACTGCTGTCCAGCGAGACCGCCGGGGTCTTGGCGCAGTTGTTGTACGGCTGCCACTTGCCGTCCCAGGCGCCCCAGATCTGGTTGTTCCAGATCAGGTACATGAGGCCCATCCGGCGAGCCATCGCGAACTTGTTGCCGGCCCGGTCGGTGGCCAGCAGGAAACTGATCACTGACGCTGCCTGAGCGGCTTGGGTCGGGTTACGCACCGAGTTCATCCAGTCGATGGCTCGGCCGTCGTAGTGCTCGCTCCTGGTGCCGTCGGTGCCGCAGGCGTAGGCGCCACCGAAGCTGGTGTTGCGGTAAGTCGAGGTGAGCAGCCGGCCGAGGGCGGCGGTGCCAGGCAGGTAGCTCGGCCGGCAGGAGGTCTGGCCGACGTAGGCGGCCAGCGGCTCGATGCCGCTGGGCAGCCCGGCCGGAGCTCGCAGGCTCGGCACCGCGGCGACCGCGGCCGGAGCGGCACTGAGTGACACCGCCGTGCTCAGCGGCAGCACCAGCAGCAGCGCACCGATGAAGGCGGCCAGCCTGGGTCGAGACAAGCGATAACGCAAGGCAGGAACGCAGGAACGCATGGGACATCCTTCATGGGACGGCTGTCGAGGCTGCTTTCGACCGGGCTCGCACCTTCCTCATCGGCCAGCCGCCACTGGACTTGACGACGCCGGGCGCACCGGGCGGCTCCGGCGGGCGTTCACAATCGCCGGACGGCCTGCCGGTACCGGTCGAACGATCGCACCGAATAGCCGATTCGGCGTTGCTGGTGCTGCGCCGGGTCCTTACCTTCAAGCGGTGCAGGTCAGTTATCGGGTCGCCGCCGATCCACTGGCTCGGCGGCGGTCGCAATGACGCTCCTCGAGCGCGCCAGCGACAGCGGCGGCCAATGCACTCAGCTCCGCCCGAGCAGCCGCATCCGCAGCACCGCCGGGCTGCTCGGTCCCGCATTCGTGGCCTCAGTGGCTTACCTCGACCCCGGTAACTTCGCCACTGACTTCGCCGGCGGTGCCGAGCACGGCTACCAGCTCGTCTGGGTGGTCGTCGCCGCCAACCTGATGGCCTTCCTGGTGCAATACCTGAGCTCGAAGGCCGGGCTGGCCACCGGCCACAGCCTGCCGGAGCTCTGCCGGCAGCGATTCGGACGGCGGGCATGCCTGCTGCTGTGGGCGCAGGCCGAAGCGGTGGCGATGGCGACTGATCTCGCGGAGTTCGTGGGTGCCGCGGTCGGCCTCAGGCTGATCTTCGGAGTGCCCCTCCTGCCGGCCGGGCTGATCACCGCGGTGGCGGCGTTCGCAATCCTCGGCCTGGACAGGCGTGGCCACCGGCGCTACGAGCTGGCCATCGCCGGGCTGCTGATCCTGGTTGGGTCCGGCTTCGGCTACCTGCTGCTGGTAACCGGCGGTCAGGACTATCAACGGCTGGCCGGCGGGCTGGTACCGAACCTGGCCGGCCACAGCAGCCTGGTGCTCAGCGTGGCAATCCTCGGCGCGACCATCATGCCGCACGTCGTCTACCTGCACTCCGCGCTGCTGTCCGAGCGGGCACCGAGCACTGGCGGGCAGGACCGGCGGAGCTTGCTGAGCTTCAATCGATGGGATTGCGTACTTGGTTTCGGGTTTTCCGGACTGGTCAATCTCACGATGCTATGCCTGGCCGCGGCGTTGTTTCAGCTGCCCGGTCGCGCCGCGCTGACCGACCTGGTCTCGATTCACCAGCAGCTGAGTGTGCTGGTCGGCGGCGGGGCCGCATTGGCATTCGGAATCGCGCTGATGGCCTCCGGCCTGTCCTCGTCCAGCGTCGGCACCCAGGCCGGCCAGCTGGTGATGACCGGCTTCACCGGCTGGCGGGTCCCGCTGCCGGTCCGCCGGGCGGTGACCATGGTTCCGTCACTGATCGTGCTGGCCTGCACGGACAACACCGGCCAGGCCCTGGTGTACTCCCAGATCGCGCTGTCGTTCGGAATCCCGTTTGCGCTGCTGCCGTTGCTGCTGGTGACCCGCGATCGGCCGCTGATGGCCGACCTGACGAACCGGTGGCTGACCAGCACCCTGATGTTGCTGGTCACCACGGTGGTATCTGGGCTGAACTGCTACCTGATCTGGACCGCGCTCGGCGCCGGTTGAGCCGGGCGCGTCCGGTCATCGGCTGGCCGGAGCCGCACCGGTATTCGCGGCGGCCAGCGCGGCGCTGTCGTGATGCAGCACGCACCGGGTGATCAGAGCATCGGTAACCGTCAGCACGCTGATCGACTCGCCGCGGTATTCCGCAACGCCCACCGCGAGGGCAGCTTTCAGCAGACCGGTCAGGTACACCTGATCGCCGCTGGCGGTCAGCTGATAGCCGGCCGGCGGTAGCACCAGCGTGCGGTAGCGCCGGTAGAGCTGGCGCACGGCAGCCGGGCCTTGATGCCGGCCGGCCCACGGCAGCACCGCCGGGTCGCCGGGAAGTTGCCAGCTGACCTGCGGATGCAGCAGCAGCAACGCCTGCTCGAGGTCCTGGCACTGGATCCGGCCCAGGAATTCGCACACCACGGCCCGAGCGGTCGCCGGTGGTGGGGTCGGGATCGCGCGCGCGTCGAATACCGCACCGGCCACCCGCGCCGCGTTGATCGCTCGTGGGTAGCCGGCGTAGCTGCTGAGCTGCAGCAGCACTTCGGCAATCTCGGCGGCCGTCAGACCTGCGTCCAGAGCACCGGCCAGGTGCACCGCCAGTTGTTCCTCGCAGCCGCCGAGGCTTGCCAGGATCGCGATCAGTACGACCTCGCGGGTGCGCAGGTCCAGGCCTGGCCGCGCCAGCACCTCACCGAGCGAGTGCTCCACCACCAGCCGGCTGAGTTCCGGCGCGGTTCGACCCAGCTCTCGCAGCGCGGGTTGAATTTCGAGCAGCTCGGCCAGTTCCAGGCCACGCTGTCGTCGAGCCGATTGCTCAGCGGCCGGCGTGGCTTGGGGGTTGTCGGTTGCGCCAGCTGGAGCGCTGGTCGGCGGCATCAGGAGCCCAGCCGGCCGACCGGCTGCGGCCAGGTTTGGCCGGTTGAGCTTGCCCGGACGATCCGTGCGGAGATCTCGGCGGCCGCTGCCGTCACGGCACGCTTGAGTTCGGCGATCCGCGGCAGGAACCGGCTGGCCAGCACCGTGATGCTCAAGGCCGCGATCACCGAATCGAAGTCGTCCTTGATCGGTGCGCCGACGCAATGGATCTCGGCGAGCGCCTCACCGGCGTCCAGCGCGCAACCGGACATCCGGATCTTCTGCAGCTCGCTAGCCAGCACCGCGGGCTGGACGATGGTGTTGCCAGTCAGCGCCGGCAGCGGGCCGCAGGCCAGGTACCGATTGATCTCCGCGGCGCCTTGATGGGCCAGCAGCACCTTACCGGCGGCGGTGCAATGCGGATCGAAGCGGACCCCGACCCGGGGGCCGATCACGTTGAGCTGCTGGTTGCCGACTACCCGATCCAGGTAGATGACCTTTCCCCGTTCCAGCACTGCCAGGTTGGTGGTCTCGCCGAACCGCCGCACCAGCTCCTGCATGACCGGACGGGCGTAGCTGCGGACGTCCACCGTGCCGCGCATCATCTCGCCCAGTTCCACCACCCGCCAGCCGAGCCGGTAACGGCCGCGACCCCTGCTCCGGAGCAGGGGTCGCGGCCGTTACCGGCTCGGCTGGCGGG
>FTJM01000152.1_pt1 | contig 28048 bp, 27 predicted proteins | sample 1658941 | NCBI WGS metagenome assembly FTJM01 (sample SAMEA3914876, study PRJEB12502) | metagenome | biome: forest; material: soil | place: USA | collected 2011-06-22 | depth 0.3 m
CGCCGGCCGCGCGCAGCACGTAGGAACCCCGTTGAGCCTTCTGCATCTGTCCCTTGACCAGCGTCCAGCTCACCTGTGCGTCGCCGTCCCAGACGTAGGCGAGCTCGTACTCGTCGCGAAGGACACCGGCGTCGATCTTGAACGCGACCTGGGCCGCCCGGTCACCGGTACCCGGCACGGTGACCTGGCAGGACTTCACCGAAGCCGCCCACTGCGGGTAGGACTCGAAGTCGGCGATAACCGCCATCACATCCGCCGGTGCGGCGTTGATGGTGATCGACTGGGTTGACTCATCGGCCATGCGCGCCAGGCTACCGCCGAGCCGGCCGCACCGGGCGCTGACCCGCACAAGCCCGCGCCATCAGCTGCTGGCGGCCGCCTCGAGCTCATCCTTGAGCTGCCAAAACACCCGCTTGGCGTGCCAGGCCAGCCGCCGGGTGAGGCTGGTCGCCTTCCTGGCCGAAAGCAGCCGGCCGGCGACCGGATCGAGCCGCAGGTAGTGGTGCAAGATCACCCCGTTTCGGAACGGTTCCAGCCAGATTTCGACGGTTCCGCACACCGGCACCGGAACCCGCTTGGCCCGCCCTGCCGGACTGGCGATGGAGCTGGCTGACCACTGGATACCCTTACCGCCTCGGTCTCGGGTTACCGTGAGGTGGAGAATAGGCCACCAGCGCGGCCAATTTAGCGGGTCTGCGACGGCCGCCGAGACCGCGCTCACCGGCGCGTCGATCCAAGTCTCGTCAATCAGGTGGATTTGCGGGTGCACTACGGCAGGATGACAGGTCGGTGATCCTCCGATGGCGAAAGGCGTGATCGAGTGCGTGAGTTGACGATTCCCAGCTCCGGCGAGCCGGCGCAGCGCAACGCGGCGCAGGTCGTCTTCGACAACGCCCGATCCCGGCCCGCGCTGGTCTCGCTACGGGTACGCGATGGCGACAGCTGGGCCGATATCACCGCGCAGACCTTCGCCGAACAAGTGATGGCGGTAGCCCGCGGCCTGGTCGCTGCCGGAATCGCGCCCGGCGACCGGCTCGCACTGATGAGCAAGACCCGCTACGAGTGGACCCTGTTCGACTTCGCGGTGCTCTCCATCGGCGGCGTGGTGGTCCCGATCTATGAGACCTCCTCGGCCGAGCAGGTCGAATGGATCCTGCACGATTCCGGAGCCATCGCGATAGTCGTCGAGTCCGCCGCGCACGCCGCGATGGTGGACGAGATCCGCGAGCGCACCCCGGACCTGCGGACGGTCTGGCAGATCGACCAGGACGCGGTGACCGAACTCACTGCATTGGGTGCGCCGGTGCCGGCCAGCGAGGTAGAGCAGCGGCTGGCCGCTATCGAGCACCGCGACCTCGCCTCGCTGATCTACACCTCGGGCACCACCGGCCGGCCCAAGGGTTGCGAACTCAGCCACAAGAACTTCCTGTCAGAGGTCTCAGAGGTCTCCGGCGGTCTCACCCAGCTGTTCAACGAGGGCAACTCGACGCTGCTCTTCCTGCCGATCGCGCACGTGTTCGGGCGCGCCATCCAGATGGGCGCGATCGCGACCGGTTGCACGCTGGGTCACACCGCCGACATCAAGAACCTGATCGCGGACCTCGCGGTGTTCAAGCCGAGCTTCGTGCTGAGCGTGCCGCGGGTGTTCGAGAAGGTGTACAACACCGCCAAGCAGAAGGCGCATGCCGACAACAAGGGTCCGATTTTCGATCGGGCCGAAGCCGTTGCGATCCGCTACTCCGAGGCGTTGGATGCCCGCGGTCCGGGCATCGGGTTGCGGTTGCAGCACTCACTGTTCGACAAGCTGGTGTATTCCAAGCTGCGAGCGGCGCTCGGCGGCCAGTGCACCGCCGCGATCTCCGGCGGCGCACCGCTGGGGGCCCGGCTCGGCCACTTCTTCCGTGGGGTCGGGATCACCATCTACGAGGGCTACGGGCTCACCGAAACCACCGCCGGCGCCTGCCTGAACGTGCAGAACAAGATCAAGATCGGCACCGTGGGCCGGCCGGTCGCCGGGATGAGCGTCTCCATCGCCGACGACGGTGAGGTGCTGCTCGCCGGGCCGGTGGTCTTCGACGGGTACTGGCGAAACGAGCAGGCAACCGCTGAGGCCATCGAGCACACAGGTGGCAAGCGCTGGTTCCATACCGGCGACATCGGGGAAATCGACAACGACGGGTTTCTCAAGATCACCGGACGTAAGAAGGAACTCATCGTGACCGCCGCCGGCAAGAACGTGGCGCCGGCGGTACTCGAGGACCGGGTCCGGGCGCATTGGCTGGTGAGCCAGTGCCTGGTGGTCGGCGACCAGCAGCCATTCATCGCCGCACTAATCACCATCGACGCCGAGGCGCTGCCGGCCTGGGCCGACAAGGCCGGCAAGGCCGCGCTCGGGATGGCCGAGCTGGTCGACGATCCGCACCTGCATGCCGAGGTCCAGCGCGCCGTTGACGATGCCAACAAGGCGGTATCCAAGGCTGAGGCGATCAAGAAGTTCACGATCCTGCCGGCCGACTGGACCGAGGCCACCGGGCAGCTCACCCCCTCGCTCAAGCTCAAGCGCAGTGTGGTGCTCATCGAATGCGCCGACGACATCAAGGCGCTCTACGCCGGGCCCAGCCAGGACTGAGCGCCGGTCGCGCTAGCTACAGCCGCACCAGCTCTGCCAGCCGGCCGGCGATGGTGTCCCATTGCCAGTTCTCGGTCACCCATTGCCGGCCCGCGCTGCCCATCGCGGCGGCCTTGCCGGGATCGCTCAGCAACCGCACCAGCTGATCGGCGAGCGCCGCGATATCCGTCCCGTCGACCACTTCGCCGGTGATACCGCGCCGAACGGCATCCGGGGCACCGCCAGAATCACCGGCGATGACCGGCAGCCCGGTGGCCGATGCCTCCAGGAACACCATCCCCAGGCCCTCGACATCCATCCCGAAGCGCCGGGTCCGGCACGGCATCGCGAACACATCGCCGGCCGCGAAGTGTTCCGGCAGCTGCTCCAACGGCACCGACCCGGTGAACACCACCTGGTCCAGCACCCCACGGTTAGCTGCCAGCTTGCGAAGATCTCGCTGGTAACGGCCGCCACCCACGATCAGTAGCCGGGCCTCCGGCACCCGCTCGCGGATCACCGGTAGCGCTCGGATCAGGCTGTCCTGGCCCTTGCGCGGGACGAGCCGGGACACGCAGACGACTACCGGGCAGCCGGTGAGGCCATGCCGCTGCCGGACCGCCGATCCGCAGACCTGGGGTCCGAACGCGTCGATGTCCACCCCGGGCGTGAGCTGCACGAGTTCGGCCCGATCACCGATCACCGCGGCGAGCCGGTGCCGGAAGTAGTCGCCCAGGTAGGTGATCACGTCCACCCCGTCGGCGATCCGGCGCAAGGCCTGGCGGGCACCGGGCAGCATCGCCCAGCCGGCCTCGTGGCCGTGCGTGGTGGCAACCAGCCGCTCGGCACCGGCCGCACGCAGCGGAGCCGCCAGCAGCCCGAGCGGGGCGGCGGCACCGAACCAGACCGAGCTCGCCTGGTAGTCCTGGCGGGCCTGCAGCACCCGGTGACGCGCCGCCGGAGAGGGCACCAGCAGCCCGGTCGGGTGCCGGCGCACCGGGAAGGCGAGCTGGGCGTCGAAATCCACAGCGCCCGGATAGTCCGAGCTGTAGACCGCCACCTGATCCGGCGGCAGCCGGCGGATCACCTCGTACAGGAACGTTTGAATACCGCCCTGCCGGGGCGGGAAGTCATTGGTCACCAGCAGCAGCCGCTTCATTTCAGCTCAGCCTGCAGGTAGCCACGCCAGCTGTTGGTGAAGGCCGCCAGATCGGTGTGCAGAAATCGCGCGAGCCCGGTCGCGGCGGCGCTCGTCGGGTCCAGCCGGGCCGCGGCCGCCACCGCCTTATAGAAGCTGACCAAACCTCGCTGGCCGAGCCGGGCCGCCAACAGCCGGCAGGCCAGCCAGGACTCCTCGTACACCTGGGCAAGCCGGCTGTTTCCGGCGTCGAAATCGGCACTGGTGGGAAGCGCGGTCGCAAGCGTGCCTCGCACGACCTCGGCTCGCAGCTCGGCCGCGATCACCCTGACCGGCTGCCCAGAGCCCAGATTGCCCACGTAATCGGCCAGTCCCTCGATCAGCCAGGTCGGCATGCTGTCCGTGGTGGCGGCGCGCGAGGCAATGTGGGTGAGCTCGTGCTGCACCACGAGTCGCCGGCCGGCCGGGTCCAGCTGCCCCAGCGTGGTCGGGTTGAGCACGATCCGAGCACCCAGCACGGTGCCGTCAGGCGCTACCGCATCCGCGACCGCCACCGCCGCGAGGTCGTGGCTGTCCGAGCGGTCGCCGCTGACCGCGGCGAACTCAGCGGCCGAATCCGGGATCAGCACCGCAACGTGGTCATTCCAATCACTGCCCCAGACACTGGTTACCACCGGCACCGAACGTTCCACCAGTGCCTCGAAGGTGGCGGCCTCGACTGCCCGGTCGGGGTGCACCAGCACCAGCGTATGCGGCCCGGCGCGAGCCACCAGCGGCCCGAAGTCCCACGGGCCTTGCCAGGACGGTCCGCCGGCCGCCGCCGCGTCGTTGTCAGCCGCCAGCCGCCAGCCGGCCGGCCGCTGCACCGCGGTGAGGTACAGGTCCTTTGCGGTCGGTGCCGGATCGACGAGCGCGAACGCGTACTGCAGCTGAACGTGCAGCACCACGACCCGGCCGCCGAGGCGGGCCGTGGCCGGCTGCAGCACCGCTGGATCGGTTACCGGTGCGCTGAGCAAGTAACGCCAGCTGGCCAGCGGCACCGCCGCCAGGTTGTCGAAGACCGCACGCTGCTGGCTGGCGAAGCCGGTAGCCGCCGGACTGTCATCCAGGTCGGCCGCCCAGCCGGCACGGTCACGGTGCCGGAGCTCGTCGGCGTGCCGGCCCAGCAGTTGCAGCACGGCACTGATCTCAGGCTGCGCCGGCGCGGTGGCGGACTGAGCGGCTTCCCGGCGTTGGTTGTCGGGTCTGACCGCCAGCCAACCGACCGTGGCCGCTACCAGCACCGCCAAGCAGAGCGCAAGCCCGCGCGCACCCGAACCGCGGCGAGAGCGCCCAACGGGCGGGACCGTTTCCGGTTCCCGCCCGTTGCTGTCCGACCGTTGGATCACCCGACGCGGGTGGCCCCTGAGTAGTCACTCATGTAGGACAGCGAGACGATCTTCACCACATCGCCAGACGTCGGGGCGTGGATGATCAGGCCGTCACCGAGGTAGATCGCGACGTGATAGGCCGGTGAGCCGAAGAACACCAGGTCACCCGGTGCCAGGCTGGCCCTATCCACTGGAGTGCCCATGCCCTGCTGAGCAGCCGCATTGTGCGGCAGGCTGACCCCGGCCGCGGCCCAGGCCCAAGCGGTCAGTCCGGAACAGTCGAAGGAATCCGGGCCACTGGCTCCGTAGACATAGGGCTTGCCGAGTTCGGCCTTGGCTGCCGAGATAGCCGCTGCCGCACCCTTGCCCGCGGTCTTGGGCAGCGGTGCGCTCAGTACTTGAACCACCTTGGCCGGGGTGGGTGGGGCAACCGGCGTGAAGTACTTGGCTCGTTCGGCGGCGGTGAGCGTGGCCAGCAACGTCTTGTACTTGGCGACCTCCGCATCCATCGCCGAGCGCCGCTTGTCCAGGTCGGCCTTCTTGGCCGTGGCGGTAGCTACCGCCGCCCTGGCCGTGGCCGTGGCGGCAGTCGCATCGCCGATCGCGTTGGTAGCGATCGTGGCGACCTGGCTCTGATGCTGGGTCAGCAGGTTCATAGTCTGAACCGTCTGCAGGTAACTGTCGCTGGAGTTGCTGGCCAGCAGCGCGGCCGTCCGGCTGAAGGAGGGCGCCTTGTATTGCGAGGAGATCGAGATGGCCAGAGCCTGCTGAGCGGCAGCCAGCTTGAGCTGGGCCAGATCCGCAGCACGGTTGGCGGCGGTGACCGCCTGCTGCGCCTTGGTGATGTCGATCCGTGCCTGGTTCAGCTGCTCCGCGAGCTGCTCACTGCTCTTAGCGAGGCTCGCCAGCTTGGCGTTGACCTCACCGGTCGTAGTTGGGGTGGTCGCAGTTGGGGTGGTCGTGGCCGTGGGATCTTGCGGATGCGGGATTGCCTGGGCGGCAAGCGGCGCAACCAGCAAAGCACCTACGACGACGCAAGAACCGATCAGCGTGCGGCTGAGCCGCGCAATTCGAGTTGACGCCACTGTTGGCGGAACTCCTCTTCCACTCGACCGCCTACCGAGTTAGCTGTCGGGTTCGGGCCTGGAAGTGGCCCTACGGTGCACTGCTTGCGCGAGGCCGGTGAGAGCGCCTCGCACTGCTCCGATTCACCCCAGAAAACCTGGGTCCCCGGTTCGACGACGTCTTGCGGCCAGCTTCGTGAACTGGCCACAAGGGTCAAGTGTCGACTCGGCGGTGAACTTCGGCGCTCTCCTGATCAGAGAGCGGCTTACCGAAGGTCTCGGAAAGATTACGTGACGAGGCCTCGCGAGGGCAATTATCTGCAGCGTGTCGTTTAAATGATCATGTAAGAACAGGGCAAATCAGGCAATAGCACTATGCCGTGCAGGCTTCTGGGTAGGTTTGCGGTGTGGTGGTGACTCACCCTGCGGCGGCTGATCCCGTAGCGGGATCGTCGGCACCAGCCGCAACGGTGGCAACAACCCGCCAGTTGCGAACGCGCTCAAGGCATCTTGCTCGGCGCTGTCGAGCTCGACCAAGCCATTGCGTGGCCCGAGCAGCACCGCCACCACGCAGTCCCCGCAGTGGATATCCCGGGCGGCGCAGCTGTCGCAGTCAATTTCCATGTCTGGTTCCTCCAGTGAACTCTGCCGGTTTGCCCGGTCAGCATCACGGTAGGAACACCCACTGACAGTTTTGCCGAGCGGCGCGATTCCGGTCCCCGTCACCGCCGCTGGTTACGGTGGTTAGCCGCGCTCGACCCGGGACAGCAGGATCGCCGCCGACGTCGACCAGGCCCCGGCACCCCTCGCACTCGCGGCCACCGCCTGATCCGAGCTCGCCACCACCACCGTGCGACCGGCCGGCTCGACCTGGAGCAGGTCGCGGATCAGGTCGTCGGCAAGTTGGCCGGCCGCGCTGAACAGCACCCGGACGCCACGCGGACTCGGCATGGTGGCCGCCGCTCCGCTCGGGGCCGTCGTGCCGTCGAAGGCGACGGTGACCTCGACCCCGGTCCGAGCTGCCAGCGCTCCGAGCGAGGACACCAGCCGGGCCCGCTGGTCGGCCAGCGGCAACGAGCCGTAGCCGGTCTTGGTCAGGTTGTAGCCATCCACGATCAGGTGCACGTGCCCGCCGTCGAGCAGCCGCTCCAGCAACGCGCCGTCGGCCGTGGACGGCCGGCGGCCGGCGCTGGTGTCGGCCGCCTGCACCGAATCCGCCGGCCGGACCGTCGGCTCGCTCACATCGAGTTCCCGGCGCAGGCCGGCAGCAGCCGCACCGATCGTCTCGAGCAGCAGCCACAGCCGGGCGTCGTCGTGCTCACGATCGCTGCGCGCGGCCCGCCGATCGACCTCCAGCCCCGACTCCAGGGAAGCGATCCTGGCCCGCGCGCGGCGCAGCTCGACGGAGTCGGTGGCCGCGCTCCGGTCCCGTTCGGCGCGCCAGCGATCCAGCTGCACGGTTGCCTGATCAGCCGTGCGCTGAACGGTCTTGAGTTCGGCCTGCAGGTCACGGATTCGGCGCCGTAGCTCCTCGGCCTGTGCCGCATGCTCAGCGGTGGCGGTCTTGAGCGCCAGCCTGGCCAGCTCGCGGTCCCGGATCAGCGCCTGGTTGGTCTCGCCGAGGCGAACCAGCTCCGCACGCAACCGGCCGACGTCGGCATCGGCCGAGCGCCGCTGACCCTCCTCGGCCAGCCGGCCGGTGATCGCGGCCAGCACCTCGGTCCAGCCGGCCGGACGCAGCAGGTAGCTGATCACCGCGACGTCGATCGGATCGGCGGTCGACGGCGGGCTGCCGGCGAGCACCTGCTCGGCCAGTTCGGGCGCGCTGTCGCGGACCACATCGGCGACCGTGGCTCTAAAATCGTCGTCTGCGGCGAGCGCCGCGGCGATCTCGGCTGCCCCGAGCCGCAGCCGCTTCGCGGGTGCGAACCGGGCGAAGCGTCGCACCGAGGCCGGTAACTCGGCAACCGGCCGGCGGCCGATCAGGTCAGCCGCGATGACGACCAGCTGCTGGCGGATCTCGGCCGGCAGCGGCTGGTGCTGCCCGCTTTGGGTCAAGATCGCGCTCCGGATCGTTGGTTGAAGCCTGCGCTGACGGTTCCCGTCAGACTACGGTTCTCGTCAGATTGCGGTTCTCGTCAGACCCTGCGGCTAGCGTCCCGCGACGTGACAGTTACCGGTCGAACAGCGGCTACCCACCGGGATCAGCTGAGCCTGGACGCGCTCGACGAGCCGTTGCTGTCGACCACCTTCGTGGTTGTCGACTTGGAGACAACCGGCGGCGCGGCCGCCTCGGACGGCATCACCGAGATCGGCGCGGTGAAGATCCGCGGCGGCGAGGTGATCGGCGAGTTCGCCACGCTGGTCGATTCCGGCATCGCGATCACCCCGTTCGTCAGCGTGCTGACCGGGATCACCGAGCAGATGATCGCCGCCGCGCCAAGCCTGCCTGCGGTGTTGCCATCCTTTCTGGAATTCGCGGCCGGCGCGGTGCTGGTCGCGCACAACGCCCCGTTCGATGTCGGATTCCTCAAGACTGCCTGCGCCCAGCATGCCCGGCCGTGGCCGAATCCGGCCGTGGTCGATACCGCGGTACTCGCCCGCCGGGTGCTCACCCGCGACGAGGTGCCCAACTGCAAGCTCAGCACGCTGGCGCAGTTCTTCCACGCCTCGACCACGCCAAACCATCGAGCGCTCTACGACGCCCGGGCGACCGTGGACGTGCTGCACGGGCTGATTGCCAGGCTCGGCACGCTCGGCGTCCACTCGCTGCCCGAGCTGCGGGCGTTCAGCGCACAGGTCACCGATGCCCAACGACGCAAGCGGCATCTGGCCGATCCACTGCCGCACGCGCCTGGGGTGTACATCTTCGCCGACGCGGCCGGCTCGCCGCTGTACGTCGGGACCAGCAAGGACCTGCGCAGCCGAGTCAGGCAGTATTTCGTGGCTTCGGAAACCCGCAGCCGGATGGGCGAGATGGTCGGCCTGGCCGAATCGGTGTCCTCGATCGTCTGCGCGCACCCGCTGGAGGCGCAGGTCCGCGAACTTCGGCTGATCAGCTCGTTGAAACCGCGCTACAACCGCAGATCCAAGAACAGCGACCGGACGATCTGGCTCAAGCTGACCCGGGAGAGCTTCCCGCGGCTGTCGGTGGTCCGCGCACTGCGCGGTGACGGAGCGCAGTATTTCGGACCTCTGCGCAGCACTCGCCAGGCCGAGCAGCTGCGCGATGCGATCCTGGACGCGGTGCCGCTGCGGCAGTGTGTGGACCGGTTGGTTCCTGGGCGAGCCGTCCGGCAGGCCTGCACGCTGGCGGGGATCGGCAAGTGCGCCGCACCGTGTGAGGATCAGATCCTCGCGCTCGATTACCAGCGGCTCGCCGACACCGTGATCCGGGCCTGGCGGGCCGACGTGTCGACCCTCATCGAGCCGCTGCGGGCCCGGCTGGCCGCGCTGTCGGCGGCTCAGCGCTACGAGGATGCGGCGATAGTCCGAGATCGGATAGCGACCCTGGTGCGCAGCTGCGCGCGGATGCAGTCGCTGACCGCGCTCACCGACATCGATGAGCTGGTGGCTGCCCGACCGGACGGGGCCGGTGGCTGGGAGCTCTCGGTGATCCGGCGCGGCCGGCTAGTCGGTGCCGGGCTAGCTCCGCGCGGCGTGCCACCGATGCCGGTAGTGCAGTCGGTGGTTGCCACCGCCGAGGTCGTCGAGCAGGCCAGCATGTCGCTGGTGGCCAGCGTCGAAGAGACCGAATTGCTGTTGCGCTGGCTGCACGAACCCGGCGTGCGGCTGGTCTCGACCTCAGCCCCGTGGTGCTCGCCGGCCGCCGGCGCCGCCCGGCTGCGCAGCTGGCTGGCGTCGGCCGATGGCGCGCGGCGGCAGGCGGATCCGTTCGCGGACCGGCGCCGACTGCCGATCGTGCATCGCCCGGTCCGACAGACCGCCTAGGATCGGCGGCATGATCACCACCATCGTCATGGTCAGTGTCGAATCCCATCGGATCCCCGAGGTGGCCCAGGAGATCGCCGAACTCAGCGGCGTCAGCGAGGTATACAGCGTCGCCGGTGACGTCGACCTGATCGCGATCGTGCGGGTCCGGGAGTTCGAGCAGATTGCCGAGGTCATCGCGGGCCGGCTGAGCAAGATCGACGGGGTGCTGCACACCGACACCCACGTCGCGTTCCGCGCCTACTCGCAACACGACCTGGACGCGGCATTCTCGATCGGCTTGGATTCCGCCGGCTGAGAACCGGCTCGGCTAGCTGGCTTTGAGCCGCTGGCTGGACGCGATCCAGGCATCCAGCAGCGCCGCGGCGGCACCGCTGTCGATGGCGTGCGCCGCGATCGGCAGGCCATGCTCGACCGCGGCCCGGGCCGAGCCGAGCTGACCGTCGAAGGCGGCGATCGCGGCGGCCGCATTCAGCAGCACCGCATCGCGTACCGGCCCCTGGACGCCCTCGAGCAGCCGGCGCACCGCGCCGGCATTGAAGGTGGCGTCGCCACCGACCAGCGCCGCCGCGGCCGCCGGCGCGATACCCAACGTGGCCGGGTCCAGCACGTCGGCACGAACTTGGCCATCGGCCACCAGCCATACCTGGGAGGTGGTGGTGGTGGTCAGCTCGTCCAGCCCGTCGTCGCCGCGGAACACCAGCGCGGTGTCACCACGGTCGGCCAGCACCTGCGCCATCACCGGCGCGAGCCGGCCGTCGTAGACGCCGATCGCGGCCGCGGCCGGCCGGGCCGGGTTGGTCAGCGGGCCGAGCAGGTTGAAGGCGGTCGGCACCCCCAGCTCGCGCCGAGTCCCGCCGGTGTGCCGCATCCCGGAGTGGAACACCGGAGCGAAACAGAAACCGATCCCGACCTCGGCCACCGTCGCCGATACCGCCGCGGCGGGCAGGTCAATCGCCACACCCAGCTCTTCCAGCACGTCGGCGGTGCCGCATGCCGACGATGCGGCTCGGTTGCCGTGCTTGACCACGACCCGGCCGCTGCCAGCGGTCACCAGCGCCGCCATCGTGGAGATGTTGACCGTCTGCGCCCGATCGCCACCGGTGCCGACCACATCCACCGCCCGGCCACTGACCTGTACCGGCGTGGCCCGGTCCAGCATGGCGCGCACCAGCCCGCCCAGCTCGGCCGGAGTTTCACCTTTCGCGCGCAGCAGAACCGCGAATGCGGCCAGCTGCGACGGGGTGGCCTCGCCGGCCATGATCTCGTCCATCGCCCAGCCGGTTGCCTGCGGCGTCAGATCTTCGCGGCGCATCAACGCAGCGAGCAGTTCCGGCCAGCCCTGCCCCGAGGTCATGCCGTTCAGCGGATAACCGGGATCGCCGCTGCGTGTGCACGCAGCGTCTCGGCGACCGTGGCGGCCGCCGTTACCGGATCGATCGGCCGGATGATCACCGCGTCGGCCTGCGACCAGGTGGCCAGCCACCGGTCCTGGTTTCGTAGCAGCAGCACGATGATCGGCGGACAGTCTGTCAGCTCGTTCTTGAACTGCCGCGCCAGGCCGATGCCGCCGGTCGGCTGGGCATCGCCGTCCAGGATCGCGAGATCTACCTCGCCGGCGTCGAGCAGGTTGCGTACCTGGCTGTAGTTGGCACATTCCACCCATTCGATCCGGCCGCCGGCGGTCGATGCGCTCGCACCGGGACGCCGCCCGACCGCGGAGCGGACCTCGGCTCGCACCTCCGGATGCTGGCTGTAGACCAGGACGGTGATACTGGGCGCTGATGTCATGAGCTAGTGACTTCTTTCCTCGAAGCTGGTGGAGCCGGTGAACCGACGTCGGTGCGGGCGGCGCTCGTCCGGGCAATGCTATCGACACTCGGGACCGGCTCCGCGATGACGGCCCGCGCGGCGGACTGCGCCTGCGCGGCCTCGATCCGGTCCAACCGGCGGTCCTCCCGGACCGCCTCGCGCTCGGAGGCCTTCATCCACTGCGCGGTGATCACGCCGAGCATGATCAGCCCGACGATCTCGCCGGAGGCCCACAGCAGCCCGCCGCCGACTTTCTGATCGGCCGCCGGGTCGAGCCAGCTCAGTCGCAGCGCGTCGTAGTGGCTGGCCGCGATCACGGTGGTCTGGGTATAGATGGCCAGCCCGAGAATGGCGTGGAACGGCAGCGTCGAGAGCAGGATCAGGAACCGGAACGGGTAGGACTGCCGGCCCGGGATCGGGTCTATCCCGACCATCGGCCAGAAGAACAGCGAGCCGACCAGCACGAAATGCAGGTGCAGCAGCTCGTGCAACACGTCGTTGGACAGGGTCGCCGGGTACCAGCCGGTGAAGTAGAGCGCGAACGGGCTGGCCACGAACAACCCCCAGCCGACCAGCGGGAACGTCAGCACCCCGGCCAGCCGGCTGTGCAGCAACGCCAGGATCGCCGACCGGACGGCTCTGGGGGTGGTCCGCAGCGCCAGCGTGATCGGGGCACCGAGCGCCAGGAAGATCGGCGCTACCATCGCCAACAGCATGTGCTGGACCATGTGGACCGAGAACATCGTGTCGTCGTAGCTACCGAGGCCGGTCATCCCGGCAAATGCGATGACGCCCACCCCGCCGGCCAGGAATGCCACGCTGCGACCGACCGGCCAGTGATCACCACGCAGCGTCAGCCGCCATACGCCGGCCAGGTACAGCCCGGTGGCGACCAGCAGCGGGATGACCAGCCACCAGTCCAGCTCGACCTCGGTGAACAGCGTGGCCGGGGTGAAACGGGGCAGCCGGGACGGCAAGGTGCCGCCGGTCGACTCGCCCCCGTGGGCCAGGATCGGACTCAAATACAGCGCGGTCCGCAGCACCGTCTCAGGCTAAACTGACCCGACACGACGCACTGCATAGACCCCACGCCATGCCGGGGGTGCAGATAAGGCAATAATGCTTTGGTGACCTCGACTGCACCCGCGCCCGCCGAGCGCTTTTCCTCGTCCCGGGTTCACTCGCTGACACGTCCGAACCTGGTCAGCGTCGGGACAATCGTCTGGCTGTCCAGCGAGCTGATGTTCTTCGCGGGCCTGTTCGCGATGTACTTCACGGTCCGGGCGAACAACCTCGACGTGTGGCCGGGGGCGCCCGCGCTCGATGGCCAGCCGGCCTACAAGGTCCACTTGACGGTCGGCTACGCGACGGTCTTCACGATCATCCTGGTGGCCTCTTCGGTCACCTGCCAGCTGGGCGTCTTCGCCGCCGAGCGCGGCGACGTCTTCGGGCTGCGCCGGTGGTTCTTCCTGACGTTCGTGATGGGCTTCATCTTCGTCGGCGGCCAGGCAAACGAGTACCGCAACCAGGTCAACGAGTACCACCACCTGGTCAACGGCCTGCACGAGAGCGGCATGACGCTGTCCTCGTCCGGATACGGGTCGGTCTTCTACCTCACCACCGGCTTCCACGGGTTACACGTGATCGGCGGCCTGATCGCCTTCCTGTTCTTCCTGGCGCGAACCGCGCTCGGCCGATTCACCCCGGCGCAGGCCACCGCGGCCATCGTGGTCTCCTATTACTGGCACTTCGTCGACGTCGTGTGGATCGGGTTGTTCGCCACGATCTATCTGATCCATTGAGTACTGCGGCAGTGCCGGCGAGAGCGAAAGGACGTCCATGACCGACCATTGGTCGCCCAGCGAACACCTCGACGCGGACAGTGAGCTCGGCTTCGAACCGGCTGTCTCCGACAAGGCGGTGCAGGCTGCCCGCGGGACCGCCAGCCGCCGTCGGCGCCCGCTGCGCCGCAAGCTGACCGGCTTCGCGGTGCTGATCGGTGCGCTGACCACTATCGGCGGCGGCTACGCGCTGCTCACGCCGGCATCCGGCGCCGCCGACACCAGCAGCAGCAACGCCGACATCGAGGCCGGCCGGCAGCTGTTCAATGTCAGCTGCATCACCTGCCACGGCGCCAACCTGCAGGGTGTCGAGGGCCGCGGGCCGACTCTGGTCGGGGTCGGCTCGGCCGCGACCTACTTCCAGGTCAGCACCGGACGGATGCCCGCGGTTACCCAGGGTCCGAACAACCTCCGCAAGGACCCTAGGTTCAACGAGCAGCAGACCCGGCAGCTGGCCGCGTTCGTGGCCTCGGTCGGCGGTGGCCCGGAGGTTCCGGCCGCCGGCACCAACCTGCGCGCCGATAACTCCAAGCTCGCCGACGGCGGTCAGCTGTTCCGGCTGAACTGCGCCTCGTGCCACGGTGCCACCGGCAAGGGCGCTCCGCTGTCCGCCGGCAAGATCGCCCCGGGCCTCAGTCAGGCGACCGACACCGAGATCTACACGGCGATGCTGTCCGGCCCGGAGAACATGCCAGTCTTCTCCAACAACCAGATCACCCCTGAGCAGAAGCAGGAAATCATCAGCTACATCCAGTACCTCAAGGCGTCCAAGGACCCGGGTGGTGCCGGACTGGATCGGATCGGCCCGGTCTCCGAAGGCCTGCTCGTTTGGACAGCCGGCCTGGGAGTACTGGTGATCGCGATCCTGTGGATCGGAGCCAAATCGTGAGCGGCGAGTCGAACGGCGAGGGCAACCTGAGCCTGGACGAGGTGAGCCAGCTCAGCGATGAAGAGGCGATGCTGCTCGCGGCCGAGGGCGAAGGCGTCTATATCGTGCACCGCCGCGAGCGGTTCCCGATCGCCGGCACCCGCGCCGAGCAGCGCGCCGAGCGGACCATTGCCGCGATCTTCCTGATCGGCTTCCTGGCCGCGGTCGGCTTCATCGTGGTGTTCAGCGGCGCGGTGCCCTTCGAGTGGCGGCTGCCCGGTGAGGGCAACCAGAACTTCCGGTACTTCACCCCGCTGCTCGGTGGGCTGCTCGGCCTGTCGCTGGCCGCGATCGGGATCGGGCTGGTGCTGTGGGCCAAGTGGCTGCTGCCCGAAGAGGAGGCCGTTCAGGATCGCCATGACGGGCCGAGCGAGCCAGTCGAGCAGGCACTGACCGCCGCTACTCTGATGGCCGGTTTCGATGACACCGGCATCGCCCGTCGCTCGATGATCAAGACCACCCTCGGGTTGGCCGGCGGCGCGCTCGGCCTGGTGCCGCTGGTAGCCCTGGTCGGCGCAATGATCAAGAAGCCGAACCACGGTGCCGGGCAGAGCCTGTTCCACACCATGTGGGCGCCCGGCGTGCCGATGGTGTACTCCGACGGCCGGCGGGTAAGCCCCGGTGACCTGCTACCGGGCGCGATCGCCACGGTGTTCCCGGGTGTGCCCGGCGGCGTCGCGGCCGGTGACTCCCCCACCCTGCTGATCCGGCTCCGAGCCGGCCAGGCGGTCAAGTCCCGCAAGGGCCAGGAAAACTTCGGCTGGGGCGACTTTGTCGCGTACTCCAAGATCTGCACGCACGCCGGCTGCCCGGCCTCGCTCTACGAGCAGCAGACCAGCCGGTTGCTGTGCCCGTGCCACCAGTCGCAGTTCGAGGTGCTCGCCGACGCCAAGCCGGTGTTCGGACCGGCGACCCGCAGCCTGCCCAAGTTGCCGATCGGAATCGAAGTTGTGAACGGCACGCAGTACTTTGTTTCCAAGAACGATTTTCCCGAGGCAATCGGACCGGCATTCTGGGAGCGTCCATGACCAGTACCGTCGACACCGACCCGACCGGGCCTACCGTCAAGGGACCGAGGCGCCTCGACAAGCCACGGACGCCGCAGGGCAAGGCCGGCAAATGGGCCGAGGAGCGGCTCGGCCTGGCCACGGGTGCTCGCAAGCAGCTGAACAAGGTCTTCCCGGACCACTGGTCGTTCATGATGGGCGAGATCGCGCTCTATTCCTTCATCATTCTGATCCTGACCGGCACGTTCCTGACGTTCTTCTTCGACGCCTCGATGGCCGAGGTGCGCTACAACGGCTCCTACGTCCCGCTGGACGGCGTGGAGATGTCACGGGCGTATGCCTCGACGCTGCACATCTCCTTCGATGTGCGCGGCGGCCTGGTCATGCGCCAAATCCACCACTGGTCGGCGCTGCTGTTCATGGCGTCGATGACCATCCACATGTTCCGGGTGTTCTTCACCGGCGCCTTCCGCAAGCCCCGCGAGCTGAACTGGCTGATCGGCCTGGGCCTGATCACGCTCGGCCTGGTCGAGGGATTCGCCGGCTACTCGCTGCCTGACGACTTGCTGTCCGGCACCGGGTTGCGAATCGCCGAGGCGATCGTGCAGTCCATCCCGGTAATCGGCAGCTGGGCCGCCTTCCTGGTATTCGGCGGCAAGTTCCCAGGTACCGAGATCATCGGCCGGCTCTATATCGTGCACGTGTTGCTGGTGCCGGGCATCCTGGCCGGCCTGATCGGCGCCCACATGGCGTTGCTGATCAAGCAGAAGCACACCGAGTTCCCTGGCCCCGGAAAGACCGAGCACACCGTTTCCGGCGAGCGGATGTACCCCACCTACGGCCTGAAGGCCGGTGGCTTCTTCTTCATCGTCTTCGCGGTCACCGCCGCGCTCGGTGGCCTGGCCCAGATCAACCCGGTGTGGCTGTTCGGCCCGTACAACGCCGCTCAGGTGTCCTCTGGTTCGCAGCCGGACTGGTACATCGGCTTCCTGGACGGCTCGACTCGATTGTTCCCGTCCTGGGAAATCAGGCTGTTCCATCACACCATCCCGCCACTGTTCTGGCCCACGCTGGTGTTGCCCGGCATTCTGTTCACGCTGGCCGGTGCGTACCCGTTCCTGGAAGCCAAGCTGACCGGCGACCGAGAGCGGCACAACCTGCTGCAGCGCCCACGCGACGTCCCGGTACGGACCGGGCTCGGTGCGATGGCGATCAGCTTCTATACCGTGCTGCTGCTTTCCGGCGGTAACGACCTGATGGCCAAAGCGTTCGACATCTCGCTGAACGCGATGACCTGGGCCGGCCGGATCGGGCTGCTGGTGTTGCCGCCACTGGCCTACGTCGTGGCGTACACGACCTGTATCGGTTTGCAACGACATGACCGTGAAGTGCTGGAGCACGGCATCGAGACCGGCGTGATCAAGCTACTGCCGAACGGCGAGTTCATCGAGATCCATCAGCCGCTCGGGCCGGTCGATGACCACGGCCATGGCCAGCTGCAGTATGCCGGTACGCCGGTGCCGAAGAAGATGAACAAGCTCGGCAACCCGCACGGTGGCCGGCTCAGGGGATTCTTCTATCCGGTGCGGGAGAAGGCCGAGATCGAGGCTGAACTGCAGGCACTGGCCGCGGAGCAGGCCGACAAGGATCGGCACGAGCTCACCGACTAAGCCCCCGGGTTCTTCCGCGAGCTGACTATCCAGGCGTGGCTATGGCGCGCTACCAGCCTGCACGTTGCTTAGCCAACGCTGCACGTTGCTGGGGCCAGCCGCATTGTCCCGGCGAGCTGACTATCCAGGCGTGGCTATAGCGCGCTGCCAGCCTGCACCTTGCTGGGCCAACCGGTGCCAGCCTGCACGTTGCTAGGTCAGCCTGCACGTTGCTAGGCCAGCCTGCACCTTGCTTGGCCGGGGGCCCCGCTGCCAGCTTGCACGTTGCTGGGGCCAGGCGGCCTTTGGGGCTGCTGCTAGCGGAGCGGGGCGCGGTTGCCGACGTAGTACTCGAACAGCAGGCCGCCGGCGGTGATCAGGATCAGCACGACGCCCACGATGAACAGCCAGACCTGGAACAGCGCCATCCCGAGACCGGCCACCGTCGCCGCCATCGTGATGCCGATCGGCCAGTAGCTGCCGGGCGAGAAGAAGCCGAGTTCACCGGCACCTTCGGCGATCTCAGCGTCGTTGCGATCCTCCGGGCGGGCATCGATCCGGCGCGAGACGAACCAGAAGAACGACCCGCCGATGCCGAGCAGGCCACCTGACAGCGCCAGCGCCGCGGTGCCGGCAACCTCGACCCGGCCCAGGTCGTGCTCGGTCCACCAGCCGTACACGGCCGCTGCCACGAAACAGAACAGCATGATCCACAGAAAGATCCGGGCTTCGAGTTTCATAGCTGATGCCGCCTAGTTCGACTCGGTGCCGCAGATGGGCGCCGTGGACGCCGTGGACGCCGAGCGAGCGAGCCGATCGGTGTTGAACGGGTGAGTGGTGGTAGCGCACGGCGCCTCATTGATGGACTTGAGCGCCTTGCTCTGCCGGGCCGGATCGGTGGACGGGATCGCGGCCAGGTTCTTCAGGTACTGGGCGTAGTCGTCATCGGTGACCACCCGCACCTCGAAGTTCATCTGCGAGTGGTAGGTGCCACACAGCTCCGCGCAACGACCGACGTAGTGCCCGAGATGGGTCGCGGTGAACTCGAACTGGTTCGGCTTCGGTTGCGGGATCACGTCGCGCTTGAACAAGAACTCCGGCACCCAGAAAGAGTGGATGACGTCCTTGCTCACCTCGATGATCCGGACTTTCTTGCCGATCGGGATGACCAGCACCGGAATCTCGGTGGAGCTGCCGACCGTCGAGATCGGGCTGCCCGCTGCCGGATCGCTGCTCGGGTAGGTGGTCTTGACGCTCTGGCCGTCCACCATGTTCTGCTGGTACTCGAACTGCCAGTTCCACTTGAACGCATCCACCTGGATGGTGGTGTCCGGGTTCGGCGACAGCTTGTCGATGTAGTTCTCGGTCACCGCGGTGTAGTAGAACAGCCCGGCGATGACGATGAACGGCGCGATCGTATAGGCGATCTCGATCGGCAGGTGGTACTTGGTCTGGGTCGGCAGCAGGTCGTCGGTCTTGCGGTAGCGGATGCAGCACCAGAAGATCAGCGCCCACACGATCACCCCGACGACCAGTGCGGCAACCGAGGACCAGGTCCACAGCGTGCGCATCCGATCCGCCTGCTTGGTGACCCCGGTCGGCCAGCCGAAGCGCATCCTGGCTTCGGCATCGTGAGCCGTGCAACCGGTGAGCAGGATCGCCGTCCCAGCGATCAGGCCGAGCCGCGACAGACGTGACCGGAAACTGCGCTGCACGGGCGGAACCGCCTTCCTCATCAGCAGTGCCTCCCGGCGCCGGCTGAACTCGCTACGGCTCGACCAGGACACAGTCCAGCCGAGCATTCCCACACCTGAGGCAGACTATCTGACAGCCCGGCCCCAGGCCTGCACGGGGCACGCCGTCGCGGCGGCGGGCAAATCAGCGATACCGTCAGCGGAGTGCAGACCAGCGGATCCGGCTACTTCGACGCGGCAGCGGGGCTGCCGCTGCATCCGGTGGCGGTACAGGCCCTGAACGCCGCGCTGGCCGATGGCTGGGCCGATCCGGCTCGGCTGACCGGAGCCGGCCGGCGCAGCGCGTTGCTGCTCGACGCGGCCCGCGAGGCCGCCGCCGCCGAACTCGGTATCCGGCCGGACGAGCTGATCTTCCTACCGTCCGGCGCGCACGCGTTGCAGGCCGGCGTGCTGGGTACCCTGGCTGGCCGGCAGCGGGCAGGCCGCCGGCTGGTGCATTCGGCGGTCGAGCATTCGACGGTGTTCAAGGCGGCCGACTGGCAGCTGGCGCACGGTGGCGAGACGGCCGTGGTCGAGGTCGATTCGCTGGGCCGGGTGGACAGCGCTCGGTTCCTGGCCGAGGCGAGCCGACCGGGTACCGCCGCCGCAGCGCTGCAGGCGGCCAATCACGAGGTCGGCACCCGGCAACCGGTAGCCGAGATCGTGGCCGGGCTGGCCGCCGTCGGGGTACCGCTGGTGGTGGACGCCAGCCACGAACTGATCTACGGCGAGGCACCCGGCAACGCCCCGGTGTTCACCGCCGATGCCCGGCTCTGGGGCGGCCCGGCCGGGGTCGGGCTGCTCGCGGTTCGGCGCGGCAGCCGGTGGCGCTCACCGTCGCCGGCCGATGAATCCGAGACCGGACGCGCCCTCGGGGTACCGAACGTGCCGGCGATCGTGGCCGCGGTCGCGTCGCTGCGCGCGAGCCGGCAGCACCGTACCGAGCAGGCGCGCCGGCTGAGCGGCCTGGTCGAACAAATCCGGCAGCGGGTACCCGAGCTGGTGCCGGACACCGTGGTGCTCGGTGATCCGGTGGACCGGCTGCCACACCTGGTCACCTTCTCCTGCCTGTACGTCGACGGCGAGGCGCTGCTCACCGAGCTCGACAGGCGGGATTTCGCTGCCTCGTCCGGCTCGTCCTGCACCTCCGACACCCTCACGCCCTCACACGTGCTGGTCGCGATGGGCGCACTCACCTCCGGAAACCTGCGGGTCTCGCTGCATCCCGGCGTCCAGCAGGCAGATGTCGAGCGGTTCCTCGCGGTGCTGCCCGAAGTGGTGAGCGCGGTACGCGGCCAGGCTCCCGGCAATAGCCCGCAACCGGCGCGCCGGTCCGAAGCTCAGCTCGAGGTCGACAGTCGCGGCCGGCGCTGCCCGCTGCCGATCCTGGACCTGGCGCGGGCGCTGCCCGACCTGCCGGTGGGTAGCGAGCTGACTGTGCTGGCCGATGACCCAGCGGCGGCCAGCGACATCGCGGCCTGGTGTCGGATGACCGGCCAGCTGCTGGTTTCGAGCACCCCCGGCGCCGCTGGCGCGACCGGCTACCGGGTGCGGCGGCTGCACTGAGCCCGGCCGGTCGTGTGAAGATTGTCGGCATGAGCGTGCACATCACCGACCTGCAGATCGACACCACCGACATCGACGGATTGCTGGTCTGCACCCTCAAACAGATCACCGACGAGCGGGGCACGGTGCGGGAGTTCTTCCGCGCCTCGAGCTTCACCTCGAACTACGGCGCGTCCTTCGGCGGCGGCAGCGGGCCGGACTGGAAGCAGATCAACGTCACCGAATCCGGGTACGGCGCGATCCGCGGTATGCACGGCGAGGCGATGGTGAAGCTGGTCAGCTGCGTCGCCGGCCGGGCCTTCGGCGGCTACCTCGATGCCCGCCCCGAATCAGCCAGCTACGGCAAGGTAGTAACCGTGGAACTGGCGCCGGGTACCCAGGTGCTGGTGCCGGCGGGGGTGTGCAACGGCTTCCAATCGACCAGCGAAAGTGGCAGCCAGTACCTGTACTGCTTCACCGAGGAGTGGCGGCCCGGGATGGCTGGTACCGCGTTCAGCCCGCTCGATGACGGCCTGGGCATCAGCTGGCCGGTTTCGATAGATCCAACAGACCCGTCCCGGATCTCGGTCAAGGACGCCACCGCGGCCAAGTTCAGCGAACTTGCCGGAAACGGCTGATGTGCGGCCTGATCGGCTTCCTCGCGGCCACCGCGGGGGAATCTGAATCCGCCGACACCCGTGCCGCGATCGAGGCGTCGCTGGGGCAGATGCGCCATCGCGGCCCGGATGACGCTGGGATCTGGTTCGACGACGAGGTGGTGATCGGCTTCCGCCGGCTGTCGCTGATCGACTGGGAACACAGCCACCAACCGCTGCCCTACCTCGCTGATCGCTATCACCTGATCTTCAACGGCGAGATCTACAACTATCTCGAACTGCGCGCCAAGCTCAGCGAGGAGCACGGCGCGGTCTTTGCCACCAGCGGTGACGGCGAGGCGATCGTCGCCGGTTACCACTACCTGGGCGAGCGGATCGTCGAGCACTTACGCGGGATGTTCGCGTTCCTGATCTGGGATTCCCAGGAGCGGGTGATGTTCGGCGCCCGGGACTGGTTCGGGATCAAGCCGCTCTACTGCTACACCGACGAGCGCGGATCGTTCTTCGCCTCGGAGAAGAAGGCACTGCTAGCGGTCGCCCCGGCGGTCGCGGCGGCCGGCGATTCGGCCGTCAACACCGAGGCATTGCAGCACTACCTGACGTTGCAGTACGTCCCCGAGCCGGCCTCGATGCACACCGCCATTAGCCGGATCGACTCCGGCACCTCGTTCACCCTTCGTCCGGGCGGAGCCGTCGAGACCAGGCGGTACTTCCGGCCAGACTTCCCGATCCGCGCGGTGGCGGAACCGGACAAGCTCTACCGGGAAATCGCCGATGCACTGCGCGACTCGGTGGCAAAACACCTGCGATCGGACTTCACCGTCGGCGCATTCCTATCCGGCGGCATCGATTCGACCGCGATCGCGGCGCTGGCCCGCGAGCACAACCCGAAGCTGCTCACCTTCACCACCGGCTTCGAGCGAGCGGGCTTCTCCGAGATCGACGTGGCGGCCGAATCGGCGGCCGCGATCGGTGTGCGGCATATCACCAAGGTGGTCAGCCCGCAGGAGATGATGGACGCGCTGCCGCTGATCGTCTGGTACCTCGATGACCCGGTCGCCGATCCGGCGCTGGTGCCGCTGTATTTCATCGCCCGGGAAGCCCGCAAGCACGTCAAGGTAGTGCTGTCGGGTGAGGGTGCCGACGAGCTGTTCGGTGGCTACACGATCTACCGCGAACCGATCTCGCTGCGGCACCTGAGCGCCGCGCCGGATCCGGTGAAGCGGCTGCTCGGCGCCCTGGCGACCAGGTTGCCAGAGGGGCTGCGTGGCAAGGACCTGCTGCGCCGGGCCAGCATCGGGATCGAGGAGCGCTACTACGGCAACGCCCGGATCTTCCGGCCGGAGGAGATGCGCTCGCTGCTCAAGACCTATTCCGACAAGGTCAGCTACACCGACGTCACCGCGCCGCACTATGCCGCGAGCCGACACCTGGACGATTCGACCCGGATGCAGTACATCGACCTGTTCACCTGGCTGCGCGGTGACATCCTGGTCAAGGCGGACAAGATGACGATGGCCAATTCGCTGGAACTGCGGGTGCCATTCCTGGACACCGAGGTGTTCGCGGTCGCCTCCGGCATCCCGGTCACCCAGAAGCTCACCAAGGAGACCACCAAGTACGCGCTACGCCGAGCGCTCGCCGAGATCGTTCCGGCGCACGTGCTCAATCGCGCCAAGCTCGGATTCCCGGTGCCGATCCGGCCTTGGTTGCAGCACGAGATGTATGACTGGGCACACGAGATCATCAGCTCAGCCGGCACCGGCCACCTGATCGACAGCCAGGCGGCGCTGGAGCTGCTGGCGGCACACCGGTCCGGACCGCATGACTACTCCCGCAAGATCTGGACCCTGCTGGTGTTCATGGTCTGGCACGGCATCTTCGTCGAGGGACGGATCACCCCGGACATCCCGCAGCCGGTCTACCCGGTCGCGATCTGAGCCCCGGCGGTCGCAGGCTTAGCCGTTGATCAGCGGTAGCACCTCGGCGGCAACCTCGTCGCCGTAGGACTCGGCCAGCCGGTCAGCGAAATCGGCCGGCTTGACCTGGTACTCCTGGGTTCCTACGGTCTCCAGCACCAGCGTCGCCAGCAGGCTGCCTACCTGCGCCGAACGCTCCCAGGACAGCCCCCAGGACCGCGCGCTGAGGAATCCGGCTCGGAAGCCGTCCCCGACACCCGTCGGGTCCACCTTGGCACGTTCCTTGGCGACCGGGACGTGCACCCGGCCGGACTCGACCTCGCGGCCGACGATCTCGACGCCGCGCTTGCCCTGGGTGGTGATCCGGACGCCGACCCGAGCCGCGATCTCGGTCTCGGTCAGGCCGCCCTTGGACTCCAGCAGGCCCTTCTCGTACTCGTTGGTGAACAGTAGCTCGGCACCCTCGATCAGCGCGTGCATGTCCTCGCCGGACATCCGGGCGATCTGCTGGGACGGGTCGGCGGCGAACCGGTAACCACGCTCGCGGGCCTCGGCCGAGTGCCGCAGCATCGCGGCCGGGTCATCGGCGCTGATCACCACCAGCTCGGCGCCGGTGCGATCGACCGCGGGCTTGAGCTCGATGTTGCGGGCCTCGCTCATCGCTCCGGCGTAGAACGAGGCGATCTGGCACATCTCCTCGTCGGTGGTGCAGACGAAGCGCGCGGTGTGCTGCTCCGCGGAGACGTGGACCGACCCGCAGTCCACGCCGTGGCGCTCCAGCCAGGACTGGTAGTCAGCGAAATCCTGGCCGACCGCGCCGACCAGCACCGGGTTCTCGCCGAGCTGGCCCATTCCGAAGGCGATGTTGGCAGCCACTCCGCCGCGGCGGACCACCAGGTCGTCTACCAGGAAGCTCAGCGAGACCTGGTGCAGCTGATCGGCGAGCAGTTGTTCGGAGAACCGCCCCGGAAAGTGCATCAGGTGGTCGGTTGCTATCGATCCGGCGAGGAGTACAGGCATGAACGCGAGATTACCCGCTGGAAAACAGCACGACACCACCTGCGCCGGCGGCCGGGCCGGTACCGGTGCCGCGATCGATGCGGCAGCTCAGTCGAGGCGGCAGGAAACTAGCCGCAGAAGGAGTTGCCGCAGGCGCAACCGCCGCCGGCGTTCGGGTTGTCGATCTCGAAGCCCTGCTTCTCGATGGTGTCGGTGTAGCTGATGGTTGAACCGGAGATCAGCGGCACGCTGGTGCGATCGACCACGAGCGGCACGGTGCCCTCGGCGCCCTCCAGCGGCTGGTCGATGACCAGGTCGCCGTCAAGCGAACGCTCGTCGAAGAACAGCTGGTACTGCATGCCGGCGCAGCCACCTGGCTGGACAGCGACCCGCAATCGCAGGTCGCTGCGGCCTTCGGCGTCGAGCAGCTCGCGCACCTTCAGCGCCGCGGGGCCGGTGAGGGCGACCGGCGTGAGGGCGGTATCTGGCGTGGTGATCGAAACCTCGGTGGCAGTCATTGCACTCCCAAACAGTTGCTCTCGAGCAGACGCTCGACGGTGTGAGTATCCCTGGGCGACAACCAGCCGTGACCGATTGCTATTCCTATCCTACTGCCGGGCCGCCGCCGACATCCCACAACACGGTGCAATCCGGTATCGGGCAGGCTCAGCGATCGCCGGGAGCGTCATCGCGGTCGGTGCTGCCCGGCTGGTCAGGCGCACGGCGTCCGGTATTCCATAGTGAATTCGACTCGGGGTTCGACTCGGGCTGCGGTGCCGGTGGCACTGGCAACTGCTGGGTGTCCTGCTCGGGCGAGTAGCTGCCGGTCGCCGGGTAGCGCTCGGCGGCATAACCCTCGGGATCACCCTGTAGCCGGCGCCGGGAATCCTCGAACTCGTTGTGCCGAAAACCTGGCTCGGAATCGTCGCGGGCGCTGCGTTTGGCCCGGTATCTTCCGATCAGCGCATCCAGTGATATCGGGTCAGCGCCCCCGATCAGGAAGACCGACAGTGCCGCGGCGACCGCCAGGTCTACCGAGGTGAACCAGCCGCTGGACCCGGTGTACTCCTTGATGCCACCCCAGTTGATGCTCAGCGCGATCATGATCGTCAGGATCATGCCGCCGAGCGCGGCGATCCGGGTGAGCAGGCCCACCAGCAGGCCGAGCCCGATGGCGATCTCGGCGAAGGCGGTGATGTGCCCGAAAAGTGACGGGTGATCGCTCAGCGGCCGCAGCGCGCCACCGAGCGGGGTGCCGTGCTTGACCGCGTCCACCGATGCCTTGAGCCCGGTGAATGACTTCGGATTGAAGAAGCCGGGATAGGCCAGCTTCGCGTAGCCGGCGAACATGAACAGCGCCGCCAGGAAGATCCGCATCGGCAGCACCGGCCAGCCGTTCGCGCGCCGGCGTCCGGCCGGCACCCCGGCCGGCTGACTCGCGCTTTCGGTCCTGCTCATCGTCGCTGTCCTCTCATTCGCCGCAGCCCCCTAGCCACACTTCGACGCCGGAACAGGCAGACTGTTACCTGTGACCAGTGTCGATGTCTCTAAGGTCGATATCTCTAAGGATGCATACGCGGTGGGTGACTCGGGGGGTTCAACACGCGCGCTGCTGCTGCTGGGTCGCGGAAGCGATCCGGATTCCGAGCGCGGGGTGGACTGCCCCGGCGAGTTGCCGGCGGCCTCTGACCCCGATCTGGTGGAACGTGCCCGGGCAGCCAAGGCCGCGCTCGGCGACCGGGTGTTCGTGCTGGGCCATCACTACCAGCGCGACGAAGTGATCCAGTTCGCCGATGTGACCGGAGACTCCTTCAAGCTTGCGCGGGACGCCGCGGGCCGGCCGGAGGCGGACTACATCGTGTTCTGCGGCGTGCATTTCATGGCTGAATCGGCAGATATCCTGACCTCTGCACGCCAACGGGTGGTATTGCCCGATCTGGCCGCTGGCTGCTCGATGGCCGACATGGCTCGCGAGGCCCAGGTGCTGGATTGTTGGGACGCGCTGGTCGACGCCGGTGTTGCCAATGTCACCGTTCCGGTCACCTACATGAACTCCTCCGCCGCGATCAAAGGTTTTACCGGCGAGCACGGCGGCCTGGTCTGCACCTCCTCCAATGCCGAGCGGGCGTTGCGCTGGGCCTTCGAGCAACATGGCCCGGGACAGGGCAAGGTGCTGTTCCTGCCCGATCAGCACCTGGGTCGCAACACGGCGGTACGCGAACTCGGCCTCAGCCTGGACGACTGCGTGATCTACAACCCGGCGCTGCCGGGTGGCGGGTTGAGCGCCGAGCAACTGGCCCGAGCCCGGGTGATCCTGTGGCGCGGGCACTGCTCGGTGCACGGCAGGTTCACGCCGGCGCAGGTCGCCAAGGTTCGGGAGCGGGTGCCTGGGGTGCAGGTACTGGTACACCCGGAATGCACCTACCAGGTGGTCAGTCAGGCCGATCTGGTCGGTTCCACCGAATACATCATCAGGACCATCGAGGCCGCTCCGGCCGGTTCCAAGTGGGCCATCGGAACCGAGCTGAACCTGGTGCGCCGGCTTGCCGACCGCCACCCGGATAAGCTGATTACGTTCCTGGAGTCGACGGTCTGCTACTGCGCGACCATGAACCGGATCGACCTGCCGCACCTGGTGCACTCGCTGGAGTCCCTGGTCCGTGGTGAGGTCATCAACCAGATCACCGTCGATGAGACCGTCGCAGCGCACGCCCGCACGGCCTTGGAGCGGATGCTGGCCCTGCCCGAATACCCGATCACCCCAGCAGAAAGCAGCCGATGACCATGTTGCGTCGAAAGCCGTCCACCGGGACAGCGGAACCGGCACCGGAGGACGCGGCCGAGCCGGTCAGCGTCGGCGTCCCCGGCACTCCTAAGGGCCGGCCCACCCCGAAGCGCCGGACCAATTCGGCACCGGTCGCACCGGCTCCCAAGACCCGCAAGGAAGCCATCGCCTGGCAGAAGCAGCACGGGTCCAAGGCCAAGGTCGCCGGCCAGAAGAAGTTGACACCGGCCGAGTACAAGCAGGCCATGAAGGCCGGCGACGTCCGGGTGCTGCCCAAGCGCGACCAGGGCCCGGTCCGCCAACTGGCCCGGGACTACGTCGATTCACGCCGGATGGCTTCGAACTACCTGCTGCTGCTGTTCCCGCTGCTGCTGATCGGGATGGTCGTCCCGCAGATCCAGATCGTGACGCTGGTGATGTTCGCGCTGCTGGTGGCCGAGTGGATCTACACCGGTTCCAAGATTCGCCGGCTCGCCCGCCAGCGTGGCCTGCAGACCCGCGAAGGATCGGTATCCCTCGGCTTCTATGCCGGCAGCCGCGCCTATTTCAGGCGCAGCTGGCGGCGTCCGCTACCGCGGGTCGAGTTCGGCGACCAGATCTAGGACGGCCGGGTCCGCGGCGTGTTCTGCTCGGTCTTGGCCGGATCGGATTCGATGACATCACCGAGCACCTCGTCGATCCGGCGCAGCATGTCCGCCGGGATCCGCACGCCGGCGGCCTTGGCGTTGTCCTCGACCTGTTCCGGGCGCGAGGCGCCGACCAGGGCCGCGGCAACGTTGTCGTTCTGCAGCACCCACGCAACGGCGAGCTGAGCCATGCTCAGTTCCAGCTCGGCAGCGATGGGGACGAGTTTCTGGACGCTGCTGAGCACCTCGTCGCTGAGGAATCGCTTGATCATGTCCGCACCACCGGCGGTGTCGGTGGCCCGGGAACCGGCCGGCGGCGGCTGACCCGGCAGGTACTTGCCGCTGAGCACACCCTGCGCGATCGGTGACCAGACGATCTGGGAGATCCCCAGCTCGCGGCTCGTCGGTATCACCTCAGCCTCGATGACCCGCCACAGCATCGAGTACTGCGGCTGG
>FTJM01367411.1_pt1 | contig 27716 bp, 24 predicted proteins | sample 1658941 | NCBI WGS metagenome assembly FTJM01 (sample SAMEA3914876, study PRJEB12502) | metagenome | biome: forest; material: soil | place: USA | collected 2011-06-22 | depth 0.3 m
GCGGCGGTGGCGGTGATCGGCAGCCGCGCGGTCACCTCGGCAACCATCGCTGCCAGGTCGGAATCGGGTGGGGTACGCGCGATGGTCAGGTGCGGTACCGGCTCGGCACCGAAGGCACCCCGGTAGGGCGGGTACTCCGGCCAGCCAGTGGCCAGGTCGTCGGCGAGCGCGAGCAGCGGGTCGGCCGGCTCCGGAGCCAGCCAGTGCACGCTCGGACCCGCGGCATTCTGAAACATCCCAAATCGGCTGAACGTGACCTCGAACCGGTGCCAGCTTCGGATCAGCTGGGCCACCGCGTCGAGATCCTCGGCGGTGATCTGCTCGGGCGCTATCCAGGGAGCCAGCAGCGTCAGGTGCGCTCCGAGGCCGGCCGGCACCGCGTCGAAGCGGGACCGCCAGGGTCCGACGATCGATTCCAGCTCAGGCAGCAACAGGACCAAGCCGCTGAAATCAGCGGGCTGGGAACTGTCGGTCACTTCTTGCCGGAGTCGGGCGAATCCGAGGTGGACAGCGCTGCGATGAAGGCCTCTTGCGGTACTTCGACCCGGCCGACCATCTTCATCCGCTTCTTGCCCTCCTTCTGCTTCTCCAGCAGCTTGCGCTTGCGGGTGATGTCACCGCCGTAGCACTTGGCGAGCACGTCCTTGCGGATCGCCCGGATGCTCTCGCGGGCGATCACCCGGGAGCCGACGGCGGCCTGGATCGGCACCTCGAACTGCTGACGCGGGATCAGCTCGCGCAGCTTGGTGGTCATCATTACGCCGTAGGCGTAGGCCTTGTCCTTGTGCACGATCGCCGAGAAGGCGTCAACCGCCTCACCCTGCAGCAGGATGTCAACCTTGACCAGGTCGGCTTCCTGCTCGCCCGCCTCCTCGTAGTCGAGGCTGGCGTAACCGCGAGTGCGGGACTTGAGAGCGTCGAAGAAGTCGAAGATGATCTCGCCGAGCGGCAGGGTGTAGCGCAGCTCGACCCGGGTCTCGGACAGGTAGTCCATCCCGAGCAGGGTGCCACGCCGGGTCTGGCACAGCTCCATGATCGCGCCGATGTACTCGCTCGGCGCGATGATCATCGACTTGACGATCGGCTCGTGCACCTCGGCGATCTTCTGCCCGGACGGCCAGTCCGAGGGGTTGGTGACGACGAATTCGCGCTTGTCCTCCAGCACTACCCGGTTGACCACGTTCGGCGCGGTGGAGATCAGGTCGAGGCCGAATTCCCGTTCGAGCCGGTCGCGGGTGATTTCCAAGTGCAGCAGACCGAGGAATCCACACCGGAAACCGAAGCCGAGCGCAGCCGAGGATTCGGGTTCGTACACCAGCGCCGCATCGTTGAGCCGCAGCCGATCCAGCGCATCGCGCAGCAACGGGAAATCCGAGCCATCGATCGGAAACAGGCCGGAGTAGACCATCGGGATCGGATCGCGGTAACCGCCGAGCGCCTGCTTGGCGGGCTTGGCGGCGTCGGTCACGGTATCGCCGACCTTGGACTGCCGGACGTCCTTGACGCCGGTGATCAGGTAGCCGACCTCGCCGACGCCCAAGCCCTGGCTGACCACCGGCTCCGGTGAGATGACGCCCACTTCGAGCAGCTCGTGGGTGGCGCCGGTGGACATCATCTTGATCTTCTGGCGCGGCGAGATGTGCCCGTCGATCACCCGGATATAGGTGATCACCCCACGATAGATGTCATAGACCGAATCGAAGATCATCGCACGGGCCACCGCGTCGGCATCCCCGACCGGTGGCGGCACGTCCCGGCAGATCACATCGAGCAGTTCGGCCACACCCTGGCCGGTCTTGGCCGACACCCGCAGCACGTCGTCGGGCGCACAACCGATGATGTGCGCGATCTCGCCGGCATACAGGTCGGGCTGGGCGGCCGGCAGGTCGATCTTGTTCAGGACCGGGATGATCTGCAGGTCGTTTTCCAGCGCAAGGTACAGGTTGGCCAGCGTCTGCGCCTCGATGCCCTGGGCTGCGTCGACCAACAGCACCGCCCCCTCACAGGCCGCCAGGCTGCGGGAGACCTCATAGGTGAAGTCGACGTGACCGGGCGTATCGATCATGTGCAGGGTGTAGTCGGTCCCATCGAGCTGGGACTGCCACGGCATCCGGACGTTCTGCGCCTTGATGGTGATGCCACGCTCGCGTTCGATGTCCATCCGGTCCAAGTACTGAGCCTTCGCCTGACGCGGATCGAGCACGCCGGTCAGCCGCAGCATCTGGTCGGCGAGGGTGGACTTGCCGTGATCGATGTGCGCGATGATCGAGAAGTTGCGGATGCGCGCCGGCGCGGTGTTGCCGGGAGGACTCGGAATGGCGGGCACGGGCGGTTGTCTTCTGCTCTCTGGCTGCGTCACGAAGGTGGGCTGATGCCCAATTCTCCCATGCCGGGGCCCGCTCGACGCACCGTCGGTGCGACTGGCCAACCGAGTGGGATGCGAGAATGGCGCCATGAGCCAGCCAGCCGCAGATCCTCGAGCCGTTTCGGAATATCGGATTCCCGCCACTTCGCTGCGGGCCGGTGATCTGGTGAACACCTCGCCCGGCGGCGAGGACGACTGGCAGCAGGTACTTTCGGTGCACACCTCTGAGTCGGCAGGTGCCGACGCCGATGCCGAGGCGGGCGCTCTGGTGGCCGAGATCGGTGACCGCTATGTGGTGGTACGGCTGTCCGATGTCGCGCCGGTCGACAGCCCGGTGTACTTCGAGGACGGCAACGCGCTGGCATTCGGGCTGGACGGCGACCCGGATGGGCCGGTAACCGAGATCCTGTCGGATCCAGAGTCGGTGCGGACGTTCCTGTACACCCGTTTCGAACTGGTCACCGTTCGTTCCTGAGCCGCCCGGGCGGTCGGTGGTCGTAGCTGGCTCGATGATTTGGGGCTCGGCATCGTGCACTGGTAACCTGGCGAGGTTGTTCGGGACCTGTCCGGACGAGCAAATTCATCTTCAACGATCGGCATTTGAGGCAACTTCGTGGCGAATATCAAGTCCCAGATCAAGCGGATCCGTACCAACGAGGCCGCTCGGCTGCGCAACAAGAGCGTCAAGAGTTCGCTGCGGACCGCCGTCCGCTCCTTCCGGGAGGCCGCCGAGGCCGGCGACAAGGACAAGGCGAGCACCGCCTTCACCCATGCTTCCCGGCAGCTGGACAAGGCCGTGAGCAAGGGCGTCATCCACGCCAACCAGGCAGCAAACAAGAAGTCGGCGATGGCGCAGCGCGCCAACGCGCTCTAAGCTGCTCGACTCTCAACCAGCCCGCGCGCTGGCCACCTCGGCCGGCACGCGGGCTGTGTGCTGCCCGCAGCTCGCGCGGTAGTCGCTGGAAATGCCAGTGACGTCCATGCTGGCGGGACAGCCCGCCACCTTGCGAGCTAGCGGACTCCCCGGGCCTCGGCGATCTTGCGAACTGCGGACTCCAGTGCATACGCCGGATCGGCCGCGTTGCCCTTGACGTCGGCGTTCAGGGTCGCTACCACGCCAAGCGCCCGTTGCAGCCCGATTTCCGCCCAGCCGCGCGCCTGACTTCGGCCACGTTTGACCTTCCAAGGCGGCATTCCGAGGGCCGGCGCCAGCCGAAACGGATCCCCCGGTCCCGCGCCTAGCACCCTGGCCACCGTCCGAACGCCGTCGGCAAGCGCATCAGCGATCACGACTGGTGGGACACCAACGTTCAGCGCCCAGCGCAGGTTGGTCAGGGCCCCAGCCACATTGCCGATCACCGCCTGGTCGGCGACCGCGAAGCCAGTCACCTCGGCACGACCACGGTGGTAGGCGGCGACCGCCGCCGCGTCGATCGAGCCACCAGTGTCGCCAACCAGCTGGGCGGTCACCGCCGAGATCTCGCGCAGGTCGCTACCCACTGCTTCGAGCAGCGCGGCGGCGGCATCCGCGGTGATCTTGCCGCCGAACCTGCGGATCTCGCCGCGCAGGAAGTCCTGCCGCTCGTCGGGACGGGTGAGCTTGCCGCAGCTGATCTCGGCGGCTTTGGCCTTGCGGACCAGGTCCAGGATTGCCTTGCCGCGCGCACCACCAAGGTGCTGCACCACCACCGTGCAGTCCGGGTCGGCATCGAGCAGCATCGGCATAATCGTCGGCACGAGCGCCGCCGGCAGCTCCTGGGCGGATCGCAGGATCACCAATCGCCGGCCGCCGAACAGCGACGGGCTGAGTAACTGCATCATGTCCGAGGCCTCCACCATGCTGGCCTCGCAGTCATGCAACTCGGCATCCGGCTCGCGTGCCCGCACCGCCGTGCTGAGGTCGTCCAGCGCACGGCTGACCAGGAACTCCTCGTCGCCGACAACCAGGGTCAGCGGCGCGATGACGGCGGCGAGAGTCACCCCTTCATGCTGTCATGGCGCGCCGACATGCTCGCACCGCCGTCCGGCGGCGCCCGCGCGGCAGCGTTGCCAGCCGCGGTGCCACGGATCACCGGCAGCAGCCGGCTACCGTCCTCGACCACCGCGATATCGCCGTCTAGATCGGTCCGCCTGGCCGGCACTCCCAACCTGGCCAGCTCGGCCAGCAGCAGCGGCGATGGATGTCCGTAGTCGTTGTCCAGCCCGACCGTGATCAGCGCCAGCCGGGCATGGACTGCCCGCAGGAAAGCTGGGTCCGAATAGGCACTGCCGTGGTGCGGGACCTTGAGGATGTCCGCCCGCAGATCGACGCCAGCGGTCAGCAGGTCATCCTGAGCCTCGAGTTCGGCGTCGCCGGGCAGCAGGATCCGGATGCCGTGCACGCTCGCCCGGATCACCACCGACGAGTTGTTCGGGTCCGATCGGGTCCCCCGGTACAGCCGGATCGGGCCCAGCACGTCCAGCCGGATCTGGCCGACGATCAACACCGCACCAGCACTCACCTGCTCCAGCGTGAGCCGCCGGGCGCCAAGCGCGGCGAGCACCAGGCGGTGCCCGGCGAGCGGCTCGGCCAGCGGTGAGGTGATCACCCTGGCCAGCTGCCGCTGGTGGAGCACGCCCGGCAGGCCAGCGACATGATCCAGATGGGAATGGGTGAGCACCAGCAGGGGTATTCGTTGAATGCCGAGCTCGCGCAGGCAACGATCCACTGCGACCGGGTCCGGGCCGGCGTCGACCACGATCGCGCTGCCGGGACCGGCGTTGATGGCCAGCGCATCGCCCTGACCGACGGCACAGGCGACGATGATCCAGTGCGTCGGCGGCCAACCGACCACCACCGCGCGGATTGGAATCTGTACCAGCACCGCGACCGCTACCGCGAGCGCCAGCAGCCTGCGTGCCGGCGGCCATCGGCACAGCCACCAGCAGCCGGCGGCGACCAGGCCGAGCAGCAAGCCACCTTGCACCCCGGACGGCCAGGGCACTGAAGCCCCGGGCAGCGATCCGAAGTACTCGGCCACCCAGACCAGCCAGCGACACGGCCAGCCGGCCAGCTGAGCGAAACCGGCAGCGGCTGGCAGCCAGAGCACCGAACACACCGCGGCGACCAGGCCGAGGAGGGTGGCGGCCGCGATCACCGGCTCGGCCAGTACGTTCGCTGGGATCGCCACCAGGCTGACCCGGCCGCTGATGCCAGCGATCAGTGGCATGGTGACCAGGTGCGCTGCCGCGGCCACCGCTACCGGCTCGGCAAGCCCGGCCGGAACGCCGAAGTTCCGCAGCCCGGCCGCCCAGCCTGGCGCGATCAGCAGCAGAGCGAGCGTCGCCACCACTGACAGCGCGAAGCCCAGGTTGACCGCCAGGCTCGGCTGCCACACCAGCAATGTCAGGGTCGCCGCTGCCAGTACCGGCAGCGCCGAACGCGGGCGGCCTGTAGCCAGCGCGGCCAACGCGATCGCCGACATCCCGGCGGCCCGCAACACGCTAGGCGACGGCCTGGCAATGATCACGAAGCCGGCCAGCACCAGTCCGCCGAGCAGCGCAGTGGTCCGGGGCGAGGCTCGCAACCGGCGCAGCAATAGCGCGACCGTTCCGACGACGATGGCGCAATTTGTACCAGAAACGGCTATCAAGTGGGTTAGTCCAGCGACCTGAAACCGGTTCGCCAGCACCGGATCGAGCTGGCTCTCATCACCGTCGACCACCGCCGGCAGCAGCCCACGCGACAGGTTCGGCAACCCGGCGCAGGCGCGCTGCAGGCCGGCTCGCACTGCGCCGGCCGCACGCTGCCAGGGCGGCGGCCGGCCGAGCAGCTGCGGGCCGGTGTACGCCGAGATGACGGCGGTGAGCAGATCGCCCGACAGCGGCGGCGATAGCCGGCCCGCCACCCTCACCCGCTGGCCGGGCAGCACCGTGCGCCAGTCCGCGGTCGGCACGAGCATCAGTACATTGCCGGACGCCGAATGCCGGCGTCCCGCAACCTCGATCGACAGCAAGGTCGCATCGATCGCGCTGCGCGGCGGCGAGGATGTGCCACGTGCCGCCAGCGGGCGAGGATCGCCGGTAACCCGCAGCTCGGCGATCACCGCCGAGTCGGCACGCGCAAGTCGCGCAAGCTGGCCGTCCCTGACCTGGTGCAGCCGCGCGCTCAGCGGCGCCAGCACGATGACCATGCTCGCCATCGCGAACGCCACCCCGGACAGCGCCGGATGCCGCCGGCTGGCCACCGCCACGAGGGCCACCGTTGCGAGCAGCACCGCTGCAACTATCGCCACCGTCATCGCAGCCCGGGTCAGGCCCCAGAGCAGCGCAAGCCAGGCGGCGGCTGCACCGAGTGCCAGCCGAAGATCGGTCGGCCGGCTCATCCGACCGTGACCAGCGATTTCAGCGTCTGATACTTGGCGTCACCGATGCCAGAGACCTTCCGCAGCTGATCGACGGAGTCGAACCTGCCGTGCTGAGTTCGCCAGTCGACAATCCGCTGAGCGAGCACCGGCCCGACCCCAGGCAGCCCGTCCAACTGGCCCATGGTGGCCGAGTTCAGGTCGACCGGCTGGGCCGCCGCGCCGGGCCCGCCGCTCGCTGAAGCGACCGGGGTAGCCGGGGTGGCGGCGCCGATTGGCAGGCCGATCACCAACTGCTCCCCGTCGGTCAGCTTGCGGGCCAGATTGACCGTCGCCGGATCGACGCCTGGCAGCACCCCACCGGCCGCGGCCACCGCGTCATCGACCCGGGAGCCCGGTGGCACCCGGTACAGGCCCGGTCGCCGGACCTTGCCGACCACATCGACGACCAGCAAGGTCGCCCCGGCGCTGCTGGGAACCGCGCTGACTGTGACCGATGCTGCGGGCGGCCGAACTGCGGTGACCGGCGAGCCATCCGAGCTGGCCGAACTCGGCCGCGGCTCGATCATCGAGTTTGCCGAGGCCGGCACCGGAATCCGATGCGGTCGGGAGGCCAGCACCCAGCACCCGGTGCCGGCGGCGACCAGCGCCGCCACCACCGCCATTGCCAGAAACCCGGCGCGACCGGGATCGAGCCGGGCATCGCCGACGGATCGTCGCTCGGCCCGCCGCCGCCGCAACCAGTCGACCGGCCGCGCCTGACTCGCCCGCGACAGCAGGCTGGCCAGCCGGGCTCGGTAACCCCGCTCCTGAAAACCTCGCTCCTGAAAACCTCGCTGCACTGGGCCGACGCTAGGTCGCAGGAAGCGGGCAATACGGCTCCCGAAGTGATCTGTGGACAACCGGCTTGGCTGTGGATGGAAGACTTGACAGCTGTGCCCGTGCAGACCTCGCCCGAACCGACCGCTGTCGTTTCGCCCGCGACCCTGCGGCACCCGGTCGCCTTCACCGCCCGGCTGTGGAATTCCGGCTACCGTCCGGCATTGATCTCCACCGGCGTGGCGGCGTTGCTGGCCTGGGGTTTCCTGCTCCTGCCACCGATGAACACCGACCTTGCCGCGCAGCTGGCGCGGGCCGACTTCGCCAGCCGCTACCCGATCTCGATCATCGATTTCCGCTGGTTCGGCGGCACCGTCGAATACGGCTACACGCTATGGGCCTCAGCCCTGATGGCGCACGTCGGGACCAAGCCGACCGGTGCGCTCGCCGCGGTCATCGGGACCTGGTATTGCGTCCGGCTGCTGCACCGGCTGCGTCCGGCCCGTCCGGTGCTCGGCGGTATCGCGGCCGCGCTAACCCAGGTGGCCAACGTGGTCGAGGGCCGGATCACCTTTGCCTGCGGGCTGACGTGCGGCCTGATCGCCATCACGTTGCTGACGACCACCCGGGTCCCGAGGTGGGTTTCGGTACCGCTGGCGATCGTATTCAGCCTGCTGTGCGGCGGTGCCAGCCCAGTCGCCGGGCTGCTGCTTTGGGTGGCCGGCGGGGTGGCGATCCTGCTGCGCCGTCCTGGGGCGGCTGTGGTATTGATGCTGCCGTCCGGGATGGCACTGGGCGTCATCTCGGTGATCTTCGGCGATGGCGGCCGGCAGCCGTTCACCTTCCTGGACTGCCTCAAGTCGGCGCTCGCGCTGGCCATCGTGCTAGCCACGGTGCCCCGGCGCTGCCATCCGATCAGGCTCGGCGCCGGGCTGGGCATCATCATGGTGCTGGCCGCATTCGCGCTGCCCACTCCGGTCGGTTCCAATGCGACCCGGCTGAGCCTGCTGTTCGCGCTGCCGATCGCGGCCTCGTTCGTGCACTGGCGTACCAGGACGCTGACCGCGCTCGGCCTGGTGGTGATCTTCGCAGTCCAGTTGCCGGTCGGGATCGGCACCATAGCGAGCACCGGCCGGGTGAGCGGCTACAGCGCGTACTACGACACCGTGATCGCCGCCATCCGGTCGCGTGGCCCGCTGACCGGCCGGGTCGAGGTGCCCGAGATGGCTGGCCATTGGGATTCGGTCTACCTGGCACGTGGCGTCCCGCTCGCCAGGGGGTGGCTGCGGCAGACCGATGTCAGGCTCAATGATGCCGTGTTCTACAAGCAAAAGCCGACCGCCGCTTCCTACTTGCAGTTCCTGACCAACAATGCCGTGCAGTACGTCGCGTTGCCCGATGCCGAGCTCACCCGATACGGGCAAGACGAGAAGCAACTACTCGCAACGGACCTGCCCTATCTCAATCCGATCATGCGCAACGCGCACTGGACGATCTATGAGGTGCTCGACTTCTCGCCGCTGGTGGATACCCCAGCGATGGTCCTCAGCCAGCAGCCGGACGCGATCGTGGTGTCGGTGCCGAAGAACAGCTCGATCCTGGTGCGACTTAGGTGGTATCGCTGGTTGGGCATGGAATCGCAGGACAAGCAGGCCTGCATCGAGCAGAACGGCCTCTACGTGACGCTCAATACCGGGCCCATCGGCGGCAACTACACGTTCAACTCGAAGTTCCCGATCGGCACGGGGCACTGCCCGAAGCGGTGAGCAACGATCCGCTCGGGCCCCAATCAACACTGCGATTTGGCTACCACGATTCCCAGCAGACCTGGACCGACGTGGGCACCGACGACCGCACCTACCTCGGACTGGTAGACCTCGCCGAGAGCCGGCAACGCGGCACGCAGCTGAGCGGTGAGGGAATCGGCCCGATCCGGTGCGGCCAGGTGCTGCACCGCGATGTCGACCCGGTCGGCGCCGGCGGCCACGACGGCCAGCTGCACCAGCCGGGCGATCGCTTTGGTGCTGGTACGCACCTTTTCCAGCGGGACGATGCGACCCTCGGACAGGTGCAGCAACGGCTTCACCGACAGCGCGGTGCCGAAGCGGGCTGCCGCCGCACCGATCCGGCCACCGCGGCGCAGCCAGTCCAACGAGTCGACGTAGAAGATCGCCTTGGTGGCATTGAGAGTCTCCCGCGCCCGGTGCTCGACTGCCTCGGCCTCCAGCCCGGCTGCCGCCGCCCGGGCCGCGGCCAGCACGCCGAAGCCGAGCGCCATGGCTGCGGAGCGGGAATCGATGACCCGCACCGCGCCGCCGAACTCGGCCGCCGCCAGCCGCGCCGAATCGCAGGTTCCGGACAGCTCCGCGGACAGGTGGATCGAGATCACCGAGCTGGCCCCGGCGTCGAGCGCGGACCGGTACATCTGTACGAACTCGGCCGGGGCCGGCCGGGAGGTGGTGACGGTGACCCGCTCCCGCAGCGCGGCGGTCACGTCGGCCGGGCTCACGTCGATCCCCTCGGAACCGGACCGATCGCCCAGCTGCACTTGGAGTGCCACTACCCGCACGCCGAGCCGGCTAGCCAGCCCCGCCGGCAGGTAGGAGGTCGAGTCGGTGACCACCGTGACCCGCTGCTGGCTCGCCATATCCGCCAACGTTAGACGACGAAGTTGACCAGGCGCCCAGGAACGGCGATGACTCTCTTGACCTGCCGGTCCGCCAACGCTGCCAGCACCTTGTCGTCGGTTCGGGCGACAGCTTCCATGATCGCGGCATCGGCGCCGGCGACGACCGAGATGACCGACCGCACCTTGCCGTTGACCTGTACCGGGACCTCGACGGTGTCCTCGACCAGCAGCGCAGGGTCCACCACCGGAAACTCCTGCCAGGCCAGCGAGCCGGAGTGGCCGAGCTTCGCCCAGAGCTCCTCGGCAATGTGCGGGGCCAGCGGAGCCACCATCAGCACCATGGACTCGACGACCACCCGGGGAGCGCCGCCGGCGGGATACAGCTGGGTGACGCTGTTGTTCAGCTCGGTGATCCGGGCGATCGAGGTGTTGAACCGCAGTGACTCGTAGCCCTCACGCACGGCCTGGATCGCCTTGTGCAGCTGGCGGTTGAGCTGCTCGGGCGGCTCGATGTCACGCACGTGCGGCTGGCCGGTCTGCTCGTCCAGCACCACCCGCCAGATCCGTTGCAGCAGCCGGTACGGTCCGACGATCGCCTTCGCATCCCACGGCCTGGACTGATCCAGCGGGCCGGAGAACATCTCGAACAACCGGAACGTGTCGGTGCCGTAGTCGGCGATGAACTGGTCTGGAGCGACCACGTTCTTCAGGCTCTTGCCGATCTTGCCGAACTCCTGCTTGACCGGTTCGCCATGCAAGCTGAAACTGCCGCCGGACTCCTCGACCTCGCTGGCCTCGACGTAGAAGCCATCGGCGTTGGTGTAGGCCGGCAGCTGCAGCATGCCCTGGTTCACCAGGCGGTGAAACGGTTCGCGGCTGCTGACGTGACCCAAGTCGAACAGCACCTTGTGCCAGAACCGGGAGTACAGCAGGTGCAGCACCGCGTGCTCGACACCGCCTACATACAGGTCCACGCCACCCAGCGGGCGCTGCGGGGTGGGGCCCATCCAGTATTTCTCGATGGCCGGATCGACGATCGCATCCGGGTTCGCCGGATCGAGGTAGCGCAGCTCGTACCAGCAGGACCCGGCCCAGTTGGGCATCGTGTTGGTTTCCCGCCGGTACTTCTTCGGCCCGTCACCCAGATCCAGCTCCACGTGCACCCAGTCGGTCAGCCGGCCGAGCGGTGGTTCCGGCTCCGAATCGACGTCGTCGGGCGGGTAGGACTTCGGCGTGAAGTCGTTGGTCTCCGGTAGCAGCAGCGGCAGCATCTCCTCCGGCAGCGCGATTGGCTGGCCGTCCTCGTCATAGACGATCGGGAACGGCTCTCCCCAGTAGCGTTGCCGGCTGAACAGCCAGTCACGCAGCCGGTAGGTCGTCGCCCGCTGGCCCCGGCCGATCCGTTCCAGGTAGTCGATGATGCGCACCTTCGCCTCGGTCACCGCCAGCCCGTTCAGATCCAGCTCGTCGTTGGCCGAGTTGATCGCCGCGCCGTCACCCAAATATGGCTCGTCGGGATAGCCCTCCGGTGGCTGCACGGTGCGGACGATCGGCAGTCCAAAGGCCTGCGCGAACTCCCAGTCACGGTCGTCCTGGGCCGGCACGGCCATGATCGCACCGGTGCCGTAACCCATCAGAACGTAGTCGGCAATGAAGATCGGCAGGTCGGCACCGGTCACCGGGTTGGTGGAGAATGCCCCAGTAAACACACCGGATTTGACCTTGGCGTCAGCGCCTTGCCGGTCCAGGTCGGTCTTGGCAGCGGTCGCTGCCTGGTAACCGGTCACCGCCGTGGCCGGGTCAGGGTAGCCGAGCGTCCATTCCGGTTTGGTGCCAGCTGGCCAGCTGGCCGGCACCAGCCCGGCGACCATCGGATGCTCGGGTGCCAGCACCAGGTAGGTCGCGCCGAACAGGGTATCCGGCCGGGTCGTGAAGACCTTGAGGTCGCCGGCGACCGTCTCGAACTCGACATGTGCACCGACCGAACGCCCGATCCAGTTCTTCTGCATCGTCCGGATCTTGTCCGGCCAGTCGATGCTGTCCAGGTCGGCGAGCAGCCGGTCGGCGTAGGCGGTGATCCGCAGCATCCACTGTGCCAATGGCCTGCGAAACACTGGAAAGTTGCCGCGTTCGGAGCGGCCGTCGGCGGTGACCTCCTCGTTGGCCAGTACGGTGCCTAGGCCGGGGCACCAGTTCACCGGCAGCTCGGAGATGTAGGCCAGTCGGTGCCGGTCGATGACGGTACGCCGCTCGCGCTTGCTCAGCTCGGACCACGACTTGCCGTAGTCGTTGGTGTCCGGGTCAGGCTCGCGCCGGCCGGCGTCCAGCGCGCTGACCAGCTCAGCGATCGGCCGGGCAGCGCCGGCGCCGTCCGCGGCCGCCCGGTCGTAGTAGGAGTTGAAGATCTGCAGGAAGATCCACTGTGTCCAGCGGTAGAACTGCGGGTCGGTGGTTGCGATCACCCGGCGCTGATCGTGAGCCAGCCCGAGCGCCCGCAGCTGCCGCTTGAAGATCACTATGTTGTTGTCGGTGGTGGTGGCCGGGTGCTGCCCGGTCTGCAACGCGTACTGCTCGGCGGGCAGCCCGAAAGCGTCGAAACCCATCGTGTGCAGCACATTCTCCCCGCGCATTCGCAGGTAACGCGCGTACACATCGGTGCCGATGTAGCCCAGCGGGTGGCCTACGTGCAGGCCGGCCCCGGATGGGTAGGGAAACATGTCCATGACGAAGGTGTGTGGCTTGTCGGCCACTCGCTCGAACCCGGCAGCCAACGCACCGGACGGGTTCGGGGCGTCGAAGGTGCCGTGATCGGCCCAGCTCCGCTGCCAGCGCGGCTCGAGTTCGTTTGCGACCTGGGCGTTGTACCGGAAGGGCGGCGCGTCACCAGGATCCGCGCTACCAGCGGCCTGCGGAGTACTGGCGGTCATACTTCGGCTCTCCCAATTTCCTCGTCACCGCGACCAGCCGGCCGGCGGTGAAGCCTGCGATGCCTACCTCAGGCAGACGAAGAGCCCCTGCCGATAGCAGAGGCTCAAGCCGCGCTGGTCAACCAAACGGTGTCAGCGCGGCTCAACAAGAAGTAGCACCCGGTTCATGGCCACCGATACTACTCTCGGCTACTAATCTCAGGCCTCAGGCCTCAGGCCTCAGCGTCGGAGTGCTCGCCCTCGGGCGGCAGCATCGGGATCACCAGTCCGGGCGCACCGGCGTTATGCGCCCGCAGTACCCAGCCGGAGCCGGCGTTGCGCAACTCGGTCCAGTGACAGTTTGCCAGCGGTCCGAGGATGGAGGGGGTTTGCGGCAACCCCAGCAGCGCGGCGGACAGGCACATCGCCGTCGCGCCGTGGCTGACCAGCACCGTCACCTCGACCTCGGCAAGCCCGTCGACGAGTTCCAAGGCTCGCTCGGCGACCTCTTTGCGGGATTCGCCACCCCGCCGGGTGACGTCGCGACCAGCGAGCCAGTCGGCAAATTCGGCCGGATACCTGGCCGCCACCTCGTCGCGGGTCAGCCCTTGCCAGTGGCCGAGATGGCGCTCGCGCAACCGCTTGTCCTGAGTCAGCGGCACCCCGGTCAGCGAGCTCAGTTTGTCAGCCGTCTGCCAAGCCCGCTTGAGGTCGGAACTGATCAGCAGGTCGGGCTGCATGGTCGCCACCAGCGCGGCCGCCTCAATCGCCTGGGCCTGGCCAACCTCGTCCAGTGGCGGATCCGCCTGACCCTGATAGCGACGGGTGGCGTTCCATTCGGTACGCCCGTGCCGCAGGATCACCAGCCGGCGCTGCATTCAGACCTCGTCGCCAGGTTCGGCCACAGTAGTTGCGTGATCGGTTGCCCGATCGGTACTTGGCTGGTCGTCAAAAGCGACTACCGGGCAGTCCTTCCACAGCCGCTCCAGGGAGTAGAAGACCCGCTCTTCGGCATGCTGGACATGCACCACTATGTCGGAATAGTCCAACAGCACCCAGCGACCGTCCCGCTTGCCCTCCCGCCGCAGCGGCTTGGTGCCGGCCTGCCGAAGCCGGTCCTCCACCTCGTCGACGATGGCCTCGACCTGGCGCTCGTTGTTGCCGGTGACGATCACGAAGACATCGGTGATCGCCAGCCGGTCGCTCACGTCGATCAGGACGATGTCGGTGGCAAGCTTGTCGGAAGCGGCCCGCCCCGCGAGGCGGGCGAGCTGTACGGCGGTTTCGGTAGCGGTCACGATCGCCCAGGCTACCCGGACGATCGTGACCCACGTACCGCGTCGAGCCGATCGGGGCGCGCTGACCGCTCCAGCTACCGGCTCAGTCGACCAGCCTGATCACGCCGTAGTCATACCCCTTCCGGCGGTAGACCACGCTCGGAAAACCACCTTCGGAGTCGGCAAATAAGAAGAAGTCGTGGCCGACCAGCTCCATCTCAAACAGCGCCTGGTCGATGGTCATGGGCTTGGCCGGATGCTCTTTCTGCCGGACGATCTGGCCGGGACCGTCGGCGATTTGCTCCGGTGCCGGTGGATCAGCCACCGCGACCGAGGCCGATTCGTCCAGGCTGGCCAGCGGCCCGGTCGCGGCCGCGACGGACATCGGAGTGTGCCGGCCATGGTGCACCCGCCGCCGGTCGGCGGCCTGCCGAAACTTGCGCTCCAGCCGGTCTACCGCGATGTCGAGCGCCTTGTAGAAATCTGGAGCGCAGGCTTCCGCCCGAACTACCGGGCCACGGACCCGGCAGGTGATCTCGACCCGCTGGCACACCTCGGCCTGTCGAGGGTTCTTCTCGTGCAGCAGCTCGACATCTGTCCGAATTATCTTATCGTCATACCGCTCGACCCGCGCCAACTTCTCGGCGACGTGCTGACGGTAATGATCGGGAACTTCGACGTTTCGGCCTCTCACGACAATATCCACGCGACCTCCCAGGGGGGTTGCGGCACCGGCCGAGTCCTCAGCTGTGCCACAGACCGCACCCGGCGATCTTGGCCGCCAGCCGCACTCCTCGTGCTGGTGCCTATCTTCGGTAGGTCACTCGAACGCTAGCTCAAGTCACGGGTTCTGCCCAGCCGAATGGGTCCTGAATCTGCGCTGAGCCCGCCGGAACTTCACCGCTGGCTGCTCGCGGCCGGCCCACCGCGCAGGCAGCTGGTCCGTCCACCGTCGGATCAGCCGCTGGCCAGCGCCGGCGGGTAGCGGCGATGGCCGCGGCGGCCGCCGTCGGCCAGCCCGAGGCCGCCAACGCTCGCTGCGCCTCGACGAGGGTGGCACCGGTCGTGACGATATCGTCGACGATGACCACCGGCCGCCCAGCCAGCCCTGGGCTGGCCCGGCTGGCTCGCATCCGGTGTGCCAGATTCGCTGCTCGCTGGGTTGCCGAAAGCCCCGCCGAGTCGGCTACCGGCCGGGTCAATTGCAGGGCCGGCACCAGTGCCAGCGAGGTCTCCCTGGCCACCAGCCGGCTCAGCCGCCGGATGTGATCACCGCCCCGCTCGCGGGCCGCCGCCCGGTTGGACGGCACCGGAACGAGCACCGGAGGCCCCGGATGCTCGGATAGCGATCTGGCGGCCACATCGACCGCGTCGCTGAGATAGCCCGACAGCAACTCGGCCAGGCCCCGGTTGCCCCTTTCCTTGTATGCCAGCAGCGCCGTTCGCAATTCGGTCGCGTAGTCGCCGCTGGCAAAGGTGGTTGGCCCTCGCGCCAGCGTCACCAGCTCGGGTTTGGATACCGGCCGGCAGTCCGAGCACCACCACGGACCCGCCCGCTGGCAACACACGCAGCCGGCCGGCAACACCAGATCGAGAAGTTCCCGCGCGACTCGCATTCACCCAGCATGCTGCCGGTCGGCTGTCGGGTCGGTCGCATCGGCGGATCTGTGGATAACCGATTGGGCTGTGGATACCGCAAGCATTACCCCGCGAAGATCGGGTTGCTGCCTTCTGACGGCACCTTGTTCGGATAGGAAGCCCAGGACGGCGCGTCCTGGGTAGCGTGTGCCCAGATGGTGCCGCTGGCCGAAACCAGGGTCGGCCCTCCGGGTTCCGACGCGATCGAGTTCGGCCCTGGTGGCAAACCGGAATTGCTCACCGCGCTCAGCTGCGAGCCGTCCGAGTGCACCGCCCATACCAGCGGCGCACCGTTGTTGGTGTCCGGTGCCGAGCCGATCATCGCCAGCTTGGTGGAATCCAACCAGGACACGTCGTTGACCGTGAGCTGGGCCGGGGTCACCGGCTCGAAGGAATCGATCCGGACGTCGCTGCCCGAGGTGACCACCGAACCCACCCATGCCGCGGCTGTCCCGTCCGGTGCCCGGACCACCGCGGCAAGCCGTACGCCATCCGGGCTGAACCGCAGTGCGATCACCTGCCCAACGGGGCCGCTGCCGACCGGCGAGCTGATCGACACTGGCCGCGGCTGCTGACTGCGCGGGATCCGGTAGATCGCGCCGGCACCGCCTAGCCCGAACCACACGTCGCTGGCGTGTGGTCGCCACTCCGGCCGGCTGATCACCCCTGGAGCCAACGGCACCCGGACCAGCTTGCTGTCGGTGCCCAGCAGTAGCGAGTTGTTCGCGACCGCGGCGACCTGCAGGGTGCCGGCCTGATCGTGCCGGAGCGCGACCGAGCTCAGGCCACGGCTGCTCTGCCCGAGCAGACCGGGCACCGGCTTGTCATCGGCACCCTTGATCACCGCACCAGCCCTGATGAAATACGACTCGGCGTCCGGCGTTGCCGGGTCCGGGCTCAACGAGCTGAACATGTCCTGGCTGAACGTGCTGCCCGAAGCCTGCGGGATCCGGACCGGCCGTCCGGCATCGGTCAAAGCCAGCTGCGCGCCGCTGTATTCGAACGAGGCGAAGGTGTAGGCAAGTTGGGCAGCAAGCGCGTTGCGGCCGCCGGAATCCAGCTGTGCGGTGCCAGGTAGCTCCACAACGATCGGGTCACCGAGCTGCACGCTCGGCTTGCCGACCTGATCGGGCACCTCGCTAGACACCGACTGGACCAACTCCGGTCGCGGCCCGGCGAGCAGCTGGGTAAGCAACCAGCTGGCCAGGGCCTGGCCGGTGAGCGGCGTGTAGCGAGCGTCCGGCACCAGGTTGACGGCGTTGGAGTCGCTGTCGCCAGAACTCAGGAAGTACAGCGAGGTCGACGGGACGTAGGAATCCAGGAACGCTTGCCGATCGATAATCACCCCGGCTTGCAGCTGATCGATCCGCCATTCGCCGGCAACCTTGACCAGCTTGAAGTTGAACGTCTCGGGATCACCGAGACCCATCCGCTTGAGTGTCGGGGTGTAGATCCCGGCGGCATCCAGCTGCCCGATCCGCTGGCCGGTCACTGCGACGTTGCCCCGATCGTTGCCCTGGCTGGCCACCCCGATGGTGGCGGTGTCAACGATGATCGTGGTGTTGTCTTGCCATTTTCGCGCAGCCGCATTCGTCAGGAACTGTCGCGACGAGGAATGCGCGGCGTCGGCCTGCACCCCAGCGCTGATGAACTTGCTGACCACGTCGCGCGGGCCCTCGCCCGGTTCGGAGGTGATACTTGCCCGCGGCGAGCCGGCACCGGACCGGTTGAGGGTGCGTAGGACCTGTGGCGAGGAGCTGCTCGGGATGGTGGTGCAGCCGCTGAGCAGCAGCCCGACAGCGAGCACGACCAGCAGCACCGACCGGCGACCTCGGCTCATGACGTCGGCTCCGCCGGTACTGTCAACTCATCGGGCGCCAGCGGCAGCGGCGAAGAATCTACCGTCGCGCCCATCTCACGTGGCAACGTCAATCGGAACACCGACCCCTTGCCGCGCTCACCCCATGCCTGCAGCCAGCCGTTGTGCAGCCGGGCATCCTCCAGGCTGATCGCCAAGCCCAGCCCGGTCCCGCCAGTCAGCCGGCTGCGGGATGGATCACCCCGCCAGAACCGGTTGAACACCAGGGCCGCCTCGCCGGGTCGCAACCCGACGCCGTAGTCGCGCACCGTAATCGCCACCGTGTTGTCGTCCGCGCCCAACCGGATCTCCACCGGCTTGCCTTCGGCATGATCGAGGGCGTTGCCGATCAGGTTACGCAACACCCGCTCCACCCGCCGCGAATCCACCTGCGCAATGATCGGCTCGTCGCCCAGCACCGCCAGCAGCTCAATCTGGTGGCGCCGGGCGAGCGCCGCGCTGGCCTTGACCGCGCGTTCCACGATGCCGGCCACGTCTACCCGCTCCAGTTCCAGGTGTGCCGCGCCCGCGTCGTAGCGCGAGATCTCCAGCAGCTCAGCGAGCAGGTTCTCGAACCGATCCAACTCGTTGTTCAGCAACTCGGCGGACCTGGCCAGCCCCGGCTCGAAGTCGGCGCGGCCACCGTAGAGCAGCTCTGAGGCCATCCGGATCGTGGTCAGCGGCGTCCGCAGCTCGTGCGAGACGTCGGAGGTGAACCGCTGCTGCAACCGGGACAGCATCTCCAGCCGGCGGATCTGCTGCTGCAGGCTGGTCGCCATGTCGTTGAAGGACTCACCGAGCAGCGCGATGTCGTCCTCGCCGGATACCGGGATCCGCTGGGACAGATCGCCGGCCGCGAGCCGCTCGGCGGTCTGAGCCGCGACCCGGACCGGTAGCACCACCCATCGAGTGACCAGGGCTGCGATGGCAGCGACCAGCAACACCAACGCCAGGCCGGCCACCAGCACCGTCTGGCGGACCAGGTTCAAGGTCTTCTGTTCGGCGGTGAGCGGGAACAGGTAGTACAGCTCGAAGGAACCGGCCTGGGTGATCACCGGCTCACCGACCACCAGACCGGGCAGTTCGCTGGCCTGGCCGGGTACCCGAAGCCGGACGTACTGCACGGCCAGCGCACCGCGCTGGACCTCCCGCCGCATGGTCTGCGAGACGGCCGGGTTCTGCGGCAGCTGCGTATTGACCGAGGGCTCCGGGGAGAGCACCACGTTGCTGAACAGGTTGCCCGAGGTGCCGGGCCCGTTAGCTCCGCTCGAATCCTCGACGATCTGGGTGACCGTCTGCCGGATCCGGTTGAGGTCGCCTGGGGTCACGCCTTGGAAGGCAGTGGTCGCCGGGTTGAGGCCTAGGCTTGCCTGGGCGATCGAGCTGTCGCGCTTTGCACGCAGCACGCCGCTGCCGATCTGGGCCACCAGGAACAACCCGATCAGCAACACCACGACGCCTGTCACCAGGACCGTGCTGGTGGCAACCCGCAACTGCAACGAGCGCCGCCAGCTCGCCCGGAACCGCAGGAGCAGCTGCCGCACCCACCGGACCGGCCCGCGCAGACGGCTGAACAGCCGAGCTGGCTCGGGACGGTCTGCGGTCACGGCGGTCCGGCTTTGTACCCGACCCCGCGGACTGTCAGCACCACCTCTGGACGCTCGGGGTCACGCTCGACCTTGGATCGCAACCGCTGCACGTGCACGTTCACCAGCCGGGTGTCGGCGGCATGCCGATAACCCCAGACCTGCTCGAGCAACACCTCGCGGGTAAACACCTGCCGCGGTTTGCGCGCCAGCGCGACGAGCAGGTCGAACTCGAGCGGGGTAAGCGAGATCGGGTTGCCGTCGCGCACGACCTGATGAGCGGGCACGTCAATACTGACCGGGGACTCCGGTGGGCCGATGGTGAGCGTCTCGCCGCCGGCCTCGTCGTAGCGACGCAGCCGGGCACGCATCCGGGCGGTGAGCTCCTTCGGCTTGAACGGCTTCACCACATAGTCGTCAGCGCCCGATTCCAGCCCCAGGACGATGTCGACGGTGTCGGTTTTGGCGGTCAGCATGATGATCGGCGTGCCGGATTCGGCCCGGATCGCGCGACACACGTCGATGCCGCTGGCACCGGGAAGCATCAGATCCAGCAGCACGATATCCGGCTTGACCTCACGAAAGGCGGCCAGAGCCCGGGAGCCGTCAGGCACGAAAGCAGGCTCGAACCCGTCCGAGCGCAACACGATGCCCAGCATCTCGGCAAGAGAGGAGTCATCGTCGACTACCAACACACGAGGCTTCATAGCTCCATCGTGGCATCTCTTGCCTCCGTTTGCTGGCAAGAGTGTCCGGCATGTTCGGCTCGACCGGGGTTGTCGCCGGTCCCGGCAGAAGCATTGTGCGGCCCGAAGGGGCGGGAATCCGTGAGGACACCGCCCTTTCGGGCCGCACAATGCCGTGACCAGGGGCGAAACTGGGCTCAGTAGCGGTAGTGCTCGGGCTTGTACGGGCCGGCCACATCGACGCCGATGTAGTCGGCCTGGCTCTTGGTCAGCTCGGTGAGCTTGGCGCCGACCGCGGACAGATGCAGCCGGGCCACCTTCTCATCCAGGTGCTTGGGCAGCACGTAGACATCGGCCGGGCCATCGTTGTTGTAGGCATGCGCGTTGGTGTACAGCTCGATCTGCGCGATGGTCTGGTTGGAGAAGGACGCGCTCATCACGAAGCTCGGATGGCCGGTGGCGTTGCCGAGATTGAGCAGCCGGCCCTCGGACAGCACGATGATGGAATGGCCGTCGGTGAAGTGCCACTCGTGCACCTGCGGCTTGACTTCGATCTTCTCGATGCCGGGGATCTTGCCAAGCCCGGCCATGTCGATCTCGTTGTCAAAGTGGCCGATGTTGCCGACGATCGCGTTGTGCTTCATCTTGGCCATGTGCTCGGCCATGATGATGTCCTTGTTGCCGGTGGTGGTGACGAAGATGTCGACCTTGGACACCACGTCTTCCAGAGTGACGACCTCCAGGCCGTCCATCGCCGCCTGCAGCGCGCAGATCGGGTCGATCTCGCTGACGACCACCCGGGCGCCCTGGCCGCGCAGCGACTCCACGCAGCCCTTGCCGACGTCGCCGTAACCGCACACCAGGGCCAGCTTGCCGGCGATCATCACGTCGGTGGCCCGGTTCAGGCCATCGATCAGGGAGTGCCGGCAGCCGTACTTGTTGTCGAACTTGCTCTTGGTGACCGAGTCGTTGACGTTGATTGCCGGAAACAGCAGGGTGCCGGCCTTGGCGAACTCGTAGAGCCGGTGGACGCCGGTGGTGGTCTCTTCGGTGACCCCGATGATCGACTGCGACATCTTGGTGTACTTGGTCGGGAACTCGGCAACGCTGCGCCGCAGGGTCTCCAAGATGATCTTGTACTCGTCCGAGTCGTTCTCATCCGGCGACGGCACCACTCCGGCAGCCTCGTACTCGACGCCCATGTGGATCAGCAGGGTCGCGTCGCCACCGTCGTCGACGATGGAGTCCGGGCCGGTGCCGTCGGGCCAGCTGAGCATCTGCTCGGTGCACCACCAGTACTCCTCCAGGGTCTCGCCCTTCCAAGCGAACACCGGGACACCGGCCGGGCTTTGCGGGGTACCGGCCGGCCCGACCACCACTGCGGCGGCGGCGTGATCCTGGGTGGAGAAGATGTTGCAACTGACCCATCGGACGTCGGCGCCGAGCGCGGCCAGGGTCTCGATGAGCACCGCGGTCTGGGTGGTCATGTGCAGCGAACCGGCGACTTTCTTGCCGGCCAGCGGCTTGGCCTCGCCGAACTCGGCGCGCAGCGACATCAGGCCGGGCATCTCGTGCTCGGCGAGCTGGATTTCCTTGCGGCCGTATGCGGCCAGCGACAGGTCAGCGACCTTGAAATCGCTGACCGTGCCAGCGCTGTCTGCGGTCAGGGTGACGCTCACTGATACTCCTCCGGTAGTTCGGGATTGCGGGTAGGTGAAGCTTTCCTCGGTCTCAACGGGCGTGAACTCGCGCGCTTCTCGAGGTTCGAGAAGCCGTTCGGCCGCTAACCGCCGGTACAGACCGGTTTGCGGCGAGGTCGGACCGCGATGCACGGCACCGAACCAGTCATCGACCGCCCGGTAGAGCTCGTACTCGGTACGCATCCGCAACTCGAATGCGACCTCGGCCAAGCCCAGACCGTGCTCATCGATCAGCTGGCGCAGGGTCCGCAGGCGGTCGATCTGTCGGGAGCCGTAAAGCCGGTGGCCACCCGGGCTACGCAGGGTCGTGACGAGGCCGGCTTGCTCGATGTAGCGCAGCATTCGTTGCGACCAACCGGTCGCCTCGGCAGCTTGCTGCATCGTCATCGGCTTCATGCAGCCAATCGCTCCGCTCCTCGCTTGTTCCCTCGCTCACGTCGAACGAAACTCTATCAGATGTGTGTCAGATTTCTTCAGAACGATTCGGGCTGGTCAGGTCACAGCTCACCACGAAGGCCCGGTCGCTGCCGGATACGAGGCAACCCATCAGCTCAGCCGAGACGAAAGCCGCATGCCACGGCGGCAACACAACCGTCTCGGCACCATCGCTGAGCGACAGGGTGCCCTCGCCGCTGAGCACCAGCCGCGGTCCGACGCCAGGTAGTGGCACGGCCGAGCCAGCGCCGGCCAGCACCGTCAGCACGAAGTCCGGCGCCGGGCCGGCGAACCGGGCTAGGCCGCCGGCCCGCTCCGGTCGCCACCGCGGTTGCCGGAGTGGGCTGAAATCGGCGATGCGCAGCAGCTCAGGGACATCGACGTGCTTGCTGGTCAGGCCGCAGCGCAGCACGTTGTCGCTGCTGGCCAGCACCTCGAGGCAGCTGCCCCGCAGGTAGGCGTGCACGTTGCCCGCTCCGAGGAAGATCGCCTCGCCTGGCGCGAGCCGAACGTAGTTCAGCAGCAACGCCAGCACCGCGCCGATGTCCCCCGGGAAATCCGAGCCGGCCAGCCGCACTGCCCGCGCCTCCTGCGTCCACCGGCCACCTTCGGTCGCCAGCCGTTCGCAACCAGCCATGGTCGCCGCAACCAGCTGAGCGCGTGCCCCGTCTGGCAGCGTGAGCAGGCAGGTGAACGCGGCTCGCAGACCACCTTCGCCGACCAGCACCTGCCGGTACGGGGCCAGCTGCGCGACGGCCAGCGCGTCGAGCAGTTCGGCCGTCTCGGCCACCGGCCGGAAGCCACAGAAAGCCTCGAACTCGGTGAGTGCATAGGCCAATTCGGGTTTGTGGTGCGGGTCGGCATAGTTGCGTTCGGCTGCGCCGAGCGCGATGTCGGCAGCCTGCTCGGCGGCGAAGCCGGCGCTGGCCTGCGCGGCGTTCGGGTGCACCTGTAGCGACAGCGTCCGGCTGGCGGCCAGCACCTTGAGCAGGAACGGTAACCGCGGCCCGAACCGCTCGACCGTGCCGGCACCGAGCAACCGCTGGGGTGCCTCGGCGATCAGCGAGTCCAGCGCGACACCCCCGGTACCCACCGCGCGGGACGGCGAGCCCGGGTGGGCGCCCACCCAGAGCTCAGCGACCGGCCGGCCGGTCACCGGGACGCCGAGCAACCGCGGGATGTAGTCGGTCGAGCCCCAGTGATACTCGCGGACCGGATTGTCCAGCGCGATGATCCGGCCCGGCACCGCGCTCACCTGCCTGCCCGGTTTCGATCGGCGGCATTTGCTGCCGGCTCGCCGGTCGGTGCCGGCTCCGCCGGCTGGGCCGCCCGATCGAGATCTGGCTCCAGGTAGATCACCCGGGCGCTCGGTTCGGCCAGCCGCACCCGGGCCTCGGCCGCATCGATCGCGGCGGCCACCTCGGTGAGCGAGCTGCTCGGCGGCATCGCGAGCTTGGCGGCCAGCAACACCTCGTCCGGGCCGAGGTGCATGGTGCGCTGGTGGATCACCCGCAGCACGCCGGGTCCCAGTAGAGCCTCTTCGATCCGGGCGATCGCCGCCGGACTTGCGGCTTCGCCGAGCAGCAGGCTCTTGGTCTCCACGATCAGCACCACCGCGACCGTGATCAGCAGCACGCCGATCGCCGCGGTGCCGATACCATCCCAGACCGGCTGATCGAACACTGCGGCAAGACCGACCCCGAGCAGCGCCAGGGTCAGGCCGATCAGCGCGGCAAAGTCCTCCAGCAGCACCACCGGCAGCTCGGGTACCTTCGCCCGTCGGATGAACTCCGCCCAGCTAGCCTCGCCTTTGAGCTCCCGAGATTCCCGGATGGCGGTCCGGAACGAGAACGATTCGAGCGCGATCGCGACCAGCAACACGCCGATCGCGATCGCCGGCGAGTCCACCCGGTGCGGGTTGGCGATCTTGTGGATTCCCTCGTAGAGCGCGAACAGGCCGCCGACGCTGAACAGCACCAGCGCAACCAGGAACCCGTACACGTAGCGGTCCCGGCCGAACCCGAACGGGTGCTCGGCGGTCGCCCGCCGGCGAGACCGGCGGCCACCCAGCAACAGCAGGGCCTGGTTTCCGGAGTCCGCGAGCGAGTGCACCGCCTCGGCGAGCATCGAGGCCGACGCGGTGAGCAGGAACGCGATGAACTTGATCACCGCGATCCCGAGATTTGCCGCCAGCGCGGCGAGGACGGCCCTCGAGCCACCGCTGGCGCTCATCGGCTTTCCCCGTTCGTGGACGGCTCAGCTGGCGCGGCGGTCAATGTGGCAACTCGCCGAGCCGGGGCGCCGACGGATCCACGCCGCGAGCCAGCGCCAGGTAACTTGCCGCGAAGTCACCGGTGGCCGCCGCCGCGGCAAAGCGCACCAGCGGCGGCGCGTCCGGCACCAACACCCGGGACAGGCCGATGCCGCGGCTGATTGCCAGCCCGGCAAGGGCGGCGCCGGCCCGGCGGCCGGCGTCCTCTCCCAAGCTGTCGGCGTGATCCGGCAAGTCGTCGCGGAAGTGGTTGTCATCGCCCACGAGCACCAGCCGGGGACGCACCGATGACAGCTCAGCCGGCGGGTCGGCGAAGATATCCCGCTCAGTGACCGCAAACTCCAGCAGCGACCCGATCCGGGCCACGTCGTCGGGTAGCGCGGCGGCCATCGCGGTGGAACCGCCGATGAGCTGGATGGCACCGGCGATCCGCCGCGCGGCGACGGTGGACACCGCGCCTATTCCGGCAATCACCGGGACCGATTCGGCAAGCTCGGCGGCGAGCAGTTTGGCCGGCCCGACCAGCGCCGAGGAATCCGGGCGATCGGTCTCAGCGACCTCGTCCAGGCTGTCGGCAACCTGTTCCAGCAAGCTCGCAGTGGCTGCCAAACCGAGCGCGTCCAGGGCTTGCAGCAGGGGCGTGGCCAGCGCCCACCACACCGCACGGGGCGGCGCAGAGGCCAGATGGCTGAGATCGGCGATCGGGTGCCGAGCGGCCGCGGCGGCCACCGGTGAACCGATCGGTGCGGCGACCGCCAGCCCGAGCCCGCGCCAGTCCGCCTGGGCAACCAGCTCGGCCAACCGCGGATGGCGGCCATCGACCGATGCCACCAGCAGCACATCGGCGGGTCCGGCCCATCTCGGCAACGTCTCCTGGCGCCAGTCCAGCACCGGCGCACCGCCGGAGGCCAGCGCTGCGAGAAGGCTCGACAGGTATGGCGCGCTGGCATCGGGCGCCACCAGCACCGCGCGCGGCTCGAGCTGGCTGGCCAGCCGTTCGACGCCAAATTCCTCGGTGACCGCCAGGCAGCGCCGTACCTGCGCCCCGGCGCCGGCCAGCGCCCGCAGCAAGCCACCATGGTCGGCGCTGAGCAGCGCCACCGGATCGTCCAGCAACTCGGGCTGGAATGCGGTCACCCGGTCGGCTCCGGGTCCTGCACCGAGCGCTGACCGCCGTCCGCCGGCCGGCCCAACCCGTTCGGACCGGGCGTCGCGTCGTCGGCGAGCAGTACCGGAATGCCATCGCGGACCGGGAACCGGCTCGCGCAGGACGTGCAGACCAGCTCGACGACGCCGGTCGAGGAGGTCTCCAGGCGCAATGGCGCATGGTCGGCGCTGGGGCAGGCCAGGATCGACAGCAGATCAGCTGAAACGGTCATCGTGTTCTCAGCTCCTCGCAGATGGCGGCCCGGCTGGCGGTTCCGACCGGGTCTGCTGAGCCTACCCAGCGAGGTGCGGTGTCAGACCGGCGGCGGGACTACCCGAAGGTGCCCGCGACGGGCAGTCAGCCCGGATCCCTGGCTGACCGGCGGCTGCGGTGGCAGCTCGACCCGAGCGGCCTCCCGGACCGCGTCCGCCAGCGCCTCCAGGTCGTCGGCGTGCGGGATCGGGGACGGAAACTCGCCGACGTGCCGCAGCACTTCCCAGCCCCGCGGCACGGTGAGCCGGACCGCATGCTCCTCGCACAGGTCGTAGGAGTGCGGCTCGGCGAAGGCGGCGAGCGGTCCGACCACGGCAGTCGAATCCGAGTAGATATAGGTCAACGTCGCCACCGCGGACTGGCTGCAGCCAGTGCGGGTACAACGACGGACATGCCTCACAACCGGCGACCTTACCGGGGCCGGCGCGTTTGGCGGTGAGCACCCGAGCGAGCCATCCGCGTGTCGCGGATTAGGCTCAGCGGACTATGGGAGCAGACCGCCAGTCAACGGGCGTCAATACCCCGGCACGGGTAGGCCGGCCGGGACGGCGCCGGGACCGGCACGGCCGCGGGCTGCGCGGGATGCTGGCGCCGCCCCGGGTACCGATCGCGCACAGCCGCTCGGATGCTTTCGATGCGATGGTGCTGCACGCGGTGGACCACTTGCAGCCACGGCTGGGCGATCAGCTTGCCGAGGTCGAGTTCGCGGTGGAGGACGTCCCCGAGGTGGATTCGGCCGGTGACCTGGCGGCCGGCATCAACTCCGACGTACTCGACTCGGAGGTGCTCGATGACAATGCGGTGCCACTGTCCCGGCTCTATCGCAGCGGAATCGCGGGCATCTCGGCACCGGTGGTGGTGCTGTACCGCCGGCCGCTGGAGAGCCGCGCGGTTCATGGCGGGGATCTGGCCGATCTGATCCACGACGTGGTGGTCGAACAGGTGGCCAGGTTGTTGGGCCGCTCACCCGACGATATCGACCCGACCGACTAGCCAGCCAGGCCGGCTCGCAGCGGCCGGTCGAACGCCCAGAGTTAGCTCGCCTGGCGCTTGACCCGGCGGCGCTCCCGCTCGCTCAGGCCACCCCAGATACCGAATCGCTCGTCATGCTCGAGGGCGTACTCGAGGCACTCGCCGCGCACCTCGCAGCCGACGCAGATCTTCTTGGCCTCGCGGGTGGAGCCACCCTTTTCCGGGAAAAACGCCTCTGGATCGGTCTGTGAGCACAGTGCCCGCTCCTGCCAGTTCTGCTCCTCGGGGAGCCCGAAGATCTCTGACAGGTCAGCTTCAGCCAGGTAGCTGGGAATGTCCGTCATGGTATCTCCTACTGCGGGGGTTGAGGCTGGCCTAGGGAGCGAGTGATCTTCGGTGTGTCGATCAACCGGAGGTGATGTAAGCATAAGCCGAACGACACAACTGGAATTACACTCGTGTCGTTACCGGTTCGTCAAGCCGAAAGCTGGTATTCGCTCAGATTCGTTGCCTGAGCGTTTCCTGCGGACATATCCGGGTGAGGCGTGCGCTAGCCCCCGATGGCGGCCGGCAGCCGGCCGTATGAGGTCGTCCGCTGCCGGGCTGGCCGGCCCGCGAGTGCCGCGACGGCCCGCAATTCAGCCACTGAACGCCGCGAACCGTGCTCGGAACCGGCCATCCGCGAGATGGTTTCCTCCATCAGGGTGCCACCCAGATCGTTGGCTCCGCCGCGCAGCATCTCGGCCGCGCCGTCCTCGCCGAGCTTGACCCAGCTGGTCTGGATCGAAGAGATGCGGCCGTGCAACATGA
>FTJM01379586.1_pt1 | contig 27258 bp, 22 predicted proteins | sample 1658941 | NCBI WGS metagenome assembly FTJM01 (sample SAMEA3914876, study PRJEB12502) | metagenome | biome: forest; material: soil | place: USA | collected 2011-06-22 | depth 0.3 m
TCGGCATCGACTTCAAGGGCGGCACCCAGTTCCAGGTGAAGGCCGTCAACAACTCGATCACCACCAAGAGTGTCGAGGCGGCGATTGCCACCACCGGGCACTCCGCTGATACCGCCGCCCAGGAGGTGGGCTCCGGCGCGACTCGGCAGATCGTGGTCAAGACCCAGGAGCTGAACCTGCAGCAGGTCAACGACGTCCAGACCAAGCTCGGCAAGGCGCTCAACATCGACGCCAACAAGAACATCTCCACCGACTCGGTTTCTTCGAGTTGGGGCAGCGAGATCACCAAGAAGGCCGTCCAGGGCCTGATCGTGTTCCTGATCGTGGTGTTCGCCTACATCACGCTGCGCTTCGAGTGGAAGATGGCCGCCGGCGCGCTCACCGCCCTGCTGCACGACCTGGTGATCGCGGCAGGTATCTACTCACTCGTAGGCTTCGAGCTGACGCCGTCCACCATCGTCGGGCTGCTGACCATTCTGGGTTTCTCGCTCTACGACACCGTGGTGGTGTTCGACAAGGTCGCCGAGAACTCCAAGGACCTGCTGGCCACCGCCCGGATGACGTATCCGGAAGCGGCGAACCTGGCGGTGAATCAGACCCTGATGCGATCGATCAACACGTCGTTGATCTCGTTGCTGCCGGTGGCCGGCCTGCTGTTCGTCGGCTCGTTGCTGCTGGGCGTGGGCACCATCAAGGACCTTGCGCTGATCCTGTTCGTCGGGCTCGCGATCGGTGCGTACTCCTCGCTGTTCCTGGCGACGCCAGTCGTGGTCGACCTCAAGGAACGCGAGCCGCAGTACCGCGCTCTTACCAAGCGGGTGCTGGCCAAGCGCGCCTCTGCCCGGCTCGGTGAGCCGGTACTGGCCGGTCCGGCGGTGCCTGCGTTGCGTGGCAAGCCCGCGCCGGCTCCCAAGCCGGGCGCCAGGCCGGCCACCCGGCCGGCGAAGAAGCGCTCGTGACCGCAGCCGGCAACGGTGCCCCTGTTGTCGCGGCCGGCGACGGTGCCCCTGTTGTCGCGGCCGGCGACCCTATCGCGGAGGGGATTCGGGCACGGCTGCGCGACGTGCCCGACTTCCCGCTGGCCGGCGTCCAATTCAAGGACATCATGCCGCTGCTGGCCGATGCCGACTTCTTCGGCCGGTGTATCGACGCGCTGGCGCAATTGCCGGCGGCCGCCGATGCCGAGCTGATAGCCGGCGTGGAGGCTCGTGGATTCATCGTCGCGGCGGCGCTGGCCCGCGCCGCCCGAGCCGGCATCGTGGCCGTCCGCAAGGCCGGCAAGCTGCCACCGCCCACCCTGTCGATCAGCTACGCGCTCGAATATGGCACCGCGGAGATCGAGGTCGCGGCCGGTGTGCTGGCCGGTAAGCGGGTCTTCTTGGTCGACGATGTGCTGGCAACCGGCGGCACTCTGGCAGCGGCCATCGAGCTGATCACCTCGGCCGGCGCCACCGTCACCGGGGTCGGCGTGCTGGTCGAGCTGACGGCGCTGTCCGGGCGGGCCCGGCTGGACGGTCACCAGGTCTGCTCGCTGCTTAGCTTGTAACCGGTTACCGGCCCTGCATACGCCACCTCGGGCGCCTAGACTAGGAGCTACCCCGACTTGGTATGGAGGACGTCCTGACCACCGAGGCAGCCGGTTCGCGTTCAGCTGAACGGTCGATCGAAGCTGCCCAGCAGGCCGACCAGGCACCAGCCGGCCCAGTCGAGCGGCCGGCAGCCCAGACACCCGCGGCCCAGACACCCGCGGCCCAGATACCCGCGCCGGCACCGGCCTCAGCACCCAGGCCGAGCGGAGCGGGCGCGCCGAGCGCCACCGAGGTGGCGAATGGAGCTCATCGCCGGCGGGTCCGGGACCGGATCGCTCGCCGACTGGTCGCGCCACCCCGGCAGCAGGCAGTGGTCAAGCCGGTGCTGGAACCGCTGCTCGCAGTGCACCGGGCGGCGCACCCCAAGGTGGACGTCCGGCTGCTGCAACGCGGCTATGACCTTGCCGAGGAGCGCCACCGCGGTCAGCTCCGCAAGTCCGGCGACCCCTACATAACCCACCCGCTGGCGGTGGCCACCATCCTGGCCGAGCTCGGCATGGACACCACGACGCTGGTCGCCGCGCTGCTGCACGACACGGTCGAGGACACCGGCCTGACGACCGAGGAACTGGCCACCGAGTTCGGTGCCGAGGTCGCGCACCTCGTCGAGGGCGTTACGAAGCTGGACAAGGTCAAGTACGGCGAGGCGGCCGAGGCCGAGACGATCCGCAAGATGATCGTGGCGATGGCCCGCGATCCGCGGGTGCTGGTGATCAAACTCGCCGACCGGCTGCACAACATGCGCACGCTGCGCTTCCTGCCGCCGGCCAAGCAGGAGCGAAAGGCGCGGGAAACGCTCGAAGTGCTTGCGCCGCTGGCCCACCGGCTCGGCATGAACACCGTCAAGTGGGAACTGGAAGATCTCGCGTTCGCGACGCTGTATCCCAAGCGCTACGACGAGATCGTCCGGCTGGTCGCCGATCGGGCGCCGCAGCGCGACGTCTACCTCAACGAGGTCATCGACCGGGTCAACCGCGACCTCAAAGCCGGTGAGATCAAGGCAAACGTCTACGGCCGACCGAAGCACTACTACTCGATCTACCAGAAGATGATCGTGCGTGGCCGCGAATTCACCGATATCTACGACCTGGTGGGCATCCGGGTACTGGTCGAGTCCGAGCGCGATTGCTACGGAACGCTCGGGGTGATCCACGCCAACTGGCAGCCGGTGCCGGGCCGGTTCAAGGACTTCATAGCGATGCCGAAGTTCAACATGTACCAATCGCTGCACACCACCGTGATCGGGCCAGGCGGCAAGCCGGTCGAGCTGCAGATCCGCACCCATGGCATGCACCGGACCGCCGAGTTCGGGATCGCCGCGCACTGGAAGTACAAGGAAGTCGGCATGGTCGCGGCCACCCCGACCGCGGTCAGTGACGAGATGGTCTGGCTGCGCCAGTTGCTGGACTGGCAGCGTGAGTCGCAGGAACCCGGCGAGTTCCTGGACACGCTGCGCTTCGATCTTGGTGCCCGCGAGGTCTACGTCTTCACCCCCAAGGGCGATGTCATCCCGCTACCAGCCGGTTCTACCCCGGTCGATTTCGCCTACGCGGTGCACACCGATGTCGGTCACCGGTGCATCGGCGCGCGGGTCAACGGCAAGCTGGTGGCGCTGGAAACCCCGCTCGACCACGGCGACACCATCGAGGTATTCACCTCCAAGGCCGAGGGCGCCGGGCCGTCCCGGGACTGGCTGACCTTCGTCGCCTCGCCCCGCGCCAAGACCAAGATCCGGCAATGGTTTGCCAAGGAACGCCGCGAGGACGCGGTGGAGGCAGGCAAGACCTCGCTGACCCGCGCGATGCGCAAGTCGGCGCTGCCGATGCAGCGACTGCTCGGCGGCGATCAGCTGATCACCATCGCGCGTGACATGCATCTGGCCGACGTCACTGCGCTGTACGTCGCGATCGGTGAGAATCACGTTTCGGCGCAATCCATCGTGCAGAAACTGGTCGCCTCGCTCGGCGGTGTCGAAGGCGCCACCGAGGACCTGGCCGAGACCGCAATGCCGATGCGGCCGCGCCGCCCGTCCGGCGGCAACGCCGGCGTCATGGTCTCGGGGATGTCCGATGTCTGGGTCAAGCTGGCACGCTGCTGCACCCCGGTGCCGGGGGACGAGATTCTCGGCTTCATCACCCGAGGCGGTGGCGTGTCGGTGCACCGGCGTAGCTGCACCAACGCAAGCTCGTTGGAGCAGCAGAGTGATCGGCTGGTCGAGGTCGAATGGGCACCGTCGGCGGACTCTGTCTTCGTGGTGTCCATCCAGGTCGAGGCGCTTGATCGGCACCGGTTGCTGTCCGACGTGTCGCGGGTGCTGTCGGACGAGCGGGTCAACATCCTGTCGGCATCGGTGAGCACCAACCGGGACCGGGTGGCGGTCTCCCGGTTCACGTTCGAGCTGGCCGAGGCCAAGCACCTGGCCAACCTGCTGCGCACCGTCCGTGGCGTCGAAGGGGTCTATGACGTCTACCGGGTGCACGCCGCCAACTGAGCTCGCCCAGCCCCGATCAGCCCTTGACAGTCACGGTCTTGAAGTACAGCGGGACGTTCGGCTTACCGCCACCAGCCTGGTTGGAGCCGTCATCGCCACCGGTCGCGACCTTCTGCAGGATGCCCAGGCCGCCGGTGACATGACCGATCACCGTGTAGCTCTTGCCCAATGCGCCGTTGCTGTCCTTGGTGATGAAGAAGAACTGGCTGCCGTTGGTGTTGGCTCCGGAGTTGGCCATCGCCAAGGTGCCCTCGGTGTAGCTGGCCTTGCTGAGGTTCTCGTCCTTGGTGCTGTAGGTCGGGCCACCCGAGGTGGTGCCGGACGGGTCACCACATTGCACCACGAAGATGCCGGAGTTCACCGACCGCGGGCACGGCGTCTGGTCGTAGAACTTCTTGCTGATCAGATACTTGATGCTCTGCACGTTGCATGGCGCGCTCTTTCCGTCCAGGGTGACGGTGATGGCGCCCTGGTTGGTGTTGAACACCGCGGTGGCCGTGCCGGTCGGCGTCGGCTTGGGATCCGGCGGCAGACCCACGTCGAACAGGTTGCCGGCGGTGAGCTTGCTGGCCTGCTCGGCGTAGCCGCAGGGACCGCTGGTCTTCTTCGCGGCCCGGGCCTTGATCGGGGTGGCGGCTCGGCTCGGTTCGGGCGCGGCGCTGCCCTTGGGCGTCGCGGTCGGCGTCGCGGAGCTGCCGGCCGCCGCGGTGCTCTTCTTCTTGTCACTGGTCAGCATCACCACGGTGGTGATCACCACCGCGAACAACACCAGCACCCCGACCGCGCTGGCGATCAGGTTGAACCGGCGGCGCCGCGCGTCGCGCTGCTGGCGGCGCACCAGCTGGCGCTCGAGATGACGTCGGGCCGCTTCGCGGCGCTGCTTGCTGTTCGGCACTGGCCAGTCCTCCTGGTGCGTGCAGCGCAAGCTGCACCGTGATCTTCGTCGGCATGGTGATCTTCGTCGGTAACGGTGGCCGAATTCTACGAAACGTACCTGGACGCCACGGCCGCTCGGGCTAGGAGTCCCATCAGTAGCGGATGCGAGCCTAGCGGGCCGCGGCCGGCGGGTCAGCCGAATCCGAGTGGTAGCCGGCCTGGATCCGGGGCTGGGTAGGCTCGCGGTTCTGGTCGGGAACGCCTAGCAGGGGAGTGCGCTGTGCTGATCGAGGGCTTTCCGGCCCAGCTATTGGGGACGAACTGCTTCGTGGTTGCCGCTGGGCCGGGCGAGCAGTGTGTGGTGATCGACCCCGGTTTCGGGGTGACCGGCCAGCTTGATGAGATCGTCGCCGAGCATCGGTTGCACCCGGTCGCGGTGCTGCTGACCCACGGGCACCTCGATCACACGTTCTCGGTGCTGCCGGTCTGCCAGGCTCGCGACGTTCCGGCCTACCTCCACCCGGCGGATCGGTTCGCGCTCGCGGACCCGTGGGCGATGCTCGGCCAGCCGGTCGGCTCGCCGATCTTCGGTGTCAGCGGGCTCACCTTCGCCGAGCCCGACGACGTTCGTCCGCTCGAGGATGGCGGCCGGATCGAGATCGCCGGGCTGGACTTCACCGTCCGGCATGCGCCCGGTCACACCGCGGGCTCGGTGGTGCTGAACCTGGCCGCTGGGCCGGGCGCTGACACCGCCGAGGTGATGTTCTCCGGGGACGTGCTGTTTGCCGGTTCGATCGGACGCACCGACCTGCCGGGTGGCTCGACGAGCGCCATGCAAAACTCGCTGCGTACGGTGATCGCGCCGATGCCAGACGAAGTAATGGTTTGTCCCGGCCACGGTCCGCGGACCACCATAGGTCGTGAACGTGCCACCAATCCTTATCTGAGAGACCTGACGTGACCCAGGCCGAGCCCGCCCCGAAGTCGACCCACCGATCGAGCCAGCAACCCGCCCCGATCAGCGGGTTCCCCGAGCTGCTGCCCGCCGAGCGGATCGTCGAGCTGCAGATCATCGACCAGCTGCGGGCGACCTTCGAGCTGCACGGCTTCGCCCCTATCGAAACCAGGGCGGTCGAGCCGCTGGACCAGCTGCTGCGCAAGGGTGAGATCGACAAGGAGGTCTACCTGCTACGCCGGCTGCAGGGCAGCGATTCCGACGGTGCCGCGGAGCCGGCCGGCTCCGATCTCGGGCTGCACTTCGATCTGACGGTGCCGTTCGCCCGCTACGTACTGGAGAACGCCGGCAAGCTGGAGTTCCCTTTCCGCCGCTACCAGATCCAGAAGGTATGGCGGGGCGAGCGGCCTCAGGAGGGCCGTTACCGCGAGTTCACCCAGGCCGACATCGATGTGGTGGCCCGCGACGTGCTGCCGTTCCACTACGACGTCGAAGTGGCCCGGGTGATGGCCGAGGCGCTGTCAGCGTTGCCGGTGCCCGCACTGACCCTGCAGGTGAACAACCGCAAGCTTATCGAAGGCTTCTGCCGGGGGGTCGGGGCTCCAGAAGCCGGATCGGTGATGCGGGTGATCGACAAGATCGACAAGGTGCCCGCGGAGGTGATCGCGGGCATGCTGGTCAACGAGGCTGGCCTGGATCCGGAGCAGGCCGCCAAATGCCTGGCGCTGGCACAGATCCGGTCGGCGGACTGCTCGTTCGTGGATCGGGTACACGCGCTCGGGGTCAGCGATCCGCTGCTCGATGAGGGGTTAGCCGAGCTCGCGGCCATCATCGAGGGCTGCGCGGAGCTGGATAGTGACCGGTTCACCGTGCAGGCAGACCTGCGGATCGCCCGCGGGCTGGATTACTACACCGGCACCGTGTTCGAGACCCGGCTGGCCGGTTTCGAGAGCCTGGGCTCGATCTGCTCGGGCGGGCGCTACGACTCGCTCGCCAGCGACGGCAAGACCAGCTATCCCGGGGTCGGTATCTCGTTCGGAGTCACCCGGATGCTGATCCCGCTGTTCGCCCGCAAGAAGCTGACCGCGAGCCGGTCGGTGCCCTCAGCGGTGCTGATCGCACTTGCCGACGAGGAGTCCCGGCCGGCCTGCTACGCGATCGCGCAGCAGCTGCGGGCCCGCGGGGTGGCCTGCGAGGTGGCGCCGAGCCCGCAGAAATACGGCAAGCAAATCCGGTTCGCCGAGCGGCGCGGGATCCCATTCGTGTGGTTTCCCGGTGGCACCGGTGTGGATACCGCGGTCGATTCGGTACGCGATATCCGCACCGGAGAGCAGGCCAGCGCCGATCCGGCCGATTGGTTGCCACCGGCTGAGGATCTGCGCCCGCAGGTCGTCCGCGCCGAGGCGTGATCAACGGCTAGCGGTCTGAGGGAAATAGGCCGCGCCGTGGCCGTGGGAGAATTATCGTCTGATCACGTATCGAAGGGAATTTCTGTGCTGCGCACGCATGAGGCCGGCTCGCTGCGAGCATCCAAGACCGGTCAGCCGGTCACCCTTGCGGGCTGGGTAGCCAGCCGGCGCGATCACGGTGGGGTGGCCTTCATCGACCTGCGGGATGCCTCCGGCGTGGTTCAGGTCGTGGTGCGCGATGACGAGATCGCGCACGACCTGCGCAACGAGTGGTGTATTCAGGTGACCGGCGAGGTCCGCGGTCGGCTGACCGGCAAGATCAACCCGAACATTCCGACCGGTGAGGTTGAGGTGGTCGCGACCAAGCTGGAAGTGCTCAGCGAGGCCGCCGCGTTGCCGTTCCAGATCGACGAGCACACCGAGGTCGGTGACGAAGCCCGGCTCAAGTACCGCTACCTGGATCTGCGGCGGCCGGCGCCGGCGGCAGCAATCCGGTTGCGCAGCAAGGTAAACAGGGCGGCCAGGGAGGTTCTCTACGCGAAGGACTTCGTCGAGATCGAGACCCCGACGCTGACCCGGTCGACGCCCGAAGGCGCCCGGGACTTCCTGGTGCCGGCCAGGCTGCAGCCGGGATCGTGGTATGCGCTGCCGCAGTCCCCGCAGCTGTTCAAGCAGCTGCTGATGGTGGCCGGCATGGAGCGTTACTTCCAGATTGCTCGCTGCTACCGCGACGAGGACTTCCGGGCCGACCGGCAGCCGGAATTCACCCAGCTCGATATCGAGATGAGTTTCGTCTCCGAGGACGATGTGATCGCGCTGGCCGAGCAGGTACTGGCCGCGCTCTGGGCGCTGATCGGTTACCAGCTGCCTGCCGAGATCCCGCGGCTGACCTACACCGACGCGATGAACCGCTACGGCTCGGACAAGCCGGACCTGCGCTTTGACCTCGAACTGACCGAGTGCACCGAGTACTTCGCCGAAACCCCGTTCCGGGTCTTCCAGTCCGACTATGTCGGCGCGGTGGTGATGGCCGGCGGTGCTTCGCAACCACGACGGCAGCTGGATGCTTGGCAGGAATGGGCCAAGCAGCGCGGCGCTCGGGGCCTGGCCTACGTGCTGGTCGGTGCGGATGGCGAGCTGAGCGGTCCGGTCGCCAAGAACCTGTCCGAGACCGAGCGGTCCGGGCTGGCCGAGTTTGTCGGCGCCGAGCCCGGTGACTGCGTGTTCTTCGCGGCAGGTGCCCGCAAGAGTTCCCAGTCGCTGCTGGGTGCGGCCCGATTGGAGATCGGCAAGCGCGCCGGCCTGCTCACCGAGGGCGAGTGGTCGTTCCTGTGGGTAGTGGACGCGCCGTTGTTCGAACCGAGTGCGGAGGCCACCGCCAGCGGCGACGTGGCGGTCGGTGCCGGCGCCTGGACCGCGGTGCACCATGCGTTCACCAGCCCCAAGCCGGAATTCACCGACACCTTCGACACCGATCCGGGTAGTGCGCTGGCCTACGCCTACGACATCGTGTGTAACGGCAACGAGATCGGTGGCGGCTCGATCCGTATCCACCGGCGCGACATCCAGCAGCGGGTGTTCGCGGTGATGGGGCTGACCGAGGAGCAGGCGCAGGAGAAGTTCGGTTTCCTGCTGGATGCGTTCGCGTTCGGCGCGCCGCCACACGGCGGAATCGCGTTCGGCTGGGATCGGATCTGTGCGCTGCTGTCCGGTGTCGATTCGATCCGGGACGTCATCGCGTTCCCGAAGACCGGCGGCGGCTATGACCCGCTCACTGAGGCCCCGGCGCCGATCACTGCGCAGCAGCGCAAGGAGGCTGGCGTAGACGCACCGCCGAAGGCGGCAGAGATCCGGCCGAAGGCGGCAGAGATCCAGCCGAAGGCGGTAGAGATCCAGCCAGATGGGGCCTAGCGCCAGCCAGATGGGGCTTAGCGCCGCCGAGTTGGTTGCCTTCGATCGGGAGCACATCTGGCATCCGTACGGTCCGCTGCCGGCGGAGACCGAGCCGCTGCTGGTCCGCTCGGCGTCCGGCGTCCGGCTGAAGCTGGCTGACGGCCGCGAGCTCATCGACGCCATGTCCTCCTGGTGGGCGGCGATTCACGGCTACCGCAATCCGGTGCTGGATGCGGCCGCGCACGCCCAGCTCGATTCGATGAGCCATGTGATGTTCGGCGGCCTGACTCATGCACCGGCCATCGAACTGGCCCGAACCCTGATCGAGATCAGCCCGCCGCCGCTGCAGAAGGTGTTCTTCTCCGACTCGGGCTCGGTCGCGGTGGAGGTCGCGGCCAAGATGGCGTTGCAGTACTGGGTGTCGGCTGGCAGGCCTGACAAGCACCGGCTGATCACCTGGCGCGCCGGCTATCACGGCGACACGCTGCACCCGATGAGCGTCTGCGATCCGGACGGCGGCATGCACGCGCTCTGGCGTGGCATGTTGCCGTCCCAGGTGTTCGTCGACGCGCCGCCGGCCGGTTTCGACGCGCCGCTGGACCAGAGTTACCTGCAGGCCTGGGACGACACGCTCGCCCAACACGCCGACCAGCTCGCAGCGATCATCGTCGAGCCGGTGGTGCAGGGCGCCGGTGGCATGCGTTTTCACAACCCGGGCTACCTGAGCGCGCTGCGGGAGCTAGCCGACCGACACGACGTCCTGCTGATCTTCGACGAGATCGCCACCGGATTCGGCCGGACCGGGGCACTGTTCGCCGCCGAGCACGCGGGCGTCTCGCCCGATATCTGCTGCCTCGGCAAGGCGATGACAGGCGGCTACCTGTCGATGGCGGCGACTCTGTGCACCGACCGGGTGGCCGAGCAGATTTCCGGGGGCACCGTTGCGGTGCTGGCGCACGGCCCGACTTTCATGGCCAACCCGCTGGCGGCGGCCGTCTCGAGTGCCTCGATCGAGCTCCTGCTGTCCCAGGATTGGGCAGCGTCGGTAAGCCGGATCTCGGCCGGGCTGCGCGCGGGCCTGGCTCCGGTCAGCGCGCTGCCCGGGGTGCGCGAGGTTCGGGTGCTCGGCGCGATCGGGGTCGTGCAGCTGGACAGGCCGGTCGATGTGGCGCTCGCCACTGCCGCCGCGGTCGCGCACGGTGTGTGGCTGCGGCCGTTTCGCGACCTGATCTACACGATGCCGCCCTACATCAGCACCGACGCGGATTTGGCAAGGATAAGTGCGGCAATCCACGCGGCGTCGCAGGCCGGCGGCGGCGACGACGCTGCCTGACGTAACGTCTGCGAGCGTGGCGAATACCGACCAGCTGAGCTGGCTGGCGGAGTCCGCGGCGCAGCGGGCAGCTGCCGGCCTGCACCGAGTGCTGGACCCACGAGCCGCCGATTCCGAGCTGCTCGATCTGGCCTCCAACGACTACCTCGGGCTGTGCCGGGACCCGCGGGTGGTCCAGGCCGCGATCGACGCGATCACCCGCTGGGGTGCCGGGGCGACCGGGTCGCGGCTGGTGACCGGTACCACCACGCTGCATGTCGAGCTGGAGCAGGCCCTCGCGACGCTGGTCGGATCACCGTCCGGATTGGTGTTTTCCTCCGGTTACCTGGCCAATCTGGCGGCGGTAACCGGCCTAGCCGGTCGGGACTGCCTGGTGGTCTCTGATGCCGGGAACCACGCGTCGCTGGTGGATGCCTGCCGGCTTTCCCGGTCCCGGGTTGTGGTGAGCCCGCACGGTGATCTGGACGCGGTCGCCCACGCGCTAGCCAGCCGGTCCGAGCCGCGCGCGGTGCTGGTGGTCGATGCCATCAATTCAGCCGACGGCGACCTGCTGCCGCTGGCTGAGCTGCAGCTGCTGGCCGCACGGCATGGCGCGTACCTGGTCATCGACGACGCGCACGGCATCGGGGTCCGCGGCGCAGGCCGGGGCGCCGTGGCCGAGGCGGGCATCGCCGGCGAGCCGAACGTGGTGATCACCATGACGCTGTCCAAGGCGCTGGGGTCCCAGGGCGGCGCGGTGCTGGCCAGCGCCGGCATCACCGAACGGCTGATCGACACCGCCCGGTCGTTCATCTTCGATACCGGGCTCAACCCGGCCGCGGTGGGTGCGGCGTTGGCGGCTGCCCAGATCGTGCGGAGCGAACCGGCGCTGGCCGCATCGGTGCTGGACCGAGCAACGGAGCTGGCTGGCATCTGCGGGGTGCCGCCGACCGACTCCGCGGTGGTGCCAGTCATCATCGGTGCCGCCCAGCAAGCCCACGATCGGGCCGCCGCGCTACTGGAGCTCGGGATCAAGGTCGGCTGCTTCCGACCGCCGTCGGTGCCGGCCGGCACCGCCCGGCTCCGACTGACCGCCCGAGCGAGCCTGACCGATGCTGAGCTGGCCCGGTTCCGGCAGGCCTTCGGACAACTTCCAGCGCGATGAACTCCAACTTATGGACCCCAACCGATGAGATTCAGCGCATGAGATTCAGCGCATGAGATTCATAGTGGTGACCGGCACCGGCACCGGGGTGGGCAAGACCGTGGTGGCCGCGGCGATTGCTTCCTGCGGGCTGCGCGCCGGTCAACGGGTGGCGGTGGTCAAGCCGGTGCAGACCGGAGTACGGCCGGGCGAACCCGCCGACCTCAGCGAGATCCAGCAGCTCACCGGGCTGGCTGACCTGCACGAGTACGTCCGATATGGCGAACCGCTGGCGCCGGCCACCGCCGCCCGCCGGCTGGGTGAGCCGGGACCGGCCGCGGCCGAGCTTGCCGGCCGGATTGCCGCGCTTGCCGACCGGGACCTGGTGATCATCGAGGGTGCCGGGGGACTGCTGGTGCGATTCGATGCGAGCGGGGACGGGCTGCGCGAGCTGGCAACCGGGTTGGCTGAGCTGCTGCAACTCAGCGGCCGGAACCGCGAGCGCGGCGCCAGGGTCGAGTTCGTACTGGTGACCTCGGCCGGCCTCGGTTCGCTGCACGATGCGGCGGCCACCGCGTCGTTCCTGCCTGCGGGCTGGCCAAATCACCTGGTCATCGGTGACTGGCCGGCCGATCTGGGGCTGGCCGAGCGATGCAACCTCGAGGACTTTTACCGCTATACGGCGGTTCCACTTGCCGGGGTGATCCCGCACGGGGCCGGCCGGTTGTCGCCGGACGCGTTCGCCGAGCTGGCGGTGCGATCGCTCACCCCTGCGCTCGGCGGCGTCTTCGATGCCGCAGAATTCAGCGCAAGACACGCCGCACCGTTACCGACGATTGAGAGCGACCGATGACCGCGATCGAGCAGGCCACCGAAGTGCTGGACCGGGCACGCGAGCAGGTGTTGGGCAACGGGGTTGGTTTGGCGGAGGCCGACGTGCTGGCTGTGCTCCGGCTACCTGACGACCAGCTCGAAGCGTTGCTGGAACTGGCCCATCAGGTGCGGCTGCGCTGGTGCGGGCCCGAGGTCGAGGTCGAGGGCATCATCAGCCTCAAGACCGGCGGCTGCCCCGAAGACTGCCATTTCTGCTCGCAGTCCGGCCAGTTCAGCTCGCCGGTCCGCACCGCCTGGCTCGATGTGCCCTCGCTGGTGGAGGCTGCCAAGCAGACCGCCAAGTCCGGCGCCACCGAGTTCTGCATCGTGGCCGCCGTGCGCGGCCCGGACAAGCGCCTGATGGCTCAGGTCGCCGAGGGCGTCAAGGCCATCCACGCCGAGGTCGATATCCAGGTGGCCTGCTCGCTGGGGATGCTCAGCCAGCAGCAGGTCGACGAGCTGGTAGCGATCGGCGTCCACCGCTACAACCACAATCTGGAGACGGCGCGCTCGCATTTCGATCAGGTGGTTACCACGCACACCTGGCAAGAGCGCTGGGAGACCTTGCGGATGGTGGCAGAGGCCGGCATGGAGGTCTGCTGCGGCGGCATCATCGGGATGGGTGAGACGCTGGAGCAGCGGGCCGAATTCGCGGCGCAGCTGGCCGAGCTCAACCCGGACGAGGTGCCGATGAACTTCCTCAACCCGCGGCCGGGAACACCGTTCGCGGACCTGCCGGTGCTGGACGGCAAGGACGCGCTGCGCACCATCGCCGCATTCCGCTTGGCGATGCCGCGCACCATCCTCCGGTTCGCCGGCGGTCGCGAGCTGACGCTCGGTGACCTGGGTGCCCGGCAGGGCATGCTCGGCGGCATCAACGCGGTGATCGTGGGCAACTACCTGACGACCCTCGGCCGGCCGGCGGAGGCTGACCTCGACCTGCTGCAGGAGCTGAAGATGCCCATCAAGGCTCTCGCCGCGACGCTGTAGATGGCTGAGCTGTACTGCGGGCAGTGCGGTCAGCCGCTGCCAGGAGACCATGATCGTTGCCGCGCCCGCGCCGAACTCGAGCCACCCCGATACTGCGACCAGTGCGCCCGCCGGATGGTCGTGCAGGTCGATCCGGTTGGCTGGCGGGCCCGCTGTTCCCGGCACGGCGACAGCGCCAGCGGCGCCGTCAAATAACGCCAGCGGCGCCGGCCAATGATGCCAGCGGCGCCGTCAATCCTTGATCGCGGCGACGACCTTCGCATCGAGGTAGGGCGTCAGGGTCGCCGCGTAGGTGGCCGTCAGGTGGGTCGGGTCGCGGTAGACCAGGACATGACCGATCACCGGTGGGCACACGGTGGCCGTGCAGTAGTACTGCGTCAGATCGACTAGCCTCGCGCGCGGTACCTGCTTGACCGCCTCGGCCTGCCCGTCCGGATCGGCCAGGGCCTGCCCGCGCGGGGCGGCGCAGTCCTGGGCTGCGGTGGCCTTGTGCTCGCTGACACAGTTCAGATTGCCCGCTGGCATCGACGGGTTGTCGCGGATCGCCACGATCGGCACGTCGGGCAGCTGGCGCCAGGCCTCCACCAGGCCGCGCACGGTTGCCTGCTCGAGCGTCTCGCCGGGCTTGGGGATGACCTGGCGATCGCGGTCGGAATGGGTGACGATGATCGCGGCATAGCCACCCCGGTTGGCGATCGCAGTGACCGCGGCGCGCCAGGTGTTGCAGACCTGCTCGCCCGCGGGCCCGCCGGGCTGTTGCTGCCTGACCGAGGTCAGGTAACAACCACCCTCACCGGCGACGTCGATCCGCCAGTCGTTCTTCATCGCGATGCTGCGGTACGCCCCGATCAAGGTGTTGTTGTGCGAATCGCCCAGCGCCAGCACCCGCTTGCGGTAGCCGGTCGTCGGACCGAGCTGGCATACCTTGGGCTCGTTGGCCGATTTCATTCCCCAGCACTCGGGCAGGTTGTCGTCGTCGCGCCCAGCCTGTGCCGGATCGGGTATCAGCATGCCGGCAAGCGCCGGATTGTCACAGGGTGCCAGCTTCGGATCGATGGCCGCGGCGCCCAGGCAGTGCGGCCGCTCGGCGGCAAGCTCGCGAGTGGCCGAGGCCAGCCGGCGGTCCTGCACCGTCTGGCGATGCGCGGCGGTGGCCGAAATGCTGACCACAACGGCGATCGCCGCGGCAGCCCAGATGGCCACCACGAACGGCCGGCGCTTGCCGAGCAGCCGGGGCTGGAACCTGATTGGGTCCTCCACGAACGTCGTCGAGGCCCAGGCCAGCACCAGCGTCGCGAGAATGATCCCGGCCTTGTCGACGGTGCCAAGCGCCCGGTGGGTAAGGAAGGGCAGCAGCACGATCAGCGGCCAATGCCACAAGTAGGCGGCATAGGAGATCCGGCCGAGCAGCGCGACCGGCGCGAAGCTGCCGAACCGGTCGAAGGCCGAGCCGCGACCCGACCAGATCGCCAGCACCGCGGCCAGCACTGGGAGCGCGGCGGCGAACCCCGGGAACGCGGTCGCGGCATCGAAGTAGCCGCAGGCCGCCAGAATGCCTGCCACCCCGACCCAGGGCAGCACCGGGTGCAACCGGCGGCTCTTGCCGGCGAATGCGAGCAGCGCGCCGGCTCCGAACTCCCACGCCCGGGTCGCCGTCGAGAAGTACGCCACTCCTGGCGTCTGGCGGGTCAGCCAGATCGAGTAGGCCAGCGAACCGGCGACGATCACGCTCAGGCCGGCCAGGATCAGCTGCCGGGGGGCTACCCGCAGCGGCCGGCTCAGCGCAATCGAAGCGAGCATCAGCAGCGGCAACGCGACGTAAAACTGTTCCTCGACGCCGAGCGTCCAAAAATGCTGGGTAGGCGAGGCGACGTTGTTCGCAGCCAGGTAATCCACCGAATTGCGCGCGAGCAGCCAGTTCTCGACCTGCAGGCTCGCCGCGGTGATTTCGTCCAGGAACTGATGCCAGAGATAGCGCGGCACCTTCGCAAGCACGACCAGGGTGCTCAGTAGCAGCACGATGCTCGAGGCCGGTACCAGCCGCTTCGCGCGCCTGGCCCAGAACCGGCCGATCCGGAGCCGGCCGGTCGAGTCGACCTCGCCGAGCAGATGCGAGGTGATCAGGAAGCCGCTGATGGCGAAGAACACATCGACGCCGATATAGCCGCCGGTTAGCCGGTTGGGCCACAAGTGGTAGAGCATCACCGCGGCCACTGCGATCGCCCGCAGGGCCTGGATGTCGGCTCGCAGGCCGGCCTTGGCGGGACTAGCGGACGGCGCCAATATCGGGGGCAAAGGGTCCGAGAGCCCCGTGACGGTCATTCAGCGAATCGTACATCAGCACGCCCCGCAATCCGGGCCACCGCGGCCCGCGCCGGGAGCGGTTCGAGGCAGGCCCGGCCGCCCGCGACGCTATCCGAGGCCGGTCACCCACTCCGCGCCGGCATAGACATTCAGCCGGCCGGATCGGATCATCCCGGCTAGTACCAGCTGATGCTCGCGGGCCAGGTCGACGGCCAGATCCGACGGCCCGGATACCGCCACGATTGCTGCCACCCCGGCCGCGACCGCCTTCTGGACGATCTCGAAGGAGACCCGTCCGCTGACCACCAGCAGCAGATCGGTCGCCGGCAACCGGTCCTGCAGCAGCGCCCAGCCATGCACCTTGTCGACCGCGTTGTGCCGTCCGACATCCTCCCGGACCACCAGCAGGGTCCCGTCCGCCGCGGCCAGCCCCGCCGCGTGCAGCGATCCGGTTCGTTCGAACGTCTTCTGCCGGGAGCGAAGCAGCTCCGGCATGCTCTGCAGTACCGCCGCCGGTACCGTCCAGCCTGGCGTTCGCGGTTCCCAGCGGCGCAACGGGCTGAGGTCGAGCACATCGGCGCTGCATACCCCGCAGGCCGCACCGCTCACCCAGGCACGCGGCCGGGGTGGCTCGACGCCATCGCGCACCGCCAGATGGACCTGATCGATCCCGCGGCCGCTGATCCCGTCGCTGGCCCGTAGCGCGAGGTCGTCCTCGGTCCGGCATTGCCGCAGACCGAGCAGGTCGTCGCTGGAGCTGACCCCGGACTCCACGGTCAACCAGCCGGCGGCCAGCTCCAGATCGTGGCCCGGGGTCCGCATCAGCGTCGCGATCAGCTCGCCGCCAACTATCAGGTTCAGCGGCGCCTCCACGGTCAGCTCGTCTCCGATCGATTCGACAGACTGCCGCCCGTCGATCGACCTCCACCGGGTGATCCGGCGACGTGCCGTCATGATCGCCATCGAGTACTCCCATCCCCGGCCCCAATCTAGTGAGCTGACCCGAGCCGGGGCAGCGGGCTAGGGTTTGACGATGCGCCATCGGGCCGCGAAGGAGGTGAGCTGTGACGTTGTTCGGTGAATCGAGTCCGGCCGCTGCCGGTGAGGTCAGCCCACCGGCGGTTCCGGATGCGAATGCACCGCTGGCGGTCCGGTTACGCCCGCGCGGTCTGGATGAGGTGATCGGTCAGCAGCATCTGCTCGGTCCCGGCTCGCCGTTGCGGCGGCTGGTCGAGGGCGACGCGCCGATGTCGCTGATCCTGTTCGGGCCGCCGGGCACCGGCAAGACCACCCTGGCCACCATCGTGTCCACCGCAAGCAACCGGCGCTTCGTGCAGCTCTCGGCGCTGAGCGCCGGCGTCAAGGACGTCCGGGCGGTGATCGACACCGCCCGGCGCACCCTGGAGCACGGTGGCCGGCAGACGGTGCTGTTCATCGACGAGATTCACCGGTTCTCCAAGACCCAGCAGGACTCGTTGCTGGCGGCCGTCGAGGCCCGGACCATCACGCTGGTCGCGGCGACCACCGAGAACCCGTACTTCTCGCTGGTGTCGCCGCTGCTCTCGCGCAGCCTGCTGCTCACCCTGCAGCCGCTGGACGATGCCGAGCTCGGCGAGCTTGCCGACCGGGCACTCACCGACGAGCGGGGCCTAGCCGGTGCGGTGCGGCTCGCCGAGGGCGCCCGGGCGCACCTGATCCGGCTGGCCGGCGGTGATGCCCGCCGGGTACTGACCGCGCTCGAGGCGGCCGCCGGGGCGGTGACTGCCGACGGTCGGGACGAGATCACGTTGGCGGACCTGGAGCAGGCCATCGACACCGCCGCGGTGCGCTACGACCGGGACGGCGACCAGCACTACGACGTGATCAGCGCGTTCATCAAATCCATCCGCGGCTCCGACGCCGATGCCGCCCTGCACTACCTGGCCAGGATGATCGTGGCTGGCGAGGATGCCCGGTTCATCGCCCGGCGGCTGGTGGTGCACGCCAGCGAAGACGTCGGGATGGCCGACCCGACGGCGCTGCTGGCGGCCACCGCGGCGGCTCAGGCGGTCGCGCTGATCGGGATGCCGGAGGCCCGGATAAACCTCGCGCAGGCCACCATCCACCTGGCGCTTGCCCCGAAGTCCAACGCGGTGGTGGCGGCGGTCGATGCGGCAATCTCCGACGTCCGGGCGGGCTTGGCGGGCTCGGTCCCGCCGGCGCTGCGCGACGGGCACTACACGGGGGCCGCGAAGCTGGGTCACGCGCAACGCTACGTATATCCGCACGACCTGGCCGAAGGGGTCGCCGCGCAGCAGTATCCGCCGGACGAGCTGGTCGGCAAGGACTACTACCAGCCCGGCCAGCGGGGGGCCGAGCGGGCGGTGAGCGAGCGGCTTGGCAAGCTCCGTAGCGTTATCCGGAGCAGATCGCGCTGAGCCGGCAGCAGGTAAGGTCGGCCAGACCATCGAATCAGGAATTAGGAGTTCGCAGTGCATGCAGGAGCCATCGCCGGACTGATTGCCGCGGGCGCATTTGTGTTGCTCGTGCTGCTGCTCGCGATCCCGCTGCTGAAACTCGGCAAGACCCTCGACGAGGCGACCCTAGCCATCCGCAAGACCCATGAAGGTGCCGCACCGTTGCTCAGCGGCGCTCAGACAACCGTTGCCAACGTGAACAGCCAGTTGGCCGAGATCGAGGACATCACCCGCGGGGTCGGCTCGATCACCAGCAACGCGGCGGCGCTGACCTCGATAGTCTCCTCGACGCTGGGCAGCCCATTGATCAAGGTCGCGGCCTTCTCCTACGGGGTCCGCTCGACCGTGAAGAAGCGTCAGGACGCTCAGGCGGTCGCCGAGTCCCGCCGGACCCGCCGGACCGGCGGCCGGCGGAGGGTGCGCTGAGATGCGCCGGCTGTTCTGGCTCGCCCTCGGCGCCACTCTCGGCGTGCTGATCTTCCGCAAGCTGTCGCGCGCCGTGAACAAGCTGACCCCGCAGGGCATCGCGACGGGTGTCGGCGCCGGTTTGAGCGAGCTTGCCTACTCGCTGCGCGACTTCGCCGATGACGTGCGGGACGCGATGTCGGCCCAGGAGACCGCGCTGCGCGCCGCCGCCGGCATCGATTCAGGCACTGATTCTGGTACTGATTCCGGCACCGGCTCGCGGTAGCCAGCGCGATCCGGTGACACCCCCGGCCTAGGCTGGACTCGCCTGCTGACGCTGGTCGGCGGCACCCGAGAGAAGGAGTGGACCCCATGCGCTCTGCCGAGATCCGGCGGCGCTTCCTCGCGCATTTCGAAGCGAACGACCACACCGTGGTGCCGAGCGCGCCGCTGCCGTTCGACGACCCGAACCTGCTGTTCGTCAACGCCGGCATGGTGCAGTTCGTCCCGTACTTCATCGGCCAGCAAGCAGCACCCTGGCTACGGGCGACCAGCGTCCAGAAATGCATCCGCACCCAGGACATCGACGAGGTAGGCAAGACCACCCGGCACGGCACCTTCTTCCAGATGAACGGCAACTTCTCCTTCGGCGACTACTTCAAGCAGCGCGCTATCGAGCTTGCCTGGGAGTTGTCCACGAAGTCCCAGGACGACGGCGGCTACGGCTTGGACCCCGAGCGGATCTGGCCCACGGTCTACCTCGACGACGACGAGACGTTCGAGATCTGGCGATCGGTGATCGGGGTACCGGTCGAGCGGATAGTGCGCCGCGGCAAGGAGGACAACACCTGGGATATGGGCATCCCGGGACCAGCGGGTACCTGCAGCGAGCTGTTCTACGACCGCGGGCCCGAATACGGCCCGGACGGTGGTCCGGCGGTCGACGAGGACCGGTTCATGGAGTACTGGAATCTGGTCTTCATGCAATACGAGCGTGGCCAGGCCAACGGCCCGCACAAGGGCGATTACGAGATCCTCGGCGACCTACCGAGCAAGAACATCGACACCGGCATGGGGCTGGAACGGATGGCCACCCTGTTGCAGGGCGTGGACAACCTCTACGAGATCGACGAGACCCGCCCGGTACTGGACCGTGCCGCGGAGCTGGCCGGCAAGGTCTACGGCGCGCATTCCGGCCATGCCGCCAACCAATCGCACCCCGACGACGTCCGGCTTCGGGTGATCGCTGACCACGTACGCACCGCGCTGATGCTGATCGGCGACGGCGTCACCCCGTCCAACGAGGGCCGCGGCTACGTGCTGCGGCGGATCTTGCGGCGCGCCGTCCGATCGATGCGGCTACTCGGCTACGGCGATCCGGCGCTGCCGCAACTGCTGCCGATCTCGCGTGACTGCATGTCGCCGTCCTACCCGGAACTGGCCGAGAACTACGACCGGATAGCGATGATCGCCTACGCGGAGGAAGAGACCTTCCGCCGGACTCTGGTGTCGGGCACCGCGATCTTCGACACCGCGGTTGCCCAGGTCAAGCAGTCCAACAGCAAGGTGCTGCCGGGAGAGCAGGCCTTCCGGTTGCACGACACCTACGGGTTCCCGGTCGACCTGACGCTGGAGATGGCCGCCGAGAGCGGTCTCACCGTGGACACCGAGGCGTTCGGCAGGTTGATGACCGAGCAGCGTGAGCGTGCCAAGGCCGACTCCCGGGCGAACAAGAGCGCGCATGGGAACTCGCCGGCCTACCGGCAGCTGCGCGATCGGGGCGAGACGGTGTTCACCGGTTACAGCCAGCTCGAGAACCAGGCGGCGGTACTCGGCCTGGTGGCCGGTGGTGAGCTGGTGACCAGCGCGCGCCAGGGCGAGATCGTCGAGATCGTGCTGGATGAGACCCCGTTCTACGCCGAGTCCGGTGGCCAGATCGCCGACGAGGGGACGATCCGCTCCGACGGGGCGCTGCTGCGGGTGCTAGATGTGCAGAAACCGGTGAAGGGCCTGATCGTGCACCGGGTCGAGGTGGCCGAGGGTGAGATCGGCACCGGCGCGATCGTCGCGGCGCAGGTCGATCCGGAGTGGCGGCGCTCGGCGCGGCAGGCGCACTCGGGTACCCACGTGGTGCACGCCGCCTTGCGCGAGGTGCTCGGCCCGACCGCGCTGCAGAGCGGCTCCTACAACCGACCCGGTTACCTGCGACTGGATTTCGCCTGGGGTTCCTCGCTGAACGAGACCACCAAGCGGGATCTGGAAGAGGTCGCCAACCGGGCGCTGCGGGCAGACCTGCCGGTGTCGGTGCGGTACTTGCCACTCGAGCAGGCTCGCGAACTCGGCGCGCTGGCACTGTTCGGCGAGACCTACGACGCCGAGGTGCGGGTCGTCGAGATCGGTGGCCCGTGGTCACGGGAGCTCTGCGGTGGCACCCACGTCGAGCATTCGTCGCAGGTCGGTGCAATCACGGTGATCGGCGAGGCCTCGGTCGGTGCCGGGGTACGCAGGGTCGAGGCTTACGTAGGCATGGAAGCGCTGCGTTACCTGGCCACCGAACGAGCGCTGCTGAACTCGGTGTCCGAGTCTCTCAAGGTGCCCAGCGCCGAAGTGCCAGAACGGGTGGCCGCGATGATCGAGCGGCTCAAGGTGGTGGAGAAGGAACTCGAGCGTGGCCGAGTCGCCACGGTGCTTGCCAGCGCCGGCGAGCTGGCGGCCCAGGCCAGCGACATCAAGGGCACCGCAGTGGTTGCGGTGGCAGCTCCGGCGGGGGTGTCCGGCAACGACCTGCGGACGCTCGCCATCGACGTCCGGGGCCGGCTCGACCAGGGCCGGCCGGCGGTGGTGGTGCTGACCTCTGACGTGGATGGCGCGGCGCATTTCGTGGCAACCACGAACAAGCCGGCTCAGCAGGCGGGCCTGTCCGCCGGGGACTTGGTGAAGGAATTCGCGCCGGTCCTCGGGGCTCGCGGCGGCGGCAAGGCTGACCTGGCCCAAGGTGCCGGCGGCGATCCGGCGAAGGCGGCGGCCGCGTTCGAGGTGGTCCGGCAATCGGTGGCGAGCCGCGGGTGATCGAGCCGCGCGGGGTCTGGCTGGGCATCGACGTCGGCGCCGCCCGGATCGGGGTGGCGCGCAGCGACCCGCGCGGCAGGCTCGCGGTGCCGGTGGCCACGGTGCGCGCGGACCCTTACCGGCATACCGATCTGGACGAGATCCAGTCGTTGATCGCCGAGCACGAGGTGGTCGGCGTGGTGGTCGGGCTACCCCGGACGCTGGCTGGCCGGGAGGGCCCGGCCGTCCAGGCGGTGCGCGCGTTCGGATCGGCGTTGCAGGCCCGGATCGTGCCGGTTGCGGTGCGTTACACCGACGAGCGGATGACCACGGTGCTGGCACAGCGTAATCTCACGTCGAGCGGGGTGCGGGGCCGTGCGAAGCGCGCTGTCATCGACCAGGCCGCTGCCGTAGAAATTCTGCAGTCCTACCTGGACGCGAACGCCGTGGCAGCCGACAAGCACGACTCATAGTGACCACGAAAGAGGCCGACTCGGTGGAGGGTTCGATCGACGAGCTACAGGATGACGACCATCCGCTTTTCGGCTCCGAGGCCGCCGCCAGCCACATCCCCGGAGTGCACAAGCGGTCGCACCGCCACCACGCGCGCCGCCGCAAGCGTCGCCGCCGGCTGTTCCCGATGCTGTCATTGATCGTCATTCTCGCGCTGGTGGGCGCCAGTTACCTGCTGGCCCGCTCGGCGGCCGGTGACTTTCGGACACCCGACTACAGCGGCAGTGGCCAGGGCTTCACCAAGATCACCATCGCACCGGGGGACGGGGCCGCCGACGTGGCCGCCGCGATGCTCAAGGCCGGCGTGGTTAAGTCGACTCGGGCGTTCTTGAACGCGGCGAAGAAATCCGGCCGCTCCGGCGACATCCAGCCTGGGGTATACCGGGTCAGGCTGGCCTCTTCCGGGCAGGCCGCGATGGCCGCGATCCTCGACCCGGCTAACAAGCTGGTCGCCGAGGTCACTATTCCCGAGGGCTACACCGAGAAGCAGATCCTGGCCCTGATGGCCACCAAGACCGGTCTGCCGCTGGCGCAGCTGCAGGCTGCGGCCGCTCAGATACCGAACCTGGGGTTGCCCGACGGGTTCACGCCCAGCTCCGCCGAGGGCTTCCTGTTCCCGGCAACCTACGACTTCGACCCGGGCGTCTCTGCGAACGCGGCGGTGCAGCAGCTGACCGCGCAGTTTGGCGCCGAGTACGCCAAGATCGGCTTCGCGGCCGCCGCCAAGGCCGAGAATCTGACTTCCTACCAAGCGCTGATCGTCGCCTCGCTGATCGAATCGGAAGCCAAATTCCCCGAGGATCGGCCCAAGATCGCGCGGGTGATCCTGAACCGGATCAGGTTGGGCCAGCCGATTGGCATCGACGCCGCCAACCGCTACGGGGTGGCGCTGATCGGCAAGGACCCGAACACCACCACCTACGCCGAGAACTCGCCGTACAACGTGCGTATCCATCTCGGTCTGCCGCCGACCCCGGTCTCCAATCCTGGCGAGGCCTCGCTGATAGCCGCCGTGCACCCAGCTGACGGCGACTGGCTGTACTACGTGGTCGACGACGCGGCCGGCCACCACCTGTTCACCAGCGATGACGCGGTGCGCCAGGCCGCCACCGACAAGTGCCGGGCGCAAGGCTGGTGCCACTAATTGCCGGTTGAGTTGGCGGGGCCACGCTCGGCCGCGGTGCTGGGCAAACCGATCGGGCACTCGCTCTCCCCGGTGCTGCATCGTGCGGCCTACCGCGCTCTCGGGCTGTCCGGCTGGACGTATCGGGCCATCGAATGTGATGCCGCCGGGCTGGCGGCGCTGCTCGCCGGCTCCGGGCCGGAGGTTGCCGGCTATTCGTGCACGATGCCGCTCAAGCGTGCGGTGCTTCGTGAGGCAGTCGAGGCGAGCCCGGTGGCAACGGCGATCGGGGCAGCGAACACGCTGCTGCCGGTGCCAGGCGGCTGGTTCGCTGACAACACCGACTGGCTCGGGGTGCGCGATGCCCTCGCGGCGCAGCGGGTGGCGGCCACCGGCCAGATCGTGCTGCTCGGGGCCGGCGGCACCGCGCAAGCGGCGCTGGCGGCCCTCGGCGAGGCCGCCTCGATCACCGCGCTGGTCCGCGAGCCCAGCCGCGCCGGGCCGCTGATCGAGACCGCCGAGCGGCTCGGTCGCCCTCTGCGGATCGGCCGGCTGAGCGAGCCGGCATCGGTTGCCGAGGCCGACCTGGTCATCTCAACCCTGCCGGCAGCTGCTGCCGACCCGCTGGCCGCTCAGGGCTGGCAGCGCGGGCGAGCATTGCTGGACGCGGTCTATCACCCCTGGCCGACGATGCTCGCCGAGCAGGCGGCTGCCTCCGGCGCGCAGGTGGTCAGTGGGGCCGCGATGCTGCTGTTCCAGGCGGCGCGTCAGGTCGAACTCATGACGGGGCGTGCAGCTCCAGTCGAGGCCATGCGAGCAGCGCTGCTGGCAGCTGTCCCGGGGTGCGGTGCGTGATCCGCTGCTGGGCAGAGTGCAGGTCGGCGGGCGTGTCCACGTCGGCGCCATCCGCATCGAAGTCCGGCACGGTGGCGATCGCCAAGCCCTGGTAGAGCGCGCGCATCGGCAGCCCGGCCGGGTCGCCGAGTCGATCGAGTGCCTGCAGCAGCGATGAGGTTCGCCATACCGACGCGAGGTAGTTGCGGCGGCCGGTGAGATCCACCAGCACGCCGGCGTCCTGGCCGGTCAGCGTTACGCACTGCCGAAGGCTCGCCAGCGCCGGACCGATGAACGGCAGGTCAGCGGCGAGCACCGCCACCGTCGGCTGGCGTACCCGGCCGGCTGCCTCGGCGATTGCCGCGACCGGGCCGCCGCCGGCCGGTTGCTCGCGGCAGAACACCGGGCTGCCCAGCGCGATCCGGTTGGGACCGACGACTATCCGGCGGCCCGCTCCGCTAACGGCCAGCAGCACGTGGTCGACCAGCGGCCAGCCGGCGAGCGGGATCGATGCCTTCGAACCGCCCTGGCTGCCGCCGAGCCGTACCCCCTGACCGCCGGCGAGCACGATGGCGTCGTACCCGAGCAGTTCCCGGGTGCGGCTGAGCGCGCTTTCGGAACTGGCGACCAGCTGCGGCTCCCCGAAACCACGTCGCATGGTCAGCGCGAGCTCGAAGCAGCATGCCGCCAGATCCAGTTCCCGGTGCTGGAACCGGCGCCGGCCGAGCAGCTGCAGGGTGCTCGCCTGCCGGCTCCTGCTGCGGGCGTGCTTCCAGGCGGCGGTCAGCAGCCGATCGGTGGCTTGCGGCTCCTCGCGCCAGCGGTGTAGTTCCGCGGTCATCAGCAAGGCCTGCCACGGATCGCGGCGGACCTGCGGATCTTGCAGCAGTACTTCCGATTCGACGAACGCCCGGTCGAGCTGGCCGAGCAGTGGCAACAGGAACAGCCGCTCTGCCGGGGCGGCGCTGGCCAGCGTCCGGCTGATCCGCTGGCGATCGGTGAGCACCGGCTGCAAGGTATCCGGATCGATTGCCCAGCCGGCCGCTTCCTCCACCCGTCCATGATGCGCGACTCCACCGGTTATCGGGCAGGGCGCGGTCTGAAAGAATCGTTGAATGCTGCGTTGGATGACTGCTGGCGAATCCCACGGACCGGCGCTGGTTGCGATCCTGGAAGGGCTGCCGGCCGGGGTGCGGATAACGACCTCCGACATCGCGGCCGAACTTGCCCGCCGCCGGCTCGGCTATGGCCGAGGGGCCCGGATGAAGTTCGAGCAGGACGAGGTCGAGCTGACCGGCGGGGTGCGGCACGGACAGACCATGGGCGGTCCGATCGGGGTCCGGGTCGGCAATACCGAGTGGCCCAAATGGCAGACCGTGATGGCCGCGGACCCGGTGGACCCGGAGCTGCTCGCCGCGCAGGCACGCAACGAGGCACTGACCCGGCCCCGGCCCGGCCACGCCGACCTGACCGGCATGCAGAAGTACGACCTGGACGACGCCCGACCGATCCTGGAGCGCGCCAGCGCTCGGGAGACGGCCGCCCGGGTGGCGCTCGGCACGGTAGCCAAGAACTTCCTGGCCCAGGTTGCCGGCGCCGAGGTACTCAGCCATGTGGTGGAGATCGGCTCGGTGACCGCGGCGGCCGGCACGCTGCCGCGACCGGGTGATCTTGGCCGGATCGACGCCAGCGAGGTGCGCTGCCTGGACCCGGCCGCCGGCCCACTGATGATCGCGCACATCGACGAGACCAAGCGGGCCGGCGATACCCTCGGTGGCGTGGTCGAGGTGGTGGTTCACCACCTGCCGGCAGGCCTTGGCAGCCACATCCAGTGGGATCGCCGGCTGGACTCCCGGCTTGCGGCAGCATTGATGGGCATCCAGGCGATCAAGGGCGTCGAGGTCGGCGACGGGTTCGAAGTCGCCCGTACCCCTGGTTCGCGGGCACATGACGAGATCGAGCGGGACGCCGCGGGCGGGTTGCGGCGGCGGTCGAACCGCTCCGGCGGCATCGAGGGTGGCATGTCTACCGGCGAGGTGCTGCGGGTCCGGGCCGCGATGAAGCCGATCTCGACTGTGCCGCGCGCGCTGGCCACCGTGGACATCGCGACCGGCGAGAGCGCGGTGGCCATCAACCAGCGCTCGGACGTCTGCGCGGTGCCGGCCGCCGGCGTGGTGGCAGAGGCGATGGTCGCGCTGGTGCTGGCCGAGGCGGTCCTGGAGAAGTTCGGCGGCGACTCGGTCGGCGAGACCAGCCGCAACCTGGCCGGCTACCTGGATCGGCTGGCTGACCGGAAGCTGACCTCGGGCGAGCCGAGCTGATGCCACCACGCGCCATCCTGATCGGGCTGCCCGGGGTCGGCAAGTCCACCGTCGGGGCCCGGCTCGCGCAGCGGCTCTCGGTGCCATTCGCCGATTCCGACCGGCTGATCACCGAACGGACCGGCCGCGAGGTCGCTGAGATCTTCAGCGCCGATGGCGAAGCTGGCTTTCGGGAACTCGAAGCGGCCAGCATCGCCGCCGCGCTGGTCGATTTCGATGGCGTCCTGGCGCTCGGTGGCGGAGCCGTCACTACCGGCTCGGTGCGCCAGGCGCTGGCCGGCGCCGGCGTGCCGGTGGTGCTACTCACCGCATCCGAACCGGAGTTGCTGCGCCGAATCGGGCGCAGCCAGCACCGGCCGCTGCTGGCCGGGGATCCTGCTGGCCGGCTCGCCGAGCTGGCCAGCAGGATCCCCGGCCAGCAGCGGCCGGTGCTGGCTGCGCCCGATTCGGCGCAGCAACTCCGGTTCGGATGCGGTGAGTAGCACCACCGGCACGCCGGCGCCGGCCAGCGCCTGGCGCACCGAGCCGGTAGTGACGGCTCCGCCACCGAGCGCCAGGACGCCATCGAAATCGACCAGCGCGGCGGCGATGCTGGCCGCTTCGAGTTCCCGAAAGCCAGCTTCGCCATCGGCGCTGAAGATCTCAGCGACCTCGCGGCCGGTCCGTTCGGTGATCAGCCGGTCGGAATCGGCGAATGGCACCGAGAGCCGCTGCGCGAGCCG